>Ga0070681_10003386_pt1 | contig 14916 bp, 16 predicted proteins | sample KBSC83BmetaG_FD_65650 | JGI IMG/M metagenome (GOLD analysis project Ga0070681, IMG submission 65650) | Corn rhizosphere microbial communities from Kellogg Biological Station, Michigan, USA - KBS C8-3B metaG | ecosystem: Host-associated > Plants > Roots > Rhizosphere | place: USA: Michigan...
CGGGCTCGCACGGGCGGTCGCAGGTGCGGCCGAGGATGCCGGGGAAGACGTTCGACTTCCAGTTGACCATGTACGCATCGGAGTAGCGGCCCGACGCGATGAGGCGGATGTATTCGGGGACCGGGGTGTGGGCGGGGCACGCCCACTGGCAATCCACTACCTTGTGGAAGTAGTCGGGGTCCTTGATGTCGGTCGGTTGCACGGGGCTCCTGACAGTCGCGGCGGCTGGTTTTTCTTATTGCCCACAGTGTATACCGTGAGAACCCGCAATCGCTGAATTTTCAGGCCCCTAGCGGGGTTATTCAGACCGTGGTGCTGGCCGCGGGGCGGCCCCCGTTGCGGCCGGCGCCCACCTCGTAGAACACGTGCACGAAGTGGGTGGGCTTGCCGCTCGTGTCGCGCACGACGCGGATCGAGCGCCATTCGCGGTACACCGAGCCGTTCTTGCGCCGGCTCCAGGTCGTGCCGCTCCAGTACCCCTGCCGCAGCGCCGTGGCGAGCGCGTCGTCGTAGAACTCGGGCGGGTTGAGGCCGGAGCGGGTGTCCTTCGCCGGCCGGCCGACCACGTCTTCGCGATCATGGCCGCTGATCTCGCCGAAGGCGCGGTTCACGCTGACGACCGTGCCGTCGAGCGAGGTGATCATGATGCCCTCGGTCATGCCCTCGAGCGCGTGGGCGGCGAGGAGCATGCGTTCCTCGCTCTCGCGCAGGTCGGTGACGTCGTGCGAGACGAGGACGAAGTTCGGGTCGACGCGCTGCAGGTGCGACTGGTACTGGCGCATGCGGCCTTGGCGGTCGACGAGGCGCAGGGTGAGCTGCCGCGAGCGGCCGGCGGCGAGCGCCTCGCGCAGCCGCTCGGCGTCGTCGGGATGCACCCGGGCGAACGCGTCGCCGCCCGGCGCCAGCTCGGCGGCGTCGAGGATGCGCTCGTACGAGGGGCTGGTGTAGATCCAGCGGCCGTCGGCGTCGAGCATGCAGACGAGGTCGTCGGCGTTCTCCGCGATCAGGCGGTAGCGCGCCTCGCTTTTCTTCAGCTGGTCGCGCGCCGCGAAGAGCCGCTGGTTCTGCGTGTAGAGGACGACGCCGATGGTGCAGGTGTAGATGATGCCGCCCGCCATGCAGAGGAGCGAGACCGCGGGCGTGGTGTCGGGGGTGAAGCGGAAGCCGTCGAGCAGGATCCACGCCGCCACGCCCGCGATGCTGCAGCCCACGGCGACGCCGAGGCCGCCCAGGCCGCGGTTCACCACCGCGTTGAGGAGCGCGGCGCCGATCAGCATCCACGCGATCCAGACCGGGAAGCCGAGGAAGGCGGACCAGGCGCCGAGCAGCGTCGCGTCCAGGTAGAGGTTGTTGCGCTCGGCGCTGCGCGGGTGCTCGGAATAGACCGCGCGCCAGTAGACGATCTGCGGGTAGAGCAGGAACTGCAGCGCGAGGAGCGTCCAGGTCGTGGGGCTCGGATCGCCGGGCGCGATGTGCAGGCCGATGGTGACCAGGCACCAGGCGAACGACGCGGTGCGGACCGCGCGGTTCGTGCGCACCAGCGCCGGCGTCTTCTTCATGCGGCGCCGTTGCCGTGCGGCGTGGCGCGCGGTTCCGTTGCTACGCCGCTGCGCGGCGCGCCGACTTCGTAGAAGACGTGGACGTAGTGCGTCACCGCGCCGGCCGCGTCCCGGGCGGCGCGGATGCTGCGCCACTCCCGATACACGGTGCCGTTGCGTCGGCGGTTCCAGCTCGTGCCGGACCAGTAGCCGTCGCGCTGCACGGCGGCGTAGGCGTTGTCGAAGTAATCGCCGGTCTGCATCGCCGTGCGGATCGACTTCTCCGGCTGGCCGAGGACGTCTTCCCTCGCCTGGCCCGTGATGTAGGTGAAGGCCCGGTTCACGGTGAGGATGGTGCCATCCTTGGCCGTGATCATGATGGCTTCGGTCATGCCCTCGAGGGCGTGCGCGGTGATGAGCAGGCGCTCCTCGCTCTCGTGCAGGTCGGTGACGTCGTGCAGCGCGAGCACCAGGCGATCGGCCTGGTCCTTGACGGGCGAGACGACCGCCTTGTAGCGCCGCATGCGTCCGGCGGAATCGACCAGGCGCAGCACCAGGTCGCGCGAGCGGCCGGTGCCCAGGGCGCGCAGCACCGCGTTGCGCGCCGCCTCGGCGTCGTCGGGGTGCGCACGCTCGAAAGCGTTGCCGCCCGGCGCGCGGTCGGCCGCGGCGAGCACCGGCTCGAACGACGGGCTGGTGTAGACCCAGCGCGAGTCGCCGTCGACGATGGCGATCAGGTCGGCGGCGTTCTCGGCGAGCAGGCGGTAGCGCGACTCGCTCTCGCGCGCGCGTCCGCGGAGCCGGCGCATCACGCCGCCCACCGCGATGGCATAGGCGAGCGAGCCGACGAAGCACAGTGCCGTGACGAGCGCGCTCGTCTCCTCGAGCACGTCGAAGCCGGTGAGGCCGAGGCCCACCGCCGCGCCGGCGCAGTAGGTGGCGAGCGACCAGGCGCCGCGCACCGTGCCGAACACCACCGCGGCGTTGAGCGAGGTGCTGAAGAGGCCGCCGTACGCGATCCAGAGCGGGAAGTGCAGCGCCCCGACCCACAGGCCGAGCAGCGCCGCGTCGACGAAGAGGTTGATCGCCTCGGCGCGGCGCGAGTTCTCCGCGCGCAGCGTGTGGAGATAGGCGAGGTGCGGGTAGAGCAGGAACTGCAGGGCGAGCGCGGTCCAGTAGAGCGGGCCGAAGCCGCGCTCCCAGCCGTGGATCGCGAGGACGAGGAATGAATAGGCAAACGACCCCGCCCGGATGGCGTAATTGATCCGCGCCATCGGATGCGTGCCCGTGCGCTGCATGCAGGCAGCCTAGCGGTATTCCATATATGTGCTGTCAAGGTGTGTCAAAAGTCACGGTCGGCGCGCGATAATCCGATCCATGACCTCCCAACTCGAATCGCTGCGCAGCCAGTCGCTCGTCGTCGCCGACACCGGCGACATCGAGGCGGTGGCGCGGTGGAAGCCGCAGGACGCCACCACCAATCCGTCGCTGCTCCTCACCTCGGCGGAGGATCCGCGCTTCCGGCACCTGGTGGACCAGGCGATCCGGGATGCGAATGGGCAGACGACCGCGGCGATGGACAACCTCTTCGTCCAGTTCGGCCGCGAGATCCTGAAGCACGTCGCCGGGCGCGTCTCGACCGAGGTCGATGCGCGCCTCTCCTTCGACGTGGAGGGCTCCATCGCCAAGGCGCGCCGGTTCATCCAGCTCTACGAGCGCCACGGCGTCAGCCGCGAGCGGGTCCTCATCAAGCTCTCCAGCACGTGGGAAGGCATCCGCGCCGCCGAGAAGCTCGAGCGCGAAGGCATCCACTGCAACATGACCCTGCTCTTCTCGTTCGCGCAGGCGGTGGCGTGCGCCGACGCGGGCGTCACGCTCATCTCGCCCTTCGTCGGCCGCATCTACGACTGGTACCGCGCGGCAAGGAAGGTGGACGACATCCCGGTGGAGGAAGATCCGGGCGTGGCGTCGGTCGCGCGCATCTACACCTACTACAAGAAGCACGGCTACAAGACCCAGGTGATGGGCGCGAGCTTCCGCAAGACCGACCAGATCCTCGCCCTCGCCGGCTGCGACCTCCTCACCATCGCGCCCGACCTGCTGGACAAGCTCGCCAAGGCGCCGGGGCCGATCGAGCGCAAGCTGTCGCCGGAGCGCGCGAAGTCGCAGTCGGTGGAAAAAATCCAGATGGACGAGAAGACCTTCCGCTGGATGCACAACGACGACGCCATGGCGACCGACAAGCTCGCCGAGGGCATCCGCCGCTTCGACGCCGACGCGCGCAAGCTGGAGAAGCTGATCATCTCGCTCGCCGCGGCGACACCCGCTACCGCCTGATTCGGTGAGCTGGAGAAAAATCTGGCTGCTCTTCACCGTCATCTGGGTGGTGGTCACCGGCCTGCAGGCGGCGACCATCCTCGCCATCGGGGAAGAGCCGCCGGAGAAGGCATGGCGGCCGCTCGTGCTGCTGGTCGTCGTGCCGGCCGTGCTCTACATGATCGGGGTCGTGTGGGAGCGCCTGAGGCGCCGCTTCCCCCGGCCCGAATAATTCCGAACCTGACCCCGAATTAGCGGAAGTTGAGGCGCCGGGCGCGCTCGAGGTCGTCGGCGGCGCGGCGCATCTCGTCCTGCGTCTGCTTGCGCGCGGAGTCGCGCAGCGCGTCGTCGATGAGGACCGCCCGGCCGACATGGGGCTCGAGCGTCTTCTCCGCCTCGGGCAGCGTGTAGAGCAGCTCGTCGAGCGCCTTCAGCTCCACGCCGAGGTTGAAGTGGTCGTCCTCGACCCGCTTCTTCAGCGCGATCGCCTCGTTCAGCCACGCGGTGTTGCGCGCGCCGGCGTGCGCCATGTGCGCGGCGAGCGCCTGGCGGCTGGCGGCGGCCTGGCGCGTGAGGCGGTCGACCTGCGCGCGGCGGCGGGCGATCTCGCGCGCGCTGATGATGTACGACTCGGCGGCGTCGGCCAGCAGCGGATCGCGCGGCGCCTTGGCGAGCTTCAGGTTGGCGTCGAGCGGCGCGACCACGTCCGGCGAGCTGCGGGCGACCAGCACCTCGCGCAGCTTCTCGGTGGTGTCGACGACCAGCTCCTTCACCTGGCGCTGCTGGCTGCGTTTTTGCGCCGCGGCGAAGGCCAGGTAGGCGAGGCCGGCGGCGAGGATGGCGACGATCGCGCCGATAATGACGAGGTTTCGCTTGCCCATGTCCCAGCATACCGCCCGGCACGCCGACTGCATGCCAAAGATTCCATGGATCGCGCACGCCAGCTGATCGAGAAGCCGCGCCGGGCCGCGCGATCGATATTCGTCTGACCCCGTTTCTCGCGCTGTATGCCGCGATGTACGCGGCCTACGGCGTGGCGTCGCCGTTCCTGCCGGCCTACGTGAACGCGCGCGGCATTCCGGCGGGCGAGCTCGGCCTCGTGCTCGGCGCCGCGACGGCCATGCGGCTCGTCTCGGTGACCTTCGTCGGGCGGCTCGCCGACTTCCTGCAGGCGCTGCGCGCGACGCTCGTGGTCTGCGTGGCGCTCGCCTCGGTGGTGACGCTCTTCTACCTGCCGGCGCACGGCTTCAGCGCTTTCTTCGCGGTGAGCCTGGTGCAGGCGCTGACGCTCGCGCCAATGACCGTGCTCTCCGACGCGCTCACGCTCGGCAACGCCCGCCGCGCCGGCTTCGAGTACGGCTGGGTGCGCGGCACGGGGTCGGCGGCGTTCATCGTCGCGACGCTCGTCTCCGGGCAATTCGTCGCCGCCGAGGGGCTGAAATCGGCCGTGGTGCTGCAGGCGGTGCTGCTCGTCGTCGCCGCCTTCGCTGCGACGCGCGTGCCGGAGATCCCGCATGCGGAGCGCGCCGTGCGCCACGGCGGCGTGATGGCGCTCCTGCGGATCCCGGCCTATCGACTGCTGCTCGCGATCGCCGCGCTCGTCCTCGGCAGCCATGCGATGCACGACGGCTTCGCGGTGATCCGCTGGACGGCGTCCGGCATCTCGCCGGGCACGGTGAGCGTGCTGTGGTCGGAGGCAGTGCTCGCCGAAGTAGTGGTCTTTTTCTTCCTGGGACCTCGGCTCATCGCACGCCTGACGCCGACCGGCGCGCTCGCTGTCGCCTCATTGGCGGGAATAACGCGGTGGGGCATCGTGGCGAGTACCACGGACATCGCCTGGCTCGCGCTGGCGCAGCCGCTGCACGGCATCACCTTCGCGCTGCTGCACCTCGCCTGCATGCGGCTCATCGGGCGCATCGCGCCGGCGGGCCTGGAAGGAACCGCACAGGCGCTCTACGGCACCGGCATCGGCGCCGTGAGCGCGGCGGTGATGATGAGCTCGGGCGCCCTCTACGCCGAGCTCGGCGGCGTGGCCTTCTGGATCATGTCGATGGTGTGCGCCATCGCGCTGCCGTTGATCCTGCGCCTTTCGCGCCTTTCCCCCTTGCACTGAGGGCACCAGCTGCCCTGCTTCACCGAGCTGAAGGTCGCCCACCAGGTGTGGCCGCTGCCGCACTGCCACTCGAGGCGCGTCTGGCTGTTCGAGTACGCCGACAGGCACGCGCCGCCGCGCGACGCGGCCACTTCCTTCACCGCCTGCACCGGGAAGCGCAGCCGCTCGTCCGCGCACTTCTTGCACCAGTGGCCCTGGCGGATGGCGTGCGCCACCGCGCGCCAGCGGTGCCCCTGCCCGCACTCCCAGTCCATCAGCGTCAGGCTGTCGACGTACGTTTCGGAGAGGCAGCGCCCGCCGCGGCGCGCGGCGTCGGCCTGGATTTCGACGAGGGTCAGTTTTCTCATGAGCCGAGAGTCTCGCCGCCGCCCACTCGATAAGCTGTAACGGGCGACCCGCGCGAAGTGTGCGAAATTCACCTCCATGGCCCTCAAGCGCCCCCAAGGTTCCGCCGGCACGCTCGTCGTCCTCGAGCACGATTCGCGCATCCTGCGCGACAACCCGCTCGGCGATCCGCACCTGCGCAAGCTCGCCGTCTGGCTGCCGCCGCAGTACGAGAAGGGCGGCCGCTTTCCCGTGCTCTACGACCTCGCCGGCTTCACCGGCTCCGGCCTTGGCCACGTCAACTGGAAGAACTTCTCCGAGAACCTGCCGGAGCGCGCGGCGCGCCTCGTGCACGAGGAGAAGATGGGGCCGGCGATCCTCGTCTTCCCCGACTGCTTCACCGCGCTGGGCGGCAACCAGTACGTCAATTCATCCGCGATCGGCGACTACGCCGACTACCTGACGCGCGAGATCATCCCGTTCGTGGACGGCGAGTTCCGCACGCTGCCGGGGCGCGAGCATCGCGGCTGCTTCGGCAAATCGTCGGGCGGCTACGGCGCCATCGTGCACGGCATGAAGTACGCGAGGTACTGGGGCGCCGTCGCCGACCATTCGGGCGATTCCTACTTCGAGTTCTGCTACCTGCACGACTGGCCGAACACGCTGAACGAGCTCGGCAAGTACCGCGCGCCGCGCCGCGCCGCCGGCGCCTACGACGCGAGGAAGGAAGCGAAGCGCAGCGCCGATGGCCGCGACGACGGGCGCATCCGCCGCTTCCTGGAAAACTTCTGGCGCAAGGACAAGGTCGGCGGGCGCGAGGTGCACGCCATCATGAATCTCTGCATGGCGGCCACCTACGACCCCGACCCGCGTGCGCCGAACGGCTTCCGCGTGCCGTTCAACCTCGAGACCGGCGAGATCATTCCGGAGCGCTGGGCGAAGTGGCGCGCGCAGGACCCGGTCAACATGGTCGAGCGCTATCGGAACAACCTGAAGAGCCTGCGCGGCATCTACATCGACTGCGGCTGGCGCGACCAGTACCACATCCAGTACGGCACGCGGATTTTGTCGAAGCGCCTGGCCGCCGCCGGCATCCGGCACACCTACGAGGAATTCGACGACGACCACTCCGACATCGACTACCGGATGGACGTCAGCCTGCCCTTTTTGTACCGAGCCCTTTAATTTTGGGCATGACCTTCTCGGCCATGAGGACCATCGAGCGCTTCGCGAGCTCCGGATCGACCCAGTCCATCCCGGCGTAGACGATCTCGCCGAACGGCCCGGCTTCTTCGCGCAGCTTCATGATCTGGTCGGCCACGCTGCCGGGCGTGCCGCAGATGACCAGCTCGTCGACCAGGCGATCGACGGTGACCGCGCTGTCGTCCTCGCTCTCGTGCTTCTTGAAGATGACGTGGCGCCTGGCGCGCATCATGTTGCCGCGCAGCTTGTCCCAGTAATGGCGGTAGGGGCTGTTGGCATCCTCGCGGCCGTAGCGCTGCGCGGTGCGCTCGTCGTCGGCGACGAAGATCGTCCGCGCCACGCGCCATTCGTGCGGCTGCGCCCTGCGGCCGGCCTTCTCTTTTCCGGCGCAATAGTTCGCCCAGTGGCTCGGCAGCCAGTGCGCGAGGAGGAAGTTGGCCGACAGCGGATGGAAGTCGCGCTCGCCCATCGCGATCACGCCCTTCGAGTGCGGCGCGACGACGGTGCCGACGATCTCCGGCCGCGGCTTCTGGTAAGGCTTGTACATCTGCCCGCGCCCGACGCTCGGCACCTGCGTCTTCGCGACCGTGACCTTGAAGCGGTTTCCCGGGAAATCGATGTCGTACGGCGGCTCGCGCTCCCAGATGGCGAGGATCACGTCGATCGCCTCGGCGAAGAGCTTGTTGCGGTCCTCCTCCAGCATGCCGAGCACCTCGGCGTCCGACGACAGCGCGCCCGGGCTGACGCCGAAGATGAAGCGCCCCTTCGCCAGGTGATCGAACATCGCCGCGTGCGCCGCGATCAGCACCGGATGGCTGTGCGACAGGTTGGACGTTCCCGTGCCGAGCCTGATGGTCTTCGTCTCGCTCAGCAGCGTGGCGAGGAAGATGAAGCTGTTGGTGACGTTCTCTTCCGGATCGGTGAGATGCTCGCCGACGAACGCGTCATGGAAGCCGAGCCGGTCGGCGAGGATGACCGCCTCGCGATCTTCCTGCAGCGTCTGCGTCGGATTGCGATGCCGCGGGTGCAGCGGCATCGTGAAAAATCCAAGTCTCATTTGGGGTCAGATCAACAATACAGGACAGGCGGATCATTTGCCCGCTCGTCCTGAATTATTGATCTGACCCCAATTACGCCTCGACGGTCACCACGTGCGCCTGGATTTTGCCGTCGACCGCGCCGGCGCCGAAGCGCCGGGCGATCTCCGCCGCCGCCGCTTCGGTCGCCTCTGCGAGCCGGCCCGCGCCGCGCGCCTCGATCTCGCTGCGCAGCGGCGTGCCCTGGCAGTACGCCATCGCGGGGATGCGCGGCGAGTCGGCGCGGCTGCGCGCCGCGAGGGTGTCGATGCGCGGATCGGCACGGAAGCCGCCGGCCGCGACGTCGCGCCGGATGGCGCCGACGTCGTGGTAGCCGTGCGGTGTGCGCGCCATGAAGCGCGGCGGGTCGGAGGGGAAGAGCCGCGCCAGCGCCTGCGTCACCACGTCGGCGAACTCGTTGTCCTCGATGCGATCCCAGACGTTGAAGAGAAGCACGCCGCCGGGCTTCAGCACACGCCGCATCTCGGCGAGCGCCTTCGGCCGCTCGGGGAAGAACATCACGCCGAACTGGCAGACGAGCGCGTCGAAGCTCGCCTCGGCGAAGGGGAGCTGCATCGCATCGGCCGGGCGCCATTCGACCGCGCGCGCGGTGCCGATGGCGGCCGCCTGGTCGAGCATCGCCTGGTTGAGGTCGGTGGCCACGATGTCGCAATCGCGCGGCAGCTCGCGGGCGAGCGCCCGCGTGACGACGCCGGTGCCGGCGGCGAGCTCGAGCAGCCGCGAGACGCGCCGGCCGCGCAGCCGCGCGGCGAGGTCCTCGGCGTAGGGCTCGAAGATGAGCGGCACGAGGTGCCGCTGGTAGAGCTCGGGAATGGACCCGGCGAAGACCTTGTCGATGGCGCTCATGCCGCCGAGCATGCGCCGGCCGCTGCCGCGCATCCAGTTCCAGAAATGAACTTGCCGCCGCCCCCGGCCGGGACTACCGTGTCGGCGCATGAAGCGCGGATTCGGCCAGTTCTGCCCGGTCGCCATGGCGTGCGAAGTGTTCGCCGAGCGCTGGACGCCGATCATCCTGCGCGAGCTCTTCGCCGGCAGCCAGCGCTTCAACGAAATCCACCGCTGCATCCCGCTCATCTCGCGCGCGCTGCTCGCCCGGCGGCTGCGCGAGCTGGAGGCGGCGGGCGTGATCGTCAGCCAGCGCGCCGGCAAGGGACGGCCGGGCGAATATCAGCTCACCGAGGCGGGGCGGGAATTCCGCGCGGCGATCGACGCGCTCGGCACCTGGGGACAGCGCTGGACCGTGCGCGTGCAGCCGCACAACCTCGACGCGGGCCTGCTCATGTGGAACGTGCGCCGGCGCCTTGCGCTCGAGCGGCTGCCCGAGCGCAAGGTGGTCCTGCACTTCAACTACGCCGGCTTTCCGGCGAGCTACCGCGGGCCGCGCCGCTTCTGGATGATCCTCGAGCGCAGCGGCGCGGATCTCTGCCTGAGCGATCCGGGCTTCGAGGTGGATGTCCATATCGACGCGGACATCGGCGCGATGGCGAGAGTCTGGCTCGGCGACGAGTCGTTCGCCGAGGCCGTGCGCGCCAAAAAGATCCGGCTGACCGGCCCGGCGGCGCTCGCGCGGCAGTTCCCGCACTGGCTGCTGCTCAGCCCGTTCGCCTCCGTGGCGCGGCCCAGCGCCCGCATCTAATTGGGGTCAGATCAGAATTTCAGGACCTTCGGATCACTTGTCTGCTGGTCCTGAAATTCTGATCTGACCCCATTTAGCTGGCCGCCGTCGGCGATGTGGAGGTCCTCGTTCTGCGTGCGGCTCTCCTGGTTGTCCCAGATGCGATTGCCGCGGATCCACGCGCCGACGACGCGCGAGGCGATGCAGATGCCGGCGCGCACGGGCGGCGCATCGTCGAGCAGGTACTGGGTGCCGGCGGGCGGCGGGCCCTTCTCCCAGGCGAGCTTCGCGCCCGGCTGGCAGGGAAAGAGGAAGAGCTCGTTCTCGCTGTTCGCCGCGACGAGCGCCTGCATGCCGGCGGCGAGCACGGTCTTGCCCTTGTGGCCGTCGCGCGGCCAGCGCGCGGCTTCGTCCTTCAGCGTCATCTCCGTATAGACGCCCGCTCCGCGCGCGGCGGGCGCCCGGCGGCGACCGTTGTTGCGAATGCGGTTGCCGACGATCGACGGATCGACCATCGGCGCGGCGAGGTGGATGCCGTCGAGGCCGTTCTTCCAGATCTCGTTCGCTTCGATCGCGATCTCGCGCCCCGGCTCGGGATCGTCCTTGATGTTGTGCTCGTAGTAGCCGTAGCGGCCGTTGTGGCTGATGCGGTTCGAGCGGACGGTGTAGGCGCCGTGCGTGTTGCCGATGCTCACGCCGTCGCGGCCGTTGCCGTCGATCAGGCACTCGCCGACCATGCCGCCGCGCCCCGCCTTCTGCGACGTGCCCTCCGCCGACACGTCGAAGCCGACCTCGTGGTTCTCGCAGATGATGCAGCTCGAGACCACCAGCCCCTCGGCGCCCCAGTCCGAGATGCCGTAGCGGTTGCCGGTGCAGTGGCAGCCGAGGATCTTGATGCCGCGCGGCCGCACCGGCTTCGACGCCTGCAGCTCGACGAAGATGCCGTGGCGCAGGTTGGCGTTCGCGATGCAGTCGATGATGTCGAGCCGCTCGATCGCGCCCCAGCCGCCGATGCCGATGCCGATCCCGGCGCCGCCCGGCTGCTTGCCGTTGTTCAGCCGCCCGCAGCGCTCCGCGACCACGCCCTGGATGGTGCTGTCCTGCAGGTGGTCGCAGCCGAAGCCGGTGGCGGCCGTGTCGTGGATGTAGATATCGCGGAACATGCCGCGCAGCAGGTATTGCAGGTCGAGCCCCTTCGCGCGCGGATCGTAGGACGAGGTCTGCACGCGCGAGCCGTCGATCTCGAACAGCTTGAACGTGCAGTCGGCGAGCGGGCTCTGCGTGCTCGCGCCGTCGGCTTCCAGGTAGCGCGCGAGCGAGACGGCGCTCTTCGCGCTCAGCACGAAGCGCGTCGCGCCGGGCGCGGCCCCGATCAGCGACACGCCGCTTTTCCAGATGGTCTGGTAGTCCGCGATCAGGTATTCGCCGGGCGGTACGTAGATGACCCGCGGCCGCCCATCCTTCGCGTAGGCATGGCCGAGCTTCTCGACCAGCGCGGCGAGCGCGGGCTGGTCGTTGGTCGTGCCGTTGCCGAGAAGGCCGTGCTCGCGGGCGTTGCAGACATCCACGCCGGCCGCACGTGCAATCTGCGTTCCCTAGGGGATGGCTTGACGCTCCGCCAGCCGCCAGATGAGGTGTGCCTCGCGCCGCAACCGCACCACGGTGCCGGGTCCGCTCGAGTCCGGCGCCCAGCGCGACTCGTCGTAGAACGCGTGGTCGGCCGACACCTCGCGCCATGCCCAGCGCGAAAGCGACCCGGACAGGCGCTCGCGGCCCCATGCGTTCTCGAAGGCGTCGCCGTCGAACACGACGAGGAGCTCCACGTCAGCGCAATGCAGGTCTTCGGACTTGCGCAGCCGCTGGAGCGTCGCCCTGTCGGCAAAAACCAGCAGTTCCGTCCCGGCATCCGAGACCTCGTCCGCGGCTGCACCCGTTCCATGCCCGATCGACCAGATCGCGCGGATATCCAGGCATTGCCGCAGCAGCCGATGCAGGAAGGCGGCCGGGGGCGTCACGCGCGGCGCGTCGACGCTCAGGTGCATTTGAGCGCCGGGCTCGGCGTCAGGCCGCGCGCGCGGGCCGCGGACACGCACTCGTAATACAACGCGTAGGTGCGCTCGGATGATCTCGCCTTGCCGTCGGCGGCCACGCTGCGCCACTGCCAGCCGCTGTCGCGGGCCTGTTTGACGTACACGATCTTGCAGGTTTGCATCGTCTGTTTATACGCCCTTGTTGTCGCCCGCCCCGGCGCGGCCGCAAAATGGTGGAACGTGCCACGTCGCCATGCAGCGAACGGCGACAGCGGCCACGTCAATCGGTGACATGGGAGCCATGGACAGAGACGAACCGCAATTTGACGTCGGCGGGGTACGGCTTGCGCGTCCCTTCCGCATCCGCCGCCTCGGCCACTTCGGCGTGAACGTGGCCGAGCCCGAGCGCAGCAGGGACTTCTATTGCCGCCTGCTCGGCTTCCGCATCTCGGACCCGCTCGATTTCGGCCCGCGCCTGCCCGAGGAGCTGCGCTCGAAGGTCGGGCCGACGGTCGGCTACTTCGCGCGTCACGGCACCGACCACCATTCGTTCGTGTTCTTCCCGCGCGGCGCGTATTCGGCGCTGAACGCGTGGGCGAAGACGCCGCAGGGCGTGATCAACCAGATCACCTGGCAGGTCGGCTCGCTGCGCGAGATCTCGGACGCGTTCGACTGGTTCACGCGGCGCGGCAAGCCGATCCGCCGCGCCGGACGCGACCTGCCCGGATCGAACTGGCATTTCTACCCGCCGGATCCCGAAGGCCACGTCAACGAGCTCTACTACGGCATCGAGCAGATCGGCTGGGACGGCTACTCCAAGCCGCGCGACATGTACGGCGTGCGCTACACCAAGCCGCCGCAGCTGCCGCACAAGTCCGAGCTCGCCGAGGTCATGCAAGCCACGGCCGAAGGCATTCCCGTCCAGAAAGGCCTGCGCGCCGCGGAGGCCGGCGAGGAGAAATACGATGTCGACGGCGTGCTGCTCGCGCGCCCGTTCAAGATCGTGCGCCACGGGCCGGTGCGCCTGTTCGTCTCCGACATGGACGCGATGGTCGCTTTCTACCGCGACGACCTCGGCCTCACGGTGACCGAAGAGGTGCACTATCGCGGCCATCGCTGCGTGTTCCTGCGCGCGAACACGGAGCACCACAGCATGGCGCTCTACCCGATCGGGCTACGCGACGAGCTCGAGCTGAATCCCGATTCGACGCTGATGTCCTTCGGCATCCAGGTCGGCAGCTACCGCCAGCTGCGCGACGCCATCGCCTTCCTGCAGGCGAATCGCGTGAAGATCCGCCCTCTCCCGCCCGAGCTCTTCCCCGGCATCGACTACAGCGCGTTCGCCATCGACGCCGACGGCCACGCCTTCCAGCTCTATTACTACATGGAGCAGATCGGCTGGGACGGCAAGCCGCGCCCGGCTCACCTGCGTCCCAAAGTGGATAACGGCAACTGGCCGCAGTCGGTGCCCGCGCAGAGCGACACGTTCCTGGGAGAGCCCTTCCTCGGCCCGCTGGGCTAGGAAATTAGGGACGGACCCTAATTAAAAAATAATTAGGGTCTGTCCCTATTTTTTGCTCAGCTCTTGAACACCCATTCGCCGTTCGCGCGCCGGCAGGCAGCGCCCTTGACGGCGTCGCGCCGGCTGTCGGTCACCACGCGCGTCACGAACTCGCGGCACGGATTGGCCTTGCTGCCGCTGTTGTGGGTGGGTGTCAGCTCGTATTGCACGCCCGCGCTGTTCCTCCAGCGCACGGTGCTCTGCTCGTCGGCGAGCTCGAGCGCGTGGCCCATGCAGGCGCGGTCGGAGTCCTCGATCGTCGCGCCGATCTTGGCGCCGATTACCGCGCCGATCACGCCACCGACGAGGATCGCCACCGGACGGTTCGAGTCGTTGCCGTGCTGCGAGCCAATGGCCCCGCCGATCGCCGCGCCGACCACCGCGCCGACCTCCTTCGTGTTGCAGGTGCCTTCGAGCACCCCGTAGTCCTTTTCCCAGCGCTTGCCCGTGTAGCCGATGTAGTTCGGGTCGTTCTTCTTGCGCCAGCCGTGCGCCGGCGCCCACGGTGGCGGATCCGCCAGCACGGGAGCGGACAGCGTGACAGCAAGGAATGCGAGTAACGCGGTTGTCTTACCTGCCATGGACTTCCCCCTTTCTTATCCGGTACAGCGCGCAGTGTAGGTGCGGGACGCCGGATCGTGAAGGACGCGCGTGAACTATTGCCCGCGCCGCCACAGGTTTTTATTGCTGCTCGATGTGCCGCGCCTGGATCACGCCCTTCCAGCGCTGGATGTCGCGCTCGATGAACGAGCGCATTTCTTCCGGGCTGGTGGCGCGCGGCTCGCCGCCGAGATCGACGAAGCGCTTGGCCGTCTCCGGCTGCGCGAGGAACTTGCGCACCTCGGCGTTCACGCGCTCGATGATCGGCGCCGGCGTGCCGCCGGTCGCGCCGAGGCCGATGAAGGAGATGACTTCGTAGCCGGGCAGCGTCTCGTTCACGGCCGGCACGTCCGGCAGCGCTCTCCAACGATCGAGCGAAGTCACGGCGAGCGGGCGCAGCTTGCCCGAGCGGATCTGGCCGATCGACAGCGTCATCGCTTCCAGCAGCAGGTCGACGCGGCCGCCGAGCAGCTCCGTGAGCGGGCTCGCGCCGCCGCGGAACGGCACGTGCGTCATGTC
>Ga0070681_10003387_pt1 | contig 14915 bp, 14 predicted proteins | sample KBSC83BmetaG_FD_65650 | JGI IMG/M metagenome (GOLD analysis project Ga0070681, IMG submission 65650) | Corn rhizosphere microbial communities from Kellogg Biological Station, Michigan, USA - KBS C8-3B metaG | ecosystem: Host-associated > Plants > Roots > Rhizosphere | place: USA: Michigan...
CCCACGACCGCGTCGCCTTCGTAGAGGACTGCCGCCTGACCTCGTGCGACGCCGTACGACGGCTCGTCGAGCGCGAGCTCGAAGCCGCCGGGCGTGCGCGTGACAACTGCGGCGACGGCGGCCGAGCGGTAACGGAGCTTCACGTCCGCCCGGTCGACGTCCACGTACAGCGAGCCCGCCGCGCGCACGCGCGTGCGCCCCAGCTCGTCCCGGCCGCCGACGACGACCGTGTTCGTGCGCGCGTCGGAGTCGAGGACGTAGAGCGGCTTCGGCGCGGAGACGCCGATGCCCTTGCGCTGCCCCGGCGTGAACGCCCAGTGTCCGTCGTGCGTGCCGAGCGTCGCACCCGCCGTGTCGACGACTGCGCCGGCGCGCGGCGCGAGCCCGTGCCGGGAGAGGAACGCGCGGTAGTCGTCGCCGGCCAGGAAGCATGCCTCCTGGCTCTCGGCACGCCGCGCGACCGCGAGCCCTGCGCGCTCCGCTTCGTCGCGGGTCGTCTGCTTGTCCTGCTCGCCGAGCGGGAACCAGACGGGCCCGAGCCGGCGGGGGTCGATCCGCGCCAGCATGTACGACTGGTCCTTGCGCGGATCGAGGCCGCGGTGCAGGAGCAGGGTGCCGCGATGCTCGGCGATGCGCGCGTAGTGACCGGTCGCGAGCCGGTCGCACCCCGCGCGGCGCGCGAACGCGAGCAGCTCGGCGAACCGGAAGCCGCCGTTGCAGCGGATGCACGGGTTCGGCGTCTCGCCGCGCGCGTAGCCGCGCACGAACGGTGTCACGACCGCGCGCCGGAACTCCTCGCGCAGGTCGAGCGTGACGTGCGGCAGCCCGAGTCGGTGGCACGTCTCGCGGGCGGCGAGCACGGCCTCCGGCGAGCAGCAGGCGCGGTCGGCGTCTGGGCCCTCCGGATCGAGCCAGAGGCGAAGCGTGACGCCGACGGCGTTGTGCCCCGCGCGCAGCAGTGCGACCGCACTGTCCACGCCGCCGCTCATCGCGACGGCCGTGCGGCCTGCGCGCGGCTCCGCGCGGAAGACCGGGCCGAGCGCGTTCGCGAGCGCGTCGGTCGCGAGCGTCTCGCCGCCGACCGCGGCGGCGTCCAGCAAGGTCAGGCCGCGCAGATCGCGGTCGAGCCCGGGCGCATCCGCCTCGACGATGCGGTCGCCGTCCACGAGCAGCCGCGCCGCAGCCCACTCGCCTCCTCGCGTCGAATCGCCGAATGTCTCGAGCATTCGAGAGAAGGTAGCTCCACCCTGCCGTTTCCCCGAGCGATGTGATCCTGGTTTCCCAGGTGGGTGCCTAGCCCGTGTGAGCGGGACGTCAGCTCCCTTTATGTAGGCGTTGGATCTACATAGACGCCCGGAGGCGCGAACAGGGTCGAGCTGCCCCCAGCGTATCGTCTATCGGGCGTAGCGCCACTGGATCGTCTGCGTCCCCTGCAGCCCGAGCAGCTTCGCCAGCGCCTGCGTCACGTCGAACTCGTGGCCGGGCACGGTGTGCCCGCGGTCGACGACCTGCGTCAGCACGTCCTTGTGCCCGAAGCGCACGTAGATCTTGGCGCCGCACGGCAGGACGGGATGCGCGACGCCGGGCGTGTTGGGGCCGATCACCACGCCGCAGGCGCCCTTCTTCCTCGTCGAGGACGGCGTGTAGGCCGCGGCGAGGGCCGTGTACCACTGCCCGGCAGGCGCGGGGATGTCGCTCTTGGGCTCGTCCCGGTGGGAGATCGCGAGCGCGATCGCCACCGCGACGAGCGCGACGCCCGCGAGGGCGGCCGCACGCAGTCCGACCGCCGGGCTCACCGCGCCCCGACGAGGTCGCCGAAGCTGTCGCGGACGAGCCCGTCGAAGTCGATCGGAAGCATTCCGTCCGGCCCGGCGAAGTCGCGCAGGTACATGAGGAGGAACGAACGCTCCTCGTCGCGCGTCTCGTTTCCGCCTGCGTGCTCACGCGAGAGCCGCTCGAGATCCCAGAGGTTCCACTGGCGCGGCGTCGAGGAGACGAACGGGACGACGACCTGGGGCTCCGGCTCGGGCGCAGGCGGGGGCTCCGGGACGGGAATCGGCTCCGGGTCGGGTACCGCCTCCAGGACGGGCGGCGCCGGCTCCGGCTCGGGTTGCGGCTCCGGCTCCGGCTCGGGCTCGACCGGCGCCTGCGCGAATGCAGGCGCCTCCGGGGCCGGCTCGGCCGGGAGAGCGGGAGCCGGGCGCGCCGCCTGGGGCCGGTTGCGCCAGACGAGCGCCTCGAAGACGAGCACGAGCAGGTAGGCGACTGCGGCGCTCGCGATGATCACTGCGGGACCTTTGCCGGCCACGAGCACGACGACCGGCACGGCGACGAGGAACACGGCCTCGACGGCGGTCCTCGGACCGAACACTCCGTGCATGCGGGCTCCTAGGAGTCGGGCTCCGGCCGCTCGCCGTCACCCTCGGAGGGCGGCGTCGTCAGCGGCGGCGGCGGCGCGGCCTGCGGGGGCGGAGGCGGCGGTGCCTGCTCCTCGGACGACTCCTCCTCCGCCTGGGGCTGTTCCACCTCCGGCTCGTCGCGGTCCGGCTCGGGCACGGCCGCCGGCCCCGCGAAAGCGGCGGCGACGGGACGCTCTCCCACCTGCTCCGCGGCGCGGACGATGGCGTTCGCGACCTGGGAGATCGCGTCCTCGCCGAGGCCGGCGGCCGCGAGCAGCTGCTCGGCGCCGTGCTGGGCACGGGCGAGGACCGCGGACGCCTGCGCGCGCGCCCACTCGAGCGTCTGCTCGACCTCGGCGCGGGCGGCATTCGTCAGCTCGGTCGCCTGGTGGCGGGACTGCTCGAGCATCCGTGCGCCGCGGGCCTCCGCTTCTTGCACCTCGCGGGTCGCGTCGGCGTGCGCCTTCGAGAGCAGGTCACGCGCCTCGTTGCGTGCGGCGTTCAGCATCTCCGCCCGCTGGCGCTCGCTCTCCTGCCGGTAGCGCTCGACCTCGCCCTCGCGGCCCTGCAGCTCCTCCTGGCGGCGCCGCACCTCCTCTTCGGTCTTCCCGAGCTGGTTGGCGGACGCGTTCTGCGCGTCGCGCTCGATCGTGTCGGCGAACTCTGCGGCGGCGCGGATGAGGTGCAGCGCGTCCATGCGGACGGCGTGCCCCGTCGGCTCGACGCTCGGGCCGGTGCGCGCGCCGGCGGCCTGGAGGACGCGCAGCTGCGCCTGCAGCTGCGCGGCGTGCCGGCGGAAAGCGTCGAACGCCTCGCGCACGCGGTCGGCATCGAGCCCCTCCCCGGCCTGGGGCAGGTCTTCGAACCGTGGCAGCGACGTGAGCGCAGGTGCGCTCGCCCGGCCGGGACCCTCGGTCGCCATGAGTTGGTGCCTCCTCCTTCTACCGACGCGTCGGCGCGCAAGGCGCGCGCCACAAGTATGACTTCTCCATCGGCGGTCGGAGACCTACGCTGAAGGCGCGTCCACGATGGAGCGGATCCCGAGCTCCTTCAGGACGGATTCGGGCATCGGCGTCGGCCCGCCGGTGAGGGGGTCGGCGCCGCTCGCCACCTTCGGGAAGGCGATCACCTGGCGGATATCCGGCTCGCCGGCCATCCGCGCGATGAACCTGTCGATGCCCATCGCGAAGCCGCCGTGCGGCGGCGCGCCCATCGCGAGCGCGTCGAGCAGGTAGCCGAACTTCGAGCGCTGCTCCTCCTCCGGGATGCCCATTGCGCGGAACACGGACTGCTGGACCTCCGCGTCGTGGATCCGCAGCGAGCCGGAGCCCAGCTCCCAGCCGTTCCAAATCAGGTCGTAGTGCTGGCCGAGCACCGCGCCCGGGTCGCTCTCGATCTTCTCCTCGTCGCCCGCGACCGCGGCGGTGAAGGCGTGGTGCATGAACGTCCACCCGCCCGAGTCCTCGTCGCGCTCGAAGAGCGGGAAGTCGACGACCCAGTGGAAGATCTCCTCCCCGGTCTCCATCAGGTCGAGCTCGCGCGCGATGTGCAGCCGAAGGCCGCCGAGCACGCGAGAGACGGTCGACTCGTCCGCCGCGGCGAAGAGCGCGGTGTGGCCGGGCTGGGGCGTCAGCGCGGCGAGCTCCTGCTCCGAGAGGAACTTCGCGATCGGCGAGCGCACCTCGCCGCCGTCGTTGACGAGATAGGCGAGGCCCTTCGCGCCCCACTCCCTGGCCACCTCCTCGAGGCGGCCGAGCTCGGCGCGCGAGAAGGCGCGCGGCGCGGCGATGAACCGAACGACGTCGGCGGCCGCGAAGACGCCGAACTGGGAGCCGCGCGTCACCTCGGTCGCGTCCTCGATCTCGAGGCCGAAGCGGAGGTCGGGCTTGTCGGTGCCGTAGCGTCGCAGCGCGTCGGCGTAGGTCAGGTGCGGGAACGGGCGGGCCGGCGGCGTCCTGCCGGCCGCGTCGAACGCATCCACCACGCAGGCTTCGAGCACGTCGAGGACGTCCTGGCGGTCGACGAACGACATCTCCAGGTCGAGCTGGCGGAACTCGAACTGCCGGTCGGCGCGCAGGTCCTCGTCCCGCCAGCACGTGGCGATCTGGTAGTAGCGGTCGAGCCCGCCGATCATGCAGAGCTGCTTGAAGATCTGCGGCGACTGGGCGAGCGCGTAGAAGGTCCCCGGCTGCAGGCGCACCGGCGTCAGGAAGTCGCGCGCGCCCTCGGGCGTGCCGCGCGTCATGCTCGGCGTCCAGACGTCGATGAAGCCGAGCCGGTCCATCGTGCGGCGGATCGACTGGATCACCGTGTGGTTGAGCCGCAGGTTGCGCTGCATGCGCTCGGTGCGCATGTCGAGCCAGCGGTACTTGAGGCGTAGGTTCTCGTCCACCTCGTCGCCGAGCTGGAACGGGAGCGGCGTCGAGCGGGAGAGGATCCGCAGCTCCTGGACCTGCACCTCGATCTCGCCGGTGGACAGGTTCGGGTTGACGGCGTCCGGGGCGCGCTGCACCACCTCGCCCGTCGCCTGCAGGACGAACTCGTTACGGATCTCACGCGCGAGCTCGGCCGCCGCGGGCGCGTGCTCCGGGTTGAGCACGAGCTGCACCTTGCCGCTGAAGTCGCGCAGGTCGACGAAGACGAGCCCGCCGTGGTCGCGGCGCGTGTCGGCCCAGCCTGCGAGCGTGACGGTCTTCCCCACGTCGGCCGCCGTCAGCGCGCCGCACGTCGTGTCGCGCCAGCTGCTCATACGGCATCGAGGTTTTGCACCGTGACGTCGCTCTCGCCGCGGCGGCGCAGCTGGATCGTGCCGTCGGCGTGCACGACGACGATCGTGACCGCGCCGCTGCGCTGCGCCTGCGTGAGCTGCCCCTTCATCGAGCGGCCAGCGTAGTCGGTGTCGACCGAGCGACCCTCCGCGCGCCAGCGCGCGAGCGCGGGCAGCACCTGCGCGCGCAGCGCCGGATCCTCGACGACGACGAAGAGGTCGAGCGGAGCCGGCTCGGGCGCGCTCCCCTCGCGCTCGATCGCGAGCTGCAAGCGCTCGAGGCCGGCGCCGAAGCCGATCCCAGGCACGTTCCCGCCGCCGACGGCCGCGACGAGGCCGTCGTAGCGGCCGCCGCCGCAGATCGTCGAGTTGACGTTCTCCTCCGGCCCGACGAACTCGAAGGTCGTGCGCGTGTAGTAGTCGAGCCCGCGCACGAGCGTCGGGTCGAGCACGTACGGCACGCCGTACGCCTCCAGGTGCGCCTTGACCGCGTCGAAGTGCTCGCGGCACGCGTCGCACAGCGACTCGCCGATCGTCGGCGCGTCGTCGAGCGCGGCGCGCAGCTGCTCGTTCTTGATGTCGAAGACCTGCAGCACGCTCGTCGCGCGCTTGTGCGCGACCTCCTCGTCGACGAGCTCCGGATGCGCGTCGAGCCATGCGTTCAGCTTCTCGACGTAGCGGGGCCGGCAGTTCGCGTCGCCGATCGAGTTCAGGTGCAGCTCCCACTCGGTCACGCCGAGCCGGCGCAGCAGCTCCACGTAGAACTGCAGCACCTCCGCGTCGAGCGCCGGGTCGTCCGAGCCGATCGCCTCCAGCGAGAGCTGCCAGTGCTCGCGATAGCGGCCTCGCCCGGGCCGGCCGTAGCGGTACATGGGCGCGATCGTGTACGCCTTCACGGGCTGCGGCTCCTGGGCGAGCCCGTGCTCCACGTACGCGCGCGCGATCGGGGCCGTTCCCTCCGGGCGCAGGGTCAGCGAGCGACCGCTGCGGTCCTCGAAGGTGTACATCTCCTTGTGCACGACGTCGGACGCCTCCCCCGACGTGCGTGCGAAGAGGCCCGTCTCCTCGAATCCCGGCGTCTGGATGCGCCGCCAGCCGTACTGCGCGGTCTGCTCCTCGATCGTGCGGATCACGTGCCACCAGAGGTGGTCGCGCGGCAGGACGTCGTGCGTCCCGCGCGGCGCCTGGAACGCCTTGCTCATTGGCTGGGCGCGCGGAGCTCGGCGAGGAACGGGTTGCGCTCCAGCTCACGGCCGAGCGTCGTCGGGCCGCCGTGCCCCGGGTAGATCGTCGTGGCCGGGTCGAAGCGTCCGGCGAGCGCGCGCACCGAGTCGAGCAGCGTGTCCCAGTCGGCGCCGGGCAGGTCGACACGGCCGACCGAGCCCGCGAAGAGCAGGTCGCCGCTGAAGAGCGTGCCGTCGGCGGCGTACGCGAGATGTGCGGGCGAGTGCCCCGGGATCGAGACGACCTCGAAGGAGATGCCGGCGAGCTCCAGAGTCTCGCCGCCCTGCAGCAGATGGTCGGCGGTGTACGCGCGGCCCGGGAAGCCGAGCGGCGCGTAGTCGCCGTAGCGCTCGAGCAGCTCGCGCTCCCCCTCGGGCATGTACACCGGCGCGCCGCTCGCCTCCGCGAGATCCGCGACGGCGCCGAGATGGTCGAAATGCCCGTGCGTGATCAGGATCGCGGCGCACGAGGCCGCCGACCGGGCCAGCTCGAGCCGCAACGTCGCGGCGTCTGCGCCCGGGTCGACGACGACGGCCTCCGGAGCGCCGCGTTCGGCGCGCACGACGTAGCAGTTCGTCTGGATCGGACCGAGCGGATACGTGTCGACCGCGAGAGCCACGTGGGCGAGTGTAGTAAGAGCGCTTCGCGGGCACTCGTGCGTTCGTGCAGCACTGGAACGTCGACGAGATCAGGGAGGCACACGGCTCCCGCTCGCCGCACGTCCTCCACTCGCAGGAGGGCGAGGCGCGCGTCGTCGCCATCCACCTGAAGTCGGCGCAGGAGCTCGGCGACCACCAGGTCAAGGAGGCGGCCCTGCTCGTCGTCGTCGACGGGCAGGTGCGCATCGAGGCCGGCGACGAGACGGTGTACGGGCACGCCGGGACGGTCGTGCAGTTCGAGCCGGATGAGCGGCACTCGGTCGTCGCCGAGGACGAGTCGCACGTCCTGCTCGTGCTCGCGCCGTGGCCGGCGGATCGGCACTACCAGCCGGGCGAGCGGCGCGTCGCGGGCGTCAGCGCTTCTTCGCCGGACGCTGCGTAGCGCTCTTCCCGCGCCCGGGGTCGGCGGCCTGTCGCGCCTGGAAGCGCCGGTACGCGAATCGGTCGATCATGTACGTGAACGGGATGAAGAGCGCGGTGTAGATGACCGCCGGGATCAGGGCGGCCACGTACCGGTTGTGCGAGCTGCCGGCCGAGAGCGAGAAGAGGAAGAAGACGACGATGCCGAGCATCCCGGCGCGCTTGACGGCGCGGTTCCACGACGGCGGCTGCGGCTCCCGGCGGGCCCGGCTCGAGCCCTTGCCCTTGGCGGAGCCGTTCGCCGACGCCTTCGCGGCACTCGGGCGCTCCTTCTTATCCCGTTCCTGCTCGAGCAGCTCGGGGGGAGCCTCGTCGAGCTCGTTCCCCTCCGCGTCCACGTAGACGAACTCGTACTCGTGCCGCTTCGCCTTCAGCTCACGGCGCCGCTGCTTCCTCGTCGGCATCGGGGACAGGGTACTGGCCCTCGATCACCGCCCGGACGATCTGCTCGGTGCCGAGGTGGTAGGCGAGGTAGCGCCAGTCGGGCACGTCGAGCAGCACGACGTGCGCCCGGTAGCCGGGTGCGATGCGGCCGACCCGGTCGGCCCGCCCGAGCACGTGCGCCGCGTTGACCGTGACGGCGGCGAGTGCCTCCGCCGGAGCGAGCTTCAGCTGCGTTGCCGCGAGCGCGCAGACGAGCGGCAGGCTCTCGCAGAACGCGCTGCCCGGGTTGAAGTCGGTGGCGAGCGCGACCGCGGCGCCTGCGTCCACGAGCGCGCGCGCCTGCGGCATCGGCCGTCCGAGGAACAGCGCGCTCGCCGGCAGCAGTACGCCGACGACGTCGCTCGCCGCGAGCAGCCGCACGCCGTCGTCGCCGGTCGCCTCGAGGTGGTCGACCGAGCGCGCTCCGAGCTCGATCGCGAGCGGGATCGCCCCCTGCTCGGTGAACTGGTCGCCGTGCAGCCGCAGCGCGAGGCCGGCCGCGCGGCATGCCTCCAGGTAGCGGCGCGCCTGCGTCGCGTCGAACGCGCCCCGCTCGAGGAAGACGTCCGCCGCCTCGGCGAGCCACGCCGCTTCCGGCAGCACCTCACGCAGCGCGACGTCGAGGTACGCGTCGGCGTCGCCGCCCGCCTCCGGCGGGACGGCATGGGCGCCCAGCCAGGTCGGGATGCCGCCCGCGTCGCGCACCGCCCGCAGCGAGGCGAGCTCCGTGTCGCGGTCGAGGCCGTAGCCCGACTTGCCCTCCCACAGCAGGGTGCCGTGCCGCCGCATCCACGCGGCGTGCCGCCGCACGACGGCATGCAGCCCGTCCTCGTCGAGCGCGCGCGTCGCGCGCACGGTCGAGAGGATGCCGCCGCCCGCCGCGTGCAGCTCCTCGTAGCTCGCACCGCCCGCGCGCAGCGAGAACTCCTCGACGCGGTCGCCGCCGAACGCGGGATGCGTGTGGCAGTCGACGAGCCCCGGCACGGCGCACAGGCCGGCGCAGGAGACCTCCTCGACGTCGCCGTGGAGCGGCCGCAGGTCGCGCATCCGCCCGACCGCGGCGATCGTGTCGCCGTCGCAGAGGACATACGCGTCCTCGAGGACGTCCACGCGGCCGAGGTCGGCGCCGCGCAGCGGCGCGTGCCCGCCGGCGGGTGTCGCCACCTGCGCGAGGTCGCGCAGCAGGAGCGTCACGGGAGGCTGGAAGCGTCGGCGGCGGGGCTCGGCGCGCGCGGGATCTGCAGCCCGCCCTGCTCGGCGGCCTCGATCGCCTCGGGGTAGCCCGCGTCCACGTGGCGCATCACGCCGGTGCCGGGGTCGGTGGTCAGCACGCGCTGGAGCCGTTCCGCCGCCTCGTCGGTGCCGTCGGCGACGACGACCATGCCGGCGTGGATCGCGTTGCCGATCCCGACGCCGCCGCCGTGGTGCACGCTCACCCACGTCGCGCCCGCGGCGACGTTGACGAGGGCATTGAGGATCGGCCAGTCCGCGATCGCGTCGGAGCCGTCGCGCATCGCCTCCGTCTCGCGATACGGCGAGGCGACCGAGCCCGCGTCCAGGTGGTCGCGCCCGATCACGATCGGCGCCTCGACCGCGCCGCTCCGCACGAGCTCGTTCATCGCGAGGCCCGCCTTCGCGCGGTCGCCGTAGCCGAGCCAACAGATCCGCGCCGGCAGCCCCTGGAAGGCGACCCGCTCGTGAGCGAGCTCGAGCCAGCGCTGCAGGAGCGGATCGTCGGGGAACAGCTCTCGGAGCGCGGCGTCGATCGTCGCGATGTCGGCCGGGTTGCCGGACAGCGCCGCCCAGCGAAACGGCCCGATGCCGCGACAGAACAGCGGCCGGATATAGGCCGGGACGAAGCCCGGATATGAGAAGGCCTCGCCTACGCCACCTTCACGGGCCTCACCTCGCAAGTTGTTGCCATAATCGAAAACATAGGCACCGCGTCGGACGTACTCGAGCAGGCCCTCGACGTGCGCGACGATCGACTCCCGCGCCCGGCGCAGGTACTCGTCCGGATCGGACGAGCGGAGCGCCGCCGCCTCGTCCACGGACATCCCGACCGGGATGTAGCCCGTCAGCGGGTCGTGCGCGGCGGTCTGGTCGGTGATCAGGTCGAACTCCTCCCCGCGCGCGGCGAGTACGGGCACGACCTCCGCCGCGTTGCCGAGCAGGCCGACCGAGAGGGGGCGCCGCTCCGCCGCCGCGCGCCGCACCCGAGCGAGTGCGTCGTCGAGCGAATCCGCAGCCTCGTCGAGATACCGCGTCTCCAGGCGCCGCTCGATCCGCGCGGGATCGACCTCGATGCAGAGGATCGCGGCGCCGGCCATCGTCCCGGCGAGCGGCTGCGCGCCGCCCATCCCGCCGAGACCGGCGGTGAGGATCGTCCGGCCGCGCAGGTCGGGCGAGCCGAAGTGCTTCTCGCCGGCCGCCGCGAACGTCTGGTATGTCCCCTGCAGGATGCCCTGAGAGGCGATGTAGATCCACGAGCCCGCGGTCATCTGCCCGAACATCGTCAGGCCCGCTGCCTCGAGCCGGCGGAACTCCTCCCACGTCGCCCAGCGCGGAACGAGCAGGGAGTTCGCGATCAGGACGCGCGGTGCGCCCTCATGCGTCGTGAAGACGCCGACCGGCTTGCCGGACTGCACGAGCAGCGTCTCGTCCGGGCCCAGCTCGAGCAGGGCGGCGACGATCGCGCGCAGGGCCTCGTGGTTGCGGGCGGCCTTGCCCGAGCCGCCGTAGACGACGAGCTCCTCGGGACGCTCGGCCACCTCGCGGTCGAGGTTGTTCAGCAGCATGCGGAGCGGCGCCTCGGTCGACCACTGCCGCGCGTTCAGCTCCGTCCCGCGCGGCGCCCGCACGCGTGAGAGGTCGCCGACCAGCGCCTCGACGCGCGCTGCGAGCGACGCCGAGCCGACGCTCACGCCCGCTCCCGGAGCCGGCGCCTCCGCTGCCGAATGAGCTCCGTCGAGCCGACGCTCACCGAAGCTCTCCCGCCTCCGTCTCGACGGCCGCGAGCAGCGAGCCGTCGCGGATCGACGTCGCCACCGCCTCGATGTCGCGCGCAAGCGGCCGGTCCTCGCGCAGCCGCGGCGACAGCTCGCGAACGAACGCCCGTGCCGCCCGCACGCCGAGCCCCGGCTCGAGCGGCGCATGGAACTCCACGCCCTGTGCGCCGGCCAGCAGCTCGATCGCGACCGCGCGCTCGCAGTTCGCGAGCACCTGCCACGCCTTCAACCCGGCCGCGTTGCCCATCGACACATGGTCCTCCTGGCCCGCGCTCGTCGGGATCGAGTCGACGGACGCCGGGTGCGCCAGCACCTTGTTCTCGGAGACGAGCGACGCCGCCACGTACTGCGGGATCATGAAGCCGCTGTTCAGGCCGCCGTCCGCCGTGAGGAACGGCGGCAGTCCGTCGGAGAGGTTCGGGTTGACGAGCCGCTCGATGCGCCGCTCGGAGATGTTCGCCAGCTCGGCGGCCGCCATGGCGAGCGCGTCGAGCGCGAACGCGAGCGGCTGTCCGTGGAAGTTTCCGTTCGAGACGAGCGTCTCGTCGTCGACGAGGACGAGCGGGTTGTCCGTCGCGGCGTTCAGCTCGACCGACACCGTGTAGTCCGCGTAGTCGAGCAGGTCGCGCGACGCGCCGTGCACCTGGGGCGCGCAGCGCAGCGAGTATGCGTCCTGCACCTTGTCGCACCAGCGGTGCGCCTCGTTGATCGCCGAGCCCTCGAGCAGCCGCAGCACGTTCGCCGCGGAGTCGATCTGGCCGCGCAGCGGTCGGAGCGCATGGATCTGCGGGAGGAACGACGTGCGCGAGCCCTGCAGCGCCTCGAGCGACATCGCGCAGGCGACGTCCACCGCCCGGGCGAGCCGCCGCGCGCGCACCAGCCCGAGCGCGAGCTGTGCAGCCATGAACTGCGTGCCGTTGATCAGCGACAGCCCTTCCTTCGCCGCGAGCCGCAGCGGCTCGAGGCCGACGCGAGCGACCGCGTCCGCGCCGGGGAGAAGATCGCCCTCGACGAATGCCTCCCCCTCGCCGACGAGCGGGAGCGCGAGGTGCGCGAGCGGCGCGAGGTCACCGGATGCACCGACGGATCCGCGCGACGGGACGTACGGCAGCACGCCGCGCTCGAGCAGCTGGAGGAGCCGCTCCACCGTCTCGATGCGTGCACCCGAGCTGCCCTTGGCGAGCGTGTTCGCGCGCAGCAGCATTGCGGCCCGGACGACCTCGTCGGGATAGGGGTCGCCGACGCCGCACGCGTGCGAGCGGAGCAGCCGCAGCTGCAGCTCCTCGGTCAGCTCCTCGGGGATGGCGGTGTCGACGAAGCGGCCGAAGCCGGTGTTGATCCCGTAGGTGTGCTCGCCCGCGTGCTCGACCAGCGTGCGCGCGGCGCGCATCCGCTCTCGCGACGAATCGGCGAGGGTCGCCGAAGCCCCTTCCACCGCCACTGCCCAGACGTCGGCGACGGTCAGGTCGTCGCCGGTGAGGCCGATCGCCGTCCGGTGGGCCACGGCGCGAGGTTAGCCCAGCAGCCGTAGCTCGAGCAGCCGCGACGCGTCGAACCCGTCGATGCGCAGCGCGGAGCCGGCGGCGGCGGCCGCCGCGCCCGCGGGCATCAGTCCGATCAGCTCGGAGCCCGCCACCTCCACCCCACGCCCACGCGCCTCGCGTTCGACGGCGGCGACGATGTCGTACAGCGCAGCCGCCTCCCAGTCCTCGACGTTCATGCTCACCTGAGCACGTCCCGCGCGAGGCAGCTCGAGCCCGAGTGCGCGCACCCCCGGAAAGCCGCCGCCCCGCTCACGCACGACGGCGGCGATCGCCCGTGCGTCCTCGACCGTCGCCCCGCCCGCGAGGTCGACGTTGAAGGCGATCAGCGGACGCCGCGCGCCGACGATCACGCCGCCCGCGGCGGGATCGAGCCCGGACGGCCCGAAGTCGGGCGCGAGCTCACCCGCGTCGATGCGCTCCTGCAACGCCGCCGGGCCGCCGCGGCGGAAGAACGCCGGGCTGCGCCCCTCGCCCACCTCGCCGTACAGGAAGACGGGGAGGCCGAGCTCGTCGCCGATCCGCTCCGCGACATGAAGCGCGCCGGCGCGCGCGCGCGGCATGTCGCCGGCCCGGAGCGGGACGACCGGCACGACGTCGGCCGCGCCGATGCGCGGGTGCACGCCGTCGTGCTGTCGCAGGTCGATCCGTTCGCGCGCGGCCGCGACGCCCGCGACGAGCGCGTCGACGATTCCGGCGTCGTCGCCGACGAGCGTGAAGACCGAGCGGTTGTGATCCTCGTCGCTGTGCACGTCGAGCAGCTGCGCGTGCGTCCCGAAGGCGCCGCCGACCGCGTCGATGACCGTGCGGTCGCGGCCCTCCGAGATGTTGGGGACGGCTTCGAGCGGGCGCTCAGCGGCGGGCACGGCTGCATTCTTCGCAGATCTGCGCCGGCACGAGGCCGAGACGCATGCCCGCGAAGAACACCTTGCAGCCGACGCAGAGCCCGAGGCCCGCCTCGAAGGAGGCGAAGACGGCGATCACCGCCAGGAGGACGGAGCCGGCGAGATGCGACCCCGCCGCGTACCACGCGAGCGACGCCGCGACCGTGAACGCGGCGCCGACCGCCTGGGCAAAGCGCTTCGGCGGTCCGGGCACGTACCGGTGCGCGACCGGCAGCCGGGGCGTCACGATCTCGGTCGCCAGCCGGCCGAGCGGGGACAGCGTCGGTCCCGTCAGCGCGCGGGCGAGGAAACCGTAGGCGAGCACGGGCAGGAGCCAGCCCTGCTGAAATGCGACCGCGACGACGGCGAGCACGGCGACACCGCCCGCGACGAGGCGCGCCGACGTCTCGTTGACGGGATTCGGAAAGGAGAAGACCGACCGCATGACGACCCGGAAATCAGCGTATCGGTCGGTCTCCTCCCTCCAGCGCGACACGTCGCGCTGCCGCGCCTGTGTCGAGGCCGGCTACCCGCTCGAGTCGCTGCCGGTCCGCGCGCCGTTCCACGGCCAGCGCGCCTATATGTACGGACAGGCGCCCGGGATCGTCGAGGGGGAGCAGCGCCTCCCGTGGCGGGGGCGCGCGGGTCAGACGCTCCGCCGCTGGCTCGAGCTGGACGAGGAGACCTTCTACGCCACCTTTTACTGCGCATCCGTCACGCGCTGCTACCCCGGGCGGGCGCCGAGCGGGCGCGGCGACCGGACGCCGACGCCGCCGGAGCAGGAGCTCTGCCGGTTCTGGCGCGAATGGGAGCTCGAACTGCTGCGGCCCGCCCTGATCGTCACGGTCGGCGGGCTCGCGCTGAAGCAGCTGCTCGGGCGCTCGGACCTCACCGACTGCGTCGGCCGGCGCCTCGAGCTGGACGGCACCCCGGTCGTGCCGCTGCCGCACCCCTCCGGGGCGAGCAGCTGGCCGTTCATCCCGGCGAACCGCGTCAAGCTCGACACGGCGCTCGCGCTCGTCAGGGACGAGCTAACCCAGGCCGCCGCAGGCGGCCGGTCTTCCGGTCGCAGGCCGGCGGCTTATTAGCCGCCGGTCTTTGCAACCCCGAGCTCGATGACGAGCGGCAAATGGTCGGAGCCGGTGGAAGCGCCGACGTGCGAGGAGACGATCACGAGCCCGTGCGAGACGAGGCAGTTGTCGATCGGCACGCGGAGCGGCGCGAACCACGACGGCCAGGTGCCCTCGAGCGGATGGCCGTCGTGCGCGTTGCGCAGGCCGTGCTCGCGAACAGGAGGACGCCGGAGGCGATCACGAGCCCGACCGCGGTCGAGCGGCCCATCGCCGCGAATGCAAGCGTGCCGCCGGCGAAGATCAGACGACCGACGTCGATCGGATCGCGGATCCACCCGTTCCAGTCGCCGAGCAGCAGCTTGCGCACCGCTCGGTCATTCCACGCGCACGCCGCGGCGAACCGGGCCGGCGATAGCCTGATGCCGTGAGTGCTGTCCCGTACCGGCGGACGTTCGTGCGGCTGCTCGGCTTCCTGCGGCCCTACCGCACGGGCCTGATCGTCTCGATCGTCCTCGCC
>Ga0070681_10003388_pt1 | contig 14915 bp, 13 predicted proteins | sample KBSC83BmetaG_FD_65650 | JGI IMG/M metagenome (GOLD analysis project Ga0070681, IMG submission 65650) | Corn rhizosphere microbial communities from Kellogg Biological Station, Michigan, USA - KBS C8-3B metaG | ecosystem: Host-associated > Plants > Roots > Rhizosphere | place: USA: Michigan...
CTCTGGCGTCGAGCTATTGCGTGCGCGCCGTTCGTCCGCGAGCAACTGCCGGCAGACGGAGACGCATCGGTCGCAGATATAGACATTGGGTCCTGCGACCAGCTTGCGGACTTCCTGGCGCGGACGGCCGCAGAAGGCACAACGGCGGTCATTACTCTCGCGGCGGTAGCTCATCTCAAACGGAGATTGAGCAACGGCCATGCCACGGCCGAGCGGACGCGCAATTCTGTTACGCGGAGAAACTCATTTCTTCAGGGCGTAGAGAACATGACGGTACACGTCCTCGCTCATGACAAGCGAGGAATGGCCGAGCGGGACTGTCAGCGCTTCGGCGCCATCGAGCGGCGTGCACTCCACCGGACAGACCCAGTCGCGCTCCGCTGCAATCGTGAAGTATTGAACATTTTTCGGCAGTGCCCCGGCCCCTAGCTCCTTGAGGAAGCGGCTGCCCGGCAGCAGCTGCCACGCGCTCGACGAGATGAGACCCATCGTTGCAACGCCGAGGAGCGCCGACCAGGTTCCCCGCTGGGGCGTTCCCATCATCACGAGCTTGCGGACGCGCTCGTGACCCCCGAGCTTCTTGGCGTAGTAGAGCCCGATGAGACCACCCATCGAATGCCCGACAATGTCGATTTTCTTGACGGACGTTTGGGCGAGGATTGACTCGATTTTGCGGTGGATGAGGAATGCCGAGGTCCGGATGTCGCGTACGTTGAGCGAGCCGAGGTTGAAGGAGAAGACGCAGAAACCGTCGTCGTTGAGGCGGCGCTCGAGGATGTACATCGATCCGCGGGTGCCGAGATAGCCGTGGATCAGAAGAACGGGCGGCCGCGACTCGTCGACGGTATCGAAGAATGCCTTACGCTTGATGCGATTGCCGCGAGCGAGGTGGCGGACGTAGGAGAGCGCGTGGCGCGCGCCATACAAGTCGTGGCGGACGGCGGTGTCGATACTGCGCAGACGCACGCCGGGCCGCTTCAATAGACGCGCGAAGCGACCGAGATACGAGTCGTCGTCTTCCTTCTTCGATCTCAACGGCTCTGGTGCCCTTCCAGGACACCACGCGCGATCAGCATGCGCTGGATCTCGCTGGTGCCCTCCACGATTCTCATCATGCGCGCCTCGCGGTAGATCCCCTCCACGACGCAATCCCGCATGAATCCCATCCCACCGTGGATCTGCACCGCTCGATCGGCGGCGCGACCAAGCGCCTCCGATGCGTACAATTTAAGCATGGCCGCGTCGTGCGTCACGGTCTCGCCGCCGTCGCGCCGCGCCGCCGCGGCATACAGTGCCGGGCGCAGCATCGCGATATCCGTGGCCGTGTCGGCGAGCATGTGCTGAACCGCCTGCTGCTCGGCGAGCGGCTTACCGAACTGGACGCGATTCTTCGCGTGCTCGACGGAGACGGCGAGCAGCTCCTCCATCGTACCGAGGCAGCGTGCCGCCAGCGAAAGGCGCCCGGCGTCGAGGATGCGCATCGCCGTCGCGAAGCCCTGACCGACTTCGCCGACGACGTGGTCGGCGGGAACCGCGCAGTCCTCGAAGACGAGCTCGGCCTGTTTGACGACGTCCGACCCCATCGATTCTTGGATGCGTGCAACGCGGAAACCGGGTGTTCCTCTTTCGACGATGAAGGCGCTGATTCCGCCGCGGGCGCGTGACTTCGCGGTCGCGTCCGTCACCGCAAACACCGTGACCAGGTTGGCGACGTCGCCACGAGAAATATAATGCTTCGTGCCGTTGAGTATGTATCGATCTCCGTCGCGCACGGCGCGGGTCTCGATGGCCTGTGCATCGGAGCCCGCGTTGGGCTCGGTGAGCGCGAACGCGGCGATCCACTCGCCCGACGCGAGTCGGGGCAGCCAGCGCTCCTTTTGCGGCTCGGTGCCCGACAACACGAGCGCCAGCACGCCGATCCCGTTGTTCCCGGAGATCAGCATGTTGAAGGCGGCGTGCGCGCGGCCGAGCTCCTCCTGCACGACGAGATGGGCGAGCGTTGTCAGGCCGAGGCCGCCGTAGCGTTCGGGGATGGTCAGGCCGAAGTAGCCGAGCTCGCGCAGCTTACCGACGAGCTCGTCGGGGATGCGGCGCTCGCGCTCGATGTCGAGGGTCCGCGGCCGCAGATCGCGGTCCACCAGGCGGCGCGTCTGGGAGCGGAGAAGCTCCACGTCCTGGGGCAGCTGCACGATTCCAGAATAGCCGTAACGCTTGCCGATGAGCAAATCGGTGGCTGCTCGTGATACGCTGCTACAGCCATGGACCCGGCAAAGCGCACCTTCTACCTTGGGCGCTACAACTGCATCGAGCAGTTGGGGACCGGGCCCATCGGCGAGACCTACCGCGCGAAGATCTATGGCGTCGCGGGGTTCGAGAAGCAATTCGCCGTCAAGCGGCTGTACCCGCAGCTGGGGGAGGACGAGGGGTTCGTCGCGCGGTTCGTGCAGGCCGCATCGGCGTTCGCGGCGCTCGAGCATCACGGCATCTCCCGCGTCCACGAGGTGAATGCGCAGGGGGCGCACTACTACATTGTGGTCGACCTGGTGCGCGGGCTCGACCTGCGCCGATTGCTCGACCTGTTACAGCAGCGCGGAGAGGCGCTCGCCGCCGATGCTGCAATGACCATCGCCGTCGACATCGCCGACGCGCTCGAGCATGCGCACTCGAAGACGAACGTGCTTCCGGGCGGAGTCCTGCATCTCGGGTTGACGGCGGCGTCGGTGATGGTGACCTACGAGGGTGAGGTAAAGCTCGTCGACGTCGGCTTGCTGGCGGCGCTCGTGCGGCCGGGGTGGAGCGACGCGGATGCGCTGGCGCCGACGCTGGCCTATCTCGCTCCCGAGGTGTGGCGCGGCGAGGGGATCGACGTGCGCGCGGATGTCTTTTCGCTCGGTGTCGTGCTCCACGAGCTGCTCGGCGGCGGCCGGGTGTTTCTCAGCGACCGCTCGGCGGAGCTGCGCAAGGCCATCGAAAGCGGGCCACCGGCGCCGCCGCCCGCCGATCCGCGATTGCAGCAGATTGTCAGTCGCGCGCTCGAGCCGGACCCGGCGCGACGGTTTGCCAATGTCCAGGAGATGCGCGCCGCGATTCAGGGGGTCCTCGGCGGGCGCATCGAGCGCGCGCGCGCCGATTTGTCGGCAACGGTGCGGCGGCTAGCGGCGCCGCGCGAGCGACGGACGGGCGCGTTCGCTGCGGTCACGCTGCCGCCGGCAGCGACGGGAATGACGTCGCCGGTGACGGCGACGAAGCCGCCGCCGATCCCGCCGGCGCCGCCGCCGCATCCGTGGGCACCGCCGACGCCGCGGCCGCCGGTGGGCGCGACGTTGTCGCCGATTCCGGTGCACAACACCCTGGCGGGGATCGGGCCCGACGACCAGGCGCTGGTGCCGATCGAGCTCATCGAGCTGCCGGGGTTGCCGACCGAAAAGGCGATGCCGACCGTCAGCGCCGACGACGCCGAGACGAATCGCGTGCTTCGGGCGCCGCCCGATTCGCCGACGCCTCCGCCGGCGACGTTGCCGTCGAGCGCCGCGTCGACTGCTACGCCGGCGCCCGCCACGCCGCCCGCCACGCCGCCGCCGATGCCCTCGGAGCCGCCGCCGACCCTGTCGGCCGACACGACGAGCGAGGGCGCGGCGGAGCGGAACGGGAGCGCGGCCGCGGCGGCGACACGCGCGGCGAATGGAGAGGCGTCGGCCGAGCCATCGTGGACACCGCCGTCGCTGACGCCGCCGCCGCCATCGCCCGAGCCGCTGTTCGCGGCGCCGAGCGAGGAGCGGCCGGTGCCGATCGAGCCGGCGAAATCGTCGGTTCCGGGGGTGACGCTGCCGCCGACGCGCCGCGGAGGGACCGTCGCGGTCCTCGCGGGTGTTCTGTTGCTGGCCGCGGGAGGGGCGCTCGCCATTTATGCCGGCCTGAATGGGAGTGGGCTACCCGTGGCGACGAAGCCTGCGGCGACTCGTCCGGAGCCGACGACCGTCTCGCCGGAGCCGCGAGAGCACGCGCGGCCCGCGGCAAACGCCGCGGCGGCGGTGCCGGCGGCGGAGACGCCGACAGCAACCGGGCAGACACCGACACCAACGACGAAAACGGCACCGACCGGGCAGGCGGCGACAGCCAGTGCGCCGACGACGCCGGCCCCAACGCCGACGCCGGCCGCAACGCCGACGCCCGCCGCAACGCCGACGAAAGCGGCGCCGGGCGGGCCGGCCTTTGCCGTGGAGAGCACGCCGAGCGGCGCGACGGTGTTCGTCGATGGGGAGGAGCGCGGGACGACGCCAGCTCAGCTTGATGTCGAGCCGGGGCGCCACGCGCTCGTCGTGCTCGGCGAGGGAAGCAAGATGGTGAAGCGCAGCATCGACGTCGTGCCCGGCGGGCGCGTCGAAGTGCCGCTCGAGCCTGCGCGGTTGACGTCGGCCGTCGCCGGCGACGCGGGCCTCAAGGTCCGCTGCCACTCACACGGCGAGCTGCGCATCTTCGTCGACGGCGAGGACAGCGGCCGAACCTGCCCCAACGACGAGCGCATCAGCGTCGTCCCCGGACCCCACAAGATCGGCCTCTACTCGGCCCGCACCGGCGAGATGCACGAGGTCGAGCACGAGGTCACGGAAGGCAACAACTCCACTCGCGTATACGTCAAATACTGACCCAGGAGATCGAATGCGCACTCTGTTGGCGACGATTGGCGTCCTCTGTGTGCTCGGCGGCGCCGCTCGCGCCGAGACGACGACGGCGCAGAAGCAGCCCGAGACGCAGAAGCAGAAGGACATCCGCAAGCTGCTCAAGATCACCGGCTCGGGCGAGCTCGGCACGCAGGTCATGAGCCAGATGATCGGCAACATGAAGAAGGCGATGCCGCAGGTGCCCGACAAGTTCTGGTCGGACTTCATGAAAGAGGTCCACACCGACGAGCTCGTCGATCTGATCGTGCCGGTCTACGATCGCAACCTCACGCAGAACGACGTGACCGAGCTCATCCGTTTCTACGAATCACCGACGGGCAAGAAGTTCGTATCGGTGTTGCCGAAGATCACACAGGAGTCGATGGGCGTCGGCGAGAAATGGGGCCGCGATCTGGCGATGAAGGTGATGGCGAAGCTGCAGGCGCAGCAGGCGCCGCCGAAATAGCTCAGCTCTCGTCGCGCGTCAGGTCGCCGCGTGGATCGAGGCCGTACTTGCGGATGAGCTCGCGCAGGTGCTTGCGATCGATCTGCGCCTCGCGCGCCGCGGCCGACAGGTTCATCTTGTGCCGCTTCATCAGATCGACGATGTACTCGCGCTCGAACAGCTCGACGAGCTGACCCTTCGCTTCCTTGAACGGCAGGTCGGTGCGGATGCCGAGCGCCGGCTGCGTCGCGCCCTCGCCGCCGAGCACGTCGTCGAGGTTGAGCGTGTCGCCCTTGGACAACACGCAGGCGCGCTCGATCACGTTGCGCAGCTCGCGGACGTTGCCCGGCCACGCGTACGCCTTGAGGCGCTGCATGTCCTCGGGCGTCAGCCGCAGCCCGCGCGCGCCGCCGAACGTCTTGATGAAGTGCTCGACGAGCAGCTGGATGTCGAAGCCGCGCTCGCGCAACGGCGGCAGGTGCACGCGGATGACGGCGAGGCGGTAGTAGAGGTCCTCGCGGAACGCCTTCTTCGCCACTTCCTCGCGCAGATCGCGATTGGTGGCGGCGACCACGCGCACGTCGACCTTCTCGTACTGATTGGCGCCGACCTTGCGCACGGCGCGCTTGTCGAGCGCGCGCAACAAGGCGGGCTGCATGTCGATGGGCAGCTCGCCGATCTCGTCGAGGAAGATGGTGCCGCCGTTGGCTTCGGCGAAGGCGCCCTTGCGATCCTGCACCGCGCCGGTGAACGAGCCCTTGACGTGGCCGAACAGCGCCGACTCGATGAGCTCGCGCGGCACGGCGCCGCAGTCGAAGACGACGAACGGGCCGTTGGCGCGGCGCGAGTGGTTGTGGATCTCTTCGGCGATGAGCTCTTTGCCGGTGCCGGTCTCGCCTTCGATGAGCACCGTGGCGTCGTTGGGCGAGATGTCAGCGAGCAGCGCGAACAGCCGCCGCATCTTGACGTCGCGGCCGACCAGCTGGCCGAACGTATCGGCCTCCGCCTCGGCCGGCTCGACGGCCTCTTCCTCGGGCAGGAATTTGATGACGGTGCGGCCGAGCTTGATCTCGGCGCCGAAGCCGACGGTGATCTCTTTGAAACGCGAGCCCTGGATGAAGCTGCCGTTCGTCGAGCCGAGGTCGCGCACGAGCACCTCGTTGCCCTCGAGCAGCGCCATCGCATGGCGGCGCGACACGGTCTTGTCCGACAGCACCAGGTCGCACGCGGGCGCCGAGCCGAACGTCACCGGCTTGTTCGACAGATGCACCTGCTCGCCGCGATCGGGACCTTTGATGACGAGAAACGTGCCGCCCGGGCGCTGCCGTGTAAAGGCGGGCGACTCATCGAGAACACTGGTGACGTTGGTGTCGCGCGGGGGAGCCATCTATCGGGGTCGGGCGATAATAACGCGCGAGGTCTTAGGGGTCAAACCAGAGTTGCCTACGGTGTGCCCGGTGTCGCGGACGGTGGGCCGGGCAGCTCGGACGGCGGCTGCGGCTGACGCGCTGCGCCGCCGCTCGGCGCGGCGCCCACCGACGACGGCGACGCGGTCGATGGCGACGGCGCGACCGCCGGCGGGGACGCGGCCATGCCCGAGGGCGAGCCCACGGTCGGATCGACGACGTCGAGCTCGGGGCCGCTGAAGGCGACGCCGAGGGCCACGCCGATGCCGATGAGCAAAAGCACGATCATGATGCCGATGATCCGGCGCGGCCGCCGAACGTACGCGGTGCCGTCGAAGAGCTCGCCGGGCGGCTTGGGGCGGATGCCCGACGTCGGCAAGCGGCGCGTCGCCGCGGGATTGCCGCCGTGGGCCATGGCCGCGGACAAAGAGCTCATCGAGGCCGCCGGCGCGGCGGCTTCCTGCGGCCCGCGCGCGAACGCCGCTTGCGATGCCGGATGCACCACGGTCGGCTCGCCCGGGGGCGGCGCGTTCGGCGGGACGAGCCGATTGCGCGGCGAGCCGCTGTCGCGCACGACGGTCTGCTTGCGCGACTCGTCGCTGCCGAATTCGCGCATCGCGGGCACGGCGCCTCGCCGCGGCGCCGACGACGGCATCGACGCCGAGATGGGATCGGAGCGGCGCGGCGCCAGGCTCGGCAGCGGCGGCTCGTCGTCGCGACCGCGGACGACCACGTCGGCGTCACCGCCGCCGCCGCCGTGCTTCTTGCGCACGGCGATGACCGAGGTCAGCTCGCCCGTCGGCAAGCTCGGCGGACGATTGCGCGCGCGCAACAGATCGGCGACGCCGCTGTCCTCGTCTTCTTCGTCTCCCTCGTCCGCGTCGCTGAGGTCGAACTCGGGGCGCCGCTCCTCCTCGCCCTCGACGATGCCCTGCGTCGACAGGACCGCGGTGCCGTGCGCTTGCGTCGCCTCGCCGCGCTCGGGTCCGAAGACCTCGAGCTTGAGCCACATCGAGGCGTCGTCGCCGGCGATCGACTTGAGGTGCTGCGACATTTCCGAGGCGCCGATGATCAGCCGATGGCGCGTCGCCACGCGCGTCAGCGTCTCCTGAAATTCTTCGGCGCTCTGGAAGCGGCCGGCCGGGTCGAGCGACAGCGCCTTCAAGATGACGGCGTCGAGATCGGCGGGGATCTCGGGCCGCTTCTGCGACGGCGGCTGGATCGGCTGCGCGTAGATCTGCGACGCCGACGACATCAGGTCGCCGACGAACAGCCGCTCGCCGACGAGCACCTCGTAGAGGACGACGCCGAGCGAGAACAGGTCGCTGCGCGCGTCGACGGGCTCGCCGCGCGCCTGCTCCGGCGACATGTACCCGACCTTGCCTTTGACCTTGTAGAAGACCGATCGATGCGTCGACGCCTTGGCGATGCCGAAGTCGGTCAGCTTCACTTCGCCGGCGCCGGACAACAGGATGTTCGAAGGCGAGATGTCGCGGTGGATGAGATTGAGCGGACGGCCGTCGTGCGCCGATTTGGCGTGCGCGTAGGCGAGCGCCTCGAGGATCTCGTGGCCGATGAAGACGCCGGCGGCGGGCGAGAAGCGCTTGTGCTTGCGCCGGACGCGCTTGAGCAGCGTGCGCAGGTCCGCGCCTTTGACGTACTCCATGACCATGAAGTAGTCGTCGCCGGCGTTGACCAGGTCGATGGTGTGGACGATGTTGGCGTGCTCGAGCGAGGCCGACAGGCGCGCCTCGCGCAAGAAGAGGTCGATGAACTTCGGCTCGCGGGTGAACTCGGGGAGCAGCTGCTTGAGCACGACCTCCTTCTCGAAGCCGCCGACCCCCAGCTTTTTCCCGAGGTAGATCGCGCCCATGCCGCCCTCGGCGAGGTACTCGACGATCACATAGCGATCGCTGGAAGTTTCGAGGACTGCGCGATCCACGTCACGTCAGCATAGCACGCGCCGGCCCGTTATAATGAGGCGTGCCCCCGCGGACCACGACCGAGGCGCTCATCCGGGTGCGTCAAGCCGATGTCGAGGAGGCGATGCGGGCGCTGCAGCGCGCGCGGGACGCCGCCGAGCGGGCGCGCGCCGGGCGCGATCAAGCGGTGGCGGCGCGGCGGGCGATCGCCGAGCGCATGCAGCGGCTCAACGGCGTGGCGGCGCGGACGGCCGGGCGGCTCGGCCAGCGCGACCACTATCGCGCCGGTTTGCGCGCGCAGCTCGACGGCGCCGGCGTGCGCGTCGAGGCGACGGCGCGGACGCTGCGCGACGCGACGCACGCGGTGACGGCGGCGCAGGCCGAGGTCGAGCGGGCGCTGCGCGCGCGCGACGCGGCCGAGGCGCAGCGCGACGCCGACGACAAGGCCGACGCGCGCAAGCGCGAGCGGCGCGCGCAGGCGGCGAGCGACGATCGCTGGCGTCCGCCGCGCCGAAGTTGACGGGCGTCTCTCGACCTTGACCGGCGTCTCTCGAAGTTGACCGGTCGTCTCGCGCGGCGGTAATGTCCGCGCATGCGTAAGCTGCCGATCGCCGCCGCTCTGTCCCTCGTCGCTGCAGGATTTGGTTGTGGGCCGATGACCGAGCTCGGCCTGGTCAAGCCGAAGCCGTCGAACGGCGGCATCGTGCACCAGTTCACCGAGGGCGGTGACGCCGGCCACGCCAACGTCTATTGGTTCCCGACCGAAGCGGGCCCGATCGTCGTCGACGTTCCGCTCACCAACGGCGAAGCGAAGAAGATGCGGAAGCAGATGATCCGGCCCTACCGCATCTACATTACGGAGGCGGATCCGGTGCGCTTCGGCGGCCTCGCGGTCATGAAGAATCCGGACGTGCCGGCCTATACGACGCCGGCGATCGCCACCGAGATCCAGACGCACGGCGATCAGCGGCTCGCGGCCTATCGCAAGCGCGTCGGCGACGATGTGCCGTCGCACGTCGACGCGCCGTCGCCGGCGATCGAGGAGCGCACGCACGACATGGTCGGCGAGGTCGAGGTCGAGCTGTTGCCGCTCGGGCCGGCGGCCGCCGACGCGTCGATGGCGGTGTTCCTGCCGAAGACGGGCGAGCTCATCACCGGTGACGTCGTCGCCGGCAAGGAGCATCTCGATCTGACGTGGGGGCGCAGCGTGGTGTGGCAGGACCGCATCGCGGAGCTCAAGGCGCTCGAGCCGCGCCTCATCTATCCCGGCCACGGCACGTCGGGCGGAGCCGAGCTGCTCGACGACACGCTGGCGTACCTGAAGACGTTCCACGACATCGTGGCGTCGAAGGTCAAGCAGGGCGCGCCGGCGAAGATTTCGCGCAACGACGCCAACGACATCAAGCGCCAGATGCTGGCGAAGTATCCCAAGCTCGGGCGCGCGGACCTGCTCGATCGCTCGATCCCGGCCGAGTATGCGGTGCAGCTCGCGGCGCTCGCGCCGGCGCCGCCGGCCGAGGGTACGCCGGGCGCGCCGGCGAGCGGCACGGCGGCCACGCCGTCGGCCGGCGCCGCGACGACGCCCGGCGCCGCCGCGCCGTCGACGACCACGAGCAGCACGACGTCGTCGTCGAGCTCGGCGGGCGCGATGGATGATCTGTTGGGCTCGGACAGCGGGTCGAGCTCGAGCAAGAGCAAGAAGAAGAAGGGGAAGAAGTAGCGCGCGCCCGCGCGATCGCGGTACGCTAGAAGCGGAGGTGCGCCCATTCCCGGCGACGGTCCGCGTCGAGACATCACGTGGCAAGAGTTCGGCGAGCTGTGCAAGCAGCTCGCGGTCGCGGTCTACAACCGCGGCCCGGTCGACGCCGTCGTCGGCATCGCGCGCGGCGGATCGATCGTGGGCGCCACGTTGAGCTTCATGCTCAACAAGGAGTACTTCCCGATCCGGCTCGCCAAGCGCGGCGGCGTGACCCGCGTCATCGTGCCGCCGACGCGCGATCTCGCCGATCGCACGGTGGCGCTCGTCGACGATCTGTCGCGCACCGGCGACACCTTCCGCATCGCGCTGCACGAGCTCAAGCGCGTCGGCATCAAGGAGGCGTTCACGGTGGCGCTGGTGCGGCGCGAGCCGGGCTTCCGGCCGGACCTGGCCGCGACGACCGCGTCGGCGGTCGACAAGGTCGCCTTCCCGTGGGGCCGTGAAGAGCTGGTGAACGGCCGCTTCGAGCTGCGCAAGCTGTAGCGAACGCGAGCACCGCCCGCTAACCCCACGACGCGCTGCGGTAATTTTACAAGCTACCGGACGTCTTGACGTTTTTAGAGCATTACGCTATGCGTCAAAAGGCGTGCTGTTCGATCTCGCCAGCATCTTTTTCTTCGTGGTGGTCGGGATCTCGGTCCCGCTGGCGATGCTCACGCTCGGCTGGTTGGTGCGCCCGCACACGCCGAATCCGGAGAAGCTGACCACCTACGAATGCGGCGAGCCGCCGGTCGAGGCGGCCTGGTTCAACTTCAACCCGCGCTTCTACATCGTCGCGCTCGTGTTCCTGGTGTTCGACGTCGAGGTCGCGTTCACCTATCCGGTCGCGGTCGTCTTTCGCCGCTGGGTCGCGGTCGGCGGCGGCGGCGTGGCCTTCGGCGAGCTCGCGCTCTTCGTCGGCATCCTGGCGCTCGGGCTGGCGTACGTGTGGCGGCGCGGCGATCTCGATTGGATCCGCGATGAGCGATGAGGCCGCGCGCGCGGACGAGCTGCGCGTGCCGGCCGCCGAGTGGCGCGCGACCGCCGCGCGGCTGCGCGCCGACGGCTTCGACTTCCTGCAAAACCTGACCGCGGTCGACTGGATCAAAGACGAGCGCATCGAGCTCGTCTATCACTTGTGGTCGTACGCACGCCGGCAGGAGCGCGTCGTGCGCATCGATCTGGCGCGGGCACAGCCGGAGGCGCCGTCGGTGGCGGACGTGTGGCGCGCCGCCGATTGGTACGAGCGCGAGCAGTTCGATCTCCTGGGCGTCGTCTTCACCGGGCATCCCGATCTGCGGCGCATCCTCATGCCTGCCGATTGGGTCGGCCATCCGATGCGCAAGGACTACGTCGAGGCGGCGTCGTACAACGGCATGCCCACGACGCGCGCCAATACGCTCGAGCTGCTCCCCATCTGGGACAAGAAGTGATGGGCGAGCTCATCGTCGCCAACGCCGACACCGGCGAAGAGATGACCCTCAACATGGGGCCGCAGCATCCGTCCACGCACGGGGTCATCCGCTTCGTCATCAGGACCGACGGCGAGATCATGCGCGAGGCGGTGCCCGACGTCGGCTACCTGCACCGCGCCATCGAGCACATCGCCGAGAAGTGCACGTACGAAGGGTTCATGCCGTACACCGATCGCGTCGACTACGTCTGCGCGATGCCGGCCAACCACGCGTGGGCGCTCGCCGTCGAGAAGCTGGCCGGGCTCGAGGTGCCGCCGCGCGCCGAGTACCTGCGCGTCGTCACCGACGAGCTCAATCGCATCTCGTCGCACTGCATCGCGCTCGGCGCGATGGCGATGGACATCGGCGCCATCACGCCGTTCACGTACATCTTGCGCGAGCGCGAGTACGTCAACGAGCTGCTCGAGATGATCTGCGGCGCGCGGCTGACGTACAACTATCACCGCATCGGCGGCGTCGGCTGGGACATGCCGGCGGGATGGCGCGACAAGGTGCTCGCCTGGTGCGATCACTTCGCGCCGGTGATGGACGAGTTCGATCGGCTGATCACGAACAATGAGCTGTTCGTGCGCCGTCTGGCGAACCTCGCCGTCATCCGCGCGGACGAGGCCATCGACTACGGGCTGGTCGGGCCCAACCTGCGCGGCAGCGGCGTCGACTTCGACGTGCGGCGCGACGTGCCCTACTCGATCTATCCCAAGCTGAGGTTCGAGGTGCCGGTGGGGCGCGGCCTTTGCGGCAGCGTCGGCGACGCCTGGGATCGCTACTGGGTGCGCGCGCAGGAGTGGCGGCAGTCGGTGGCGATGGTGCGGCAGTGCCTCGAGCAGATCGACGGCACCGACAAGCAGTTCTGGACGCCGCCGAAGAAGCTCAAGCCCGTCGGTGACGCGATGGCGCGCGTCGAGGCGGCGCGCGGCGACATGAGCTGCTACGTCGTCGGCGACGGCGGCGCCAACGCCTATCGCGCGCGCTTTCGCACCGGCAGCTTCAACGCCATGGGGATCATCCGCGAAACATCGCGCGGGCTCATGATCGCGGATCTGGTCGCGCTGATCGCGTCGCTCGACGTGGTGGCGCCGGAGATCGATCGATGAGCGGCGCCGCGAAGTCGCTGGTGGTGGCGGCGCTGGCGGCGGCGGGCTGCGCGGCGGCGCCCGAGCCGGCGGCGATTCGCGACGCGCGGCCGACGCGCCTCGAGCGCGGCGAGCGCATGCTGGTCGAGGCGTCGGGGCCGCTGTTCACCGTCGGCGCGCCGACGACGGTGGCGCTCGACGCGCTCGGCGTGACGCTGCCGGCGCGCGCCGTCGCCGCCGATCGCGTGGTCGCCGAGCTCGACGACGAGCATCGCGCCGCCGGGCCGACGACGGTGACGGTGGTGCAGGCGACGCGGCGCTGGACGTCGGATGCGCGCACGCCGTTCGACGTCGAGCTGTGCGCGCCTTCCTTGCACCGGCTGGCCAACGGCTGGACGCGGCTGCGCGGGCCGCCGTGGCTGTGGCTCGCGCTGGCGCTCCTCGCCGCCGCCGCGCTCGTCGCCACGCCGCTGCCCGTCCTGGCCGGCCTCGTCGTCGTCTGGGAGCGCAAGATCTCCGGGTACATGGGCTCGCGGCTCGGGCCCAATCGCGTCGGGCCGAACGGCTGGCTGCAGTGGCTCGCCGACGGGCTCAAGCTGCTCATGAAAGAGGACGTCATTCCGCGCGACGCCGACGCGCGCCTCTTTCGCGCCGCGCCGTATCTGGCCTTCCTCGGCATGTTCCTGACGTTCATCGTGCTGCCGTTTTCGCGCTACGCGATCGTCGCCGATCTCGACGTCGGGCTCCTGTTCCTCTTGTCGGTGACGTCGCTCGTGGTGGTGGCGATCCTCGTGGGCGGCTGGTCGTCGAACTCGAAGTGGTCGCTGCTCGGCGGCATGCGCTCGGCCGCGCAGATCGTGAGCTACGAGCTGCCGTCGTCGGTGGCGCTGCTCACCATCGCGACGCGGACCGGCTCGCTGTCGACGCAGCGGATCGTCGCCGCGCAAGGCGGTTGGCCGTGGCAGTGGAACCTGTTCGCCGATCCGTTCACCTTCGTCGCCTTCTTCATCTGGTTCGTCTCGGCGCTGGCCGAGGGCAACCGCACGCCGTTCGATCTGCCCGAGGCCGAGTCGGAGCTGGTCGCGGGCTACAACACCGAGTATTCGGGGTTTCGCTTCTCGCTCTTTCCGCTCGTCGAGTGGGTGAACATCGCGGTCCTCGGCGCCGTCGGCACGCTCTTGTTCCTCGGCGGCTGGCGGCTGCCGTTCGTCGGCGCGGCGCTGATCGACGCGCATCCGTGGCTCGACGCGCTCGGCTTCGTCGCGTTCGTGGGCAAGGACCTCGCGATCGTCTTCGTCGTCATCTGGATCCGCTGGACGCTGCCGCGCTTTCGCGTCGACCAGATGATGGCGCTGTGCTGGCGCTACTTCATCCCCTTCTCGTTCGTCTGCTTCGTCGGTGAGCTCGGCTGGGTATGGCTGATGCCGTCGCTGCCGGCGCGCATCGTCGCCGGCGCGATGTTCGCCATCTTCGGCGTCGGCTGCGGCGCGTGGTTCGCCGCGCGCGTGCGCGACAACGCGCGCCGCTATCGCGATCTCGTGCTCAACGACGCGCTCGGGCCGGTGAACCGATGAAGGAGCGGCGCGGCTATTTCGGCAAGATCGCCGTCGCGGCGCGCACCGTCTCCGAGGGGATGGCGGTGACGCTGGCGCAATATTTCCGCCGCCCGACGACGGTGCAGTACCCCGATCGCACGCGCGTTCCCGTCGTCGAGTCGCTGCCCGAGCGCTACCGCGGCTTTCTCGAGGTCGACATGGCGCTGTGCACGGCGTGCAAGGCGTGCGAGCGCGACTGCCCGATCGACGTCATCGCCATCGACGTGGAGAAGCGCGGCGCCGAGCGCGTCATGACCCGCTTCGACATCGACATGGGCAAGTGCATGTACTGCGGCATCTGCGTCGAGTCGTGCCCGGTGCCGGCGCAGGCGCCGGGCGACGCCGAGGCGACCAAGGTCATCCGCATGACGCGCGAGTTCGAGGGCGCGACCAGCGAGTTCTCGTCGCTGACCTTCCGCTTCGTGAAGCCGGGCGAGCCGGTGGCGGCGTACAGACATGCCAAGGGCGACCTGCCGGCGACGAGCGCGCGCGGCGTGATCGCGCGCCGCGTGCGGCAGGAGGCGCGCGCGGAAAATCCGGTGGCGGCGCGCTGGTCGCTGGCGCAAACCGCGGGGAGCGCCGTCGCCGAGCTGACGCGGC
>Ga0070681_10003389_pt1 | contig 14914 bp, 13 predicted proteins | sample KBSC83BmetaG_FD_65650 | JGI IMG/M metagenome (GOLD analysis project Ga0070681, IMG submission 65650) | Corn rhizosphere microbial communities from Kellogg Biological Station, Michigan, USA - KBS C8-3B metaG | ecosystem: Host-associated > Plants > Roots > Rhizosphere | place: USA: Michigan...
GTAGAAACGGAAGGAACCTGCGTTATCGACGAACGCCGAGACGACGTTGGTCGAATACAGCGCGGACGTATCTTTGAGCCGCTTCATGAGCGGATCGCGGATGCGTCCCCCCACCATGAGCGGAGAGCTGAACGTCTTGTGTCCGCAGTGCTCGCTCCACCATTGAGCGGTGATTTCGAGCTCTGCGTCCCGCGCGTCACGATCGATTTCCCGATAGAAGTCACGCGCCGCTTGCATCTCGAGGAGATTGAGCGCGAGTTTGCGCTCCTTCGAGAGTTTTTCGAGCGCAACGTCATCGAGTTCCCGGATGGGTATCACGAGTATAGGCCCTGCGCGCTCACGGATAGTGAGCGTTTCGGGTGGTTCCGTCACGACGCGCTGCACGGTCTTGTTGACCAGGAGGCGCGCGGTGATGTTCTCCACTTCTTCGGGCGAAATGGCGCCGTAGAAGTGATACTCGTAGCTCGAGCTGGCAGCAACGACGTTGTCGCAGCCCAGGTCGCGCGCCATCTTGATGATGGATGCCGCTTCGGGATTCATGACGCCTGGCTTGTAGCTCACTTCGCGCCACTCGGTGCTGTCGGTAAGAAGGTGCGCACTCATCCCGACGAGACTTTCTTGGTTCGGGTCGACGATAGCCGCCGCGAGCGTGTCCATCTCTGGGAGCGTTGCGCCTTCGAACCGGTACACCTTTACCGTGCGCACTTTCGTGCACCCGGGTGCAAGCCCGAGGCGCGTGATTTCCTGGAGGACATCGTTGCCCTTAGGGTCACCGCCAAGGATGGCAGTGCGGAGTTCTGAGATACTCATGTGCTTCTCTTTTCTAGCTCTGTCAAAGAGCTGGTTGGTGAACGGGGACAGCCCTCGCCCGGGTGGGCAGAGGGCTTCTCTGGCATCACTATAGGCGGGTTAGCTAATTACGCAATCCGCAGAGGGCATCGAGCGCCGCCACATCGTCCGCGCTCGGGACCAGGTTACCGCTCTCGTTATTGGCATACATGATGGAGTCGGGATTATCGTTGTGACCCAAGCCGAGCGCGTGCCCGAGTTCGTGCGCAAGCACGCGCTCGAGCTGGTCGGTGCCCACGAATTCAAACACACTGATGCGCTCGCCGGAGCTGTCGCTTACGAACTCTCCCTCCTCGAACGGGTGCCCGGCACCCTTATTGAAATCCGCGATCTCTGCGTTCAGCGCGCGCGTCTTTGCATTGAATGCATCGATGTCCGCATTCACCGCAGTAGCCTGCTGCGGCGTGGTGGCCGAGTCTTTCTCGGCATCGATGGTGGCACGCATCTGGTCCAATTGCGCTTCTTCCTGCGTTATCTCCACACCCTGCTTGGCTGTCGCCTCGCGGTCGTCGTATACGAGGTTCACGGATACCCCGCCCGCAGGAGCAAGCGTAAAGAGCGTCTTCCCTGCGGCCTTGTTCCAGATGGCCGCTGCGTGCGCGAGATCGGTCGTGAGTTCTGCAGAATTTGTATTGAACCGCGGATCGATAGAGCCGATGGAATACACGATCGGGTTCGCGCACGGGCGCGTCACTTCGTATTTATAGTAGAGCGCTCCGCCCGCGAGAACGACAACGAACAGCAGGATTACCCAACGTCCAGACTCTTGGCTCATGCGCGAGCAGTAAGCTCGAGGATGGCGAGTTCGAGCGGGAGCGAGGGTACGCTCGCGTAGCGCATGCGCGCTGCAGCATCGAGGAATGACTTGAGGGTCTCATGCGTAAGCTTCGAACCACTTGCGGCTGCGATCGCTTCTACTTCCTTATATTCATCTGCACCGAGCTCTTCTGAGAACTGCTTCCGGAGTTCCGGCGCGTGGCGCACCAGAAGCACCGCGCGCAGGTAATCGAGCACGAGCGAAAGATAGAGCTTCATGTCGATGCCGCCGTCGGCAGCCTTGCGCACCGCGGTGAGCGCTTTGTCTGCGTTGCCTTCAGAAAGCGCTGCAGCAAGTCCTGCCACGAGTTCGCGCTTCGGAGAACCTGTCGCATCTTCTACGGCCACGCGCTTCAGCGACTTCCCATCTGCGACCGTGAGTGCGCGCTCAAGAACCGAGAGCGCATCGCGATACGAACCATCAGCGAGGAGCGCTACGAGGTCCGCTGCTCCCGGCTCGATGTCGTACCCTTCTTTCTTCGCTACATTCGCCACAACTTTCGCTAGCTCCCCACGGCCCGGCTTCTTGAATATGAAAACTTGGCAGCGACTCTGCACGGTCTCCGGCACTTTCTCGAGCTCTGTAGTCGCGAGGATAAAAATAGTATGCGCCGGTGGCTCTTCAAGGGTTTTGAGAAACGCATTCCACGCGCCCTTACTGAGCATGTGCGCCTCGTCGAGGATATAGACCTTGTAGGGCGACTCGAATGGGAGCGTGTATACGTTCTCGGTGAGTGCGCGGATGTCGTCCACGCTGTTGTTGCTCGCTGCGTCTATCTCGTAGAGGTCCCGGTCCGCGGTGCCGATTTCCCGCGCAAAGATTCTTGCCACAGAAGTCTTGCCGAGCCCGCGGCTGCCCGCAAAGAGGTACGCGTGGCCAACTTTCTTCTCCTTTATTTGTTCGGAAATAGCCTCCGTCACCTGGGGCTGCCCGGTGACTTCCTTCCAGCTCTGCGGCCGGTACTGCCGGTACAACGACTGATGTGCCATTTATTTAGTATAGCGGCACGAACGAAACAGGCATAGCCCCCTCGGTCACCGCTCCGGGCCGCTTGGCCAAGGGTGGTGTGCCCTCAGTGACTATGCCTGCTTCGTTTAACCCAAGGCGCGCATGAGACGCGTCATACCGATGCCAGCGCCGTAGCGCGGGAAGAAATCGAGCGAGAGGAAATCCTCGAGTTCGTGCTCCACCCGCTCCTTACCGAAGGTGTGGTACAAGAGTTCCGCGTACCCGCCATCCGATATCGTGTGGAAGCGCTCGCGCATATCGGCCGCGTCGCAGCTGCGCTCCGCGCTGCCAATAGTCTCCATGCCGTCTATGATGACGTCTATCTTGCTCGCTGCGTCGAAGACGCGGCGCATGTTCCAGAACGGCGAGGTGTGCTCGGGGAAATCCTCGAGGAACACCACCCGCCCGAAGTCGGCCATCATTTTCTTCTCGTCCTCGCTCGTGAGCTCGTTCGTGCCGTACTCCTTTGCAAGCTCGCTGTAATTCTTATGCACAAACTCGCTTGCTTTCCCAAGGCCGAGATACTCACAGAGCTCCATCTCAAGATTCCGCAAGTCATCAATAGTGCCCTTCGACTCGAACTCGAACATCGGGAAGATGCGTTCGTGGCGGCCCGGGGTCGGATTCGGTTCATTGCGGTAGCTTGTCGAGACACAAAAAACGCCGGCTAAAGCCGGCTGGGTGAGCAATTCGTATTCAAGCCACATCTGCCCTGTTTGCGGCAGCGGCCATATCTGGCCTTCGTACTGGTAGGTAGCGACCGTGGTCGGATCCTCGCACGCAGCCAAGATGCTGAGACGGTCCTGCGTGTGTACTTCTACGAACCCCTTACCGAGGAAGAACGTACGCAGTTTGTTCACGGCTTCGCTGAACTTCTTCGTGTCCCGGGGTGCTTTGTAATTTTTGTACATGGCGGGTTGCTAGGTATAAAAGAAAATGCCCCGATTAAACGGGGCATTTTCCGCGCGACGCGCTTACTCGAATTCGCTTTTTAGGTCGATGTTCCAAGTCCAGAGCATCGTACCTTATTCCACGGCACCTCAAAGTAAAGTTATCCCCATGCAGAAAGGCCGCCCCAGTACGGAGCGGCCCATCAAAGTTCTAGTACGTACCGGGTGCCGTCCCGGTTGAGCTTGAATCCGCGCTTCAGCGCGTTCTTGTCGTAAATCAAGCGGAATCGCTCGTCCAGCTCGCGGCACAGTTCCGCTGAATATCCTTTCCTGCTTGAGAACTCTTCATTGTAGAGCGGGTTGTAGCTGTTCCAACGCGCGGGCAGCACGTACACACGCGACAGCCCGTGAAGCTTTGCATACTCGATGACGAGATCGAGTAACAAGAGCTCCCAGCGTAGCGGGCGGAGTGCCTCCTTCTTTCCCTTTATTCCCTGGATTTGTATGACGTCGATAGCATCACGACCCATGCGGAATCCGATGAATGCAAACGGCGTGTGCTCTTCCACGGAACTCTCGAGCACAAACCCTACTTGGCTCTCCCAGTATATTTCTTTGAAAGGGACACGGTACCCGCCAGTGCGCCCCGCAGAGAAGCCCAGAGAGTATTGTGCCCTTGCCTCTTTAGGTGCGCTCGGCTTGATGCGCGCAGCGCAGAGATCGGCAAACTGGTCGAAGAGCTTTTTAAAGCGCTCGACGTCGTGGATGCGTTTAGCTTTTTTAAAGAATCTGCGATCAAGAAGATCGCCGACATAGGACTTGAGTCCCATCGTGACCTCCTTTGTTGTCCGCGGGCACGTTACGCCACTCGGGGTGCTGCGTCAATAACTGCAGCGAGCTCTTCCGCCGACTCGCACTCCATCATCTGGGCACGCAGCTCTGCAGCGCCATCGAATCCGGTGACGAATGCCTTTATGTGCTTTTTAAGTATGTGGAATGATTTCTTTGGGCGGAGCTCGTCGAAGCCGCGCGCGAGGGTGAGGAGCGCGGCGATGCGTTCCGCAGGCGGCGTGTCCTCCACCTTCCTACCCGCGAATACCCACGGGTTGCCGAATATCGCGCGACCGAGCATCACGCCGTCGGCGCCGGTTTCCGCTACTTTCTGCCGTGCTTCTTCGAGATCCTTCACGTCGCCATTCCCGAGTATCGGGATGTGCGGCGCCACGCGGTCGCGGATAGCGACCGCCTTACTCATGAGTTCCCAGTGCGCGGGTACGGCCGACATTTCTTTGCGCGTGCGCAGGTGCACGGTGAGTGCCGCGATGTCTTCGGACAGCAGTACCGACAGCCATTCTTCCATCACTTCGGTGTTGTATCCGATGCGGGTCTTCACCGATATTGGGAGGCGCGTCGCGCCCTTAGCCGCGCGGATTACCGCGCGCGCCACGTCCGGCGACTTGATCATCGCTGCGCCTGCGCCCTGCTTCTCTATGGAGCGGTCGGGGCAACCCATGTTGAAGTCGACACCGTCGAAGCCGAGCTTCTCTGCGAGCTGCGCGGCGTACGCGATGGTGTCGGGATTACTTCCGAATATCTGCGCCACGATGGGATGCTCTCCCGGCGAGAATTGGAAGTCGCGCATCAAGGGGTTTTCCTCGTCTGCCATCTTCTTCATCTCGCGGGTGTGATAGAGCCCGTCGGCCGAGACGAATTCCGTCCAGGTGACGTCAGGGGCACCCAATTGAGCAATAAGCCGGCGGTACGCCGGATCGGTCACATCCGCCATGGGCGCCATGACAAAAATGGGCTTCTTGAGCCGGGTCCAGAAGGAATCCATGACGGTATCCTACACGCTTCTTTTATTATTCGCTCCCCTTCGGTTTGTAGTACACCTTGCCGCTGAAACGCAGGTCGATGTAGTCGAGGCTGCCGCCATTTAAATCAAGATTAGGGAACGCAGTGGCCGCGAGCGACGCTGCGGCGCTTTCCTCTCCTATCACATAGGTGATACGCGTGCCGCCCGGCGTATAGAGGTCTGCCTCGTCTCCATGGATCTGAATAGACTTCACGCGCGCCCCAAGCGACCCCATCGCACGCGCGAAGCGAATCACACCCATAATGCCCGGAGCGTTCGCGACCGTGGCGCGAAGCGGGTCGGTGCTCGATGCGGTAAGCGCTGCGTACACTGGAAGTGACGGCGCGCTTACGGTGCTGCTTGCGGTCGTTGAAGCTATAGCACCAGCAGATATGTACGGCTCGAACAGGAAGCCGCTGTTATCTGCGTCGTAGCAACCGGTCTCTGACGGCATCGTGTGGTCTTCCCCGCACCACGTGAACACCGCAGCGCGCTCTATCGAAGTTATCGAAATGGACTTGAAGGTAGTGCGGGAAAGCGACACCGCCTCGACATCGGGATACGCATCGAGTACCGCGGCGCGCACTGCATCGCGCGGATAGAAGAATATCGAATCGCGCGGGATGAGGTGGTAGTACGTGCCGGTAAGCGCAGTCTTCGCGATCCTGGGTACGCCGTCGGCGTGAGGCCCTGCCGCCTCGACTGATTGAATGCGAGTCCATGGCTGCCAGAGCGCATACATTCCTGCACCGATTGCGATGACAAGCAGGACCAAAAGAGAAATGAGTACGCGTTTCTTCGCAGCTTTCCTGCGTGTGCGCAGGCGTTCGCCGCGCGCAAGCGGCGCAGCCGTGCGCACGCGCACGGGCGCGACGGGAGCCCGGCGAGGGGCCGGCTCACGAACAGGAGCAGGGCGAGTCGCAGGCGCGGCCTTCGGCCTACGCTGTATGTCCCAAGACCTCTTTTCCGACATACGGGACAAGGACGTCCGGCACCTTTATCGTGCCGTCTGCCTGCTGATAGTTCTCCATGACAGCGATGAGCGTGCGTCCCATCGCGAATGCGGTCGCGTCGTTCATGTGCACCGGTGAGAGATCACCGGATGCGGTTTTGAGCCGCGTATTCAAACGGCGGGCTTGGTATCCGCCCATGTAATCAGAAGTATGCGTCTCACGGTACATGTCTTGCCCAGGCATCCATGTATTGATATCGAATTGACGCAAGTCAGGTTTTCCCATGTCGCCCGTGCACACGATTATCGTCTGGTGCGGCAGTTTGAGCGCGCGCATGAGATATTCCTGTATCGCCACAAACAATTCCTGCTCGCGGTAGCCGTCCTCGGGGCGGCTGAAGCTTTCCATTTCTATTTTATCAAACTGGTGGAGGCGCAGTATGCCGCGCGTGTCCTTGCCCGCTGCGCCAGCCTCGCGGCGGAACGACGGCGAGTACGCCACATACCGGAGCGGAAGTTTTTCTTCTTCGATAACGTCATTCATGTGAATGGGTCCGAGCGAGTGCTCCGCGCTTCCGATGAGTACGAGGTCGTCCTTGTCGAGGACGTAGCGCTCATCCATCGGGTGGAGTCGGGCCATGCGCCCCATGACTTCGGTGCGGACCATGAGCGGAGGGATGACCGGCACGAACGGTTTGGTATCGACGCCATCGAGCTTGGCTTCTGCAGCGACCTTCGCAAGCTCTTCGGAAGAGGTGAGCACGTTCATCGTGAAGTTGAGGAGTGCGAACTGCATAAGGGCGAGGTCTCCCTTGAGGTAGGTGAAGCGTGCACCGGAAACCTCGCCCGCTTTCTCAGTGTCTATGATGCCCAAATCTTTTCCGAGGTCCCAGTGCGCCTTCGGCGTGAAATCAAACGTGGTCGGCGTGCCCCACTCGCGAATAACTTTATTCCCCGATTCATCTGGGCCTTCCGGTGTGTCGGGGCTCGGGAGGTTCGGCACAGCGAGCATGAGCTTGGTCCATTCTTCGCTAGCTGCTTTGAACTTCTCTTCTATTTCCGTCATGCCGCCCTTGAGCTGCTGCATGGCCTCGATGAGCTTCATGCGCTCGTCGCCCTTCGCAAGCGAGATGCGGTCGCTCGCGCGGTTCTGCTCCGCGCGCTTTTCATCCAGCTGCTGGCGGAGCGTCTTGCGCTCTTCGTCTACGGCGAGCAGACGGTCGATATCGACCTCCACCCGCTTCTTGCGGGCCGCCTCTTTCACCAGGTCTGCGTTCTCCCGGATGAAGTGAATATCGAGCATATATAATGAGCATAGTATGCTCGCAACGCTTACACAACTTGATAGAACTGATTATCCATCTTCATTACTAGAAATCCCCTCGCCACCAGAGAAGCTCTGGGTGCGCGGGAGCTGGGCGCCAGCAGGCACGAAACACCTCGCCGTGGTCGGCAGCCGCGCGCTTACCCGCTACGGGAAAGAGGCGTGCGACATGCTGATCAGCGGACTCGCTGGATATCCGGTATCGATCGTATCCGGGCTCGCGCTCGGAGCAGATGCTGCGGCTCACCGGGCTGCGCTTAAGGCTGGGCTGCATACGCTCGCCATCCCTGGGTCGGGACTGAACGACGACGTCATCAGCCCGAGGAGTAATAGTGACCTCGCGCAAGAAATCCTGGCGAGCGGCGGCATGCTGTTGTCAGAGCAAGAACCGGGAGAACCCTCGCGACCGCAGTACTTCCCCTCAAGAAACCGCATCATGGTCGGCCTCGCCGACGCCATCCTCGTCATCGAAGCCGGGGACAAATCTGGCACGCTCATCACTGCTCGGCTCGCGTCTGAATACAACCGCGACCTCTTGTGTGTGCCGCACAGGATCGGCGACGCGCACGGATTCGGCTCACACTTATTCATCCGCCTCGGCGCGGCGCTCGTGACCGAGCCGCTCCATATTCTGGAAGCGCTTCGCATCAAACCAAGGGAGGGTACGGATCTCGCACTCGCCGGGAAGCTTGAGGGCGCGGAGAAAACTATGTACGCCGTGCTAGTCGATCCGCTGCCGCGCGACGAGGCGATACGCGAATCGAGACTGTCCGTGGGCGAAGCGCTCACCGCGCTGGTGTCGCTCGAGCTCAAAGGCCTCATCCGCGAAGAGTTCGGCGCGTGGCGACGTATTTGACTCACCTCATTCTCTAGCGTTAAGTGGAGACAGAAAGGGAGGGTATATGCATCCAAAAACTCCGCGCAAACGCATCCACGACATCATCCGTGCAGAGGTGCTGGCGGAGGAATTGGCGCGACGTCATGACCCTCCTTTCAAGCACCGGCTCGACATCTCGACCGCTCTTGCACGACGGCGTATCGCCCGAGAAGCCGCAGCGGTCTTCACGAAGACTGACCGCGAACGGGCAGCTATCATAATCCGCATCCGCATCCGAGACTGGGAGGAGGAAGAGCGGAAGCGAACGCAGCCGAATGCCTGGAAACACTACTAATACGTTTCCAGGCATTTTTGCGCTCATGGTATACGTGCTACGCTCACCACTGTGAAAATATATTCTTGGAACGTATGGTTTGAGAACAAGGACCTCGACCGCGCGTTCGCATTCATTCAAGAGAACGACTTCGACATCTTCTGCCTGCAGGAAGTTCCTCGGAGATTGCTCGAGAAGCTTAAGACGCTTCCCTCCTTCATCGCGTACGCGCCGGAAGTCGACCGTTTGTATAAGGGAGTGACCGAGACACAGTACATCGTTATTCTCTCGCGCTTCCCGCTCGGTAATGTGCGGCCTGTTCCGCTTATCCGGTATGAGGAATTCTTGCCGCTTCGGACACGACTCGCTGTCAGATTCATGACACACATAGGCATCTGGGGATACGGCATGGGCAATCGCCACGCGATAGTCGTGGAGGTAGAAACGCCCGTCGGACTTCTGAATCTCTGCAATATGCACCTGCCGCTCATCGCGCCCAAGAAACGCGCGGAAGAGTTCGAATCGATTCTCGCGCGCACCGACGACTCGCTCCCGACGGTCGTCTGCGGTGATTTCAACATCCTCGAGTCGCGACGCATAAGCATCCTCAACTGGGTGCTCGGCGGTATGGTATCCGATGCGGTGCTCTCGCGCCGCGAGCGCAGCACGATGGAGAAGCGGTTCAGCGAGCTCAAACTCACCAATCCGCTTCTTGGAGCGAACACGCACCGCTTCTCGCATTCCCAGCTCGATCACATCCTCGTCCCGGCTCACGCAACCGTAAAAAACTCCCATGTATTCCCCGATTCCTATGGCTCCGACCACCAGCCGATCATCACAGAAATCGAGCTTCACGCATCACTCACCGCTTGACTATATATAGTGTATCGCGTTAAGAGTGATAGACATGGCTAAGACACTATTAATAGTAGAGTCGCCCGCAAAGGCGCGCACGGTGCAGACCTACCTCGGCAAAGACTACGAGGTGCTTGCCTCTGTGGGCCACGTGCGCGACCTACCGAAAAGCGGCACCAAGGCTGTCGACATCGAGCACGGATTCAAGCCGCACTACATCGTCCAGCCCGAGAAGCGCGAGGTAATCGAGCGTATCAAGAAAGCGGCTGCGAAAGCGGACAACGTCTACCTCGCGACCGACCCCGACCGCGAAGGAGAAGCCATCGCCTGGCATATCAAAGAGGCCGTGGGTCTCAAGTCCCCGCAGCGCGTGGTATTCCACGAGATCACCAAGAGCGCCGTGGAGGAAGCTATCGCCCACCCGCGCGCCATCGACGAGCACCTGCGCCGCGCGCAGGAAGCGCGTCGCGTGCTCGACCGCCTCGTGGGCTACGACCTCTCGGGACTCATCTGGAAGAAGGTGCGGTACGGTCTCTCCGCAGGCCGCGTGCAGTCTCCAGCGCTGCGCATACTCGCCGAGCGCGAGCGCGAGATAAAGGCGTTCATCCCGGAGACGTACTTCGTCATCACGGGTAAGTTCAAGGCAAAAAACAATCCACAGAGTGGCGAATTCACCGCCACCGCAAGCGTCGAACCGAAGACGCGAGAAGAAGCAGACAACATCGTAGAGCTCGGGAAGAAGGCAGCGTGGAAAGTGGCCGATGTCACCGAGCGCGCAGAGGAACGCGCACCGCGACCGCCGTTCACTACTTCCACGCTCCAGCAGGTAGCGTCGACGCGGCTTGGGTTCGCGCCGAGCCGCACCATGCGCGCAGCGCAGAAGTTGTACGAAGCCGGTCACATCACCTACATGCGCACCGACTCCGTGAACCTCGCGAAGGAAGCAGTGTCTGCTATCGCGGGCGCGGTCGAGAAAGAATTCGGTAAGGACTACCTCCAGGTGCGCACATACAAGACCAAATCGAAGAACGCGCAGGAAGCGCACGAAGCCGTCCGCCCCACTGACCCGAGCAAGAAGTCTGCGGGCAGCACCGCAGACGAGCACGCACTCTACGAGCTCATCCGCACGCGCGCGATAGCATCACAGATGAAAAGTGCTGGCGTGCTACGCACGAGCGTGAAGGTCGCGGGAGACCATGAGGAGATTCCGCTGTTTAGCGCGAATGGTTCTCGTGTCACTTTCCCAGGATGGCTCGCCTGCGACTCCCGCGCCCGCGGCGAAGACACGGAGCTCCCAAAGCTCGCAAAGGACGAGCTGCTCGCGCTGCTTGACCTCTCCGACCTCGAGAAACAGACCGAGCCGCCCAACCGCTACACCGAAGCCGGTCTCATCAAGGAACTCGAGAAGCGCGGTATCGGACGCCCGTCTACCTACGCGTCCATTATGAAGACCATCCAGGACCGCGAGTACGCTATCAAGGAAGGCCGCACGCTCATGCCGACGGCGACGGGCATGGTGGTGTCCGGCTGGCTCGAAGAGCACTTCCCCGAGTACATCAGCGATACGTTCACCGCTGAGATGGAAGACGAGCTCGATGAGATAGCGCGCGGCGAGCGCGGGTACGAGAAGACGCTCGAGGATTTCTATGGACCATTCAGCAAGGCGGTGCAGTCGAAGGAAGGGCTCCCGAAGGCCACTGCGCTCGGCGACGCGCCTCTCGAATTCCCTTGCCCTATATGCGGCAGTCCGATGGAGTTCAAGCTCGGCCGTGGCGGCGTATTCATGAGCTGTAAGCGCTACCCCGAGTGTCTCGGCGCTCGCACGGAAGCGGGCGAGGAACTCAAGCCCGATGAGCCTATCGGCATCCACCCCGACACGGGCCGCCCTATTTTCATCCGCACCGGTCGCTTCGGTCCCTATGTAGAGATGCCGCTTGAAGACGCTCCTGCTGAAGAGCCAGAAAAGGTCGAGCTCACGAAGTCTGGCAAGCCGAAGAAGACCAAGAAAAAGAAAGTAAAGATAAACGCCAAGCGCGCGAGCGTGCCGGCTGGTACGCCTATCTCGAGCGTCACGCTCGAAGCCGCCGTGAAGTACCTCTCGCTCCCGCGCGAACTCGGGAATCACCCGACGAGCGGCAAGCCTATCTCCGCGAGCGTCGGGCGGTTCGGCCCGTTCGTCGTCCACGACGGCGAATTCCGCTCCATCAAGAAAGGCGACCCGTACACCATCACGCTCGACGAAGCGGTCGCGCTCGTGAATGAGCCTAAGCGACCGCCGCGCGGCGTAGAAATAGCGCGCGAGATCGGCAAGCACCCGAAGTCGGGCAAGTCGCTCGTGCTCTATAAATCGAAGCAGGGCTACTTCCTGAAGAAAGGACTGCGCCGCATCTATCTCCCCGACTCCGTAAAGCCCGACGATTTCACGCCAGAAGAAGCCGCAGAGTACCTGAAGTAATCAGCTAGTGGTATCCTTGGCTGATGACCACGGTGAAGGAAATCATCGCGGAGATGCGGGGCGCCACACCGGAAGGCGAGGCGCTCGTCGAGAAAGCGTACGTGTACGCCGAGAACGCGCACAAGGATCATAAGCGCTATTCGGGCGAGCCGTACTTCATCCACCCAGCAGCGGTCGCCAAGATCCTCGCCGAGTACGGCATGGACGGTAAGACCATCGCCGCGGGACTCCTCCACGACGCTATCGAAGACGGGCTCGCGACGCCGGAAGACGTCGAGAAGGAGTTCGGTCCAGACGTCCTCTTCCTCGTAGAAGGCGTGACCAAGCTCGGTAAGCATAAGTACCGCGGCGCAGAGCGTCACGCAGAATCACTGCGTCGCCTCCTCGTCGCGACCTCCGCGGACCTGCGCGTGCTCATGGTGAAGCTCGCCGACCGCTACCACAACATGACCACGCTCGAGCACGTGCCCGAGGAGAAGCGTAAGCGCATCGCGCTCGAGACGCTCGAGATATATGCGCCCATCGCGGACCGGCTCGGCATCGGCAGTTTGAAGCGCGAACTCGAGGACATGGCGTTCCCTTACGTGGACCCCGATGCATACGCACACGCAGTAGAACTGCGTAAGCTCAAAAGCAAAGAGACCGCGGAGGGCCTGAAAGAAGTCCAGAAGACGCTCCAGAAGGAACTCGCCAAGCGCGGCATCACCAATTTCCGTACCGATGTGCGCACCAAGGGCTACTGGAGCCTGCACCAGAAACTGAAGCGCAAGGGCGACGACATCACGCGCATCCACGACATCGCCGCGCTGCGCGTCATCGTGACTAGTGTCGACGACTGCTACAGCGCGCTCGGTTCCATCCACGCGCTCTGGAAGCCGGTGCCGGGGGAATTCAAGGACTACATTTCATTCCCGAAGCCGAACGGCTACCAGTCGCTCCACACGACGGTGGTGACTCCGGAAGCAGGCATCGTAGAAATCCAGATACGCACGGAGGACATGCACCGGCTCGCGCAGTACGGTATCGCTTCGCACATGTCGTACAAATCACTCGGCCAGGAAGCGCCGAAGAGCGCGTACTCACGCCTCTCGTTCTCCTGGGTGCGCGACCTCATACCGTCGCTCCTCAACTTCCGCGGCAAGCCTGCGGCAACGCCGAACGTGCAGCTGCTCGAGTCCAAGGTGGATGCGCCGCGCTGGCTGACCGAGCTCGCCGATGCCCATGGCAAAGAAGGTGGCGCAGAATTCGTGGAAGGACTCAAAGAAGACTTCTTCTCGCACCGCGTGTTCGTGTTCACCCCGAACGGCGACGTCATCGACCTCCCGTATGAATCCACACCGATCGACTTTGCATACGCCATCCACAGCGGGCTCGGCGACCACATGAATGGTGCGAAGGTAAACGGGAAGCTCGTCTCTCTCGATACCAAGCTCCGGAACGGCGACCAGGTGGAAATCATGACGCGCGAGTCTGCGCACCCGACTAAGAAATGGCTCGACTATGCGAAAACCTCGCTCGCACGCCGCCACATCCGCATGATGATCGGAGAGGAAGCGCCGGTACCACTGAAAAAGCCGCGAAAAGCGCGAACGGGAAGGACAAAAGGCAGTTGAAATCGGCCTAGCGGCCCGAGCGCTGACTTTTGGACTTGCCGGTTCGTGCTTTACACACTGAAATTAGTCACCGAGTACAGATCGTCGTCGTCAGCCACTGGCTGCGACGCATCCGGGAGCGGAGACTCGACGGGCGGCGTCTCGGTATCCACCACTTCGGGCGCAGGAGAGAGCGCAGCGAGAATTTTATCGAGGTCTTCGGGCGAGAAGAACTCGATGAGGAGGCGCCCGCCCTGCGGGCGATTTTCTATAACCACGCGCGTGCCGAGGGATTCCGTGAGCGACTTCTCCATCTCCATGATTTCCGGCGTCTTGTCGTGCTTCCTTATCCTGTCGGTGGCGATGCGGCGCGCGAGCTGCTCCACCACGCGGACCGACGTCTTCTTGAGCACCATGTCGCGGAAGAGCGTGTCCTGCTCCACCGGTCGGTCGGAGAGCATGAGGAGCGCGCGTGCGTGCCCTTCTGAGATTTCTTTATTCACCACGGCCTGCTGGATGGGATCCGGGAGCGCGAGAAGGCGTATGGAGTTAGAGACGAACTCGCGGCTCTTCCCTACCTTCGCGCCTATCTCGAGGTGTGTGAGGCCGAATTCGCTTGAAAGCTGCGAGAGTGCTTTCGCGCGGTCTATCGCGTTCAGGTCTTCTCGCTGGAGGTTCTCGATGATGGCGAGCTCGAGCTTTATCTTACCCGATTCTTCTCCTGCGCGGATGACCACCGGCACCTGCTTGAGGCCGATGAGCTTAGAAGCGCGCAGACGTCGCTCGCCCGCGATGAGCTCGTACTCCGTCTGGATGCCGCCGTCGGGGCGCTCTACTTCCGAGCGCGTCACGGTGAGCGGCTGGAGGATGCCGTACTGGCGGATGGATTCCGCGAGCGACTTCAATCGGTCTTCGTCGAATTCCTTGCGCGGCTGGTACGGGTTCGGCTTCACGCGGTCCGTGTCTACCCAGTAGACGGAATCGTATTTGGTCGGCTCCTGATGCTGCATGCGGAAATTGTAGCACGCGTTGTTTTAACAATTTGGTGCCGGGAGAGAGACTCGAACTCTCATGACTCGCGTCGAGGGGTTTTGAATCCCTTGCGTCTACCATTCCGCCATCCCGGCTGTATTCGCATCCTACCCGACCAGCGCCGTTTTGAGAAC
>Ga0070681_10003395_pt1 | contig 14907 bp, 11 predicted proteins | sample KBSC83BmetaG_FD_65650 | JGI IMG/M metagenome (GOLD analysis project Ga0070681, IMG submission 65650) | Corn rhizosphere microbial communities from Kellogg Biological Station, Michigan, USA - KBS C8-3B metaG | ecosystem: Host-associated > Plants > Roots > Rhizosphere | place: USA: Michigan...
TGACCGCGGCGCATCAGGTGGTACGATTCCCGCTCACGTCCTTCCCAAGAAACGCAAGCCGCCCCTCGCCGGGCTGCTGACGACGGAACGAACGAACTTTCGCGCGTTCCTTCATTGCCGACAGTGCATCGGAACGGAAGCGCGAGACCATGACCTCTTTCTGCCTCGACGTGCGCGTGCTGCGATCGTTCGTCTCGGTCGTGGAAACCCAGAGCATCACCGAAACCGCGCGACGTCTCGGACGCACGCAGCCAGCCATCACGCTGCAGATGAAGCGACTCGAGGATTCGATCGGCAAAGTGCTGTTCCGACCGGACAGCCGGCGCCCCGTGCTCACCGACGACGGCGACATGGTGCTGTCGTATGCCAAGTCGATCCTCAAGCTCCACGACGAGCTGCTCGGCCGCCTGTCCTCGCCCGACATCGAGGGCCATGTGATCCTCGGCACGCCCGACCTCTACGCGGCGTATCTTCTGCCTTCGATTCTTGCCCTGTTCCGCCAGGCATTCCCGCGCATCCAGGTGGAGCTGCGCTGCTCGCTGTCGACCCCGCTGGTCGGACTGGTGCAGCGCGGTGAGGTCGACATCGCGCTGGTCACGCGCATGCGCGACTTCAGCGGCGGTCAGGTCGTGTGCCAGGAGCAGCTCATCTGGGTGATGGGCGAGCGCTACGACATTCATCGCGCCAACCCGGTGCCGCTGGCGCTGCTACCGCCCGGCAACATCTATCGCGATCACGCCATCGAGGGGCTGGAGCGCGCGGGCCGCAAGTGGCGTATCGCCTGCGTCAGCGAAAGCGTCGGCGGCCTGCAGGCGGCCGTGTTCGCGGGCATGGCGGTCACCGTGCTGTGCAAGAGCGCGCTCGTGCCCGGTATGCGGCAGATCGGTCTCAACGAATATTTTCCACCGTTGCCGAAGATCGACTTGTTGCTCTACCGCGCGCCCGGCTCGCCGACGCCGGCGGCCACCGCGTTGCACGACTACCTCGCGCACAACCTCATGCACGCGCCGGGCTCCGATTCGCAGGACGCGCGTGTCATTGCACCGCAGCCGCCGGCGCAGCCCGCGCTCGTCGTGTCAGCCGGCGCTGAAAGTCGGCCAGCGGTGCAGCCACGGACGGGCCGCTTCGAAAGCCGCCGCGACGCGAAAAATGCGCCCTTCCTCGAGCCACGGGGCGATGACTTGCAGACCGACCGGCAAACCGTTTCCGTCGAAGCCACACGGAATCGTGGCCGCCGGCAGTCCCGCCAGATTGATCGGCCATGAGAACGGTGACCACCCGAGGTGCGGATCGACCGCGCGCCCGTCGATCTGGTCGACGCCGAGCGTACCTGCCTCAAAGGCCGTAACCGCGACCGTCGGCGTGACCATCACATCCACGTGCCGGAACAGCTCCACGAATCGATTCCTGAGCTGAGTGCGTCGATGCATCGCGTCGACGTACTCGATCCCGCGATACGCTCGGCCGCGCGCGATCACGTTGTTGTAGTCGCGATCGGAGCGCCTCAGTATGGCCTCCTCGCGGCCGAGGACCGCAGCCGCCTGCTCGGTGTAGGCGATCGGCTTGATCGTGCGCTCGAGCACTTCCGGATCGATGCCGGAATTGTCGGATACCAGGGACGCGCCTAGCTCTGTCAACGCATCCACTGCCTCGCCGAACGTCTTGCGCACGTCCGCCGACACTGCGGCAAAGCCGAGATCCGGCGTAAACGCAATCTTGAGTCCTTGCAGCGAGCCGGGTGTCGCGTCGAAACGGACGCCGTTCACAGGCAGGCTCGCTGCGTCGCGCACGTCGTGTCCGGCGATCACTTCGAGCAGTAGTGCGACGTCGCGCACCGTGCGCCCGATCGGACCCGTATGTGCGAGCGACGCCCACGACGGTGGGAAGAATCCCGGCGCACGCGGCACGAGGCCGAACGTAGGCTTGATCCCGAACACGCCGCAGAACGAAGCCGGCACGCGAATCGATCCGACGCCGTCGGTTCCGAGCGCGAGCGGACCGCAGCCTGCCGCCACCGCCGCGGCAGCACCTCCGCTCGAGCCGCCGCTCGTGCGATCGGTGCGCCACGGATTGCGCGTCACACCCGACACCGGGCTGTCCGCGGTGAGTTTGTAGCCGGACTCGCACGTGGTGGTCTTGCACGTGATGATCGCACCTGCGTTGCGCAGCGCGGTCACGACGGCGGCGTCGACTTCGGGAACGAAATCTTCGAGCGCTGGTGCACCGCCACGCGCTGGAACGCCCGCGACGAAGATCAAATCCTTCACCGTTACCGGCACTCCGGCCAATCGGCCCGGCGTCTTGCCGTTCCGATACGCTTTGGTCGCTTCGGCGGCGGCGGCGCGCGCGGACTCGAACATCGGCGTCACCATGACGTTGCAGATCTCGTCGGTCTCGGCGAGCGCGTCGATCACTTCGTCGACGACTTCCGACGGTGTGAAGCGCGCTTTGCGATAGCCGTCGATCAAATCGCTAGCCGGGAGGCGCGCGAGCTCTCCGATCTTCGGCGCAGGCTGCCGGCTCGCCGTGGAGCCCGCCATCAACGCGCTCCGCCTGCTGCAACGATCCTGGCGACCGCGCGCTTCGCGAGCACGCTGATGAGGTGAGCACGGAAGTCGGCGTCGCCGTGCAGGTCCGAGTTCAGACCGTCCGAGGGGACGCGAAAATTGGCCAGCACGTCGGTCGAGAACTTCTCCGACAATGCCGACTCGATTGTCTTCGCGCGAAATACGCTCGGGGCGGCGCCGGTTACAGCGACGCGAACGCCAGTCGACGTCTTTGCAACAAACACGCCGACCAGTGCGTAGCGCGAAGCTGGGCTGCGAAACTTCTCGTACGCCGCGCCCGCGGGCACCGGAAAACTCACTGACGTGATGATCTCAGCGGGGTGGAGCGCGGTCTCGAACATGCCGACGAAGAAGGCTTCGGCCGTGATCGAGCGCTTGCTCGTCTTCACCGTGGCGCCGAGACCGAGCACGGCGGCCGGATAGTCGGCAGCAGGATCGTTGTTGGCGAGCGATCCTCCGATCGTGCCGCGGTTGCGCACTTGTGGATCGCCGATGCCGCCCGCGAGATCGGCAAGGGCGGGCAGCGCGCGGCGCACCTCAGTCGAGCGATCGATCTCGGCGTGCGTGGTCATCGCGCCGACCGTAACGGCACTGGCGGTGACGCTGATGCCGCGTAACTCGGGCAGAGCACGCAGGTCGACGAGCGCGGGCGGCGTTGCGAGCCGCATCTTCAGCGTCGGGATCAGCGTCATGCCGCCGGCCAGCGGGCGCGCATCGGGCGCACCGGCCAGCGCGGCATTCAGTTCCGACAAGCTGGTCGGGCGATGGTAGTCGAAGCTTTTCATACTTGCTCCTCAGGACAATCAAATCAATTTGCGCTTAGAGCGCCGGCAGAACTGTTCCCTCCCTTTCAAGGGGAGGGTTAGGGTGGGGATGGGGGTGATAGAAATTCTGCCCATCCCCCTCCTGGCCTCCCCCTTGAAGGGGGAGGAACGTACGTCCTCGAATCTTTGGGTGTGCTCTACCGATTTGCTCGCCGAACCTCTTACATCCCTTTCAAGCTAAGAAATTCCGTATGTGTTCCCCCCTTCAAGGGGAGGGTCGGGGCAGGGATGGGGTGGGAGGAACGATCTCTCACCTGCTCGCAGCCCCCGCACTCTGCAGCACATGCCAGATGCGGTTCGGCGACGCCGGCATATCCACGTGCGTCACGCCGAGATGTGCAAGCGCATCGACAACTGCATTCATCACCGTTGCCGGCGAGGCAATCGTGCCGACTTCGCCGCAGCCCTTCACGCCGAGCGCGTTGTGCGTGCACGCCGTTACGTGCGTCTCGACGGTCATGACGGGCATGTTGTCGGCACGCGGCATGCAATAATCCATGAACGAGCCCGACAGCAACTGTCCCGACTCCTGGTCGTATACGCAGTCTTCGAACAATGCCTGGCCGACCCCTTGCGCCACGCCGCCATGGATCTGGCCCTCGACGATCATCGGATTGATGACCGTGCCGACATCGTCGACCGCGACGTAGTTGAGCAGCTGCACGGTACCGGTCTCCGGATCGATCTCGACTTCGGCGATGTGTGCGCCGCACGGGAACGTGAAGTTGACCGGGTCGTAGAACGCCTGCTCCTCGAGACCCGGCTCGAGAATCTCGAGCGGATAGTCGACCGGGAAGTGCGCCGACAGCGCGACTTCGCCGAACGTCTTCTTGCGGTCGGTGCCGGCAACCGCGAACACGCCATCCGTGAACTCGATGTCGCTGTCGCTCGCTTCCAGCATGTGCGCCGCGATCTTCTTGCCTTTGACGATCACTTTGTCAGCGGCTTTGGCGAGCGCCGAGCCACCGACCGCCGCCGACCGCGAGCCGTACGTGCCGAGCCCGAACTGGACCTTGTCGGTATCGCCGAACACGATCTCGACGTTCTCGCTCGGGATGCCGAGCTTGCTCGATACGATCTGCGCGCACGTCGTCTCGTGACCCTGGCCGTGGTTGTGCGTGCCCATCAGCACGGTCACGTGACCGGTCGGATGAACGCGCACGGTGGCGCTCTCGAACAGGCCGCCGCGCACGCCGAGCCGGATCGCGATGCGCGATGGCGCCAGCCCGCACGCTTCGACGTACGTGCAGAGCCCGATACCGCGATACTTGCCGCGGCTCTTCGATTCCTCTTTGCGCTTCGAGAAGCCGGCCCAGTCCGCGGACGCGAGCGCGCGGTCGAGGCAACCGACCGGATCGCCGCTGTCGTACTGCATCATGACCGGCGTCTGATACGGATACTCGGGCAGCGTGATCATGTTTTTGCGCCGGATCTCGGCTTTGTCGATGCCCATCTCCATCGCCGCGACGTCGACCAGGCGCTCGAGCACGAACGTCGCCTCGGGGCGGCCCGCTCCGCGATAAGCATCGACCGGCAGCGTGTTCGTGAACACGCATTTCACCTCGACGTAGATCGCCGGTGTCTTGTACACGCCAGCCAAGAGAGGGCCGTAGAGATTGGTCGGAATGTTCGGCCCGAACGTCGACAGATAGCCGCCCATATTGGCGATCGTGTTGACGCGGAGGCCGAGGAACTTGCCGGTCTCGTCCAGCGCCAGCTCGGCTTCGGTCACGTGATCCCGGCCGTGCGCATCGGAGATGAATCCTTCGCTGCGCTCGCATACCCACTTCACCGGCCGGCCGACCTTCTTCGACGACCAGGTCACGACCGCTTCCTCGGCGTAGTGGAATTGCTTGACGCCGAAGCCGCCGCCCACGTCGGGCGAGACCACGCGCAGCTTGTGCTGCGGAATGTTCAGCACGAAGTTGCCCATCAGCAGCTTGACGATGTGCGGGAACTGGCTAGTGCTCCACATCGTGTAGTGCCCGCGCGAGAAGTCGTACTCGCCGATGACCGCGCGCGGCTCCATCGGGTTGCCGACCAGCCGATTGTTGACCAGGCTGATCTTGGCGACGTGCGCAGCCTTCTTGAACGCGACTTCGGTCGCGTGCTTGTCGCCGAGCTCCCAGTCGACGCACACGTTGTCCGGAATGTCGTCGAAGACGGCGGGTGCGCCGGGCTTGAGCGCATCCAGCACACCGACCACGGCCGGAAGAACGTCGTAGTCGACCTCGACAGCCTCAGCCGCGGAGCGTGCCTGCTCGAGCGTATCCGCGACGACGAATGCGACGGCATCGCCGACGCAACGCACCTTGCCTTGTGCGAGCGCGGGATGGGCGGGCTCTTTGGTCGCCGCGCCATTCTTGCCGGTGACGGGCCACGCGCACGGCAGACCGCCGATGCCCTCGGCCTTCAGGTCCTCACCGGTCAGCACCGCTGCGACGCCCGGCATCGCGAGCGCTGACTTGGCGTCGATGCCTTTGATCTTTGCGTGCGCATGCGGGGAGCGCAGGAAAACGCCCATCGCCATGTTCGGACGCTTGATGTCCGAGACGTAGTTGCCGTTGCCGGTCAAAAACCGCAGGTCTTCCTTACGCTTGATGGACGCGCCGATGCCGGTCGGATTCGTCATGGTCAGGCTCCTTTCGCATGCATCGCGGCCGTTCCGGCCATGACCGATGCGACGATGTTCTGATAGCCGGTGCAGCGGCAAATGTTGCCTTCGAGCCAGCGGCGCACGCTCTCGGGCGTCGGCTTCGGATTGCGCTCGGCGAACTCGATCGCGCTCATGATCATGCCGGGCGTACAGAAGCCGCATTGCAGCCCGTGGTTCTCCGTGAACGCCTTCTGCATCGGATGCAGCGCGGCGCCCTTCGCGAGGCCTTCGATGGTCGTGACGCTGGCGCCGTCGAGCGTGATCGCGAGCGTCGTGCAACTCTTCACCGAGAGGCCGTCGACATGCACGACACAGGCGCCGCATTGGCTGGTGTCGCAGCCTACGTGCGTGCCGGTCAGGTCCAGGCGCTCGCGCACGACGTCCGATAGCAGCTCGTCGGGCGTGACAGCGAGCGAAACCGGCTTTCCGTTCAATTTGAAATTGATCTGCATTGATGTCTCCAGGCAAAGGTTCTTGTCAGGCGAGAAGCCGCGAGCGCTCTGCCGGCCACGTTGCCACGACGATGTCGCCGGTATCGAACGGATCCGAGAAGAACTGGCGCTCGGACATGTACACGACGAACTCTCCCCCAGTGATAGGTTCGAGCATGACTTTCACGAACGATCCCTGGTACTCGATCGCACGGATGCGTGCGTTGACGGTGTTCCAGTCCGCCCCGACGCTGGCGGCCCCGGGGCGGCGCAGATCGATATCGTCGCGGCGGACCGCGACGTCGATCTGTTCGCCGTCGCTGATCGCGCGCTGATCCCCGTCCAGCGGTACGGTGATGTCGTTCGCGTCCGGCGCGCTGATGATCAGGCTGGTGCCGTTGACGCGCCGGACTTTCCCGGACAGCACATTCTGACCGCCGAGAAACTCGGCAACGTAGCGGTCCTTCGGCTCGGCATAGACCTCGCGCGCGGCGCCGGCCTGCTTGATCTTGCCCTTCTCCATAACCACGACCAGATCGGCCAGCGCGATCGCTTCGAGCTGCGTATGCGTCACGTGGATGAAGGTGATGCCGAGCTCGCGCTGCATGCGGCGCAGCTCGGTGCGCATCTGGATGCGCAGTTGCTCGTCGAGCGCCGAGAGCGGTTCGTCGAGCAACAGCACGCGCGGCTCCGTGATGGCTGCGCGCGCAAGCGCGACCCGCTGCTGCTGACCGCCCGAGAGCTGACCGGGCAGGCGGTCGGCCAGCTCGGTAAGCCGCACTTTCTCGAGCATCGCATCGGCCGTCTTGTAGCGTTGAGCCTTGTCGAGGCCGCGCACGCGCAACGGAAACGCGACGTTGTCGCGAACGTTCAGATGCGGGAACAATGCATACGACTGGAACATCATCGCGGTGCGCCGTTCGACCGGCGGCAGGCCGACGACGTCATCGCCGCCGATCAGAATTTCTCCGCCGGTAGGCTCCTCGTGGCCCGCGATCATGCGCAGGATCGTGGTCTTGCCGCAGCCCGACGGGCCGAGGAAGCAGCAGTACGCGCCGTCCGGGATCTTGAGGTTTACGCCGTCGACGGCGGCCGTGTCGCCGAAGCGCTTGTAGAGACCTGCGAGCTCGATATCGCCTTTGCCGGTTGCCATGGCTCGCGTCGCTCCTTCAGTGGGCCGCGACGCGTTGTGCGCGCCGCTTCTGGATCAAGGCAATCGTGCCGAGGCAGGCGCCGATGATCACGAACGAGGCGATCGTCGTCACGGTGCCCAACGCATACAGAGAAGGCGAAGTCACGTTCAAGGTCATACTCCAGATCTCGAGCGGTAAAGTATTGAGTGGTCCCGACGTCTGCAAAGTGCGCGAGAACTCGTCGTAGGACAGCGTGAAGCCGAACAATGCGACGGCGAGCAGGCCCGGCGCGAGAATCGGCACGACCACCAGCCAGATCGTCTGCCAGCGCGTGGCGCCGACATCGCGTGCGGCCTCTTCCCAGGAGCGATCGAAGCGCGACATGACCGCGAACATCACCAGCACGCCGAACGGCAGCGTCCAGCTCAGATGCGCCCCGAGCGCCGATGTGTACCATGCGGCCTGTAGGCCGAAATACTGGAACAGCAGGCCCACGCCGATGCCGAGGACCAGCCCGGGCGCGACCAGGCTGCCGATCATCAGATAGAACACCACGCCGTCGCCTTTGAAGCGCTGGCGAAACGCGAGGCCGGCAAGGAACGAGCCGACAACCGTCAGAACCGTGACCATCAGCGCGAGCGCGATCGAGCGCTCGAAGCCGCCTTTCACGTCGCCGGTGCGCACCTGCGTGAACAGGTCGATGAACCAGTGCAGCGACAGGCCCTTCATGGGAAACACGAGCCCGCCGCGCACGTCCTGCAGAGACAGCACGTAGATGCAGAGCATCGGGCCGTACAGCGCCAGCACGTAGGCCGTGAACAGCGCGGCCAGCACCCAGAAGGTCCACGGCCGCTTCGGAGAGACGCCCTCGGCAACGCGGTTGCGGGCGCGTGCGACCGAACGCGGCAGCGCAGCGGAAGGCGCGCTCATCGAGCGATCTCCTTGCGAACGTCGACCGTGCGCAGGATCAAAGCGATCATGATCACGACGATCAGAAGCAACACGACGGCAGCCGCTGCTGCGGGCGGATACTGCAGCACTGCGATGTCTTCGAACAATGCGGAGACGACCGATGCCGAGCCGCCGCCGCTCATGACCTTCACGACGAAGAAGTCGCCCATGACGATCGACAGCACGAAGATCGAGCCGAGCGCGATGCCGTTCTTGCTGAGCGGCACGATGATGTAGCGCATGATCTCGAGGGGGCTCGCTCCAGCGTCGAGGGCGGCCTCGACCGTACGCTTGTCGATGCGTGCCATCGCGTTGAAGATCGGCACGATCATGAAAATAGTCAGCTGATGCACGTAGGCCACTACGACCGCGAAATCCGAGAACAGCAGGAATTCGAGCGGCTGATGAATGACGCCGACCGACAGCAGTGCCGAGTTGATCAGGCCGTTCTTGCCGAGCAGCGGGATCCACGAAATCATGCGGATGATGTTCGAGGTCCAGAACGGGATCGTGCACAGCAGAAACAGGCCGATCGCGAGCAGCTGATTGCGCACGTGGAACACGAGGAAGTAGGCGATCCAGAATCCGAGCACCAGCGTGCCGATCCAGGTCAGGATCGCGAATTTGACCGTGCTGAAGTAGAGGCGAAGCGTCAGCTCGGAGCTGAAGATGCCCGCGTAGTTCGCGAACGTGAAGTGCGGCAGCATGCCGCCGAAGCCGTCATGCTCGAGGAAGCTCGCGATCACGACCACGATGATCGGGATTACGAAAAATGGAATCAGGATCAGGACGAGCGGGGAGACGTAGAGCCATCCCCGGGTGTTGGTGTTGACTGTCATGGCGCGTTGCGGGTGACCTTGAGCCGTTGCTTATAGTCCGAATCGTTTGCCGTGGTGGAGCGGATGGGGAGGGAGCCCCTGACAAAGCCCCCAACCCCGACCTTCCGCTGCCCTATGCGCAGCGGAAGTGCTCCATCGTTACGCTGCCTTGAAGTCGTTCCAGCGCTTGTTCATGTATTGCGCTTCGTCCATCAGCGTGTTCCAGCAGGAGATGTTGGTCACGCGCTCGAGGAAGGAGCCGCCGTCGCGCTTGGCGCCGGCCTTTTCCATCGCGACCCCGTACGGATCGAGAATGGTCTCCTTCGCGGGCTTGCCTTCGTACCAGTAGTCCCATTCGTTCGCGGTGAGGAACTTCTTCGCGGTCGAAGGCACCGGGCTGTAATAGCCGTAGCGTGCGACGAAACCGCCCTGCCAGCCGGACAGGTACCAGTTCAGATATTCATAAGCGGCGTCGAGCTTCTTGCCATTCAAGTGCTTCATCAGCGCCATGCCGTTGCACCAGCCGCGGTAGCCTTCCTTGCCGTTTTTCTGATTGACGGGCGCGTAGATGCAGGGCATACCTTTCACGCGCACCGCGGCAACCGCCGGCGACCACATCGACTGCACGATGACTTCGCCTGCAGCCATGAGCTGCACGGACTGGTCGAAGGTGGTCCAGGTGGCGCGGAAATGGCCGCTCTTCTTGAGCTCGATCAGCCGGTTGATCGTGAAGTCGATCTCCGACTTGGTCATGTTGCCCTTGTTGCCGTACTTGATCTCGCCGGCGCTTTCGAAGCACAGCGCCGCATCCATGATGCCGATCGCAGGGACGTCGAGAATCGCCGCCTTGCCTTTGTACTCGGGGTTGATCAGCTCTTTCCACTCGGTGATCGGCTTCTTGATCAGATCCGGGCGATAACCGATCGAGTCGGCGTTGTAGACCTGCGGCAGGAACGTGGCCCAGTCGGTCACGCCTTCGTGCAGCTCGGTCGCGTCGGGCTTGGAGATGTACATCGCTTCGTACGGCGAGATGCCCTGGCGCGAAACCACCTTGCCGCTGATCGCGCCCTTCGTGAAGATCGGCAGGATGTTGTCGAATTCCTTGATCTTCTTGACTTCGATGCCCTGGATCACGCCACGCTTGGTCGCGAGCTTGGCCTGCCAGCCTTCGACGTCGGCGATATCGACGGTATTCGGCTGCGTGATGAAGCGGTTGATCGCGGCCGAAGTGTCGAGGTTCTGCATCGTGACCTTGAAGCCGAGATCCTTCGAGGCCTGATCGCCGATCGCTTTGACCACCGAGTACGACACGCCGACGTGACGCAGCTCGATGTTCTTGATGTCCTGCGACCACACCAGCGGGAAACCGGTGATCGCTTGCGCGCCCGCGACGCCGGCAACGGCGGCGGCGCCCTTCAGCATCGTGCGGCGCGAGAGGTCGACGCTCGAATCGGCGGTCGTGTCTTCCGGTTTGGCTGCGGACGCTGGCTTCGGTGTATCCATGCTTGCCCCCTTTGTTGAGATGATCGAGATGCGTCCGGACTTGGCACTGGAGCCGCCGAACGGTTCGCAGCGATGCCACTCTGCAATGCGGCAAAGCCTAGCAACGGGGACGTCGAAAAGATAATGAGTAGTTATTATCGAGAACTGCTAATGATTGTTATGGACGCCTCGCGCGCACTAATAAGGATCGCGATGCGCCGTGACGGTGCGGAAAAGTTGATGCGAGGTGAATCGGATTGGTGCGCGGGAGGAAATCGATGCGCTCTTGCTGAGCGCAACGATGAAATCAAGTTATGTGGAAGGGCGTGATGATCCTTCGACTCTGCAGCGGACGCTGCGACGCTCACGACGAGCGGTAGATTCCACCTGCGACTCCACTCCGCAGCTGACGCCGGAGAGCCACTTACTCTAATGGCCGTTCGTGCTGAGCGTAGTTGCGTGAGCAACGGAGTCGAAGCATCCCTCGATCCTTCGACTCGACGCCGCACGCCGCGACGCACAGGACGAACGGGAATTTCCCCCTCTCCCCTTGCGGGAGAGGGCGAGGATGAGGGGAAGCAGTGCTACACGGCCCCAGCGATCGCCTTCCCGACATCCTCTGTCTGCGCGTTGCCTCCGGCATCAGGCGTGCGCGGGCCATCCTGCAGCACCTGTTCGATCGCACGCACGATCGCCGCGCCTGCCTCCGCGTAACCGAGATGCTCCAAGAGCATCGCACCCGACCAGATCTGGCCGATCGGATTGGCGATCTTCTTGCCATAGATATCCGGCGCCGAGCCGTGCACCGGCTCGAACAGCGACGGAAACGCACGCTCCGGGTTGATGTTGCCCGACGGCGCGATGCCGATCGTGCCGGCGGTCGCGGGCCCCAGATCCGACAGGATGTCGCCGAACAGGTTCGACGCGACGATCACGTCGAAGCGCTGCGGGTTCAGCACCATCTGGATCGTAAGCCCGTCGATGTGATACTGGCTGGTCTTGATCTGGGGGTACTGCGCGGCGGCTGCTGCGAAGCGTTCGTCCCAGTACGGCATCGTGATCGAGATGCCGTTCGATTTCGTTGCGGACGTGACGAGCTTGCGCGGCCGCTTCAGCGCGAGCTCGAACGCGAACTTCATGATGCGATCGACTCCTTTGCGCGTGAAGATCGACTGCTGGATCGCCATCTCGCGCTCGGTGCCTTCGAACAGGCGCCCACCGACCGCGGAGTACTCGCCTTCGGTATTCTCACGCACGACGTAGTAGTCGATGTCGCCGATCTTGCGGCCTACGAGCGGACACGGAATGCCCGGCATCAGGCGCACCGGTCGCAAGTTCACGTATTGATCGAAGCCCCGCCGGAACTTGATCAGCGAATCCCACAGCGATATGTGGTCGGGTACTTTCTGCGGCCAGCCGGTCGCGCCGAAGAAGATGCAGTCGTGCCGCTCGATCTTCGCGCGCCAATCGGGCGGCATCCACCAGCCATGCTTGTCGTAGTTGTCGCAGCTCCAGTCGAAGTGGTCGAACGCGAGCTGGATGCCGAACTTGCGCGCGGCTGCGTCCAGAACGCGCACGCCTTCGGGCATGACTTCCTTGCCGATGCCGTCGCCGGCGATGACCGCGATTCTGTGGGTGCTCATCGAATGCTCCTGTCAGTTCTTCCGATGTCATTGCCTCGGGTTGACGGTGCAGCGAATTCTACCGGACCGGCGAGCACGGCCCGCGACAAACGATTGTCAATCCGACGGCTGTTGATAGGTGCAGAGCGGTGATGGCCTTCAACGGTAAGGAGATCCCGGCCGCACATCCTATGGACCTCGAGAACGGGTCGGGCATTTTCAGCCCCTCTTAAAATTACTCGCGAGTAATTTTAGCCCGGGGTAGAATCTAGCAGACCTCAACTCCGGCATAGGCGCATGGCTGCCCTCAGGCGGTATCTCCAGTCCGCAGTCGAGCACGATCTCGGGCGCAAAATGGTGTTCGTGGGCGGCCCGAGACAGGTCGGCAAGACCGAGCTCGGCAAGATGATCATTGCCGATCCGGCCGCCTATCTCAACTTCGACATCCCGGCCCACCGCGCGGCGATCCTGAGGGGGGAGCTGCCGCCGACGCAGGCGTGGTTCTTCGACGAGATCCACAAGTATCGCAATTGGCGCAACTATCTGAAGGGTTTGTACGACGCGGCGGGCGTACGCAAGCGCATCCTGGTGACGGGGAGCGCACGTCTGGACTTCTACCGTTTTGGCGGCGATTCGCTCCAAGGGCGCTACTACTACTTGCGACTCCATCCGTTGTCGCTGGCCGAGGTGGCCGGGAGCACCAGCGACGACCTGGCAACGCTACTCCAGCTATCGGGATTCCCGGAACCTTTCCTTGCAGGCGTGGATACGGAGGCCCGGCGCTGGTCCTTGGCCTATCGCGAGCGACTGGTTCGCGAAGAGGTGACCAGCCTGGAATCGATCAGCGACCTGTCGAAGCTGGAGCTGTTGACCAACTCGCTTCCGGCACGGGTCGGAAGCCCACTCTCGATAAACTCCCTGCGGGAGGATCTGCAGGTGAGCCACCCGACGGTCGCCCGATGGCTTGATGTGCTGGAACGGCTGTATGCCATCTTCCGACTGCCGCCGTTCGGTGCACCGCTGTTGCGTGCGGTCAAAAAGGAGCAGAAGCACTATCACTTCGACTGGACGACCGTCGTCGAGCCCGCCGCGCGCTTCGAAAACCTGGTCGCCTCGCATCTGCTCAAATGGGCCCATTACCAGCTCGACACGCAGGGGCGTGCTGTCGAGCTGCGCTACTTCCGCGATGTCGATGGGCGGGAGGTCGATTTCGTTCTGACTGACCACGGCAAGCCGATCGCATTCGTCGAGTGCAAATGGGACGACGCCGAGGTGTCGCCCTCGCTGCGCTATGTGCAGCAACGGTTCACGGGGGTGCCTGCATGGCAGATCAGCGCGGTCGGTAAGAAGGATTTTGAGACGGCTGACGGCATTCGCGTAGCGCCGGCTGTGAAGCTCCTAAGCCAGCTTGTATGATCGCTGTCGCCGGCCGCACCGGGCGCGAGCTTACGTTCCGATTACTGTGGACACGCGGTGCCATGCGCGGTCGGACTATGACCGTGTAACCCTGGAGCTGAGCATGAGCACAGACAAGAAGATGCGTGCATTGGAGGCGGCCGATTTCTCGATCGACGCGCTGCGCCTGGGCGAGCGACCGGTGCCGGTGCCGCGCCGAGGCGAGATCCTCGTGCGCGTGCGCGCGGCGAGCCTCAACTATCGCGACCTCGCGATTCTGACGGAGAAGTATCTGCCCACATTGCCGATGCCCTACGTGCCCGCGTCCGACGCATGCGGCGAAGTGATCGAGATCGGTGAGGACGTGACGCGCTTCAAGGCAGGCGATCGCGTCACTCCGGTCTACACGCAAGGCTGGCATGATGGCATGCCCACGCCCGAGCAGCGTACCAGGCGAACGCTCGGGGCGCCGCTGACTGGCGTGCTGCAGGAGTATGTCGTGGTGCCGGCCGAAGATGCTGTGGCGGTTCCTGCTGCGCTGTCGGACGCCGAGGCGGCGACGCTGCCCATTGCGGCATTGACGGCATGGTCGACGCTCGCAGAGGGCAACATCAAAACCGGCGATGTCGTGCTCGTGCAGGGGACCGGAGGCGTGGCGCTGTTCGCGCTCCAGTTCGCCAAGCTCGCTGGCGCGACGGTCATCGCGACTTCGTCCAGTGATGAGAAGCTCGCGCGCGCGAAGAAGCTCGGCGCAGACGTCACGATCAACTATCGCTCGACACCGGACTGGCACGTCGCCGCACGCGAAGCAACCGGCGGCAGAGGCGTCGACATCATCGTCGAGACCGCGGGGAGCACGCTGGTCAAATCGATCGGCGCGCTGGCCTTCGGCGGATTCATCGGCGTGGTCGGCTTCGTGGCAGGATATGAGGCCACCATTCCGGTTCGGTCGCTCATAGGGCCGATGATCCGTGTGCAGGGCATTGCGGTCGGCTCGCGCGCGAGGTTCGAAGCGATGAATCGCGCGA
>Ga0070681_10003396_pt1 | contig 14906 bp, 14 predicted proteins | sample KBSC83BmetaG_FD_65650 | JGI IMG/M metagenome (GOLD analysis project Ga0070681, IMG submission 65650) | Corn rhizosphere microbial communities from Kellogg Biological Station, Michigan, USA - KBS C8-3B metaG | ecosystem: Host-associated > Plants > Roots > Rhizosphere | place: USA: Michigan...
TACTGTTTGCCGTAAATCGAGAATATGCAGGACCGGACGTGAAATTGGAAGCAAACGACGAATTGGCAATATTCCCTCCCGTGAGTGGAGGATGAACGGCGATGGGCGAACAAAATACAGTGTGCGATTACAGGTGTCCTCTCGACTTCTTTGAACTAACCAAGGAGCCGATTGATGTGGGCGCAGTTGCCAGGCGAGTTGTACCGAGAGAGTGTGGAGCTACCGTTAGTTTAGACGGATACGCGCGCGAATGGACCAAGGGTCGTAAGACTGAATACCTGGTCTATGAAGCCTACGACCGAATGGCGATTACCGAAATGGAACGGCTCGGAAGAGACGCTCATAAGCGTTTTGAGATTGCCCATGTCGGAATTGTTCACCGTACCGGCCGGTTGGAGATAGGCGACACGAGTGTCGTAATCAGTGTAAGCGCACCTCACCGGCGAGCGGCCTTTGAAGCCTGCCAATGGTTGATCTCTGAACTGAAAAAGACAGTGCCCATCTGGAAAAAAGAAGTCTTCTCCGATGGTGAGGTGTGGGTCGAAGGCGACTCAAATCCGGATACCTAGCTTCTGTGGATCTCTTTCGTTGCTCTATGGCCGGGAGGACCGCCCAGACTCCACCACCGAGGCACCGAGAACACAGAGGTGGCACAGCGCGTCTGAGGCCGCAACCAAACGATCAAGTTGCGAGACCGGTACTGACCCGGTCTCGCATTGCCGATCTGCCTACTGCCCTCTGTAATGTCCTCGCATAAAAACATCGTCAGAAAAACAAGAAGTTGTTGGTTTGTTTCACAGAGAAATCTCTTAAAAACATCCAGCTATTTCCTTTTTTTCCTCTCCAAATTCTGCACGCAAAAATGCGCTCGCAGGGTCGACCCCAACGAGCGCATTCGATTCAAATAAATGAGAATTGACCATTGATCAATGACCAATGATCAATAGACTGGGTCTTAACCCGCCGGCGTCTCCTCTGTCTCGTCTTCTGCTGCGGCCTCAACAAGTGAAGCACTCGTAACCTTATCCGACGGGTCAGTCTTGATTAACCTAACCCCCTGGGCGCTGCGCCCAGTCTTTCGAATATCTGCGGCTTCCAACCTGATCAACTTGCCTTGCTGAGTGATGATCATGATCTCAGCATCATCTTCAACTGGAAACACCGCTACTACCTTACCGGTCTTTTCAGTCGTCTTCATGTTGATGACACCCTTACCACCACGCGACTGTAGCCGGTAGGTTGTAATCGGCGTCTGCTTTCCATAGCCCTGCTCTGAAACCGAAAGCATTCGTTCAGTATCTTCTGCAGATACCGGACAAACTGAAACCACATAATCGTCCGGCCTGAGATCGATTCCACGCATTCCGCGAGTTGCACGTCCCATCGGCCTGACACCTTTTTCATCAAACCGAATTGCAAGTCCATTGTGCGTGGCTATGAAAATTCGCTTCGTTCCATCGGTAAGAACCACATCGAGGAGCTGATCACCTTCGTCAATATTGATCGCAATAATCCCGTTCGACCGAATGTTTTGAAAATCAGCGAGTGATGTCTTCTTAATTACGCCTTTCCGGGTGACCATTACCACGTGTCGACCTTCGGCAAACTCGCGCACGGGTACTACTCCGGCAAGACGACGATCGGACGGAATGTTGATCAAGTTCACTACAGCCTTTCCGCGTGCTGAAGCGGCGGCATCCGGCACCTCGTGGACCTTGATCTTGTAGACCATGCCATCATCAGTAAAGATCATCAGGTAAGCATGAGTAGAAGCAATGAATAGATGCTCAACAAAATCGCCGTTCTTGGCAGCGGCACCGAAGCGCCCCTTGCCGCCTCGCCCCTGACGCTGGTAGGTCGTAATTGGTGTTCGCTTGATATAACCGCTGTTGGTAACGGTTATAGCGACGTCTTCGTCAGCTATTAAATCCTCGATCGAGAGTTCAACTCCCTCATCGACAATTTCCGTACGGCGCTCGTCGCCAAAATCTTTCTTTACTTCTTCGAGTTCCGTGGCGATGACTCTTCTCAACGAACGCTCGTTTGAAAGAATCTCTTCCAGTTCGGCAATCAGCTTGATAATGCTCTCGTATTCATCGGTGATCTTCTGACGTTCGAGTGCCGAGAGGCGTCTCAACTGCAAGTCGAGGATCGCCTGCGCTTGAATGTCCGAGAAAGCCAGGCGCTCCATCGTCTTCTGGATCTTGCCGAGATGCGATTTGAGCACTACATCCGACGGTATTCCTTTCCAATCCTTGTCCTTGATCTCACTCAAGGTGGTCCATTGAGCGGTTAACCATTGGCGTGCTTCGTCAACGGAACGCGAGTTACGGATCAACGTAACGATCGCGTCGAGGGCGTCGATGGCTTTGGTAAGCCCTTCGAGTATGTGGGCTCTCGCTCTTGCTTTACGGAGATCATACTCAGTCCGTTTCTTAACAACTTCCCGGCGAAACTCGATAAAACACTCGAGCATCTGTTTGAGATTCAGGACCCGCGGCTGTCCATTTACGATTGCGAGGTTGATCACGCCAAACGACGATTGCATCGGCGTGAGCTTGTAGAGCTTATTGAGAACGACTTGAGGAACAGCATCGCGCTTAAGTTCAACTACTATCCGCATTCCAGTTCGATCCGACTCGTCACGCAGATCCGAAATGCCTTCCAGCTTCTTCTCGTTTGTCAACTCGGCGATTCGCTCAATCAAGCGAGCCTTATTGACCTGGAAGGGGATTTCCGTGATTACGATGGCATCTCGCTCCTGAGAGCCACGTCCGATACGATCGATACCGGCACGAGCTCGCAATTGAAGCACTCCCCGACCCTCGAGGTACGACTTCTTGATTTCGCTACGCCCGTAGATAAAACCTCCCGTCGGAAAATCTGGACCAGTCACGATCTTGGCCAGGTCCTCGACCTTCAGCTCGGGGTCTTTGAGCAAAGCCAGGGTTGCGTTCACAACTTCAGTAAGATTGTGGGGTGGAATCTTCGTGGCCATTCCCACTGCAATGCCGTCCGAACCGTTGATCAGCAAGTTAGGAACACGAGCGGGCAGCACGGTTGGCTCTGACAATGACTCGTCGTAATTAGGCTGAAAATCGACGGTCTCTTTCTCGATGTCTGCGAGTATTTCGTTCGCCAGGCGCGCCATTCGGATTTCGGTGTAACGCATAGCCGCAGCAGCATCACCATCAACCGAACCGAAGTTACCCTGCCCATCGATGAGCGGGTACCGCATTGAGAAATCCTGAGCGAGTCGCACTATCGTGTCGTAAACGGGCATATCACCGTGGGGGTGATACTTACCAATTACGTCCCCCACAACGCGGGCACTTTTCTTGTAGGCCTTGTTGTAAGTGTTACCCAGGTCATGCATGGCCCATAAGACACGACGGTGCACAGGTTTAAGCCCGTCTCGCACATCAGGCAATGCGCGACCGATGATTACGGACATCGCATAGTCGAGATAAGAACGCCTCATCTCGTCTTCGATATTAATGTGGGGGTTGCGATCAGAAGTTGTTTCCATCTAATAGCCTTTCAAGTACAATTCGCCAATCCCAGGGTTGTCCTGACTTTTCTAACCACCGTTTTCTGACTTGCGATTCAACAAGCTCTTTGTCATTCAGTCGCACACAGATCTAAACCTTACGAAGTGATCAAAACTCGCTCGATGTTTCTGTTCGTTCAGCCGAGAAGCGGATGGGTGTTTCGACATCAAATTAAGGTGCATTTTAGCCTTTTTTGAGTCGTTTTGGCAAACACTCGGATCGACGTAAACTCCAATGAAATCAACAGCTTCGTGAGCCTGGTCAGCAGTTCTTCGCGAAGCGCTGAGTTCCCAAATAACTATTACCCAAAATTCGCCCCCGCGAACTCCCAAAATTCCCATGGGTGAACAGCGAAACTGGAAGAGAATCCGCGATCGTTTAAGTCTTAAGTTGCCAATTCAGGTTGTTTGTCGCGAGACTAACGAGTTTGAATGGAAGGAAACTTCAAGACTTAAAAATGTCACTCCTTTCGGGGCGGGATTCACCTTGAAGCATCCCACCGAAAAGGGTCGTTTGCTGCATATGGTGATACCAATGCCAAGGCAATTGAGGGTCTTTGATCATCTCGAACTTCAGTACAGAATCTGGGCCATCGTCCGGCACGCTAAACTCGTTGTCATACCCGAAAGCGACGAGGCGAAGTTCGAGGTAGGAGTTGCCTTCATCGGAAAGCGACCACCGGCGACCTATCAGACTCAACCATGGCGACGTTATGAAGTTGTGGTAGGACCACGAAAACTGACCAATGTTATCGAGATGGTGCGCCCTGTTGAGCCGGTCGATCAGCGGACGGTTACCAGACACAACATTGCCGTAGATCTCAAGGTCGAAACGTTGGATGACGACGGAACCGCCCTTACGAGCGAAACTACTGTGACCGAAGATATTAGCAAGCAGGGAGCCCGCATCTACACCACCCTCGAAACGCAGGTCGGGCGCTTCATTCGCTTAAGTAGTCCTCATTACAACATCACGACGTTTGCAGCCGTACGGGCTATCAGCAAAGGTGAAGACGGCATCAGGAGGATTCACGTCGAGTTCGTTGGCAGGGAATGGCCGTTGTAGAATGATTCCATGAAAGGCGTGGCTATCGACAAAAGGGTTCTGTTGTACGAATTGGAACGACGGTGCAGTTTCGCGGACTGCAACGCGCGAGTGAGAATTGGACTTACGAAATCTGAAGCTGGGGACTATGACGGCTTTGAGTGCGACACCTGCAGTCGCTGGACTCACGACACCTTAGTAGAAAAAGATATCCCCGAATGGTGGCCCGAATTGAAGCTAGACCAAGGGCGCGTACTATCCAACGCTGACGTGAGCCTTGAGTAACAATGGCACAATCCCGGCCAAAGATAACGCGCGATCTGTAAATGGTCGCGCTATGTTGCCTCAGTGGGCGCTCGAGATAATCCGTCCAATTGTCGGCGCCCTCAGCAAGGCCGTCTGGAAAATTGAATTCGAGGGTGTTGAGAATATCCCACAACACGGCGGGGTAATCATTGCCGCAAATCACCAGACCTACATTGATCCGTTTTGGATCTCTCTTCCGATAAAACGACCCACCAGATATCTTGCATGGAGTGCAGCTTTTAATTGGCCCATTGTCGGACAGTGCTTGATCTGGTTGGGTGCCTGGCCACTCGCGCTCGAAGGAAGTGATCCGGCAGCGATAAGACGTTCACTGCAATGGTTGAGAGAAGGCGGTGCCGTTGTAATTTTTCCGGAAGGCGGAAGGAGCAGCGCCGCTGGACATTTGGAAAGATTTAAAGCAGGAGCAATCCGGTTGGCCCTTGAAGCTAACGTGCCGATTCTGCCAGTTACGATCAAAGGCGGAAATAAGGTTTGGCCGCGTGGTTGGCGCGTCCCACACCCCGGGAAAGTTCTTATTACTTATCATCCGCTTTATCAGCCGGAAAAAGTGCCAGGAGAAGAAACTCGTGCGTATGCTCGGCGAGAAAGCGAGCACCTCGCGCACGTCATAGGTTCCGCGTTGTGACGCACTGTAGTCCGTCTACATATGCAATACACGGAGCATGTCGTGATGGATGAGGCCGTTGGTGGCGAGAACTTTCTTGGTATAGATATTTAAAGGCTCATTTTGATAGTTAGTAACGAGCCCACCTGCTTCCTGAATCAATAATATTCCAGCAGCTATGTCCCAGGGATTGAGCCCGTCTTCCCAGAAACCGTCGAAGCGTCCACAAGCAACATAAGCGAGATCGATTGCAGCCGAGCCATCTCTTCTGACCGCCTGCGCCTGCATGGTGAAATTGGTAAAGTCACGGGCAAAGTTCGGCCGTTCACGAACATTATAAGGAAAGCCCGTACAGACCATCGCGCTGTTAAGCTCATCAATGGCGGAAACGTGAATCTTCCGTCCGTTTAAAGTAGCTCCGCCACCTCGTTCTGCGGCAAACAACTCATCACGAATCGGATCATAGACGACTCCGACTTCGAGCGTCCCTGCATTCTCTAAACCAATTGAGACGCAAAAGCATGGATAGCCATGCGCATAGTTTGTGGTCCCATCCAGCGGGTCGATTAGCCACTTCCAATCACTTCGTTGAGCACCCACATTCACCAATTCGCCTGACTCTTCAGCGAGAATTGCGTGTTGCGGATAGTAAGAGCGAATCCGGTCGATAATCAGTTCTTCTGAAGCGATGTCAGCCTCGGTCACCAGATCGATATCGCCTTTATTCGAGACTTTGGCGCCTCCCAAGCGTTGGACCAGGATGGCCCCGGCCTCACGAGCAATGTCAATAGCAAAGTTGAGCATGTTGTGTGTTTGTTATTCGGGTTTTGGGACTTGGGACTTTGGCCTTTGTGCTTTGTACCTGGTGCCGCTCCTACGTTCGGTTCCAAAGTCCGAAATCCGAAGCCCAACCACTCATTCCGCTTTCATCTTACTCGCCGCAATCTTCAATACCTCTCGAACCTGCTGGTCCCAATATCCCCATGAGTGATCACCGGGAAGTTCGCGATACTCGTGCGGAATCTTCTTAGCCACCATCACGGCCGCCAGCTCGCGGTTGAACGGGAAAATCCTCTCGGAATCTTCTGTTCCACAATCGAAATAGAAGTATGGCAACGAATTAAGCTTTGCCGCAGGCAAGTTGTTGATAATCTCAAACAGATCATTGGCCTTTCGCGTGTCGCTACCCACGGGACCAAATAACTTCATTGATGATTCCCATCCCGATCCGCCGATTTCCTTCTCGCCAAACCGCGTAACTCCGAAAGCACCACTCATCGAACCCGCAAACACGAAAGTTGCTGGCGACTTAAGACCAAACTTGATCGAGCCGTACCCTCCCATGGAAAGTCCTGCTATTGAGCGTCCGTATCGCGCTTCAATCGTTCGATAGCGTTGCTGAACATCGGGTATCAACTCTTTCAGGATATAACTCTCGTACTTGTCCGTCGCGACAGTTGCGCTGTCGGTGTACCAACCGTCATTTCCTTCAGGCATCACGACAATTAAACGATACTGGGAGGCATAGTCAGCAACATTTGTTCGCGCGGCCCAGTCAGAGTAGTGACCTGTTAGACCATGCAGTAGGTACAGCACCGGGTATCGAGTTGCTCGTGCGGTATCGTAGTCCTTTGGCAGGACAACGTTATAAGGCAGAACAGCATTAACCAGTTTGCTCTCAAATTTAACCGTCTCGACTCTCTGTGCAACGGCAGTCGAAACGAACAGGCCCAGAAAAAGAATACCGGTGATGAGTCGAGATTGTTTTCGAGACGCTGGCAATTTGGCAGACGTTCTCTGGTATGCTATCGCAGATTCGTTATCATTTCCCCTCGAGCCCAAATCATTTCCTCATTTCACGGCCTTGTCCAAACCAAATCACGGGTGTGGCGAACGATCAGTACAGTACCGAGAGCGAAGCGACCGGATGGTACACTCAACGAATTGCTCATCACGTTCTCGACTCTAGTTGAGTGCAGTACCGAGAGCGAAGCGACCGGATGGTACACTCAACGAACCGCTCATCACGTTCTCGACTCTAGTTGAGTGCAGTACCGAGAGCGAAGCGACCGGATGGTACACTCAACGAATTGCTCATCACGTTCTCGACTCTAGTTGAGTGCACCATCCGGTCGCTTCGCTCTCGGTACTGTACTGTTGGCAGTTACTTTCGTGTAGAGTGTGCAACTCTTGTCGGCAATGCGGACAGAGGGCTGAAAAATGACCATTCAAATCAAGAATCAGCCTCCTGCATGGGAATCTGAATCCCCTTCTCACGTGCGGTTTCCAACGCTTCGTCATAACCTGCATCAACGTGTCTGGCAACACCAAGACCTGGATCGTTAGTCAATACTCGGTTTAGACGCCTTCCTGCTTCTTCAGTGCCATCGGCTACTGATACCTGACCGGCATGAAGTGAATATCCAATTCCAACTCCACCACCATGATGAAACGAAACCCAACTCGCGCCGCTGGCAGTGTTCAAGAGCGCATTAAGTATCGGCCAATCTGCTACTGCGTCAGATCCATCGAGCATGGCTTCAGTCTCCCGAAACGGCGATGCCACAGACCCAGTATCAAGGTGGTCCCGGCCGATGGCGATGGGAGCACTTAAATCGCCCCGCTTAACCAGATCATTAATTGCTTCGCCCATCTCTGCCCTTTCGCCATAACCCAACCAGCAGATTCTCGCGGGCAAACCCTGGAAGTGGACACGATCACGAGCGAGTGTCAGCCAACGGTTAAGAGTCTGGTCTTCCGGGAAAAGCTCTAAAGCAAGGTCGTCGGTCTTACGGATATCTTCACGATTGCCCGAAAGAGCGACCCATCGAAACGGACCTTTGCCTTTGCAAAATAGGGGACGGATATATTCTGGAACGAATCCCGGGATTTCAAATGCTTCTTTGCACCCCGCATCGAGAGCCTGTTTACGAATATTGTTTCCGTAATCAAACGCAATCGCGCCAGCTCGTTTCAAGTCGAGCATCGCTTGTACGTGTACGGCCATCGCCGCCTTAGATCTTTCGACGTAGGCAACCGGATCGGAACTACGGAGTTCGTCGGCTTCAGCTAGACTGAGACCAGACGGAACATACCCATTCAATGGATCATGTGCACTGGTTTGATCGGTTACGATATCGACCTTTACTGACCTTCGCACAATTTCCGGCAAGACTTCCGCACAGTTTCCTACCAAACCTACGGACAAAGCACGTTTTTCCCGGCGCGCATCGTCGCAGATCTTCAAAGCTTCATCGAGTGAGCCAGCCATGCGATCGCAGTAACCGGTGCGAACCCTTCTTTCGATGCGCACCGGATCTACATCAACACCCAGAAATACCGCACCATTCAGAGTGGCGGCGAGAGGCTGGGCGCCGCCCATTCCTCCCATTCCACCCGACAAGATTAACTTCCCAGACAGGTCGCCGTTGAATTCCTTGTCAGCCAACGACGCAAATGTTTCAAAGGTCCCCTGGACAATTCCCTGGGTGCCAATATAAATCCAACTACCTGCCGTCATTTGACCGTACATCATGAGACCGCGCCGTTCGAGTTCATGAAAATGGTCCCAATTGGCCCAGGCTCCGACGAGGTTAGAGTTGGCGATCAAAACTCGGGGTGCGTATTCGTGGGTTCGGAACACCGCTACTGGCTTACCCGATTGGACCAGCAAGGTTTCGTCGTTCTCGAGTTCCTGCAGTTCACGGACGATGGCGTGATAGCAATTCCAATTCCGCGCAGCTTTTCCAGCGCCACCATAAACAATCAACTCGTCAGGTTTTTCTGCTACGTCGGGATCGAGATTATTCATCAGACAACGCAGAGCCGCTTCCTGATGCCACCCCTTGCAGTTCAAAGTTGCGCCACGCGGCGCCTGGATTACCTTTTCGGTCATGCGAAACTTAACTCTCCGCCCCCCAGAGTTTTCCAAACCATCCAGGCTTATCTTTTTTAGTTAACTGTTCCAGCTCTCCAGAGTCGAGCCAAACCCCACCGCACTTATCACACGTGTCGATCGACACTTCTTCGATCTTGGTCTCTTTCAGTGAGCCATCACATCGCGGACATTTCATTGAAGAAAGCCCTGCCGCTTCTGCATCTGATGCGACTTTCATCTTGGCTCGCAGTTTTTCGATAGCCTCCTGGTTTTTACGGTGAAAATATTCTTCCTCGAGCCCTTTACGTCTGTCGTCCATTCCACTTCCCATAAGGCAACCTCCCAGTTGAAAATTAACCTTTAAAGAGAGTCAAAAGTCCCGTTTTTAATTAGTTCAATAATCCGTTCGATGTCCGCTGACATGGCGCGATCAGAAGTCACTGGCACAACGGCAGCGCGAATTGCTTCATAAGCCTGCTTCACACCCCGGCCTGGCGACAGCGGTTTGCGAAAATCCAACGCCTGCGCTGCCGTCATCAACTCAATAGCAGTGCTCATTTCCGCTATATCGACGATCGATCGGAGTTTGGTGGCCGAAGTCATCCCCATTGAAACATGATCTTCTTTACCGCCATCGGTTGGAACGTTGTCGATGGAAGCCGGATGGGCCAACACCTTGGCTTCATTCAACAGTGCAACAGCTGTTACTTGCAACATCATGAAACCAGACGAGATGCCCGGCTGAATTGTCAAAAACGGCGGCAAATTATCATTTGTATCAGGATTAACCAACCGATCGATCCGGCGTTCGGTAATACTCATCAGATCAGTCAAAGCAATTGCAGCATAATCAAGGACCAGAGCGACGGGTGCTCCATGAAAATTACCACCCGACAAAACTTCGCCAGTATCAGAAAAAACCAGCGGGTTATCGGTAGCGCTGCCACTTTCTCTCTCCAGTGTTTCGCGAACGTGGGCCAGAGCGTCGCGAACCGCTCCATGAACCTGCGGCATACAACGGAGACTGTAAGCGTCTTGCACTCTTGGATCATTTTCAAGATGCGATTTGCGAATTTCACTGTCACTCAGTAACTCGCGCAAATGAGCGGCGACGGCCAATTGTCCTACATGAGGCCGAGCAGCATGGATTCGCTCATCGAATGCGACGGGGGTACCTCGCAATGCTTCGAGCGTCATGGCTCCGGCGACATCCGCTAGTTGGACCAACCGTGCGGCACGATGCATTGCCAGGGCGCCAACTGCACCCATCGCTTGAGTTCCGTTCAATAAAGCGAGACCTTCTTTTACTTCCAGTTGTAAAGGTGCGATCCCGGCACGTTGCATCGCCACGGCACCGGGCAACCGTTCACCCTGATAAAACGCCTCTCCTTCTCCGATTGCTGCTGCAGCTAAATGTGCTAATGGGGCCAGGTCACCACTGGCCCCGACTGAACCTTTCTCAGGTATGACCGGCGTAACTCCCTGGTCCAACATTGAGATCAGAGTCTCAATCACTAGTGGACGCGCTCCACTGAAACCGGTCGCCAACACGTTCGCACGCAGCAGCAACATTGCTCGGCTCTCTGGCTCAGAAAGAGGTTTTCCCAATCCGCAAGAGTGACTGCGAACCAGATTCAGCTGGAGATCACGCAGTTCGTGAGACTTGATCGAAACGTCAGATAGCTTGCCGAATCCTGTGTTAACACCGTAGACAGTTCGGCCCTCGGCAACGATCTTTTCGACGACATGTCGTGCCTGTTCGACGCGGTGGCGAGCTTCCGCTGAGAGTGTTACGCGCATTCTTCCATACGCAACCTCAGCGATTTCCTGGATTGTTATTGGTTGCCCGTTAAGACTAAGCATGAAAATTTAGATCTCAGATCACAAATCACAGGACCCAGATGCTGGTCGCGGCGATCTAAGATCTGAGATTCGAACTCCCTGGGGTTACGCTTCTATCTTTACTCTCTTATCACGATCGGGAGTTTCTGACACATCGATCTTTTTATACTCACCCGTCGTACCACCGCTGCGAACTCGTTGTCGTGCCCGCTTGGCGCGAACTGTAGTTCGGCGGGTCGTCGCAGCTGTCCAACTCGTCATACGCTTCAATGGCTGCAGTGAAAACTCGTGTTTTGGCAGCACCTCACCGGTCGCTTCTCGTAATCGCACTGTGCCAATCGCGAAGATTGCAATTGCAGCATTGAAGATTACGCCAATCACAAAAACGATCCAACCGGGCACGATACCAACCATCGCTCGGTCAATAAATATTGTGAAGTCGCGAGCCGGTAGCGGATGCAGATAGACTTTCAAGTTCCAACTAAGCGCCAGCAGGGCAAAGATCCAAAGATAGTTGCGTCGTAAGCGACGGCCAATCGCTTCCCACTCGGTGATAGTAAAGTGGGGTGTCGTAAGATCTGCTGCGAGATGTTCGGCCCATGCTTCATCTGCTGGGCTAGCCTCAGGCATAAGCAAGCTTGCAAAATAACCGGTTTCCAAAACACGCACTCTACTGGACCAGATTTCGTAGTATCGATAGCGTCTCGCTTCCATCAACAAAAAGATTGCGACAAGAATCGAGTTGATGGGAATGACAAAGTGGGGGTTGCTCGGCGAACTGAATACAAAAGACAGCGTGGCGCCGGCAGTGATCACAGCCCAGTTTGTAGTTGTGTCGAGACGGTTTCGCCACGTGTTGGACCGCTGAACTTCGCCGCGATAGAAGTGAATCATCGCCGTGTTGAACTCTGAAGGCGACATTCGGCGCATTAGTCCGGCTGCGGACTGCGATGAAGGATCGGGCAGAGGTTCGACCGGCGGCGCTGGACGCAAACGGGTAGTAGCTCTATCTGTAGATTGTCCGCTGCCTCGTTGGTTTGCTTCGGTGGTCATGGGGTGAATGCTTTGAGCTGCGCCTGGCAGATACAAGCGCGGCGCTCCGAGTAAGGATGATAACACGCACAACTCTGGAACCTTGAATTAACTTCGTAAGTTAGGTGCCTTGACAGTGTTTCGAGGGGCAACCTATAGTGACGATTCCGGTTGTTTGAAGGGATTACTCAGGTGGATTACGCCGCTGAACTAACGCGAGATCAATACTGGATGCGGCGCGCGCTGGAAGCCGCCCTGGAAGCAGGAGAGCGTGGCGAGGTTCCAATCGGCGTTTGCGTGGTCAATAACGAGTCGTTAACCGCTATTGCAGGAAATCGAACTCGAACTGATTGCGACCCAACCGCACACGCTGAGATTTTGGCCTTGCGATCTGCTGCGCGGGCTGCGGGGAACTATCGCCTAACTGGTACTACCGTCTATTCAACCATTGAGCCCTGCGCGATGTGTGCGGGCGCGCTGATTCAAGCTCGAATCACGCGATTGGTATATGGCGCTGATGATGAACGCGCCGGAGCCGTTGTTTCTCATTTCAATATCTGTGATACGGATTTCCTGAATCATCGTATTGAGGTAGTGCCGGGAGTTTTAGAGGAAGAATGTCGCGAGTTGATGCAGCAGTTTTTCCAAAGACGGCGCCACGAGATTAAAACAGCGGAAAAGGTTTGAAGTTTACAACTCGGAGAGGTCGCATAGTGGATTAGTGCACCGGTCTCGAAAACCGGAGAGGCTTAACGGCCTCCGTGGGTTCGAATCCCACCCTCTCCGCCATTCTTTCAAAGAAGTGTAAGAAAGTTCTCACGCAATGCGCTCGCCTCCGTCACTCCGCGTCTCTGCGTTAATCTTCTTCACCGCATATCAAAAAGATGTCATGTGGGTACCTTCGCGTCCGGTCCCGAGTTGTGCGTGGACCAGGGTCGGAGCTCGGACACAGTAGCATTTCCAATTGACGAGTTAAGATGCGCATGATAGTTTTCGCCAACGGCGAAGGTAGTCGCCAACCCCCGAAGATTCTGCCATGAGCCATTTCGTCGGACTTGCCAACTATCCAATCATTACTTGAACCGACATCTCGAGGCTTTACCGAGATCCTGACGTTGTTAGATCTTAAGGAGAATAAGATGTCTAATCGCATCATTCGAACGGTTGGGCTCACCGCCATAACCGTCTGTTTGTTAGCCGTTTTTGAAAGCACTGTTTTTGGACAGCTGATCATTAGTGAGTTTCGCGTGCGTGGTCCAAATGGTGCTAACGACGAATTCATCGAGCTCTACAATAACTCCGGCGCCGACCACACTGTCGCAGGCGGCGGCACAGGTTACGCTGTTGCGGCTTCAAACGGAGTCGCTCGCTGCGTAGTTCCCAACGGCACAGTTATCCCCAATCGCGGACACTATCTGTGCGTAAATTCAGTAGGCTATTCCCTGGCGTCGTATCCCGCAGGCAATGGTACAACTGCCACCGGTGATGCCACTTACACTACAGACATTCCAGACAATGCTGGGATCGCGATCTTCAACACCAGTGTTGCTGCGAATTTTATACTCGCAAATCGCCTGGACGCTGTTGGCTCAACATCAGAAGCTAACACGCTTTACAAGGAGGGCACTGGCTATCCCGCTCTCACCCCATTCTCGATTGATTATGCGTTCTATCGCGACAATTGCGGGAAGGGTGGCTCAATCACTACTATGGGGCCGTGCACGATATCCACGCCGAAAGACACCAACAACAATGCCGCCGATTTCATTTTTGTTGATACGAATGGAACCTCGGCGGGCGCCGGGCAAAGACTGGGGGCTCCTGGTCCCGAGAATCTTTCCAGTCCGATACAACGCAACCCTTCTTTCGCAGTTAATCTGCTCGATGTTTGCGTTGCTGGATCATCACCACCAAATCGCGTTCGCGATTTCACTTCCGATCCGCCAAACAACTCGACATTTGGTACCCTGGATATTCGTCGAACAGTCGTAAATAACACCGGGGGAAATGTAACGCGAATACGTTGGCGCGTTATCGATATAACAACTTTCCCTGCACCATCAGGCATCGCTGACCTGCGACCAAGGTCGTCGACAGCAGTGGTTGTAACTGTAGATCGTCCACCGTGCGGCAGCGGCACCAGCAACGTTACCGTTCAAGGAACGACGTTGGAACAGCCTCCCAGCCAACCGAATGGCGGCGGATTCAACAGCAGTCTGTCGTCAGGCACTGTTACGTTGGCAACACCACTGGCCAATGGAGCGTCGCTTGATGTTCGCTACCTCCTCGGGATTCAACAAACTGGCCTCTTTAAGTTTTATTTGAATGTTGAGGCGCTGCCGTAATAACAAACTGCAATATCATTAAGGGAGAGGAGATTTCGCCTCTCCTTTTTTTTGTTCATTTTCACTCGCTGGAAGGATTTAACACTGACTGAGTGGATTACGTATTGATTGGAAATGCTGAGTTGATCTTTGGTCTTTGGGTTTTAGTTCGGATTAAGGGTCTGAAATTAGCAATTCTTAAGTGATAATTCATAGTTATCGAATCGTCCTCAACAGTGAAAGTCCTCTAAAAACGAGCGACGTCAAGGAGGCCACGTGACGAGACTGAAGGGTATAGGCTATGC
>Ga0070681_10003397_pt1 | contig 14901 bp, 15 predicted proteins | sample KBSC83BmetaG_FD_65650 | JGI IMG/M metagenome (GOLD analysis project Ga0070681, IMG submission 65650) | Corn rhizosphere microbial communities from Kellogg Biological Station, Michigan, USA - KBS C8-3B metaG | ecosystem: Host-associated > Plants > Roots > Rhizosphere | place: USA: Michigan...
GAAATGATGTTGTGGCCGATGTTGAATTCGGTGATCTGGGGAATGGCGGCGAGTGCTCGCACGTTTCTGTACGTCAATCCGTGACCGGCGGCGACGATGAGACCGAGTGATCCGGCAAATTTGGCAGCGTTTTTTACCCGTTCAAGTTCGGCGGCGGCACGTTTTTCACCTTCGCCGTGAGCGGCACGGGCACTGAGTGTGAGTTCGGCGTATTCGGCGGTGCAGAGTTCCACCTGTTGGGCTCCGGCGTTCTTTGCGGCCTCGATCTGCTTTTCGTCCGGGTCGATGAAAATGCTTACAAAGATGCCGGAGGCTTTGAGCTTTTCAACGGCGTGTTTGACCTGTTCGAGGTTATCGACAACGTTCAAACCGCCTTCGGTCGTGATCTCGTTCGGGTTTTCGGGAACAAGCGAAACGGCGTCGGGCTTCGTGCGAACGGCGATCTCGACCATCTCGTCGGTCGCCGCCATTTCGACATTAAGGTAGGTCGTAACAACATGTCGCAATAACTCGATATCGCGGTCCTGAATGTGACGGCGGTCCTGTCGAATGTGAACCGTGATACCGTTGGCTCCTGCTTGTTCGCAGGCGACCGCTGCGGCTACAACACTAGGCTCGATGGTTTTGCGGGCTTCGCGAACCGTGGCGACGTGGTCGATGTTTACGTTGAGTTTTGCGGGCATCGATTTAGTGGTGGTATTTACAGGCAGTGATAATTATGCATAACGGCGCTATTATACTCCTAACTGCCTTGGTTGTCATAAATTCCAAGCGTTGCGTTCTTTCTTATCCGCCTCAGTTCATCAAACATCCGCAGACTGTCGCGAACGACCCTGACCTTGCTTCGCTCGTCGTTGTTCCAGCGGACAGGAATCTCTTTTAATTTGAGGCCGTGAAGATTTGCGACGTAGAGAAATTCGACATCAAATCCAAATCTATCGATCGTCATTGAAGGCAATAGCGGTCGAAATTTTGGCATATTGAACGCCTTAAAACCGCATTGGGTGTCATAGAACGGAAGCCCCGACATCGACTTTATTATAAGATTCATCACGCGGCCGCCCTGTTCGCGACGCCACGGCTGGTGAGTGCCGATCAGCGAACGGTCCAGTGCGCGTGAACCGATCGTCACATCATATTCGCCGTTTTGAATAGGGTCGACGAGCTTTGGCATTTCGCTGATCGGCGTCGACAGGTCAGCGTCCGAAAACAGCGCAATGTCGGCTTGGGCAGCTTCCAATCCCGTTCTGACGGCGTATCCTTTGCCGCGATTTTTGTCATAGCGGATGACCTGTGACGGTATCAAACGGTGCTCAGCAAAGATCGATTCTGCGGTACGAGCGGTCGAATCAGCCGAGCCGTCATCGACAAGAATGACCTCGGCAGTGAGCTTTTCGGTCGAAATATAGGAAAAGATCGTCTTGAGCGACTGGCCAAGCCTTTCTTCTTCTTCAAATGCCGGAATAACAATGGAAATCTCAGGTTTCATTGAGCAAATAGGTAATCTTAAATAGTTGTAGGCCAAATGTAAATCTGCCTGCATAGCATTTTTTACCCCCGCTTGGTTAATAGTCACTTGCAGAAGCCCGCACTTAGTAAGGGAGAAATGCGAACGTGGGAAGTTACGCCCTTATTGACCCGCGGCCTTGTGCATTCAGCATCCAAACGAATCTGCTCCTCTGCAGGTTCAAATTATCTACAACCCGGTCAACGCTTTTTAACAACTAACTTTATGATATAGTTTAAGAGCACGCGGGGGTTATGAAAATGAGCAGAAAGCTGTGGATAATTGCATTGATCTTCATCGTCACCGGAGCCGTGATCGGCGGTTTGTTCGGCAGAATGCCGCTGCGGATCTCGGCCGATACGAGCATCACCCCGGAACGCGTGGTAGCTGATTATAGCGAAGCTTTGGATGTTATCGACAAGAATTACGTCGGAAATGTCGACCACGAAAAGATCACGGACAGCTCCGTCCAGGGAATGCTTTGGACGCTCGATCCGCACTCGTCATTCTTTACCCGCGAAGAATTCAAAAAGCTTTATGAAGAGCAGTCTTCCGAATTTTACGGCATAGGCGTTTCGATCCTGCAGCATCGTGACGGCGTATATGTTCAGTCGGTGATCCCGAACACGCCTGCGGACAAGTCGGGTCTTCGCTACGGCGACAGGTTCGTTCAGGTGGACGGAAAAGACGCGCGGGATTGGTCGAGCGCCGAGGTTTCGAAAAATGTCCGCGGTGAAAAAGGTACGACGGTCAAGATCAAGGTCGAACGAGCCGGTGCAGCTCAGCCGCTTGAGTTTAACATCGTGAGAGGAGGCGTTCCGCTGCCGTCGATCCGAAATTATTTCATGCTCTCAAACGGTATCGGCTATGTCGGCCTGACCGGAGGCTTTCAGGAAACGACCGCTCAGGAACTTGATTCGGCTATTGCCGATCTGAAAAAGCAAGGAATGAAAAGCCTCGTTCTTGACCTGCGCGGAAATCCGGGCGGTCTGCTGCCGCAAGCAATAGAGGTTGTGAGCCGTTTTGTGCCGGGTGGCGAGACGGTCGTTTCCGTAAAGGGACGTGCCCGATACGCTCAGTCTCAGGATCTGCGTGCAACAAGCGGCGAGAACCAGGATTTTCCGCTGGTCGTGATGATAAACGGAAACTCGGCCTCGGCGTCAGAGATCGTCGCCGGTGCGATTCAAGATTACGGAAGAGGCCTGATAGTGGGCAGCGACAGTTTTGGCAAGGGACTGGTCCAGCGTGTTTTTCCGCTGCCTTATGGGACGGGGCTGACGCTTACGACCGCTCGTTATTACACGCCGTACGGACGCTCGCTGCAACGGGATTACTCGAACGGGTCGATCTACGAATATTACACACATTCGGATGGCGCTGACGATTCCGATGCCAAGCCGAAACCTGTCGGCAGCCCGGTAACCACGGCCAACGGACGCGTGCTTTACGGTGGTCGGGGTATCGAACCGGACGTAAAAGCACCTGCTCCGGCGTTTTCTACCCTGCGTGCTCGCATCAATGAGGCTGCGTTTTACTTTACGCGTCAGCTGGCAGCTGGAAAAGTCGCAGGGTTTGAAAATCTTAAGGTCGATAAGCAAAATTACAAGACGGTCATTCAGCCCACCGATGTGACCGTGAGTGACAAACTGTACGAGGCGTTCAAGAATTGGATCGTCGCCAACAAGGAAAACGGGCTGACCGCCGAAAACCTGTCCGGACAGGTCGATTATTCAAAAATGAGGCTTCGCGAAGAGCTCGTGACGGCGACCTATTCGAATGAGGCAGGGGTGCAAGTGCTGCTCGAAGCCGATCCACAGCTTGCGAAAGCCGTTGAGTCGATGCCCGAGGCAAAGAAGATGTCGGAGAATATTGCCTACACGAGAAAGTAAAGGGCTGAGTTATAACAAGTTTAGTATTTTCTGAGTTCTTTCGGTAAAATATATTTTTACCTTCGGACTCATTTTTTGTATGTATAAGCAGATCGGAATTTTAACAGGCGGCGGCGACGCTCCAGGGCTGAATGCGGTAATACGGGCCGTTGTGCGCACTGCGATCGGTGAGTTCGGAATGAAGTGCGTCGGCATAGAGGACAGCTTTGAAGGAATTTTGGGAGAGACCCAGACGATGAAGCTGACGACAAAAAGCGTTAGCGGGATCTTGCCGCGCGGCGGAACGATACTCGGCACGCGAAATCGGGGCAGCTTTGTTAAAATGATCGACAACAAGCCGTTCTTCCCAGATCTGCCGATCGACGAAGCTCTGGAAAATCTGGAAAAGCTAGAGATCGAAGCACTGATCGTTCTTGGCGGTGAAGGAACGCTTGCGATTGCCGAACAGTTTCACAAACGCGGATTTCCCGTCATCGGCGTGCCGAAAACCATAGACAACGATCTGGCGGCGACCGAGTTGACGTTCGGTTTTATGACCGCGATCGATATCGCCACCGAAGCGCTGGACAGGCTGCACACAACGGCAGCGTCACATGACCGCGTCATGATACTTGAGGTGATGGGGCGCAACACCGGCTGGATCGCGCTGCACGCGGGGCTTGCGGGAAGCGCGGATATCATCCTGATACCGGAAATTCCGTTTTCGTTCGAATCGCTCACCAAGAAAGTTCTGTCGCGTGAAAAAAGCGGTTCAAAATTCACGAACATTGTCGTTGCCGAGGGAGCCACTGAGGTTGGCAAATCAGAGTTTTACGCCGACAAGGGCGAGTTGCGGCTTGGCGGTGTCGGCGATTTTGTGCGTCGCCGTGTCGAGGAGCTAACGGGCAAAGAATCGCGGTGCGTCGTTCTCGGACACTTGCAGCGCGGCGGCAGCCCGAACGCATTTGATCGTATGCTGGGTACGAATTTCGGGGCTTGTGCTGTTCGCGCGCTTGCGAACGGACAAACGGGGAAGATGGTTGCGCTGCAAGCTGGAACAATTGTTACCGCACCGCTTTCGGAGGCCTGCGCTAATATAAAGACCGTGCCGATCGACGGCCAGCTTGTGCGGACGGCACGCGACATCGGCATTTCATTCGCTGCTCCAAAGGAGACAAAGTTATAATGCGGTGATGTCGGTAGCGATGTGGTTGGTTCTCTGACTGCACACTGCTGACAGCCTACTGCCAACTCTATTTATGGAAGAAGTCAGAAAAAAGTTGCAGGACGAGTTGGACCTTTTGGAAGATGAGCTGCATTTCAAGCTTCCAAAGGAGATCCAGAAAGCTCGCGAATTTGGCGATTTGCGCGAAAACGCGGAATATAAGGCTGCGATGGAACGACAATCGATCGTTCAGGCGCGTATTCGCCAGATACACGAACGCCTTATTGAGGTCAAATCCATCGATCTATCCAAGATCCCGACGGACCGAGTGGCGTATGGTTCGAGCGTGGTTCTTTACGATCTTGACCGCGACGAAAAGATAACATATCGCCTTGTCTCATCGGAAGAAAGCGATCCGGAAAAGGGTCTGATCTCGACGGTTTCGCCGATCGGACAGGCATTGATGGGCAAGGAAGAAGGCGATCAGGCGAAGGTCAAAACCCCAAACGGCTGGCGAAATTTTGAGATCAGCCGATTGACGACAATTCACGAACAAGAATAAAACAGCGGCAGAAGGCAGCGGCGGTTGGCAGTCGCCATCCTGCCAACTGCGTCTGCCGGTGCATACTGGTTATGTTTGGAGCAAGCATAGGACGGGGCGCAATGCGCATCATCAACGCGATGGTGCGCGGCCTTGCGTCGCTTGGAGTTCATCCGAACATTCTCACGACGATCGGCGTTTGTATAAACATCGGCTGCGGTGTGCTTTTCGGTTTTGGTTATTTTTTCTGGGCTGGAATCGTTCTGATTATCGCAAACCTGTTCGATATGCTGGACGGCAACGTCGCGCGTTTGACAGGCAACGTTACCAAATTTGGCAGCTTTCTCGATTCTTCACTGGACAGGTTGTCGGACATGGTCGTTTTTCTCGGGATAATGATTTTTTATGCGGGAAATTCGCCGCAGCATTCACTTCTGAATGTGACGCTTGCCGGGATCGGATTGATGGGTTCCGTTATGGTCAGCTATACTACGGCACGTTCCGAAGCGCTCGGAGTCGGGGCTCACGTGGGGTTCCTGCAGCGGCCGGAACGCGTAGTGCTTTTGATCATCGGTGCGCTTTCGACATGGGATTGGAATTCGTCGAGCTACTTTGCCAATCGAATGCCCGAAGTTCTATGGGTTCTTGCGGTCGGCTCCGTTTGGACGATGGTTCATCGGATGTATTTTATCTGGGTCGAGTTTCGAAAGATGGAGGCGGCAAATTAAGAGTCTGGCCGGTTCGTGTACATTAATTTACGCGGTTCGTATTTTTGTTTTATGGTGTCGCTGACCGGATTTTGGGAATCACTTACTCTCGGCAACATTTTGCTGGGTGTAGTGATGTTCGTTGCTTCGCTTGCCTTTAGTTTTGGATCTCTCGCGCTGGTGATGGTAAAAATTCCCCCTAATTATTTCAGCACCCATTATGAACGTGATTTTCTGCCGAACAGCCCGTGGCTAGTACGTTGGGGAGCGGTTATTCTCAAAAACGTCCTTGGCGTCGTTCTCATTTTATTGGGGATCGTGCTGTCGCTCCCGGGCGTCCCCGGGCAGGGAATTTTGACTATCCTGCTCGGTATCATCATGCTCGACATTCCCGGAATGCGTCCGCTTGAAGCAAGGATCATTCAACGTCCGGCAGTCCTTGGCGCGATCAATAAGCTGCGGGCACGTTTCAGCAAACCTCCTCTCGAAGTTGATTAAATATGGGACTTTTCAGCATATTTAAGCGAAATTCAAAAGTCACTGATGCTGACCGTAAGGCATTTCTGATGGCTCATGGCCGCATAACGGACGGAATTATTGTCGACAACGAGACCAAGGCTAATGGCGACGAGATCGCGTTCTATGTTTACACGCTCAACGGCGTCGATTTTGAGTCATCGGAACTGCTGAACGACGAACAGCGCCGCAAGCCGTTGAATTACGCGCCGGGCGCAAAGGTCGCAATTCGATACGACCCGAGAAATCAGGGAAATTCAATGCTCGTTTAGATCTTTTGGATTTTTCTAGCCCGACACCTCTCCTGATCAGGGAGGAGATTTTATCTTACCAAAATGTATGTTCAAAAAGATCCTCATCGCGAATCGTGGTGAAATTGCATGCCGCATCATCCGCGCCTGTCGCGAGATGAAGATCGGCACTATCGCCGTATACTCGGACGCGGACAAAGACGCCTTGCACGTTCGAATGGCCGATGAGGCGTATCATATCGGCCCGGCGGTGTCGAGTGAGAGCTATCTTCGCGGTGAAAAGATCATCGAAGCGGCAAAACGTTCCGGCGCAGAAGCAATTCATCCCGGCTACGGATTTTTATCGGAGAACTCAGAATTTGTGCGGCAGACGACAAAGGCCGGACTTGTTTTTATCGGGCCTCCGCCTGACGCGATGGAGGCAATGGGTGGGAAGATCTCTGCAAGAAAAATTGCGATCAAGGCCGGCGTGCCGGTTGTTCCAGGTACGACCGAGCCGCTGAGATCATACGAGCAGGCAAAAGAAACCGCGGCCAAATTTGGTTATCCGGTAATGTTAAAAGCGTCAGCGGGCGGCGGCGGAAAGGGAATGCGGCTGGTCGAATCGGAAGATCAGCTAAGATCCGCACTTGAAACCGCTCAGTCTGAGGCTCGTTCCAGTTTTGGCGATGACGCGGTCTATATCGAAAAGGCCATTGTCCGTCCGCGGCATATTGAGATTCAGGTTTTTTCGGACTCGCACGGCAACCACGTCCATCTTGGAGAACGCGAATGCTCGATCCAGCGGCGTCATCAAAAGGTGATCGAAGAATGCCCGTCGCCGATCAATTCGGCCGGGATGCGAGCTGAAATGGGAGCCTGCGCCGTCCAGGTAGCCCAAGCGGTCAACTACGTCGGTGCGGGCACGGTTGAATTTCTCGTCTCCGATCTCGATCGCTCGTTCTATTTCCTTGAAATGAATACGCGGCTTCAGGTCGAGCATCCCGTAACCGAGCTTGTCACGGGAATCGATCTAGTTCGCGAGCAGATAAACGTAGCGTCTGGCGAGAAACTGTCTTTTTCTCAGGACGATGTTCATTGGAATGGCCATGCTATCGAATGCCGCATTTATGCCGAAGATCCGGAAAATAATTTTCTGCCTTCGCCTGGCAGGATCACCCGGTTGAAGATACCGCAAGGTCCCGGCGTTCGCGACGACGGAGGCGTTTACCAGGGAGCCGAAGTTTCGATCTATTACGACCCGATGATCTCCAAATTTGCGGTACACGGCCGGAACCGGTTAGAAGCGATAGGTATAATGCAGCGGGCTCTTGCCGAATATGCGATCGGCGGGATCAAGACGACGCTGCCGTTCTTCCGGGAGGTCATGCAGGACCGGGAATTCATTGACGGTAAGCTCGACACAGGTTTTATCTCGCGGTTTAACGAACGAAGGCAGCCCGCTGAAACAGGACAAGAGGCTGTCGATATTGCGATCATTGCCGCATCGCTTGCGTTTAATACAAAACCCCCAGTCGGTGGTAATACAAACGGGACCCCACCAAGCCGATGGGTGATGTCGGGCCGTATCGCCCAATTATCGGGAAGATCCGACCTTTAGCAACGAATAAACACGAATGGCGAAAGTTTAGGTTTCTGATGCCATACGACCTGACCTTTCATTCCATGGCCCCTCAAAAAACAAAAAAAGGCGGACGATCTATCGCCCGCCGAATTATCTCACCGGCCGCAACAGCTTGCGACAGGTCCTTCTGAGTTATCCCAGGTTAGTTGGCTATGATGTTCACTCCACTCATATCGCTGTCAAGCGAGAACGCCTGCTGGCCGCTTGTGAAGGTGTAGCCCTTGGCACTTGCGTCCATGATAAAGAAGTGGCTGACATCCAAACCGCTGATCGAGTAGAAACCGAACATATTGGTCATAACGGTCTTGGTAACGCCTGTGTTGGCGTCGTACGCCCTCACATAAGCACCACGAATGCCCTGTCCGTACCGGTTCAGCACACGGCCGCTAACCGTCGCAGTCGCCGCAGTTACGTGCGTCTGGAGGTTGTTGAACGTGCAGGTTGCAAGGTTGCCTTCATCAAGGACGATCGAAGCCGTGCTGCCGCTTGTCGATGTCGTTCCAACGGTTGCACCGCCGTTAGCAACAATTGAGCAATTGATGGAATCGAGTGACCATCCAGCAGTAGCACCCTCAGTAACTGTGATCGTATTTCCAAACGTCGTGATCGTGGCATCGTCAAAGGTGTCCAGTGGCGGATTGTCCCCACTAAAGTCCCTAAGGTCGAACGATGTTGCCGTTAGATTAGTCGTCGTGAAGTGGAAGAATGTCGAAGAAGATCCCGTACCGTCGAAGGTTTGAACCGACTTGATAATTCGAACTTCTGCCGGGAAAATTACCGCTTCGATCGACAACGAACGGTCCTGGTTTCCGCCTGAACCGTCAAGATCCTTAAGACGCATATGATACGGTGAACCGGAGACCTGAATGGCCGAATTGTTGACACCCCAGTCGCGACGGCGTGCAATATGGCCGCCCCAAGCCAAAACGGGGTTCTTAACATCCGCAGTAAAGGTAAGCGTGATTGTACGCTCGTCGCCACCGCCGTAGGTGTTATATGCAACCGACTGGATCGTTCCGCCAAACAATGTGAACTTGCCCGGGACCTGAACGATCGGCTGGCCGAACGGGTCGAGATTGTTTGTTACCGTCGTATTATCTTCGGGAATGGGAAACTGCGTGAAAACGGCCAGGCTGCAACCGGCTACGTTATTACACGGATTGTTGAATGTCGGTGACGGCTCTGTTCGGTCGAAACTCGTTAGATAATCGATCGCGTGTTTCGACTGCTGAAAAATGTCGTAGCCGATGGTCACCGTATGCAAAGTCCCACCAGTAGCTAAATTATCGAACTTCATACGATAAACGATCGAATCGCCTTCGATCCAGCTCGAGTTCGACTGTCCGGCGTTGCCGCTAACCCAGCCGGTGGCTCCCCCGTCCGCGATACAACCGACATGCGAACCTTGCGCGCCGTTACGACACTGTTCCAGCGTCGCGCTCGGATTTGCCGTCGTCGTGTTCGGATCGACGATAATATCGGTCGAGGTTGTGGTTATTGCATCTGTTGTGGTTGTAAGTTTTGTGAACTGTCTGCCTAGCCGGCGGTTTTTTTGCGCGTTCACTTGGGTCGCCGCTACCATCAGGAACATCAGCATGGCTGCGACCGTGAAGTACGTGCCTATTTTTTGAAAACAGGACTTTTTGGACTTAATAGACTTCATATGATCCTCTCTTTTTTATTTGTGCTTAGGTCACGAACAAAAACGTGCTGCATCCTGGCACAGAAATTCCTACCCGGACGACCCATTGTTCGTTCATATTAAGATCGCGCATACCTCTGCTGAGGTGAGCGCGGGTACAACATTTTTTCTACGTAACCGAGTTTTTAACACAGTTTTTTGTCAAAGTAAACAACTTTTTTTCAAAAAAGCCGAATTTCGGTTTCAGCCGACATGCTCAAACCAGTCTTCGCGATAATTACAGGAATACTTGATAACGGCATAATTACTGGCTCTGACAAGGGTCTGGCCTGTATTACTGTCTTTTTTTTGCCGTTCGTATACTAGACGAACTTTCTTCCTGTTTTTGCAATAAAAGTTTAATGTTTCTTTTCTTCCAGAAATTCCCGGATACTTTTTTTGACCCGGATGGATCCTTTTGGAGGTGAGTCAAGTGAAAACGGAAAAAACCCGTTTATACTTATCTCATAGGTCGAGAAAAGCATAAACGGGTTTTGTGTATATAGTAACGCCCAAACGTACCTTTGGACGTTCTACAGTTCGCAAGGAGCAAAAACCGGAAACCTAAGGCGTTTCCGAACAGAGCGTATAACGGCCGCCGCCGCTGCCACCGCCTACACGCCAGCGATAGATTCCCTGGGTTGACGATTGGCTCGTTGTCTGAGCACTCGAAGTCGACATCATTGTTGTCCAGGACGCACCTTTTTTCTTCTCAAGCCGAAGATCTAGCTTATAGCCGTCCAGGGAAATCAAGGTGCCGGTAAAGGTTCCGCCGTTGCTCTTAAAGCCGGACGCCGCCGATTTGTAATCAACATCACTTGCATCTGCCAAGGTGCCGCTGTAAAGCGTACCATTGCAGCTTATGGGCGTCGGAGTCGGGCTAGGCGACGGCGAAGGTGACGGACTTGGAGTCGGAGTTGGAGTTGGAGTCGGAGTCGGAGTCGGCGAAGGAGCGGAGCCCGAGAATAGCGAATACAAAAGCAGGTTTGGCGATCCGGTACCTGCGTTGGTCACGACGTTCTGAGTAGCCATGCTCGTTATCGCGTTTGAAACATCAGCAGGTGACGCACCGGGATTCATCTCGAGATAAAGTGCGGCAGAGCCTGCAACGTGCGGCGATGCCATGGAGGTTCCACTGAGGGTCGCAGTAGCAGTGTCCGAAAGATAATTTGTGGAAAGCACACTGTTGCCGGGGGCAAAGACATCGACACACGAGCCGTAATTCGAATAGGAAGCCTTTGAATCGTCGGAGCCCGTTGCACCGACGGTAATCGCGACTGGAACGTCCGACGGGGAGTAGCCGCATGCGTCCCGGCTGCTGTTCCCGGCAGCAACTACAACCGTTACGCCGGAGGCCACCGCATTTTTGATCGCTGTATCCATGGACTGCGATATGCCGCTAACGCCAATGCTTATATTCGCGACCGCCGGGCTCATGTGGTTTGCTGTTACCCAATCGATTCCGGCGACGATCTGCGACAACTGCCCGCTGCCGGTACAGCCTATCACGCGTACAGCATGCAGATATACGCTCTTAGCAACGCCGTAGGTCGCACTGCCGACTGTTCCGGCGACGTGTGTACCATGACCATTACAGTCAATACCGTTATAGCCGTCATTCATCGCGTCGAACGAAACGGACGCACGGCCGCCAAATTCGGTGTGGGTGACTCTGATGCCCGTATCGATGATATATGCATGGACGCCTACTCCGGTCGCCTGATAGCTGTAGGCTGCATCAAGCGGCAGTGAACGTTGATCCACACGGTCGAGGTTCCACGGAGCCGCCGACTCGGTTGATTCGACGGAAACGAGCGAATCTTCTTCGACGAATTCCACACGGTCATCCTGGCTTAGAGCTTCTGCATCCGCCGCGGACATTTCGGTAGAAAATCCCCTGATCGCACTCGAATAAACTCGTTTGACATTACCGCGGTAAGTTCCCGCGAGTTGGTAGGCGTCTGAATCGGCGCCCCATGCCATGCCAAACGCATCGCCGGTCGGGTTTTTCAAAACGACGATATACTGGTTGGCTATAGCCTGGTTAGATTTGAAAAATTTCTGTGGCTTTTTCCGCGAGGTCGGAAAAGGAAATGGACGATCAAAACTGTCTATATCGGCAACTGCTGGTTTGAATCTCCGTTGACCGGAAGTTTTGAATGGATTTATTGACAACACGATCATGGGAATCGCGAGGACAAGCAAGATTAAAACGGTTTTCTTCACTTGGACGCTCCTTGAAACAATGGATTGAATTTTTAACTTTGGGGACGATTTTTCTCTCGGGACGAAGAGAATAGAAAATTTGGACGAAACGGTGATTACCGTTCTTTAACAATGTATAACAATGATTAATAAAAGTCAACAAAATATTGGTCAAAACATCGGTCAATGTGACCGATTCATGGGGCAAAAAGTATTTTTGGGAAAGGAAAAACGCGACGATCTGTATTAAAATCTCAATGAGGAGTAATTGAGACAAAATAAGTCAAAATGGAAGAATTTTTGAAACAGATGGTCGGCAAAGAGATCGATGTAGCTTTTGGATCGAGCGGAGTGGTCCGCGGCAAAGTTATAGACGTAAAAAATGGCATACTTTTTCTTGAAGACGAGTACGAAAGAACTGCATACGCTTCGATCGACAAGATCACCGTCGTTTGGGAGTGCAAGGAACCTCATAGCCGTCCCGGCTTTATCGTTTAATTAAAATTTACACAGACACAAATATCCCGGCTTAAAAACTGCTTAGGCTGGGACATTCAAATTTTAAAAAATCGTTATTTAGTAGCGGGAATTTTACGGAAGCCGACGATACGTTTTTCCCAGTATCCGGCAAATTTTGAATAGGTGATACCCTTGCTCGATGACGCTTGATAGAAACCTTCGGAATCGGCGACGATGCCGACGTGTCCGAGATCATTAAAAAACACAAGCGTTCCAAATTTAAATCGGTCGTCACCAGAAACGGGCTCGAACTGTTCCCACATACTGCGGGCACTGGTCCGCTCGAAATTGATGCCGATATCACTAAAAACCTTCCAGACAAAGCCGGAGCAATCGTAGCTTCTCGGACCAGTCGAACCATAATGGTAGGGAAGGCCGATCATAGATTCGATGGAGCTAAGCATTGCGTTGCTCGTCGCGGGGCTGTAAACCATTTTTGCGGCTGCGGCAGCCATCATGTTTACAGGCGACGACGAGCCCGTCTTTTTGACGAGCGGCTGTGGAGCCTGGACTGTTACATTGTTTGTAAGTGTTGGACGTGCGGTTGGAGCGTTGACCGGTTGAGAAGATACTAAAGCTTTTGTGACAGGTAATGGATTTTGTGAAGATGGTTGCGGTTGATTGAGCGGCCTGCTTGAAGTTTGCTTTACGATTCCGTTTCCCTGCTGGGCAAGGGCGGAACCCGCAAAACTCAAGGCAAATAAAACGAGGCACAGCGCAAGACGCGCGATCTTCTTAAAATTCATCAAATTTTGTAACTCCTGTTTTTTGGCTTTTGACCGGGAAGTTGACGCTCAGGCAAGTGGGATCACCTAATATAAAAACACTTCTAAACTAAACGTACTTCCTGAAAACTAAATTTTTGGATTTAACAAACGGCCCAATTTGTCATGTGCATTTTTGAAAGGCCAAAAAGATTGTGGCAGATTGACCGGATTAGCGCAAGCATGGGAGCGCGTTTTTCGCGTTGTCCGTGATTCAGACGCTCTTAGGTCGTGAAGTGTTGCCAGCTAAATCGAGCGGGCCGAGAATTCTCGGCCTCCCATGCCCGCGGCTGCCTGTCCTTCCGAAGCGTTCCTTAGTTGTCTTTGAATAACAACAGATAGTTCCAATCGATTCGCGGTTCCACAAAAAAACGAAAGGGCCAAGAAAACTCTTGCCCTTCCATCTATACTGAAAAAAATCTTGTTACGCCGAGAATGAGGTGCCGCAACCGCAGCCGCCCGTCGCATTCGGATTCTCAAATGTGAATCCCGAACCCATCATGTTCGAAGTGTAATCGATAGTGATGCCATTGAGATACTGGGCTGAGAACATATCGACAAAAAGTCTGATGCCTTGCTGGTCAACCAGAAAATCACCTTGCCGTGATTCTTCCTCGATATTCAGGCTGTATTGAAAACCCGAACATCCGCCGGGTACAACGCGAACGCGAAGGCCCGCTGTTTCCGGCAGATCGTCCTCGCCTGCCATAAACTTTTTGATCTCCTCGGCCGCCGAGGGCGTCACGTTCAATTCAACTGTCGGAGCTGCTACTGCTGCCATGGTTTATATGTTCTCCTCTCAAAAATTTGGACTCGCCAGGGCGAATCCTTACATTAATTTCAATTTTACATAAATTGAGATGAAATAACAAGTTTCACGGTTGGTTGATAATTGAAGTAAGTTGTGAGAGCCCACAAGCTTCTGAATCGCAAGACGTCCTATAACCCAGCTGTAAGAAAAATCTCCGCAAATATTAGGAGTAAGACATTCAATACCCCGCCAATCACTGAGACTAACCAGACGCGCCAGCGTTTCGTTGAATGCAGTGAGTAGCTGAAGCTGGCAAGCATTTCGTTATTAAAGTCGGGGTCTTCTAAATCGGGGAATTTCAGCCGGAATAGAGCGTAGGTAAGCCACATTCCAAGCCCGAACACAATCGAGATAATAAGAAAAGCGATCTTATCGTCCAAATTCGTAACGATTTCCCACGCTTGTTTGATATCTCGCGGAAATATGATAACGGAAAACCAGACAAGAGTGTTTGAAGCTAAGAGAACGGCGAGGTAGAACCAAAGAGCGCGTCTATTGGAAAGTGCGTCCACATTACGAATCACGACGGACGCAAATTCTTCGTCACGGCGTTCGTACCGCTCTTCGTACTTATCCAGTCTTTTCCTGAGCCAATCTCTCAGAGCGAATTTCGCCATAGTTAGGCTCGCCTCATTACCACCAATTCCGGTTTCATCGCCTCAATTGATACCTGTCGAGCGACCTCTTCGGCGACTTTGTTGAACGCCTGGGCCTGCGGAGAATCCGGAGCCGAAACGACTAC
>Ga0070681_10003399_pt1 | contig 14898 bp, 13 predicted proteins | sample KBSC83BmetaG_FD_65650 | JGI IMG/M metagenome (GOLD analysis project Ga0070681, IMG submission 65650) | Corn rhizosphere microbial communities from Kellogg Biological Station, Michigan, USA - KBS C8-3B metaG | ecosystem: Host-associated > Plants > Roots > Rhizosphere | place: USA: Michigan...
TTGTCGGACAACGTCGCGATTGATGGCTAACGGGTGACAGGGCCCTGTTTGATTTGTGCGGATTCACGTGCCGGCTCGGCTGGTACCGAGCCGGCACCGAGCCATCGGAGCCGGTGGGGCGCCGGCCGGCCCTGCATCCTGTACGATTGCGTCGCGAAAGCGATTCCTTGGTGACTTCGAGCTCGAATGTGAACGAGTCGGGCCCAAGCATACGGGCTCGACGCCCAGGCCGAGCACCTTCAGCAAGTCGCCGTGGCTGCTACTTTGGAGACGCCACTTTGGCGGCGACGCCAACGGTTGCGCTGCTCCCTTGATCTCCAGGCTCCTTCGCGCTCGAAGCCACAAGGCGGGCTCGGCTACGAGCACAACCGGCCCCCACGTCGCACCGCCTTGCGCGCGCAGCCCCAGGGGACAGGCGCCGCTTTTGAGCTGCACCGTGTGTCCAGTAAACTGTGGTTGTGCGACATACAAGGTACGGCGGTTCTATGCATGCTTACGATGAAGTGGCGAACTCCCTGAGTAGTCAGACAGATGTCGCCTACAAACAAATCTACAGATTGTTGATCCGGTCGCGCCCCGGTGACGGCGCAGTCTGGTACGAACGAGCGCTCAGCGATCAGCTTGCGATGGGACGGACGCCAGTCCGGGAGGCGCTGAAGCGGTTGCAGACCGAGGGTTTGCTTGTGCCGGCTTCGGTACGCGGCGGGCTCGTTGCGGCGCGTGTGCCCAGCGAGGAAGTGGCGGGCATCTATCAGGTACGTGCTGCCCTGGAGTCGGTCGCGGCAGAGCTGGCGGCCGGACGTGCGCGCCGCGGTGAGCTCTCTTCGGCCCAACTGGGCGAGTTGGCGCACCGCGCAGAAGCCGTGCGGCAGTGCATCGAAAATGGCGACAGCGATGGGGCCACTGAGGCCAACAGCGCATTCCATCGGTTCATCGCCCAGCTCGCCGCGAATCCGTATTTGGAACGACCGCTTGGGCAGCTCTGGAGCCGAATCACGCTTTCGGCACTGAGCAACCTGGTTGTCGACCCGGAATGGGCCACCACCGTAAATGCGGATCATGCCGAACTCGTTCGCTGTATTTCATCGGGCGATGCTGCGGCTGCCGCGGAAATTGCGCGGGTGCATATTCGTCGGGCAGCCGACATTTATACCGCGCATAGCAATCGGGAGCGCGAAGGCGATAAAAGCCGTGGTAATGCCGCTGTCGGACAGCCGCTTCGATCCCGGTAACTGCGGCAAGCGTGAGTCTGTGCAGCGATGGGTTCATTGCTGGCTGGGTAGGACGGACCGTGGCCATCGGAATGCTCAGGGGTGCAAAGCCTTGTTCCCGCGGGCGATGCGAAACCCCATGGCGGAGCCGGGCCGTTTTTCTGCACCCGATTATTGAGTAGGACTGTCTTCGCGCTGGGTATCGCCAATGATGCTGCAGGCGGCTCGCCAGCGGTGCGGCGGAGCAGTTGCCCTGCAGCGTGACTGCTTCTCGTGATCTTGCCGAGGGCAGGTTGGCGACTGTCTCGTCTGCGCACCGACGGGGTGTCGGGGTCTGCCCGGGCGGCGTATTGGGTCACTCGAGGTGCGACCACAGGCGTGCCTCTCGGCGATGTGCCGTTGAGCAGCGGTAGCGCGCACCGCCGCGCCGTTCCCGGCTGTTCGTTGTCCTTCCGTCGATCGGTACGGCGCCTTGCGTCTATTCCACTTTCACGCACTGCCACGCAGGCCCTATTGGGTGACGTAGTTGCGCGTCGCGGCAATGCAAGGCAATACGTCCTGTCTTGCCCTACTTGAAGAAGAGAACGCCAGCCAGGGCAATTCCAAGAAGAGAGATGGAATAGCGCAATGTGTCCCCATTGAATTTCTTCGCCAACTTGCCACCCAAAAGGCCCCCCAGCGTCGAGGACGGCAACAGAATGAGCGCGTATATCCAATTTACCTGGCTCGAAAAGAGATACAAACTTGCACCAGCGAGAATTATTACCAACGACAATCCATTTTTCAGCCCATTGATGCGCTGAAAATCGTCGTTCAACGATATGCCCAGTGCGGCGAGCAGCAGGACGCCCACACCGGCGCTGAAGTACGACCCGTAGATCGACCCCACAAGGGTGCTTCCAACCGCGAGTTTGTTAACCCGACCGCCGCTGCCGATGGCGTGCAGCCGGCCCACCGTCGCCCATTTGCACAGCCACGGTTGTCCGAACAGCAGCAATGAGGAAAAGAGCACTAGATAGGGGACCGCCAACTGGAAGCCGCGGGTGGGCGTGAGAAGCAGAACCACGGCGCCGATGATGCCCCCGACCGCGGCGGCAGCGCAGAGGACAGGTAGCCGCATCCGCTGGGCCGCCAACTCGGAGCGGTAGGCGACGGCACCGCCGACATATCCCGGGATAAGACCCACCAAGGACGTCACGTTGGCCGCAATCGGTGGGGCGCCGCATGCCAGGAGCGCAGGGTACGCGATGAGCGTGCCACCACCGGCAACGGAATTGATCGCCCCAGCGAGGAAGCCGGCTGACGACAGCACAAACCCGATCAGCAACCAGCTCACACCAACCCCCCGGGTCAGATTCGCGTACATGGTAGTTGCAATACACATGATACACCAGATATATTTCAACTAATGCCGACTCTCCGATACCCAGTGTTACGTGTTTGCGCGGTCAGGGGACCGGCTGGGTCGCTGCGACTGCGACTGGCACGTCCGGGCACGACGGCCGGAGCGCGTGGCGCAATGCTGCGCCGTAGAGGTGATCGCCGAACGCTGGTCAACGGCTGGGCGCTCGAATGGGGTGATCCACAGCCGATGTGTCGCGCGCATCAGACCCGAAGCACGTGGGGGCTTGGTCTCTCGGGTAACACGTCACCAGCCGGCCCGGCATCTGCAGTCTTGGTGTCTGCCGAACACGGGCGACTGAATCGCAGGGATTGGGGGCATCAGCTTGGGAGACTACACGTCTCCGAGAATCTGTTGTTCCTGGAGAGCCGTACTCCCCTGCGCAGGACAGCCCTGTTGACCGGCTGCGGCACCTCCATGAGACGTCGGGCACCTCACGGACCGCCATTTCCCATTGGAAGGTCGCCGCCAACAACAGCCGCAACACCATTGCGGGCGCGATCGTTGCCGCAGCGCATATCCATCGTCACGGCGAGGCAACAAACAGAACGCTGTCCACAGGGCCGGCACACGAAGAGCGACAACACGTGTTCCCGTCTGCCGATGGCACACACCGATCGCGCCTGTCGTGCGCCGCTCGTCGTGTGCGGCGCTTCCGGCCGTGTGTGGGGCTACATATCTTGCGTTCTTGCGTTTCCCGTTTGAATCGTGTGCGGAGAAGCTTTATGCGATTGGCTACATTTCCCTATAAAGGCGCGACCACTGCAGCGGTGGTGTTCGAAAATGACACCGTTGGCTTGGTTCGCACGCTGCGCGAGAGGGACAGCGCTCTCGACATCGGTGACCTCATTCGGCGTCCTCTCGGCGCACAGGAGCTGGAGACGCTGCGTCGCGTGGCGACAACGCAGCCGGGAGTCCATCCCCTCCCGCCGTTGCTGCCGCCAAAGAACATCATCTGCGTGGGCAAGAATTACGCCCAGCACGCAATCGAGGGTGCGCGCGCGGAAGGACTCAAAGACACAGCACTCCCCACGGAGCCCATCTGGTTCACGAAACCGCGCACCTGCTTGATTGGCGACCACCAGCAGATCGTGGCGCCCCCCGGGTATGGGGACACCCTGGATTACGAAGGCGAGCTGGCCGTCGTAATCGGGCAAAGGGCGCACCACCTTGCCAAAGGCACCGCGCTACAGGCCGTATTTGGCTACACGATCTTCAACGACATCACTGCGCGCGCCGTTCAACAGGGCCGCAAGCAGTGGTTCAAGGGGAAGAGTGCCGATACGTTCGGCCCGATCGGTCCCTGGGTTGTCACCGCCGATGAGATTGGCGATCCGCAGTCCCTGCATGTGACCACGCGCGTGAATGGCGAGTTGCGGCAGGACGCAGACACCAGGGACATGATCTTTTCGGTAGTGGACCTTCTGATCGACCTGACGCAGAGCATCACGCTCGAACCGGGCGACATCGTTTCCACGGGCACGCCCGCTGGCGTGGCATGGGGCATGGACAAGCCGCGCTACCTGCAGCCCGGTGACCGCGTTGTCGTGGAAGTCAGCGGAATAGGTCGTCTCGAGAACAGTGTGGCATCGGCGATGTAGAGAGGTACCGGCACCGGCTTTGCTCAACCAAACTCGGAGGGGATGGGTATGATCCGCAAGATTTTTGATCGGCACGCTGCGCAATCCAGTCGAGGGAGGCGCTTGCCGCGCGCGCTGGCTGCCTTGTCAATCGTTATCGCGACAGTCTCGGCGGGCGCCCAGGCGCAAACCTACGCATCATTCGACGATTGGGTCGCGCAAACGAAGGTCAGCGGTGAATTCAGAAGTGGCCTGTTCACCGTCGATTGGCAACACATCAGGCCCTTCCAACACACGTTCTCGATCGGTGGATGGGTGGATCTGCAATCTGCGCCGATCAACGGGTTCAGCCTGAACGTCAGCTTGGCAACGGCGCAGGGTCTGGGTCTCAACCCTTCGAACCCTCGCGAGGCGCTGCCCGAAGTGCCAAGCGCCAACGTCACGACGTTGATGCAGGCGTACCTCGAGTACGCGAATCACGGTTTGGTGCTGCGAGCGGGCAACCAGTTGATCGATACGCCGTTCGCGAATGGCTCTGACTTTCGCATGATTCCCGCCACGTTCCAGGGAATCAGTGCCGTCTGGAACGATGTCATCCCGGGTCTGAAACTGTCAGCTTACAGGATGTATCGGTTCAAGCCTTGGTGGGCCAGCGGCTACGGCCGCGCCGACACCGGCACGAGTCCCTTCAATGCCGGGCAGGTGCCGGAAGTCGACAGCAGCGGATTCCTTGCCTTCGGCGCCGATTACGCCGCGTCCGGCTTGAAGTTGACCGCTTGGCACTATGACTTCTATTCGCGGCTGCGGTTGACGTATGGCGAAGCAAATTATCGCATTCCGGTGCAGTCGCAGCTGCTCAAGGCGGTAATGCTTGGGGTGCAAGGCGTTCGCGAGACCGATGCCGGCGGGCAGGTCCTGCCGTATCAGCAGGTGAGCTCGAATTTGTACGGCGCCCAGATCGGCTTCGCCCTGCCGCACAACACGATTTTCTTGAGTTACGTCGACGTGCCTAAGAACGATGGCCACTTCCGGGCCGGGGGTTTTGTGAATCCCTACCTGCAAGGCAACTACAACTCCAGTCCGATCTATACCGACATCTTCGGCATGACGATCGGCAGCATGTTTGGAGTGCCAGGTCGCGGTCTATCCATCAAGGACGTCATCAAGATCGATCACCTGACGATCATTCCTGCCTATACCAATTATCACCTCATGGAGCAGGGAGTCGGTCCAGCCGGACAGGTGATCAATGGCCCGGGGAAAATAAACGGTTTCATGCTGATTGCAATGTACCAACTCACGCCGCACTGGAAGTTGCAGTTCAGCGGCGCTTACAAGCAGAGCAAGTCGGCAGTCGGCCGGATCTCGCCAAACTTCCTGCAGATCGTATACAAATTCGATAAAGCCGATTGACGCATGCGGGTCCGCAGCGGTACTCGGACGAATCGTTCCGTGCGCCGTATCGCGAAACCACGCATAGAGAGTCAATTGGGCTGAGCAGGATCGAGATACGGTTAACGGAGACTTCGATGGAGAATTTGACTATCGGTGTATTCGGTGCAACGGCGCCGATGCTCGCTGGGCGGGCGCTTGACTTCTTCGAGCAGGAAGGTGTGGTGGTGACCTGGGATCGCGTCAGGTCGTCCACGCAGCAATTCCTTGACCTTGCATCCGGGAAGTACGACTTGGTTGAAACCGCCTTTGACAACGTCATCTTCTATGCGCTGTCGGCGGCCAATGTCACGCGAAGAAAGCTGCCGGTCAGGGCGTTTGCATCGCTCGATGGCGGCATGGACCTCGGTGTCAGCACGCGCAAGGGTATCTCGGGCTATGGAGACTTGCATGGCGGTTCCGTATCGGTCGATGCGCCGCATACGGGTTACGCCTTCGTGCTTTACGAACTACTCGAGCAGAACGGGCTCGTGCGTGGGCGCGACTACAATGTCTTGGAGCACGGGGCGGTTGCGAAGCGCTATGAGCAGCTGCTGCAAGGACACGCTGATGCCACGCTGCTGAATTACGGCTACGAGACACTTGCCGCGCGTCAAGGGTGCGGACGGCTTGCGCGGTCACGGGATCACCTGTTCCCGTACCAAGGTTCGGTACTCGCCGCGCTTGGCAACGTGATTGAACAACGGGCCGTGGCACTCCAAGGATTCGTGGCCGCATATCGACGCGCATTGGACTACGTGACCAATCCATTGCACTGGCCCGCCGTGGTCACCCAGATCAGTCAAGGGCGCAACATCAACGAGTCCGACGCGGAAGTTGTGCTTCGGACCGAGCTGAGCGATGTCGGCCTGTCGCGGGATGTCGACCACATTGACCCGGTGGCCGCGAGCACGGTCATTCGCTTACGAATGAAGAATGGCGGTCTGGAGTTGCCGACCGGCAAAAATCAAACAGCCAGCCTGGTGGACAAGCTCACCAGGCGGTTGGGCTGAAGGAGCCAACTGCATGGGCGGGGCACACTGGCGGGTCCTCCAGACATGCGCTCAGGGCGACGCGGTGATCCTGCTTACTGCCGTGGCCGCGAGGGTGCGTGTGGTCGATTGGGCAGTATCACGCGTGCGGCGCAGGATGCGTTGCTCGTGCCGGTCGGGCGCGAGACCCGGACATCGGCATCTCGCGTGGCACCGTCGCCGGGACAGCGTTGGCGGGCCCCTGCATATAGGGACTTCCCGGGATGCACTCCTGCGACCCGCCCGACGAGGATTAGCCGGGGTTATGAAAGCTGGGTTGCATCATCTGGCGCGGGTGGTCGTCGTACCGCCACCGCGAGGAGTCAATCCGGGCGATGTCCCGGAGCCATGGCGTACGCGCCGAGGTGGTTGCCGGCAGGAGGCGAAGTGAACGTTCCCGTTGATCGCACCACCGGCACGAGCCGTCCCAGTGCGGCGGAAGCCGGGCAGTATGCCATCGGGGGGCAACTTCGCGTGAACCGGCTGGGCTTTGGGGCGCGACGGATAACCGGGCGGGGAGCGTGGGGTCCACCCGATGATCGCGATGAATGCCTCGCGACGCTTCGAATGTTGCCCCGACTCGGTATCAATATCGTGGACACGGCCGATTCGTACGGACCCGAGATTTCCGAGGACCTGATAGCCGAGGCATTGTTCCCGTACGAAAACATCCTTGTTACGACAAAAAACGGACAGGTGCGCCCGGACCCTGAATCGTGGGTTCCGGTAGGCAAGCCCGAATTCATCATGCAGCAGATAAAAATGAGCATGCGTCGGCTGCGTGTGGATCACTTTGATCTCTGGTTTTTGCACAGGATTGACAGGTCCCTACCGCGGGACGATCAATTCGCGTTCGTCAAATCGCTTCAGCGCGGTGGGCTGGTGCGTTTCATAGGTCTGAGTGAGGTCGACATTGACGACATCGAGGCCGCATCCGCATATTTCCAGGTCAGCGTGGTACAGAACCAGTACAACCTGAAGTTGCGCAAGTACGACGGCGTGATCGATTACTGCGCCGACCACGATATTGCGTTCATGCCGTGGACGCCGTTGGGTGGTGGCGCACTCGCCGGGCCGACTTCGCCGCTGGCGGGTCTTGCCGGCGAGTTGCGCGCGACACCTGCCCAGTTGGCCATAGCGTGGTTGTTGCACCGCAGTCCGACGATGATCGTGACACCCGGGACATCCAGGCGAAGCCACCTCGAGGAGTTCGTGCGCGCTGCATCATTGCGCCTGGACGCCGATGCGTTCAGGGCAGTCGAAAAATCCGTGGCGAATGGCTGAGTTGATCAACCGTTGAGGTTGCGGGGAGTCGGGGCGGGCACATTGGTCAGGGGAACGAAACGGCCTGCTCTCCACGGCGATGAGGTTCCGTATTCCGGCTCGCGACTCTCGATGTGGCCGGCGACAAGCACAAGCGGAAGTCCGAGGTGTTGACATGGTGGCAGAACGATCCGAGAGCTCTGAGCAGGTGCAATATGGGCTTTTCATCGACAACGACTTTGCGCCGGCCTCCGACGGGGAAACCTTCGACAGCCTGGACCCGTCCACGGGACTGGCGCATGCGCGGCTGGCTTCGGCAGGAGCGGGAGACGTTGAACGCGCCGCGGCCGGAGCCGCTGCTTCGGCACAAGGTTGGTGGGGACACGATGGCGCGAGGCGGGGACAGGTCCTCTACGCCTGGGCAGATTTGATCGAGCGAAACGGAGAGCACCTGGCCGCGGTGGAGTCACGCGACAATGGTCGTCCCATCCGCGAAACGCGCTCACAGGCCGCGATCTATCCGAAGTGGTTCCGGTACTTTGCCGGGCTGGCGGACAAGATCCAAGGGACTACGGTTCCGGTTGGCGAAGGCTATCTCAACTACACGACACGAGAGCCCCTGGGTGTCGTTGCAGCGATCACACCGTGGAACCATCCGTTGCTGATCGCGAGCAAGAAGATTGCGCCGGCGTTGGCTGCCGGGAACGCTCTTCTCCTGAAGCCGAGTGAACTCGCACCATGCAGCCTGCTCGAGGTCGCCCGCCTGGGCCGCGAGGCCGGCCTGCCGCCGGGCGTGCTGCAGGTATTGACAGGAGCGGGCCCGACGGGAGCGCTCGTGGCGCGGGCTCCCGGGGTGAGTCGCATTGATGTGACCGGTTCGACCCACACCGGGAAACAGGTGGCGCTTGCGGCGGCGGAGCGGCTGGCCCAGTTCGGTGGGGAGCTGGGCGGTAATACCCCAGTGTTGATCTTCGAAGATGTCGACGCCGGCTATGCGGCCAAGGCCGCCCAGTTCTCCGGATACATCGGGTCCGGACAGACGTGCATCGCCGGCAGCCGGATCTTCGTGCAACGCGGAATTTACCCCGACTTCGTGAAGGCGCTGGTCGCGCGCGTGGGCCGCATGAAGGTCGGACGCGCCCAGGATCGCACGACCGACATGGGACCGGTGATCAGTGCCGCGGCGCGCGACCGGATCCTGCATGTGATCGAGAACGCCATCGCAGACGGCGCCAGAGTCGCGATCGGGGGAGGTGTCCCATCAGACCCCGAATTGGCGGGTGGTTTTTTCATCGAGCCGACCGTCATCGTCGACGCCAGCAACGACATGGCTTGCGCGCAAAACGAAGTATTCGGGCCGGTGCTCACTGTCATTCCGTTCGACTCGGAAGCGGACGTGACAACGATGGCAAACGGGACGAGCTACGGTTTGGGCGCGTCGATCTGGACACGCGACGTCGCGCGGGCGCACCGCGTCGCAAGGGAACTCAGGATCGGTACGGTCTGGATCAATACCCACCACAGAAACCACCCTGGCTCGCCCTGGGGCGGCTTCAAAAGTTCCGGGATCGGGCGGGAAAACGGGATTCAGGCGCTCTGGAGCTACACCGCGATCAAAAGCGTCTGGGTGAGCTGTCAGGACGAGCCCATCAGCTGGTACGACACCAAGGAAGACGTTCGCCTGAACTGAGCAGGCGTAGGTAGCGCACGCACGCTTGCAGCGTCGGCGCAGCGGCTGTTGTTGCCGTCTGGATTCCGTCAAGCAAGCGTCGTGGGACCAGGCGGGTCGCTCACGCACACGGTGCGGCCATTGAGTCTCCTGGTTGCCGCCGTGGCCTGTCGCGTCTCCCGTCGAGCCGTTCCTTGTTCAACCTGCGGCAAGTAGAAGCGCGATTGCGAATCGAGTATCCGGCTACGCGGGGTCCGGATCCCGTCCCATCCGCGATTTTTTTCAATGGGTGGATTGCGGGCGTTTAAGCGAGTCGAGCCTGATGTGGTCGATGCATTCGCCCGCAGCCAAGTCCACCACGGCAAGATGGTCGCTGACCGAGCATGCAACGTACGCCAGCGCCCTGTCCGCACGCTGCGCAAATGCGGTGTGGGATCCGCCCATACCCACCTCGACCCTTGCGATCTCGTGATGCGACTTTGCGTCGAAAATGCGGACATGACCTGACGAAAAGCCTGTGGTGACGAGGAACTTGCCGTCGAGGGACATGTTGATTCCGTGCGGATACGGGTCGGTATCCATGGTTGCCAGCCGATTCAGGTTTGCGTCGAAGACGCTGATCGTGTCATCGAGGAAATTGGCGACAAACAACAGCTGCCCATCAGGTGTCATCGCCAGGTCATGGGCCCACCCCCCGCTTGGTACGGTCTTGAATTCGTTGCCGGCCAGGTCGATCCGCGTGACGGATCCGTCCCAACTGTTGGCGCAGTACAAGTACTGCCCGGAGCGGTTCATGACCATGTGCGCGGGTCCCTCGCCGACGACGTACCTGCTCACGACGCGTGCGTCCGCAAGGCGTACCTTGACGATCTCGTTCGACCCCAGGCACGAGACGAAGACGCACTTTTGTGCCGCGTCGAAAAGCGGATCGTGCGGGTAGGCTCCGACTTCGACCGTTCGTACCGTGTATCTCCCGTCCCGTGGCGTTGCGATGGTCAGTGTTCCCTTGAGGTCACGGCTGCCGGTGACGCAAACCACGCCGTCCTTGTTGGCAACCGGAATCTGGGGGTGGCCGGGGGCATTCCAGTCCTGAATCGGCTGCAGGGTTTCGGCGTCGAACGCCGCTACCCGGTCGCCACCGGAATCTGCGACGAGCAGGCGTCGATATCGATGGTCGTATCCGATGTGCGACGCTCGCCGCATCGAGCTTGTGGTCGCCATTATGTCGTCGGTGTCGGCGTCGACCCTTGCAACGCGGGTACTGCGCTCCGCCGTCCATACGGAGTGGTTGTCGGACAATACGTGGTGTAGTCCGGTAATCGACCCCTGCACGGGGCACAATTCGCGTTGAACAGTCAACATATACGACTTGTCCTCCATCTGTTTCATCGCGCGTGGTCGGATACCGCCTTCGAGCAAGCCTATGCGCATGCTGGCGTCGTAGTCGCGTAGTTGGAATTGAATGCTCGCGCCGACCTCGGCCGAGTTGTAGTCGTCGATGATGGCAGTTGCGGCATTGGATCCGGACAATTCGCGAAGGTCGAGGGTCTTCATGGAGGTTCCCCGCATGGGCTGTGCAAGTCGGTTGCTTCAAGGTCCCGGGCGACATGAGATGGCGAATATCCGCAAGGTGCGCGTGGTGCCTCGCGGGCTGACCGTCCGCGAGAGGCCGGCGGAAAGCCCGCAGGTGGGTGATACGGCGCAACCACGCTTGCCGCGCCCGCACCACGTACGCATCTCACCACTCATGCAGTCTTGGCGGTGGCAGCGCGGCTGAATTGGCTTGGATCCAGCAGCACGCACAGGACGGCCCCGATCACCGCAAACACGCTGGTTTCGACGATTCCCGCAACCGTCCAGCCCCAACGCGCGGCCATTGCGCCTACGGTCATCCCGGCGAATGCAGCCGGCACGTACAGGGCCACCATGAAGGTACCGGACGCGATCCCGGCGAGTTCCTGCCGCACCGATTTGACCAAGTACGCCGCGGTGTTGGTATATACGACGCCGCTGTATGTGACACCGAGGGCGAACGAGAGAATCGCCTGGGCACCGAAGGTGGTTGGCCCACCGAACATGAGCACCCCGATCACGGCGGTACAAAGGAATGCGGAAACCATCACGACGCGTGGCGAGAATCGATCGCCGAGCGCTCCGCCCAGGAAGGAGACCAAGGCGCCGATCCCGTGCAATGCCAACAATATGCCCGCCTGTTCGGCCGTGAACCCGAGATGGGTACGCAGGAACGTGGGGTACATTCCCAGGAAGCCGAACGTAATCAGACCGCCGAGGGCTGCGACGGGAATGAGGAGCAGGCTGTTTCGATTCAACATGTGCGGAGAGCCACCCTCTACCCGCACTTCAGCAACGCGTTCCGAGGCGCTGGTTTTTCGGTCCACGAGCCGGGAGGGTACAAACGCGTACGTGACGATGCACATCACGATACCGACTACGCCGAATATGACCAGCGGCACCCGCCAGCTGTGGTACGTAGTGAGCAGGAGGCCGCCCAGCGCCGGACCGATGAACGAGCCGATCGCGAACGCCGTGTTCGCGCCGCCAATCGCCAATCCGCGATAGCGACTGAACAATGCTCCGGCAATAGCCAAGAGGGCCGTGAGTTGCATGGATTCTCCCACGCCGGACGCGACCCGATAGAGCGCCATGTCCCATACGTTTTGAGACACCACGGTCAGAATTGTCGCAAGCGAAAAAATGAACAGTCCGAGATTGAAAATATGCTTGCGCGACATCCGATCGAGCAGATAGCCGATCGGTATGCCGAACAGCCCCATGCCGAGATAGGAGATGGTCGAAATCAATCCCGATGTGCTGAGTGACAGGCCGAACTCCGCGCGTATGTTGGGGATGAATACCGGAAAGGAGATGCGATCGACCGCGTTTATCACGTACCCCACGAGTAGCAGTACGTAGGCCATTACGATCATCACGTCGGTTCTTGTCCACCGATGCCGGGTGGATGCGCTTAATTGCACGGTATTCATGTGGTTGACGGCTCCTGCGGATGAATTGCGGAAAGGCGCGCGCGATGCCCGAAAACCACCGAATGGGGAAGTGAGTGCAGCGCGTGAGTGTGCGAACGTCCAGATGCGCAAGACGTGGAGCAGCGTGGCGTCCGGACCCACGCCGTGCACGTTTGTAGGAACGCGTGTCTGAACACAGAGTGCGCAGTGGAGGACGGTTTTTGCGTGGTTGCGAGAGGTCGCCCTTGGCCGTGACGGGCTCGAGCGAAGATGCTCTTGCCGCCCTTGCTTTTTTTGGTCTTGCCACGGTCCTGCGTCGCCCCGGAGCGCAGTCCGCACTGGATGCGCACGCCTTCAATGGGAAGGGAAACTTGGACGCTGGCGGGTTCGTTAGCACGTTTTACCCAAGACCGGAGCCGAAATACATATTCTGCGTACACGTCATATGTCATGTATACCAGTTATGTCAAGCTGCAATGCAACATGCACCGTCGCGCTGGCGATTGATGTTCCGCGAAGCTGCGAGCGCGTGACGCGGGGCGTACGGTAGCCCGCAACTCGGAGTACGACTTCTGTTTCAGCGACCTGTCCAGCCTTCGGGGTCTGAAACAACTATCCGGAAGAAGTGTGCATCATGGCGGATCAAGCACGAGGCCATGCAGGTGATGGCCATCGAGGAGGCGCCGCGCCGGCTGGACGGGTTCGTGCAGATGGATGACGCCTGCTTGGGCGGTGAAAGCAACGGTGGCAGGACTGGGCGCGGCGCACCGGGCAAGCAGCCGTTCGCGGTTGCGGTGGAAATTGACGAGAACCTGGAACATACCCGCTATGCGGTACTGGAACCCGTGCGAACTTTCGATAACGCATCGCCCATCGACTGGTGCACGCGCCGACTAGCGCCCGAGGCCGAGGTCTACAGCGACGGGCTGGCATGCTTTGCGCGTTGCATCGACACCGGCAACGCCCACTCTGTGTTGGTGCCCGGCGGTGGCCGTGCCGCTTGCGAAGTGCGCGGGGCACGTTAAGTGAACGTGGTGGCTGGGCGACGCCAAGCGTGCCGCCAACGGCCGCTATCACGCCATCAAACAGGACAAATACGCACGACGTTACGTAGCCAAAGTGCAGTACCGGTCCAATCGCAGATTTCGGCTGGCCAGCATGCTGCCGCGACTGTTACGCGCGATGATGCGCTGCAACCCTTAGTCCGGAGCCGATGTTGCGCGTGGCAGGCAATTTTCATGGCTGAGATTCGAGGCTAATCAGGTGGTATCAAGCGCGGGAGCGTGATGCTACGCGATCGCAGCGCCTGCACCCGCACTTCGGGTAAATCGGGTAGAAGTGGCGCACAGCGCCACGAAGTTGCCGGCGCCGCGAACGAGCCGGCGACGCGGTCGGCGTACTATTGCTCGGACGCGCGGCCAGTGCCCCGCCGCTGCGGAACGACGCAGAATCTAAGCAAAGCAGGCAGTAGGCGGAGAAACTTGGCAACTTCGCTTCACAAAGAGTTATGGAATTCCGAGCGTTTGGGCTTTGCGAAGATGAAGCACGCCCCGAAGCCGTACGTCGAGGTGCCATTCGGGGAATGCCAAAGTACCATTCGGGGAATGCCAAAGTGCCATTCGGGGAATGTCAAAGTGCCATTCGGGGGTGCGGGTGGCATCAAGGTTCTATTGGCATCGGCTGCGCCTGCAACACCGGTTCCTAAACCCGAATGCCAAGTGCCATTCGGGGAACGACGCGCCGCCGCCTTCGTAGTCCGCCGTGTGCGATACGCCATAACCTCTATGTAGTCCGAAGTTGTGATTTTGTTTTACACCCCGCAGGCTTTGCTCGGTTCGGAAGGCCAGAACAGCTATGAAATCGACGCACCGTTCCGTAGCCTTTCCACGGGCTTCCTGCTTGTCCGTGGTACGGCTGGTGGGGAGAAGGTCACGAGTGCCAATCCGTTCTGATGTCTCTTCGGCTTCGGACATGCAGCATTTACCGGGTATGCTTGGCTTCGGCGCCCAAACGGAGAGCCACGCCGAGGATTCAGGGGGATGGCTGACGCACCCGAACGACAAGCCCGTGTAAGGATTGACGCGCAACTCGCCGCGTGCGGCTGGGTGGTGCAGGACTATGCGGACATGGATTTCGGCGCGGGCCGCGGCATCGCGCTGCGCGAGGTGCCCTTGAAGACCGGCCCGTGCGATTACCTGCTGCTGGTAGATCGCAAGGCCGTCGGTATCGTCGAGGCCAAAAAGGAAGGCACCACGCTTTCAGGCGTGGCCGAGCAGGCCGCGAACTATGCCGCCAGCCTGCCGGTATTCCTCGCGGCGGGCGTCAAT
>Ga0070681_10003401_pt1 | contig 14896 bp, 13 predicted proteins | sample KBSC83BmetaG_FD_65650 | JGI IMG/M metagenome (GOLD analysis project Ga0070681, IMG submission 65650) | Corn rhizosphere microbial communities from Kellogg Biological Station, Michigan, USA - KBS C8-3B metaG | ecosystem: Host-associated > Plants > Roots > Rhizosphere | place: USA: Michigan...
CATCAGCCGCGATGCGTTTCGCCCGCGCGCCGATTCACTCGTCTACCTCTACCTCGCCGAATCGCACGCGCCCAGCGCATCGTTCGCCGTGATTCGAGGGAAGGATACGCTGGCGTTTGGCGCGCGCGGCCTCGCGAACGTGGATGCATCGCGCGCGCCGACCACCGCGACGATCTACGAGATCGGATCCAACACGAAGCAGTTCACGTCCTCCGCGATCATGAAGCTCGTGGAGCAGGGACGCGTGAAGTTGGATGACGATCTCTCGAAGTACGTGCCGCAGTTTCCGCTGCACGGACAAAAGGTGTCGATCCGTCAACTGCTGACGCACACGTCGGGCGTTCACAACTATACCAATTCACCGGAGTGGCCGAAGACGTGGAATGAAGTGCTCTCGCCCGGCGCGATCATCAAGTTCGTCGCCGCTGACACGCTCGATTTTGCTCCAGGTACGGCCTACCGGTACAGCAACACGGGATACGTACTGCTCGGCATGGTGATCGAGAAGGCATCGGGACAGAAGTACGCGAACTATCTCGAGGCGAATTTCTTCAAGCCGCTCGGCCTCGAGGAGACGTCGTACTGTCCATCGAAGACATCCGATCCGGCCTTCGCGGTCGGGTACAGCAAGGGACCGAACGGCATCACGCGCGCACAGTTCATGGACCTGTCGCACCCGTTCTCCGCTGGAGCGCTGTGCTCAACGGTGGGCGACTTCGCGAAGTGGCAGCGTGCGCTCGACGCCGGTAAAGTGGTGTCACCGGCGTCGTACGCGCTCATGTCGACCGCCGATACGCTCAACAGCGGGCGCAAGATCAACTATGGCTTCGGTCTCGTTCCGGGAGTGTTCAACGGCCACAAGACCATCTCGCATACCGGTGGCATTCCCGGATTCGCCAGCGCGGCGACCTATGTGCCCGACGATTCCCTGAGCATCGTGGTATTCACGAACTACGATGCGGAATCGCCCCAGACGCTGGTACAGAACCTTCTTCGCGTGGCGTACGATGTCGCGCCGCTTGGGCGCGGAGCCGCTGCCACCCGGGGCGCTGCTCCCTCGCTTTCGGCGGCGGATCGCGACGCGATCGTCGGGAACTACACGTTGCAGTTGCCCAACGGGCAGGCGCTCCCGATCAAATTTTATCTCGACGAGACGCGCGTGATGTCGCAGGCTCGAGGCCAACAGGCGATCGAGCTTCGATACCTGGGCAACTCCGCATTTGGTGTCGCGTTCGATCCAGCGCTGCGGTTCACCTTCACGATCGACGGCGGCAAGGCAACCAAGGTGACCCTGCTACAGGGCGGGGCAACGATCGAGGGGACCAGAGCTCCGTAGTCGGAAGCAGTCCGCCAACGTCCAGTCCAACCGTTTGCGCGGTCAAGGTGTCAGACTCTGTACCCTTAGTCTGGAACCTTCCCGTGACCGACTCGTCGCTCCCGATCATCAAAGGCACGCTCGACAACCTCGTGCTCAAGGCACTCTGCTGGACGCCGATGCACGGGTTCGAGATCACTCAATGGGTTGAATCGCGCTCGCGCGGCGCGCTCGACGTCCGCGACAGCGCGCTCTACCAGGCACTGCATCGCCTCGAGGAACGCAACCTCGTCACCGCCGACTGGGGAGTCACCGAGAACAACCAACGCGCGCGGTACTATCGGATCACGAAGTTGGGCCGAGCGCGTTTGGCCGCGGAAACGGCGCAGTGGGTCCGCTATGCGACGACCGTCACGGACATTCTCACGTCGACGCCGGGACCGGCCTAGGAGATTTGCATGTCTGCTGAGATTCGCCCAGGCATTCGCCGGCTGCTTCGTTTCATCACGCCCCGCAGCGCGGCGCGCGACGCCGAGGACGAGATCCGTCTGCATCTCAAGCTCCGCACCGAGCAACTCATTGCCGAAGGCATGTCACCCGCCGCAGCCCGGGAAGAGGCGGAGCGGCGCTTCGGCGAGTCGAGGCCGAGCGACGCGAGTTTCGCAACGCGGCGCGGCGTCGTGAGCGACGCACTCTACGCCGTGACTGGTTCGACGGTACGCTCGCCGATCTTCGATATGCGTTCCGCACTCTTCGTCGAGACGCCGGCTTCACCTCGTTCGCGATCGCCATCGTCGCACTTGGCATCGGAGCCAGCGCGACGGTCTTCAGCTTGGTAGATGGCGTCGTGCTGCGACCGATGCCGTTCCGAGATCCGTCACGCCTCGTGTGGATTCCAAACATCGGCGACAACGGCAAGGATGAATGGCGCGTCCAGGTCGCGCACTTTCGGGATGTCGCCGCGCGGAGGTCAATCGCTCGCCAACATCGCTGGCTACAACGCCTACTATAGCGCCGGCGACGCCGTTCTTGCTACCGAGGGCGAGACGCGGCGACTCACGCGCGTTCCCGTCTCAAACCCGGCGTTTCGATCGATCGCGCAAACGCGGAGCTCATCGCGCTCGGAAAGCAGCTGACCGAGGAGTTTCCACAGCGGAATACGTTGCGGCCGCGTGTGCTGTCGCTCGAAAGGCATGTGAACGGACAGTTTCGCCCGGCGCTCCTCGTGCTCGCCGCCGCGGTGGGCGCGGTGATGCTGATCGTCGCGCTGAATCTCGCGAGCCCGCAGTTCGCGCGCATGACGGCGCGCGGCCGAGAGCTCGCCGTCCGGCTGGCGCTCGGTGCATCTCGCGGCCGCGTCATTCGTCAGGCGCTGACGGAAAGCGTCTCGTACGGGGTCACGCAGCGCGGTCGGGAGATTGGCATTCGCCTGGCGCTCGGTGCGTCGACGAGCGACGTCCGTGGATCCATCATGCGCGGCACCCTGGGCCTCGCGCTTGGGGGCATGGCGCTCGGAGTCGTTGGCGCACTGATCGTCGTGCCCGCGATGCACGGCCTGTTGTTCGGCGTGACGTGGTTGGATCCGGCGAGCTTTGCGGGTGCGAGTGGATCCCTTATCGTCGCGGCCGCTCTCGCGGGACTCTTTCCCGCGAGGCGAGCGATGCGCGTCGATCCGAGCGTCGTGTTGCGAGATGGCTAGCGCCAGTCGTGCTCGGCGCCGACAATCGCGCCGAGCACCTCGATGGCGACTCTGCGAGTCGTCGCTATCGCTCCGCCCTACGGCACGATCTTCGTCGAATCACGGACCGTTGGATATTTGATGCCCAGCTGCTCGAGATAGGTCTTGTACTTGGTGGGATCGTAGTAGTATTTCCTCATTTCCGGCCGGTACTTGTCCATGATGGCCTTGTTGAGCCAGATGGCGGGCCTGTCCGTCGGTCGCATGAGCGGGAAATACTTGATGTCTTTGGTCTGCACGTTCCTGAAGTAGTCCCACGCTTGGGTCACGACGGCCGGCTTGGTCATGAGGTCGAGCACCGTCATGGCCTGAACTTTCGCGCCGGCCGTGACGCCCTTGTGCGCAATCGGCGTCGCCATCGCGATCGCGTTCGCCCAATTGTGGCCGGGCAGGCCCGGAATGTTCGACGGATAGTTGAGCGTCACCGTCGGCACGTTCCACGCAACGTCGCCGATATCGTCGCTCCCACCGCCGCGCATGTCGGCCTCGCGCTGCGGGGCCGCGAGCCGTTCCGGGATCGTCGCGGTCAGACCCTGTGGATTCTTCTGGCCAAGCTCGCGCTGGATGCCTTTCGCCAACGTCTGGTCGGCCTCACTCCACGTCGGCAAGCCCACTTGCTTGATGTTGGCGAACATGTCTTCGGCGATCACCTTGTTGAAGTGCCCGGACCACGCGGAGCCGAGGATATCGACTGATGTGAGCTTGGTGCTCGTCATCATCGCTGCCGCGTGCGCCATCGTGTCGCCGAGCGCGAACAGGCTTTGCGTCGCAGGCGAGCTGAGCTCGCGGAAGTAATACCACACGGACGCTGTCGGCGGCACGACGTTCGGTTGATCGCCACCGTCGGTGATGACGTAGTGCGAGCGCTGCGTGAGCGGCAGATGCTCGCGACGAAAGTTCCAGCCGACATCCATGAGCTCCACCGCGTCCAAGGCGCTGCGGCCGGCCCACGGCGCCCCCGCGGCGTGCGCACTGGAGCCTTGGAAGTTGAACCGCGCGCTGATGAGCGCGTTCGAGCCCGACTGCCCGTACGACACACTGAGATTCGCGCCGACATGCGCGAACAAGACGACGTCCACATCCTTGAACATCCCCTCGCGGACGAAATACGCCTTCGCGGCCAACTGTTCTTCGGCGACGCCTGGCCACAGATGAATCGTGCCCTGCATGTGCTCGCGTTCCATGATCTTCTTCACCGCAATGGCCGCGGTGATGTTCATCGGCACGCCGGAATTGTGGCCTTCCCCGTGCCCTGGTGCGCCGACAATGAGAGGATCCTTATAGCCGACACCTGGCTTCTGATTCGCTTGAGGAATGTCGTCGATGTCCGAGCCGAGCGAGATGACCGGCTTGCCCGAGCCCCAAGTAGCGACCCACGCCGTCGGTACGCCGGCGAACCCGCGCGTCACCTTGAAGCCGTTCTTCTCCAGGATTCCAGTGAGGTATTTCGACGTTTCCTCCTCCTGCATTCCGAGCTCGCCGAAGCTGAACACCATGTCGACCATCTGCTGTGAGAAGGTCGACATGCTGTCGACCATGCGCACGGCTTCTTTCTTGAGCGACACGAGCTTCGCGTCGTCGGCCTGGAGGACGACGGGAAACGCGACTTCCGGCCGCGTGTCGGGACCGTCTTGGCCGCGGCCGCGTCCTTGGGCTGAGAGCGGCGACGATACGAAAGCCAGTCCTGCAACGAGTGCGGCAATGCGAGAGGACAGACAGGGCATCTCAACCTCGTATGGGAATGTGGCCAGCGACTCGGAGGTGAGTCACGAAGGAGCGCTATTCGGGAGGAACTACTGGGCGGGGGCGCGTGATTCGAATCGCTTGAAGTAGGAATTGGCGAGATACGCTGGCCGGGTCGGGCGGTTGGCGACCTCAGTCACCAGCGCGATGTACGTCCGCTCGAATCCCGCCGCAGACTGCATGTCGACGTGCTGATTCAAATCGTCGGCCGCGCGATGGTATCGCGTCGATCGGAAGTCCAGCACCGCTTTGTGTTCCGGCGTGTTACGGTCGAACCCGACCTTGAGCGACAACGCTGGAATGCCGCGCAGGATGAAGCTGTACTGATCGCTCCGCACGAAGCGGTTCTGCTCCGGCTCCGGATCGGTGATCACCGTGACACCTGAAGCAGCAGCTGCTCGTCGTGCATCGTCGGCCAGATCGGATTCCTCGAGGCCATTCACCATCAGCTTCGTGAACGGAATGATCGGCAGGAACATGTCCGTGTTCAGGTCCGCGGCGATGCGGTTGATGGGAACGGTCGGGTGCGCCGCATAGTACCGTGAGCCGAGGAGGCCTTTCTCCTCACCGGTGACGGCGAGAAAGAGCACCGACCGTTTGAGGTGCGTTCCACGCGCCTTCAACTTGCGTGCGACGTCCATCAGCAGCGCCGTGCCAGACGCATTGTCCATCGCGCCGTTGTAGATGCTGTCCCCATTTTCGGGCCGGCCGACTCCGACGTGATCGAGATGCGCAGTGAGCACCACGTACTCGTCTCTGAGGCGCGCATCGGAGCCTGTGAGGACGCCCGCGACGTTCTGCGAAGTGATCTTCGTCTCGGCCATCGCGACCGTCGAGCGAATTCGCACGGGTAACGTGAACGTGGGAAGAGGAAGCCCGCTGTCTGCCTTCGCCATCAGCCGGCCGAACCGCTCTGGCGCTCCGGCGAACAATTGCTCCGCGCGCGCGGCATTCCACTGAACGGACAGCGTATTGCCGCCTTGGGGATCGATCGCCGCTTCGGCGAGTGCCATCGGCTGTGGCGCGGTTGCACGCCCGCGCGCGGCGCGAACGAAGGCACTCTCGGCGGAGAAGGTGATCATGCCGACCGCGCCGCGCGCCTGAAATGTCTTCCACGCCGCGTTGTGCGCATGCGAGAGCACCGGGCCCGGTATGCCTTTCGGTGCGCCGGCAAGATATGCGACGACCTTGCCCTTGAGATCGAGCTTCGAGATGTCGTCGTGGCCGTACTCGGGCAAATCGAGTCCGTATCCAGCGAAGACGACTGGCGCGTTTACGTGAGGGGCGAGCGATGCGCGCGCCACCAGAATCGCATCCTCGCCGAGTTTCAGGTTTTCTTCACGGCCGTTGCGGACGAGTGCCAGCGAAGACTTCGACTCGTCGAGCGTGCGGCCGACGAATGCGACGGGCTGGATGTATCCGTTGATGCCGGTCGGCTGGAGCCCAGCCGCCTTGAACGCCGCGGCGACGTACTCGGCAGCTTTCTTGTGCTCGATGCTGCCCGTGTTGCGACCGCGCATCGAGTCGTCGGCCAACGCTTTCACGTCGGCCCACCAGCGATCCGCCTGCGCGTGGGCGGCGAATGGGAAGAGGAGCGTCGTGGCGACGACCACGCCCATTCGAGGTACGCGGGAAACGATGGCGATCATGTGAGCTCTCGGGCGGCGGCCCCAATCGCGCTCAAAGCGATCGCGGTCGGCAATTGACTGGTTCAGATCGGGTAGGTTGACGCGACGAAAGTACGATTTGCCGATCGAATCGGCCACCCGCACTCGCCGCCTGAGCCGGCGCTATATTCTGCCCGGATATCGAACCGCGAGCCTAACGTTTGTACAATCTCGCCAGTCGCCATTCAGATTCAGCGCCAAACACCGGTCTCTCTCCGGTCAGCGGACGCGTTGAGGATATTGGAAAGTTTCGGGCGTCGATGGTGCGCAACGTTGCCGTGACCGCGCCATACGTGAAGGGCGCGCGTCGCGTGGCGACTGTCACTATCGCCATGGGCGCGACGATGCTCGCCGGTTGTCGCGAGGTCTCGCGCCGTTTATATCAGCCGCCGACCGTCGCACTTCGAAACGTCGCCGTCGATGGCATTGGACTGACTGGCGGTTCCCTCCGCGTGGCGCTGCTCGTTCGAAATCCGAACTTCTACTCGTTGAACACCGCGGGAATGCGCTATCAACTCCTCGTCGGCGACTCGGTTCCGATCGCAACAGGCGTCGACTCGACACATCGCCGGGTCGCAGCGAACGACTCGACCATCGTCGAACTGCCGGTGCAGGTGAGTTTTCAGGGGCTTTCGGTGGCCGGACGCTCCATCGCCGCGAGCGGCCTCGTGCCGTACCAACTCGTTGGCACCATCACGCTCGACACGCCTCTGGGAACGCATGATATCGAGGTGAATCAGCGCGGCCGTTTCGCGCCGGTACGCTGACTCAATCCGACGCCATTCCCGCCACAATCGGCGAGGTCAACCGAGCGGCGAGGTCCACACCGGCAACGTTGCGATCGATCTCGTCGACGGATCGCTTGTTGCACCCTCTGTCGTTCGCGCGAGCGAATCGCGCGCGGTGCCCCGGGCGCGGGCGCCGTCGGATGGAGGACTCAGGATATGGCCGTCAAACTACACGAACTGCACCCGTCGCTCATTCACTATCCGCTGGCGCTGCTACCGCTCTCGATCGGCGCCGACTTGCTTGGCCGAGTCACCGGCAGCGAGCGACTGCTCGAGCTTGGTCGAAGCACGATGCCATTGGCGGCTGCGAGCGGACTCGTCGCGGGCGTTGCGGGTTTGATGGCGCAGACGGAAGTCAAAGCCGAAGGACGTGCGATGGACCTGCTCAAGACTCATCGCACCCTCAACCTCGGCCTCGTTGCGATTGCCGGCGCGATGGCCGTGCAGCGCACGCGCAAGGAAAAGCCGAGCGCCGCATACCTTGGCCTCGGGCTCATCGGGCTGGCGCTGATGGGCTACTCCGCGTACCTCGGCGGCGAGATGGTGTATCGAAAGGGCGTCGGCGTTGAAGCGTCGGATGGAGTTCGGAAACGGCCGCCGGTTCCGGAGCTCACGCGCAAAAGTGCGAGCAAGGCAGTGCGAACGGCCGCGGCCGATACAGTGAAGGGGCTGCAAACCACTGCCGAGGAGAGTGCGAAAGGCGATCTCGTTCCGTCGCTCATCAACCGCGGCGAGGATCGCGCTTCGTCCGGCTGATCACTCGCTTCGGACGGAGCCGCGCTGGGCGACGCGCTACGCGTCGCCCGCCAGCGCGCGGGGGCCTCGCGCAAAGAGCGGCGCGAGCCACTCGAAGAACGGCCAACGAGAAGGCTTCGTCGCGTCTGTCGCCTCGGCAACGCTGTCGAGCGCTCGGAACATCAACTCGACGCGTCCGAGCTTGAGTCGCGACCCCGACGTCAGTTCGCGTTCACCCGAGATGCGCAGCCCGTCGACGAGTGTTCCGTTCGCGGAGCGGAGATCCACGACGAACCACGTCGTGCCTTTCCGCAGCAGGGTGGCGTGACTCGAGGAGACACTGTCATCTCGAATCCGCACGTCGTTTTCGGGTGCGCGACCAATCGAGCATACGGGACGCTCGATGGAGAACGACGCGCCGCAAAACGGGCCGCGCACGATTTCGAGGTTCGCCACAGTTGCGGTTCCAGCACGATCGGGCGTTCGCGCAGCTGCATGCTCGGCGCGGATGCGCGACACGTCGAGAACCGCTGTCGGCGTTGCGGTGCTACTCGCCGGAGGCTCGGCGCGTCCCTCGACCTCGAAGCGCAGCTCTTCATCGGCGACGCGCAGGACGTCGCCGTGGCCGAGCAAGTACGTCCCGGACACGCGCGATCCATTGACGGATGTGCCGTTCGCGCTTTCGTCGCGGAGCAAGTATCCATCTTGAACGGGTGCGATGGAGCAATGCCGCCGCGATGCGTCCATGCCGCCCACCACGACGTCACACGTCTCCTCGCGACCAACGAGCACTCGCCATGAGCCGAGATCGGTCGCATCGCCCGTTCGCAGATTCACGATGCGAGCCTTTCCAGCTCGCGCCGGCGAGTCATCAGAGAATGCTAATGCTCCCGACATCGGGCGATGATCGGCAGGCGCCGCATCGGTCAAGGCCGACGTCATTTCGGCTGTGACGGCATCGTCCGTTCTGAAGGTCAGGCGACACCCGTTGAATTCGATTTCGACGCCGTCCGCGAGCGGCCTTGGTTCGATGCCGATCGCCACCTGGTCGAGGCGGACGACAACGGAAGCGGTGAGCCGTTGAATCGTCGATTCCCCGAAGGTCGGCACGACGATCATCGCAACTTCGGGCAAAGCCTCGAGTGCGCCGAGCGGCAGCGCGTTTGCTCCCCGTCCGCCGAGCGCGTAGGTGCCCGGTCGCAAAGTGTGACATTCGACCCCGAAAGTCAGCAGAGGCATGCCATACGATGTCGCGTACCGTTTTGATGAAGCGGTGATCTCGCTCACGGCTGTTTTTGGAACCTTCTGGACGGCCGTTTAATGCGCAAACTGGAGCCTGGCCCCAATGAAAATCGGTGTCGCGCCGACGCGTGGCCTCACCCGGTTCGCTATACTCACGCCAGAGTTGAACGCGACCCCAACTCGTCTGAAGGAGTATTTCTTCCTTGCGAAATGGCACTTAGCTGCGAGACGGGCTAAATAGAATCCGACTGACGAGGCGCACGCGCATGTATGAAAGTATGCCGATAGGCGGAGTGTGATGACCGTCGGATTCTTGTCCGGTTGGCTCGCGAGCCTGCCACAGGAGTGGATCGCCGGCGTCGATGAAGGGGTGTTCGAGCGAGCATACTCCGCCCATCAATCGCCAGGACGGCATTACCACACCTGGGAGCATGTCCTTGCTTGCGTCGAGCAATTGCGATCGACTCCCTGTGACAGCGCGCGGGCTGTCTTTCTCGCGTTAGTGTTTCACGACGCGGTGTATGTCGCTGGGGCGCCGGACAACGAAGCGCAGAGCGCACGTTTGGCGCGGGTCGCTCTCTCCGCGACTGGATCGCTCGATGAGGATGAGCTCGCGATGATCGAGCAGCTGATCCTCGCGACGCGGAATCATTTCGCGAGCGCGGCGGCGCCGAGCTCGGACGAAGCGGCGCTCCTCGATATCGATTTGAGCATTCTCGGCGCGCCGCGGCCAGCATACGCGGCGTACGCCCGCGCAATTCACGATGAGTGGGTTCCCGCGGCGGCGACCGAAGCCGCGTTCACAATTGGGCGGCTCGAATTCCTGCGTGGGGTGATTGCTGCGCCGCGTATCTATCGTACCCCGAGCGCGCAGCAACGGTGGGACGAATCCGCGCGCGCAAACATCGCGTGGGAGATCAGCGAGCTGACTAGCCGTCAAGGCATGATGGGACGGGCATTGTCGGCCGTTCGGTCAGTACTTCCGCGGCGTGGCGCATAGGGTGCAGCGGCGATAGGGGCGACGGCGAGCTGATGGCGATGTTCAACGACGAACATCCGACCGCAATCTCCGGCCAACCGAAGGGCGTCATCAGCCGTACCTTCTCGTCGCTGCGCCACCGGAACTTTCGGCTGTACTTCATCGGCCAGCTGGTGTCGAACACCGGCAACTGGCTGACGAACGTTGCACTTACGCTCTTTGTCTTGAAGCTCACGGGCAGCGGTCTGCGGATTGGCGTACTCGCCGCCTGTCAGTACGGCCCGATGATCTTTCTCTCGCCGTACGCCGGCGCGCTCGCTGATCGCTTCAGCAAGCGACGCTCGCTGTTCGTCACGCAAACGCTCGAGATGGCGCAGTCGGTCGGCCTCGCGATCGTGGCGTTTCTTCCGCATCCGCCGCTTCTCATCCTGTACGCCTTGGCGCTCGCCGGCGGGATCTTTCTCGCCTTGGACAATCCGCTGCGCCGCTCGTTCGTGACCGAGATGGTCACACCGGACGATCTTCCGAATGCGATCTCATGCGGGAGACCGAGCTGAATCGGCCGGAGAACGTCGCCGAGCGCAAAGGCGCCGTGCGTGCCGGGCTGCGATATGTGTTCGACACACCGCCCCTCTGGATCGGCTTCATGATGCTGGCGATCATCGGCACACTATCGTACAACTTCGCCGTCACGCTTCCGATCTTCGTGACGCGGGTGCTGCACAGCAGCGAGCGCACCTTCACGCTGCTCTATTCGACGTTCAGCGCCGGCGCGGTAGTGTGCTCGCTGATCATCGCGCACCGGGGACTCGCTCGCATCCGGCACATCATCCTGGGTGCGGCGCTCCTCGGGGTGACGATGCTACTGCTCGCGCCGGTCCCGTCCGTTGGCCGCGCGCCGATCATCCTCGGCGGTGTTGCCGCGCTCGTTGCCGCCGCGCTCGGCGCGTGGGCGAGTCATCGTTACATCAATAATGCTGAAGCGGGGTTGCATTGAGTGCTGTGGCGATCAGCGCGCTCGCGTGCGCCCTCGCCGCCGCGCCCGAAGTGCTGAAGCGCAGTCCACGGCGCCAGCTGTCCGGCGCCTCCGGATGTGTTCCCAGGAGCACCACCCATCCATTGCCGACTTTTCCTTGGGCGGCGGCCGGCGTGCCATCCTCGTATCGCGCGACGACATCGCCCCAGCCCGTGAGCACCGGGCCATCTTCCCAGTACTCTTCGATGTTCGGCGAACCCGCGACGGATATCTGCACCGCCGCTTTGCGCACGCCACGTGCTTCCGCGGCGTAGAATGGGATGCGCACGCCCGACGCGAGATTGAGCCCGTTGTACGGTGAGTTCCCGGCGAAGAACGCACCCGCGCAAATGCCGAGGTAATTCAGGCCGCCGTGCACCGCGTTTCGAACGTTGGCGACCGCGGCCGGCGCCAAGCTGTTTCCGATCTCCTCGAAGTTTCCGCCGGGAACGATCAACAAGCGATATGCGCGAAGTTGCTCCGCGCTCATTCCGTCGAGTTGCCGCGAGCTCGCCGTGGCATAATCCAGGTGCGCGTCGCGCAGAATCTCCACGACCGCCGCGACATCGCCGGCATAGGTATGGCGAAGCGGGGCCAGTTCCGCAGATAATCTACCTGCGCGGCCTGCACCGCCAACGATGGCTAGTCCGGCGCCTGGACGCCGAATCCGGCGAGGTGCCACGATCCATTCGCGAGCTCGGCGCTCACCGTCACGTGCAGTTGTCGTTGTCCGCCGCGCCACTCGAGATCAAGAACGAACTCCGTCGTGAACGCGCGTCCCGCGAGCACCGGCCGAGAGGCGAGACGGTCGAATCCCGCCTGAAAGTCCGATGCCCTGCGAATGCGCTCGATCAGCTCTTTCCGCAGATCTGCTGAGCCATCCAGCGAGGAAAGCCGGTCGATGTCTTCCCACTGGCGATGATTGCACAGCGTGAGGAATTCATTCGCCACCATGCGCGCGTCGGCGGCGGTGGCGACAACTGATGGCGTGGCCGGCGTCGGCTCGATCGAGGCCTTCGACTGTACTTCTCCCTGCGGACGAGGGCTGTTGCTCGCCGTATCGGGGCGCCCGCTGGTGTCGGTGGCGGGTTTCACCAGCGCCCCAGGGCCGATGGCCGGCGATGGCGTCGTGTCATGCTGCGCCGGAACCGTCGTCGCTGCACCGGCGACGTGTCGCCCCGGCTTCTCAGTGGTCTTCGCGGTCGAGACCTCGGCGGATGCAGCCGGCGACTGCCGGGCCCCGGTCGACGACTGCGGAAGCTCAGGAAAAGACTTCGCGGCTTGCACGCCGGTCTGCGGCGCGCGGCGAACCAGCATCGCGCCGCTGATCAGCAGCGCGGCCGCGCCGGCGCCCGCGGCCAGCAGCCCCCAGCGGCGACGCATCGGACGCGATGCCTGGTCGCTGCCGATCGCGATCACCGGCGCCGGCTCGGCGACCGCGTCGCGCGGGGCCGGCGCCTCGAGTGGTTTCCTGAGCGACGCCTGCATCAACTGCGTCGTGGCCGACGCCTCGTCCGGCACCAGCCGACGGAAAAACCGCTCGGCGTCTCGCAAGCTCGCGTGACGCGCCGCCGGCCCTTTCGCCAGCATGCGCATGACGAAACTCTCAATGTCGGGCGAGAGGTCCGGCCGAAACTGCGAGAGCGGCGGCGGCGCCTGCTGGATGTGCGCGGCGAGCAGCTCGGTCGAGCGGCCGATGAAGGGCCGGCGCCCGGCAAGGAGCTCGAACGCCATGACGCCGAGCGCGTACTGATCCGACGCGGCGTCGGCGCGACGGCCGAGGCACTGTTCGGGGCTCATGTACGCCGCGGTGCCGAGCAGGACGCCCGACGCGGTGGCGCGGAGACCATCTCGCCGCGCGATGCCGAAGTCCGAGACGATCGCCTGGCCACCCGGATCGAGTAGCACGTTCGCCGGCTTGACGTCGCGGTGAACGACGCCCCGGCTATGCGCGTGCTCGAGGCCCGCGGCGACCTGCGAGAGAATCAGTCCGGCGAGCGGAAGCGGCAGCATCGACGATCCGCGCTGGCGAAGAACGACGTCGAGGCTATTGCCGTCGACGAACTGCATCGTGATGGCGCTCAACGTCTGACTGTTGCGAAAACTATAAATTGGAATGACGTTGGGATGGTTCAGCGCCGCGACCATCTTCGCTTCCCGCTTGAAGCGATCGGCGAATTCGGGGTCCAAGGCGACGTCCGGCAGCAGGGCTTTGATCGCCACGCGTCGCTCGAGCTCGAGATCGAATCCGGCGTAGACGACCGCCATCGATCCGCGGCCAATCTCTCGATCGACGGCGATCTCGCCGGTGAACAGCGCACGGATCTGCTCCGCGAGCTCGTCGTCGTTTCCTCCAACATCTTCGGCGGCGGCCCCGCATCGCGAGCAGAACGTGGACGCCGCGGAAACGATCGCGCCGCAGAGACGGCATCGTCGCTCGAGCGCTTCAGCCATGGGTCAAGGCCATGCGGCTGGTCCCGTCATCGCCGAGTTGAGGCAGCCGGACTGGCCGACGCCGCGAAGCAGTATGGCGCCGCCGGGTGCCGACTGTCCGTCAGAGATCGCCAGCGCGCATCCGCGCGCCACGCCAGCAACCCCGGTCACACGACCCACGAAGCTGTTGAAGAACGGGCCAGTCATGGTCTCCCAAAAGAGCGGGCCACGAAGAATCTCGCCGAACGCCGTGCCGACATAGGCCTCGGTGGGATCGATGATCCAGAGCGCAGTCTGAAACGACAGGCTGCTCTGCGAGTATGCACCGAAATATTGGTCGCCGAAGAGGCTGCGGGTCGCCGCGCTCCATTTCGCTCCGTCGTAATGAAGGGCAACCGTATCGCCGACGGCCCACACGTCGCTCGGGCCTGTTCCTCCAATCGCGCCGAGTCGTCCGGTCGTTGGACTTGGCATCGAGCTCCACGAGGTTCCGTCGAAATGGACGATGTGGCCATTCGCGCCGACGGCAAATGCGTTCGTCGGCGACGTTCCCCAGATTGCGTAGAACGGGCCTTGACCCGAGACAGGATCCGCAGCGCAGGAGATCGCCGCACCGGCGGTGGGCGACGACGGCTTGCATCGAATGATCGATGCATCGCCGGCGATCCAGACGTTACCACCTGAGCCCCAGACGGCGTTGTAGTTGTCCGCCGGCGACGCCACCGGCCGGCGCGCATCGCTCACGAATGTCCATTGCGTTCCGTCCCAGTGCGCGATCGCGGACGATTGTCCAACGGCCCACGCGTTGTTCGCGGCATCGGACCAGACGCCTTGCAGCATGAGATTCGTCGGCGTGCCGGCGGGCGGCGCATCGACCGTCCAGCGAGCCCCGTTCCACCGCGCGAGCAGATAGTTGCCGCCGACGACAAATGCAGTCGTCGTCGCAGGCATGCTCACGCCACGCAACGCCGGCGTGTAGCTCACGACGCTCGTGCCGCTGCTCGTCACTTTATCGATGCGCATCGACTGGCTCGGCGCCGAGCCGACGTAGACGGCGTGGCCGTTGAGATCGGCCCATGGGTGCTGGAGATAGAATCCGTTGAACGAGGTGCGGGCGATTTCGCGCCAGGTATTGCCATCGTATCGGTAGTACGCGCGATTCGTGTTGCCGCTATCGCCCAGCGCGTAGATCTCGTTCGCCGAAATCACGCCGAAGTTGAGCGATCGTCCGTTGATCCCGG
>Ga0070681_10003405_pt1 | contig 14891 bp, 13 predicted proteins | sample KBSC83BmetaG_FD_65650 | JGI IMG/M metagenome (GOLD analysis project Ga0070681, IMG submission 65650) | Corn rhizosphere microbial communities from Kellogg Biological Station, Michigan, USA - KBS C8-3B metaG | ecosystem: Host-associated > Plants > Roots > Rhizosphere | place: USA: Michigan...
GCGCTCCTCGACCAGTTTTCGACAACGATTCCGCTGCGCCGTACGAGGGTCACGGGACGCCACGGTCCCACCGGCTCGGGCTCAGGCGCGAAACCGGGCGCACGTCCGAACAGAGTCGTTCGGAACCAGCGCAAAGGCTGTTCGGTCACGACGCGGGTACGCCAGCGCGCCACCGGCGGTTGCCGGCGCTGTTCGCGCATCGCGGCCGTGAGAGAGCGGCAGACGATCAATAATTCATTGCACTCCCGCAGCGAGGCGGAAACCTGCACCTCATGACACGCGAACATGGAATTGCTTTTGAGGATCGGCTCGCCATTCAGCCACACTTCGGCCACCGTTGCGATCCCGCCGAACCTCAGCACGATTTCTTCGCCCGGCTCGGCGGGCTCAGCAGCGAAGCGGCAACGAAACCAGTGCTCGGACGCATCGAAATGAGTGCGGTCGCCGACGCGCCAAGCTTCGTGTTCACGAAGCGCCGATGCAACGGTGCCGGGCACTTGGGCCGGAATAAAACGCAAGCCGTTCAAGGTTGCAGGGGCTGCGGGTTCGGTGGTCGACGCCATCTCCCAGTCCGCATCCAACGCAATGCTCCGTGATGCGACGAAGAGCGTCGTGTTTGCGCGCAGATGGGGAGACGCCGCGATCATGCCGTTCTCCGGACCGCCCCGAACGCCACGCAATCTAACGCGCGCATGGAGGTTTCCCACTCTTCGGCCAATTGCCGGATCGCCGGCGAAGGATCAAAGGGCCGCCGTCGGGCGAGTCTGAACAGAAGAGTTTTGGCGCCGTTCACTTGCCTGCCGAGCGCCTCAGCAGCGGCGCTAGCATGCACCGAAGGCTGCGGCGCCAGCCACTCCACGAAACTTTTTGCCGCTTCAAATGCCGCTCCACATTGACGCACGGTAGCGAACGCATAGGCGTGGTAGTCGCTGTCCGTCCCAGAGAGCAACGCGGGAAGATCCAGCGCAAGCCGCTCTCCGAAAGCAATCCATGGATTGCGCTTTGGTCTACGCGCAAGTTGGCGACCGAGCATCTCGTACGCCGCAACCCGAAGGTTATCGCCCTTGAAACAAGGACCTGCATCGAAGCGCACCACCTCAACATAGGGCGGCAGCACATCGCCGGAAAACACGCGGCCCAGGCGAAACAGGCCGCCGTAATCATCGCCAGAAAGTTCGTAGTAGCCTCGACCGTGGAAATAACGCAGCCGTTCGCCCGCGGTGTCGATAGCCTCAATGGCGATCGAGGATTTCACGTGTTCGCGCCGATAGGAAGTCGCGGCTCGATCCGGCATGTAGTACGAATCGGCTTCCATGATCACGGTTCGAGAGGCTCGTAGTTGTTCGATTACGTGATCGACCAGCGGACGGTAAAGCTGCATCTCGTGGACGTCAATCCCGAAAAGACGCTCCAGTTCTTCCGGCGGCGGCTTAAAAAAGGTCCACTGATCGCCTTCAAAATCGACCGTGCAGGCGAAGCCTAGGGCGCTGGCCGGGTTGATGCTCCGGGCATGCAGTAATTCAATCCACAGATCCACGTAACAATTGGTTTCGGGGAAACACCGGTCGGCGTGATGCAGCGCACTGGGCGCGTAGCCCGCCGGATCGAGACCAAGCAGGCTCACCATCATCGCAGTCCATTCCCCCGCGAGGCTCCGTTGAATTCCGGCCAGAGCCGGCCGCGAACGTCCTTGGGCCAATCGCGAACCTCCAGGCCGTGCGCGCGCAGCAATGCCAGCGTGATGCGCTCCAATCCAAATCCGAGACAGGCACTGTTCGCGACCCTACCATCGTGCAACTGAATTCCGAACGCAGAGCCGAAGTGTTCCTGATGAAAATTGAACGACGCGACCGCCGTTGCTTCCTCCGACGCGATGGGTACCAGAATTTCAAACTTGAGGCGCTGCTCCCGCTGGTTATTCGCCATCAGTTTTCCGGCGCGGCCGAAGAACGGGTCTGACGCAACTTTCAGCGTTGCTTTCAGGCCGGATTGCTCGAAGATCGTTTTCGCACGGGCCATCCAGGTTTCACGCCAGGCGACGACCTGTTCGGCCTCTCCGATGCGCACCATCTCCCGCTGATGAAACATCTGCAGCCGGGCCGGGTCGCCCGACGGCTCATTGCGGAAAACGTAACATCCGCCCAGATCGAGCGTAAGTCCTGCTTTCGGCAATCGCCCACGCCGCGCCATCGCGGGATAGGCCGGGTAACACGCGGCAGGAACCAGGACCACATCGGTCATCGAAAGATGCTGACTCCAGTCATCGCCCCGGCAGGCGCGTTCCGCCAAGTCGAGCGCCGCGGCCTCTTTGCCTCGAAAGCTGTACACCGCCCCACACAATTGCGGGAAGGATTTAAGATATCCGGCCTTTTCGAGGATGCGACGAGGGATGATCGGCGGAAATCGCGGCGTCTCCGCCTGGTCGGCGGCGCCTACACGCGTGATCAGCTCATCCACGCGATTGCGAATCTCCTCGAAGACCATGCCCCGGCCATAAAGACCAGGCTCACCGCTGGCCAGGAAATGCCCATGCTGAATCAGATCTTCCAGAAACTTCTGCTCGCTGGAAGTCCCCAGAGCCGCAGTCACTTGCCCTCCCGGTAGACCAATAACAGCGCGGCGTTGGTGGCCAGAAGGCGATCGTTGGCGATCATCAGCGCCGCGGAATAGGCGTCGCGCAACTGCCGCCCAACCGAATAGGGCCCGCTGTTGCTGTACCCCAGGAAGCCGCAGACACGAAGGGCGTTCTGACACACTTCCACAGCCGCCTCCGAAGCTGCGATTTTCAGATTGTTGATGCGGACAGCATACCCAACCGTGGAGAGCGTGGTTCGCCCCTCTCCCTCCGTCAGATTCACGTACTCTTTCAGTGCGGTCTGGAGCAAGGCCCTGAACCCCGCCATGCGTACCGAGAGTTCAGACAAGCGCAAAGCGGAAGGCGGCGTGTTCCCAGGATTCTGGCGGGCCTGCCCCCGCACGAAGTGTTGTGCCCGGCCAAAAGCATCGCTCGCAATACCGAGCCACACATGCGCCCACAGAATATGCGAGAACGGCACCATGGTCTCAGCCGCGATGACGGCAAAGGGCGCCGGCAGCACCTGCTCCGCGAGGCACGTGGCCTGCACCCCAAACCCAGGGCTGCAAGTGCCGCGCATACCCAGCGTGTCCCATTCGCCAAGGGGCTTGATCTGCGTATCGGCCAGGTTCGTCAACACCAGAACCTGATCTCCGGAGTCCGCGCCAGGGCTGCAGCGCAACGTGGTGAGCAAGTCGTCGGCGTAGGCGCCGTAAGAAATGGTGGAGGCTTTCTTTTCGAATTGGACGCGATCGTTAGACGAGCCTGGTAACGTTTCGAGGGCGGCGATGCTCTTACGCATATCGCCGCCTACCCCCACCTCCGAAGTCGCCGACGCGATCAGCCGTTGCTCTCGAACCGCACGCCGCAGGTAATCTTTAAACCAAAGCGAGTTCGCCAGGTGCCGGACGATGCTGGCGATCTGGATTTGGTGCATCGCAAAAATCATTCCGGTAGCCGAGCAGCGGCGCGCCAGCTCAAAGGTCGCTTCCGATAAGTCGTCGATTTTAGCGCCGGCTCCGCCGTACTCGCAGGGAACGCCCCAGCCGAGCGCTCCCGCAGCACGAAGGGCGTCCACAGCTTCCGACGGGAATCGGCCGCGGCGATCGACGTCTTCGGTGTGCTGGGCCGCGATATCGAGAGCCCGCTGAAAACTCTCGGAGGCCGTGAACTCCTGTACGTCTAACCATCTCTGCGGGATACTCATGATTGCACTTGCTGCAAACGTTCAATTGCGTCTGCGATCGAGTCAATGCTTTCAAAAACATTCCGGCTCAGCATGCCGTCCGGAAACTCCAAGTCAAATTCATTTTCCAGTGCGATCATCAGCGCCACGCTGGAAAACGAGGTCATGCCGGCCCGGTACAGATTCGTCGAATGTTCGACTCTCTCGAACTCCACGCCGAGCCGGGCGTGATCGGCGACGATCTTGCGAATTTTATCTTTCATTTGAGCTTCCGTTTGACACTCCACAGGCAGCGCACTCGAAATTCGAATCGCTGATTTCATATCAGGTGACGCAATTATAGGGGAGGTCGGTGCGCCGCAAAAGAGGAAAAGAGCAGGGTACCCACACGTCATCGCCGCTCTCCCGCGAGTGCTAGACGCATGCGTGCGCCATTGACGAAAACGCCGGATCAATAATCGGCAGAAGCGTATACGAGTATTGAAAGACGCGTTTACAAGCGTCGTAGATCTCGTTTACACTCGTGGACGCCTCTCCAAAGATAGGTGGGTACTACTACAGCAACCACCACTTCTCGTCTGCGGATAATGTTCATGCCCGGGATAAAATCATCGAGCGCGGATGAACAAGTGATCATCAAAGTGGACAGCACACTTGTACTTACTCGCGTTTACACTCGTCTCCACACCTCTCCAAAGATAGGTGGACTGGACATTGACCCACTCAACAACTCGCTCTATGCTGAACCTTCCGACTCCCCTCGTCGGGATTGAGTGACAAGCTAAGTATGGACGATTCGTGTGGTAACTATGCCCAATTTCATGAACGCCTCTCAACAGCCCATCGAATTTGATGAAGAAACACAATGGTTTGCGCTGCAGGTGGATGTGAAGAAGGCAACCCTGGCCGCGGCGCACTTGAAGCACAAGGGGTATGAAACCTTCACGCCTTTTTACACCATTATCCGCCAGTGGTGCGACCGGAAGCGCAACGCTGAATTGCCGCTGTTTCCGGGCTACATGTTCGCGCGCTTGGATGGCCGGAATCGCCTGCCGGTCTTAGTTACACCGGGTGTTTATGGGATTGTCAGTTGCGGTAAACAACCGGTTCCCCTTGACGATAGCGAAATCACTTCGCTGAAAGAAGTGATGCGCTCAGGATTGCCTTTTGGCCCTTGGGCGTTTTTAGCCAAGGGCGAAAAGGTAACCATCACACGGGGTGCTCTGGCTGGCTTGACGGGAATTGTCGTCGAAGTGAAGAAGACCCTGCGTGTTGTTTTGTGTATAGATTTGATTCAACGGGCCGTCGCTGTGGAAGTGGATGCAGACCTCCTTTCGTCTGTAAAACCTAAAGCTGTTTTGCGCGCCTAACCGTGGGCCGGCCGAGCCGGCCGAAGCTCTTACACCTCAATGTTCATGGCCATTTCGCGTCCGAGATATCGAATCGTCAATTTTCGGTTGTCGGCTGAAGAATACGAAACGGTATTTAATGCCGGCGAAGCCATGGGAGCGCGCAGCATGGGTGAATTCGCCCGCTCCGCCGTCCTGGAGAAAGCGCAACGCAAGCCGGGCGGTAATGAAAGCGGCGAACTACTCCAATCGCTGCTAGGAAGATTTGAGGAAATTGAGAATCTTGTGCGCGCAATCTACGATCGACTGGCGGTACGCAATGCAACTCCCTAGACTTTTCAGCCGGAAAGATTTCGGTACGGCGTGGCGAACTTCTTTGTCGCCACTGCTCTTGCTGTGTGCATTTGGAGTTGCGCTGGGGCAGCAACTTCCCGTAAGCCAGGCAGACGGCTCTGCAAGCATGCCGACGGAACCGGAAGCTTATGTTCTCGGTCCAGAAGATCAGATTGTGGTTCGCGTATTTCATGCGGAGGAATTCTCCGACAAGCCCATACAGATTGGCAACGATGGCGTGATCACGCTGCCATTTCTAGGGGCCGTGAAAGCGGCGGGATTGACGGTACGGCAACTCGAGCGGAACATTGCCAGCGATTTATCGAGATACCTGAAGCATCCCCAAATCACCATCAACATTACCGAATATCGCAGCCAGCCAGTCTCCGTGCTGGGCGCATTCAACAGTCCCGGCGTGCAGCAGGTGAAGGGATCCAAAACGCTGCTGCAGATGATCGCGATGGCAGGCGGCCTGCGGGCGGACGCCGGCAATCAAGCCACCATCGTCAGGCAAAAGCAGTGGGGGGCGATCCCCATCCCCTCGGCGCACTCCGACGACAGCGGCAATGTGAGCGTGGCCGTCGTCAATCTGAAAGACCTGCTCTCCGCCAAGGACTCGGCGATAGATATTACGATCCGCCCCAACGATACCATCAGCGTGCCGCGCTCAGCTTTGATTTACGTGGTCGGCGAGGTTAACAAAGCGGGGGGATTTCCGCTCCAGGAAGCCGAATCCTTATCGGCAATGCAAGCTCTGTCGCTGGCAGGCGGGATGACGCGCACGGCGGCGCCGAAACATGCCCGTATTCTTCGCTCGAAGCCGGGACAGGTTGACCGCACAGAGATTGCTTTCGACCTTCGAAAAATCACCGACGGAACGGCTCCCGATGTCGCATTGACCGCCGACGACATCTTATTCATTCCCAATAGCATTCCGAAGTCGGCCGCCCTGCGAGCTGCCGAGGCCGCTATCCAAATCGGAACCGGCGTCGCGATATTTGGACGTTAAGTCCACTCTGGAGGATTGTGTTGCACACCACTTTCAAGGGGGTAGCGTTACGAGATACCGGTCTCTTGCCGGTGAAGCCCTCTGTGATTGCCGTGGAACCCGGGCCCGGAAAAAATGGATCGTCGGTGGCCGCCTTGTTGCGGCGGAACCGGTTTATTGTCGCGGCCATCTTTCTGGTATGCGTGTTACTGGCCGTGCTCGTGTCGGTGCTGACAACCCCGCTGTATCGCGCGACTACGGTACTCGAGGTCCAAGGGGTAAATCCAGAGTTTCTGAAGATGAAGGAGTTGGACCCCACATCGTCCAGCCAATCCCTGGAATCCTATACCGCAACCGAGGCCAAACTCATCCAGAGTGAATCCCTCGCCCGGCGTGTGGTCGAAGTTTCGCAACTGAATCAACGTCCCGACTTCTTCAGGCGCAGCGCGGCCTTTGAAAAACTTCGGGCCGTGCTTCGTCTACAGCGTGCCTCTGACGTCGAACCGAGCGTCAGGGCGACCGTCGACCTGCTGCGGAGCCGCATCAAACAACGTGTCGATGGCGACTCAAATCTCCTAGTGGTATCCATCGATGCGCCGGAACCCAATCTGGCGGGGGAACTGGCGCAGACTCTGGCCCGGGAATTTGAGCTGCAGGAGCAGGAGGCGCGCTGGAACTCATCCGCCCGCGTCAGCGATTGGCTTACGGGACAGTTGGAGGAACTCCGCCAGAGAATGGAACGCTCCGCGAGCGAACTGCAACAATTCGTGAACTCCACCGGTCTGGTTTACGCGAAAGATGGTTCCAGCGTCGCCGAAGAAAGGCTCCGCCAGATTCAAGAGGAAATGTCGCGCGCGCAAGCGGACCGCGTGGTGAAGCAGGCGCAAATGAATCAAGCCGCCGCCAGCCCGGCCGGAGGGCAGCCGCTGATTTTGGACGATGCTCCCATTCGTGAATACAAGCTCAGATTGGCGGATTTGCAAAGGACGCTGGCGGATCTAAACACCACGCTCACTCCCGAGCACTACAAAGTCGAGAGCGTGCAAGCCCAGATTGCGGAGATCAATTCCGCCTTGGAGCAGCAGCGCCTGAACGTCATCGCGCGCATCAAGAATGAGTATTTGATGAGCGCCCAGAGAGAAGCGATGCTGACCCAGAGCTACGCCACCCAAACCACCGCCGTGGCTGGCGAGGCATCGCGATCGGCACGCTATGGCACTTTGCGGAAGCAAGCTGAGAGCGACCAGGAGCTGTATCGCTCGATGCTCGAAAAGGTAAAAGCAACCAGCATGCTGGCGGCGATTCGCACCAATACGGTTCATGTGGTCGATCCGGCCCAGCCGCCGGAACGGAAGTATTCTCCCAATTACGCCACCAACCTTGGGCTGGGCATGCTGAGCGGGATCATCTTATCGGTATTGCTGATCGTTCTGCGGGAACGGCTGGACGGCGCGATCCGCGAGCCGGGTGAAATGGGATCCGCGCTGAATATTCGAGAGCTGGGCGCCATTCCTGCTTTACAGAAAGATCGCCGCCCTGCCATTGCGGGAGGCTCCGCCGGTGAACTTGCTTCTTTGGGGCACCGGTCTGTCATCACCGAGGCATTCCGCTGCACGGCTGCGTCGCTGTTATTCACTCCCGGTGATGCTGACAGCCATCCCAAAGTGTTCCTGATTACCAGCGCTTACGCTGGAGTTGGCAAAACCACGACAGCGGTGAACTTGGCCATCGCCCTGTGTGCGGGCGGCCGGCGGGTGGCGCTGGTCGAAGGAGATTTGCGAAAGCCGACCCTGCATGAAATGTTTAGACTGCAGAACACCGCGGGACTCGCCGACCTCCTCGAATCCGACGGCGCCATTAGCGACCCCGCAGTGCAATCCCGCCTCCGCTCCACAGGCGTGAAGGGACTGCATGTGTTGACCGCCGGAGCGTACCAGAAGTTCCATCCCAGTTCCTTGGAATCCGGGCGTCTCGCGGAGGTGCTCGCGTACTTCCGCCGAAACTACGACTTGGTTTTGGTAGATTGTCCACCCGCATTGCAGATCCCGGACGCGCGTCTGCTGGCGCGGGACTGTGACGCCGTCGTCCTGGTGGGGCGGGCTGGACAATCCAGAATGAAGGACCTGTCCCAAACGGCCCAAATTTTTGGCCAGGACGGGCGGCGCGTGGTAGGCACCATCCTCACCGATTGGGACCCCCGCCACGAGCATCCCGGTTATTTCAGTTCCTACTACCGGCGCTACGCTTAATCTCCGTTTTTTTATCCTTCTCTGAAAGTCGGCTAACCCATGGGAGTCATGCACACCTATCGTCGCCATATTCGAGCCACCATTGAAGTCACCTGCGATTTAGTCGGCGTAGCAGGCGGGTGGTATCTCGCTACTCAACTCGGCAGGTCCCCAGAACATCCGCCTTTGGGCGAAGCTCTGCTCCTCTGGGTCATCGTTGCGGCTTCGTTGCGTCTCTATCGGCACTCCCGCCTCTCTGATACCGAGTCTTACTTCTTCGACGCTTTGCGTCCGGCATTTATCGTCAGCGCGATCATCGTGATTCCGATGTTGTACACGCATAGGAATGAAGCCAGTGAAATCTTCGCGCTCTCTTTCGTTGTCTTTCTGCTGGGCTGTCTCACGGCAGGCCGCTGGCTTTGCCGCGCTCTGATCCGCTTCGTGGGAACGCGCTGGCCAACCCGGTCCAAGATTGCTTTGGTGGGAGACCAGCAGCGAGCCGCTGGAGTCGCCTGGCGGCTGCAAGAGACCAAGGCCGCCGACGTCAGAGGATTGATTCTCTCCAATCATCGGCACGATAGCGCCGAGGGAGGCAGGATTAACGTCCTCGGGACCACCAGCAATCTTGCCGAGGTCATTAATCGCGAGCGTCTGGATACCCTGGTCCTGGTCGACTCCGAAATTCCGGAGCTGGAACTGCAGGCGTTTAGTGAAGTATCGGCTCGCATGGGCGTGAGAATCACCTGGTCCTTTTCGCCCTCCCCAGTCACCGAGCGCGTGGTCTATTGGGAAGATTTCGGCATCCCCTTACTCGAACTGGAGCTAGATCCATTCTCCAAGAAGCAACGTTTCCTCAAGCGCGCCTTGGACATTCTCGGGTCCGGAGTTCTGTTAATTCTTCTAGCGCCAGTGATGTTGACCCTAGCCGCGTTGATCAAGATCACGTCGCCCGGACCGGTTCTGTTTGCAGCTCCGCGCGTCGGCCGGGGCGGCCGTTATTTCATGTTCCTTAAGTTTCGCTCGATGCGGGTAAATTCCGGCCGCGCGGACGTGGCCGCCCGCAATGAGAAGAGCGGGCACCTGTTCAAGATTCGCGACGACCCGCGCGTCACTCCGCTGGGGCGATTTATACGGCGCTACAGTCTGGATGAATTGCCGCAGTTAATCAACGTCCTGATGGGTGACATGAGCTTGGTTGGTCCCCGGCCACTCCCCATCGAAGATCTGGGTCCGGATGGCATGAGCCGGACGTTTGCCATTTGGTCCGAGCACCGTGCCAGCGTTCCGCCGGGCATTACCGGGCTGTGGCAGATTCGCGGACGCAGTGAGCTTCCCTTCGCAGACCTGGTACGGCATGATCTCGAATACATCCACAACTGGTCGCTGAAATTAGACATCGCAATCCTGTTGCGCACTCCCTACCAGGTGTTTTTCGGACGCGGAGCGTATTGAGCGCAACATGCAGACATCCACCATCGCCGCGCTCAGCCCGCCGCCGTCGTGCCGCTTCATCCTGGGGACACGAGTCGACGTCATCGATTATGCCCAGGCTGTCCGCAAGATCCTCGACTGGGCGCAGCAGCGCTATTCAGGTTTTGTGTGCGCTGCCAATGTACACGTCGTGATGGAAGGCTTCGACAGCTCCGGATATCGGGAAATGATCAATAGCGCGGATATGGTCACGCCCGACGGCATGCCTTTGGTGTGGATGCTGCGCCTTCGCGGGTCCCCGGCCAGCCGCGTCTATGGTCCGGATTTAATGCGGCTCTTGTTAGCGGCCTGCGAAGAAAAGGGTTTGTCCATCGGCCTCTACGGGGCCAGCCCCAGGGTTCTCGACCGGCTCGTCGCGGCCATCCAGAAACAGCATCCGAAGTTGGCAATCGCCTACGCGTGCTCGCCCCCTTTTCGGGAACTCACCACGGAAGAGGACGCGCGGATCGTGGCCGACATCCAAGCCTCCGGCGCGCAAGTTCTTTTTGTGGGAATGGGTTGTCCCAAACAAGAACGTTGGATCATAAATCACCAGGGAGTTGTTCCCGCGCCTATGCTCGGGGTGGGCGCCGCTTTCGATTTCATCGCCGGCGTGAAACGGTATGCTCCCGCCTGGCTGCAGCGGCTGGGATTGGAGTGGCTATTCCGGCTGTTGACGGAGCCACGCCGTCTCTGGCGCCGCTATGCGCTTCATAATCCCCGCTTCGTTGTCTTCGCTGCCTTGCAACTTTTCCGCGTCAAGAATTTCAATTTCTAAGCCATGCCGCTTTCATCCTACGACTACCAGCCCATTGTCATGCCGCCGTTGGAACCGTCGCCTCTGGTTTCCGTGCTTATGTCGACCTACAATCGCGCAGCCTTTCTGGGCGAGGCCTTGGATAGCGTGCTGGCACAAACCTACCCCCATTGGGAATTGCTGGTATGCGATGACGGATCTACGGATTCGTCCTGGCAAATATTGACTGAATACCAAGCGCGAGACCCGCGCATCCGGGCGTTCCACAAGGAAAATGGCGGTCAATCTTCCGGTCTGAATGTTGCCTTCCGGCACTCCTCTGGCTCGGCAGTATGTTTGCTCGATTCCGACGACACGTTCCTGCCGCAAAAGATAGAACGGCTCCTTCACGGGTTTCGCGAGAACCCCGCATGCGGTCTGGTCTGGCATTTGTTGCAACGCGTGAACAACGAAAATAGACCGGAAGGAATTATACCCCTATTAAGCTTTATGGAGTCTGGATGGAAGGGTCCCGAGATGCTCCGCGAAGCCGGTATCCTCAACGGCCTCAGGCAAGGCGGAGCCCTGGCGATACGGCGAACCGTCGCCGAGCGGATATTCCCGCTGCAGGAAACCGCGGTCCTGCGGAATTTTGGGGACACGCCTATTATGCGTCTGGCTCCTCTGATGGCCCCCGTCGTGGGCCTCAAGGAAATCCTGGGAACATTCCGGAAGCACTCGGGGAACCAGAGTTCGGCGCCGTCGCTCAGTGATTATCTGCAGCGTGAATTGCACTGCTACCAAGCCGTATGGGAACTACAGCGCGACTACCTTGCGTCGCGCCACCCCGATAGTCCGGACCTGCTCGCCCCTTTGACGGCGAACGGGCATTTCGTCGGGATGACATATTTGAGTGCGCGCCTGCAGGGCCATCGGAGACTCGAGCGTCAAATGCGGAAACTGATGCACCAAACCCCTTCGCCTCTGCTCACGGAATCACCCTTCTGGCGATTCATATTTAGGGTTGCCCCCTTCATTCCGCTGCCCCTTCTAGTGGCGGCGATCAATATTCTGATTGGACAGGGCCGCCTGAAGCATTTTGTCGCATCGCTCAGCGCCGCATGGCGCGGCCTCGAAGCGCAATTTTCGCCCGCGACGGCTCCTCCGCAGTCTTTCGCGAACAAATAGAGCACAGCAATGACTCGGAACCCTCCATTGGTAACCGTGGGAATGCCGGTGTATAACGCGGAAAAATACCTCGACGCCGCCATTGAATCGGTGTTGGGCCAGACCTTCGGCGATCTGGAAATCATCCTCTCCGACAATGCGTCGAGCGATGGAACCAGATACCTCTGCCAGAAATATACGCGGCTGGACCGGCGGGTTCGTTATTTCCGCAATAAGACCAATATCGGCGCGGGCGACAACCATCGGCGCGTGGCGGACCTGGCTAGAGGCAAATATTTTAAATGGCAGTCGCGAGACGATCTCTGCGCACCGACCTTTCTCGAAAAATGCATTGAGGTCCTGGACGCAGACCCGGGCGTGGTGCTGTGCCACTCGCTCACCACCCTGATTGACGAGGACGGAAATGTCATCGGTCCCTATAGCCGGCGTTTGAATACGGGCAGCGCCAGCGCAGCGGAGCGATTCCGGCAGATTACTTGGTACGACCACAAGTGCTTTCAGATCTATGGGCTCATCCGAACCGACGCCATCCGCTTCGCGGGTAACATGCCTTGCTGCGTGCACGGAGATGGGATTCTCCTTGCCAATCTGGCGCTCCAGGGAAGGTTTCATGAAATCCCGGAGCACCTTTTTTTCAATCGCTCGCATCCAGCTCGCTCGGCGCAAGTCATACCGGAGCGCTTCAGCAACGGGCGGCGGAGACTGACCAGGTCGGTCGGGCCGCAACCTCCGCCGGAATGGTGGTCGCCCAGCTTCAAGGGACGGATCACATTCCCCTACTTCAGAATCGCTGGCGAATATGTCTCGGCAATTGCACAGGCGCCGCTGAGCCTCGGGGACCGCTGCGCGAGTCTCGTGACCATGCTTCCCTGGCTGGGGAAGGTAGCGCCTCGCATGGGTACCGATCTCATGATCGCCTTGGATCAAATCGCTGATCCGCTCCTCAATCGAGGACAAAAGTTTTCGTCGAAAAAGTATAAGGAGGAAGTCATATGAAAGTCGCCATACTTGCGGGTGGCGTCGGATCGCGCCTGTCGGAGGAGACGGAAATCAAGCCCAAGCCGATGGTTGAAATCGGAGGCCGCCCCATTCTTTGGCACATCATGATGCACTACGCGTATTACGGCTTCCAGGACTTCGTGATGGCCTTGGGCTACAAGTCCGAAATCATCAAGAAGTACATGATGGACTACTGCTCCCTCACCCGGAATCTTCGAATTCAAATGGGTACGGGAGAAATCATCAAAAATGGCGGCGAGCCCTGCGATTGGACAGTCGACCTTGTGGACACCGGGATGAATACCCAAACCGGCGGCCGCATCAAACGTCTGGCGCCCTACCTGCGCGGCGAAACCTTCATGCTTACCTGGGGCGACGGAGTTTCCAATATCAATCTGCTAGAGCTCTTGAAATTCCATCGCTCCCACGGCAAGCTTGCGACGCTGTCCGCGGTACGCCCGGTGGCCCGCTTCGGTCATCTCGATCTGGAAGACTCCCGGGTGGTCGAATTCTCTGAAAAACCGCAGGCGCGCGAAGGCTGGATTAACGGAGCCTTCTTCGTGCTGGAGCCCGAGATCTTCGACTACATCGACGGCGATGACACTCATTGGGAAAAAGAACCGCTGGAGCGGCTGGCGAAGGAAGGTCAATTGATGGCCTACAAACACGATTCTTTCTGGCAGTGCATGGACACACTGCGGGAAAAGAAGTACCTGGAGAATCTCTGGGAAACGAATCAAGCGCCTTGGAAAATTTGGGGAGGAAAAGAGAAAGAGAATGAGAGTACTAATCACGGGTCATCGCGGATATATCGGAACGGTAATGGCGCCGTTGCTGCAGGCAGCGGGGCATGATGTTGTTGGCGTCGATACCGACCTGTACCAACGGTCGACCTTCGGAGACAAATTACCTGAGGTAACCACTGTTCATAAGGACATTCGTGATCTCGAAAAAGAAGATCTCGAAGGTTTCGAAGCGGTCGTACATCTAGCCGGTTTGTCCAATGATCCGTTGGGGGATTTCGATCCCTCTTTGACGGATGAAATTAACCATGTCGCCTCGGTTCGCCTGGCGGAGAAGGCCAAGCAGGCCGGCGTCCGGCGCTTCGTTTTCTCCTCGTCCTGCAGCAACTATGGCGCCGGCGGCGACGAGATGTTGGACGAAACCTCGCCGTTCAATCCGGTCACCCCTTATGGTGTTTCCAAGGTCATGGTGGAACTGGACGTCGCGAAGCTAGCCGACAACAGATTCAGTCCGACTTTTCTGCGGAGCGCCACCGCGTATGGTGTCTCGCCGCGCTTGCGCTTTGATCTGGTGCTGAACAATCTCTGCGCATGGGCCTACACCACCGGCCAAATTTACTTGAAGAGTGACGGCACTCCCTGGCGGCCCATTGTGCACATTGAAGATATCTCGCGGGCATTTCTGGCGACCCTCGAGGCGCCCATCGCCGCCGTACATAACCAGGCCTTCAATGTCGGCCGAACGGAGGAAAACTTCCGCATATCGGAGATCGCCGGGATCGTGGCCCAAACCATTCCGGGATGCCGAGTTGAGTATGCTCCGGACGCGGGCCCGGATAAGCGCTGCTACCGCGTAAATTGCGACAAGATCACGCGCACTCTTCCATCCTTCAAGCCGCAGTGGACCGTCAAGCGGGGCGCCGAGCAGCTTTATCGCGAGATGCAAGCCATCGGCCTTTCGGCGGGAGACTATGAAGGCCCCAAGTTCAAACGCATCGCCCACATCAAGTATTTGATCGATCAAGGGCTGCTCACCAGCAAGCTGCGTTGGACCGCGGCCACTCCGGCTCTGCCTCTCGAAGTTAGGGCCACCGCA
>Ga0070681_10003408_pt1 | contig 14889 bp, 20 predicted proteins | sample KBSC83BmetaG_FD_65650 | JGI IMG/M metagenome (GOLD analysis project Ga0070681, IMG submission 65650) | Corn rhizosphere microbial communities from Kellogg Biological Station, Michigan, USA - KBS C8-3B metaG | ecosystem: Host-associated > Plants > Roots > Rhizosphere | place: USA: Michigan...
GTGATGGATCGCCGCATGCTGATCGGCGTCAAGGAGCGCGCCGAGCGAGTCAGCCAGCAGAGCCGCCCATGAAGAACCGCTCGTGGTGGCGGCCTGTCGTGTTCTGTACCGCGTGCTCGGCGCCGGGCGACGACCGCGTGCGTCGAGCCTCTCGCCGCCGGCGATGGCGCGGAGCAGCCGCCCCCTTTCGATCCGCGGCGCTGCGTCGGCGTCGTCGAGCGCGTGCTGGTCGCGGGCGACGTGGTCGACGAGCGCGTGCAGCGCGTCGAGGAGCTCACGATCGAGGATGTCGCCGTCAAGCTCGAGAAGCTCCTCGGCGAGGATGCCGACGAGGCTGAGTAGAGACGCTGGCCCGGCGTCCGCAGCGGCAGCCTCTCGACGGCGACGTCGGCCCAGGCGTGCTCGCCGACGAAGTCGTCGACGAGGTTGATGCCACCGAGAGCGCCGTCAAAAACGTGGCGCCGATGCCTGTCGCCGACATGGCGTAGGTCTCGAGATGAACCGCGCGCGTCGCGCCGCGGATCGCGGCCAGCATGCGGGCGAACGCGACGTCCCCGCGGTCCAGAAGGACGATCGAGCTCTGCGCGCCGGCCGCGACCATCACGTCGCGAGTCTCCTGACGTGCGCGAGCGCGCGTGCGAGCCGGGCCGGCGACCTGCCGTCGAGCGTGCGCAGCGCGTCGTCGGCGGCGCGACGAAGCCGCGCGGCGCGCGAAGAGCGATGCAGGATATGGCGCTCGATCCGCGCGCATCGCTCGGCCCGACTGCGCAGTGATTGGAGATGGCGCCGAACGCCGAGCGTCGAGCTGCACGCCATGCACTCCAGGGCAGCTTCGGCGTCCACGCGCATGCGCTCCGCCGCGTCGCGGACGAAATGCGTCGCGGCCCTGCCCAGGCGATCGTCGTTGGAGGCTGACATGCCCGCCGATTGAGCAAGAGGCGTACCGCGCTGCCGGCCTGCGATCGGTTGGGCGCGCAAGGCTCCTGCGCAAGAGCTGCCGGGGCAACTGGTGGTCGACGCAGATCGTGCGCGCGATGAAAGCGACGGTCGGAGGGCGATCTTCAGCACGCCGTCGGCGTCGATGCGGTGGTCGCCGATGCCGGCGGCGAAGGCAAGACGACGCAGACCTTGCGGCGGCGCGCTCTCGCGGACGGCAACGGGCTCGGCGCGAAACATGCTTTGGCGTCCGGCTGGAGGTCTTCACATGGCGACCAGATCGCAGGAGCTCCGTGCCGAGGCGCAGCGCACCGGGCGGGCGAAGAAGCACCTGGCGCCGTGGCCCGAAGAAGGGCGCATCACGCACAACGAGGCGCACCGGCTCGACCGCAGGAGCACGCACGCGCTCGAGGAGCCCGGCGCCCATCCGTCGCGCAAGTCGACCCGCGGTAGCGGTATCGTCACCGAGACCGATTTTCTCGAAGTGGCGCGCGAAGCGCTGCTCGGAGTCGAGCCCGCGTTCCTCGTGTCGCTGGCTGCGTTCCTGTACAAGGTCGAGGCCGCATGGCCCAAAGCCGCGAACCTCGCCGTTGCCGCCGCCGGGACGGCGCTCGCGAGCTGGATGACGCGTGACGAGATGGTCGCGCATGCCGGCTACCGCCTGGGGCTGCCGACCTGCGCCTATGGCCTCGTGTTCTTTGTCGGGCTCATGGTGTGGACGCTGGCCGACTCGACGAGCCACGAGCACGCACCCCGAACGGCGACACGCTGATGCCGGCCGGGGCGCTCGCGCCGCGGCCATCCGCCGAGGCCGCGGTCGACTGGGGAAAGACGTCCGACGACAGTGAAGAGCGCCAATTTCTGCTCGGACCACGACGACGCGGCAGTGACCTCGCGTTCGCGCTGCGCGTGGTCGGCGAGATGGTGCGCGGCTTTCGCCATCTGCACTTCGTCGGACCGTGCGTGACGGTGTTCGGCTCGGCGCGTTTCGACGTCGACCATCCCTACTATCGCCTGACGCGTCTTCTCGGCGGCGCGCTCGCGGACGTCGGGTTCACCGTCTTGACCGGCGGCGGACCGGGCCTGATGGAGGCGGCGAACCGCGGCGCGCGCGAGGCCGGCGGCCGCTCGATTGGCTGCAACATCATCCTTCCCGCCGAGCAGAAGCCCAATCCGTACCTCGATGACTGGGTGCAGTTCCGCTACTTCTTCATCCGCAAGCTGATGCTCGCCAAGTATTCGTACGCCTTCATCGCCGTGCCCGGCGGTTACGGCACGCTCGACGAGCTGTTCGAAGTGGCGGTGCTGATCCAGACGGGAAAGATGACCGACTATCCGATCGTGTTGCTCGGCGTCGATCACTGGCGCCCGCTCGTCGGCTACTTGCGCGATCGACTCGTCAGCGCCGGCACGGTCGACGCCGCCGATGTCGATCGGCTGATCGTGACCGACTCGCCGGTGGAGGCGGCTGCGATCGTTCGCGACCGCGCGCTCGGCAACTTCGGCCTGACCTATGGTCCGCGTGCACATCCGCGCTGGTGGCTTTTCGAGCGAGCTCCGCGGCGTCGAGCCGGCGCTTGACGACCAAATCGCGCTCGTCAGCGACGGTGCGCGCCTTGCAATGGGAGCGCGACATGATCACCCACCCGACACAACTGCAGATCGAAACGCCGGAACGAATGCAGCGCATCCACGTCTTGATCCGGTTGGTGTTGCTCGCCGCGCTCGGCACGCTCGGCTGGTCGTCCCTGTACTGGCTCGCCTACCTGGCGCTTCCCGGCATCGCGGCGCTGCTCTTGGCGACGGAGGGATCGGAGCGCTATCTCGCCGAGGATGCGCCCCGGATCGTGCGCCCTCTCCGCTGGCTGGCGTCGGCCTATGCGTACCTGTGGCTGCTCACGGACGCGTACCCCGACGCGGAAGGCGGCGCCGTCAAGCTGGAGATCGACGTCGGCGGCACGCCGACGGCGGCGTCGGCGCTGCTGCGCCTTCTGACGAGCATCCCGGCGTTGCTGCTGCTCGCGTTGATGTCGTTTGCCGCAGGCGTCTTGTGGATCATCGAGGCCATCGTGATCCTGGTCCGTGCTCGACCGTCGGCGCCGATCTCCGACTTTCTCGCGCTGACGCTGCGCTACCAGTTCCGGTTCATCGCGTATCACCTCTCACTCGTCGAGCGGTATCCGTCGCTCGAGAGCGCACCGACCGAGCACCAGCCCGCGCAGCTCGGCGCTTGAGACGGTCATGAAGAACATCGATCCGCAGAGGGGCGCCGGCCGCTGTTCGTGCTCACAGCCCCGGCACGACGCGCGCCTGGTGGTGGTCACGGGCGGCCCCGGCGCGGGCAAGACGGCACTGCTCGAGCTCGCGCGCCGCGACTTGTGCGAGCATGCCGCGATCCTGCCCGAGGCTGCCGGCATCCTGTATGGTGGCGGCTTTCCGCGCGTCGACGACGTGCCCTCCCGCCGCGCCGCGCAACGTGCCATCTTTCACGTGCAACACGAGCTGGAGCGCGAGGTGGTGGAACGCGACAACGCGGCGCTGGTCCTCTGCGACCGCGGAACCGTAGACGCGTTGGCCTATTGGCCGGGCGACGTCGCCGACTTCTGGCGGGAAGTCGGCAGCAGCGTCGACGCCGAGTTGGCGCGGTACGCCGCCGTGATTCACCTGCGAACGCCGCCCCGTCGCGAGTACAACCATCGCAACCCGCTGCGCGTCGAGACCGCCGCCGAAGCGGCCGCGATCGACGAGCGCATCACCCTCGCTTGGCGAGACCACCCCCGGCGCTTTGTCATCGATCACTGCCGAAGCTTTCTCGACAAGGCTCACGCCGCGATGAGCATCGTTCGCGAGCAGCTGCCACCCTGCTGCGCGCGCTAACGAGAGCGTGCTGGTGGCCGCCTGTCGATGAGCTCGACGATGGCGTCGACGGCCGTGGAGTCGTGGCCGCCACGAGCGACGACTTCGGGCCTGAGCGGCGCTTCGTACTCGACCCCGACGCCGGGAAGCGCAGCGTGCGCGCCCGAGGCGTACAGGCCCGCTGGGTCGCGGTGCACGCAGTCGGCGAGCGGCGTCGCGACGTGTACCTCGATGAACGCGGGCGCCAGGTCGCGTGTGGTGTCGCGATAGACGCGACGATGGGCAGTTGCGGGCACGAGCACGATGAAGCCCTGGCGCGCGATCAGCGCGGCGAGTCGTCCGAGAGTCGTGTAGAAGTCGTCGCGACTCGCGCGATCGTAACCGGGCGATGGCGAGAGCGCCTTGCGCACCTCGTCGCCGTCGAGGATCAGCGACGGGCTGCCGCGCGCGACGAGGCGCGCGTGGACGGCACCCGCCAGCGTCGACTTGCCGGCACGCGGTAACCCGGTCACCCACACCACGAGCCCCGAGTTCATCGCGCGACCTCGTCGGCCCATGCCGGATCGAAGCGGTCGCTGGCAAGCGCGCGCTCGACGAGCCGCAGCATGCGGTCGCGCGCATCGGGCGCGAGCGAGGGATAGAAGGTCGGGCTGCATACGACGAGGCCGCGCCACGCGAGGTAGGGCGCGGCCGCGCCCAGGAGCTGTTCGTCGCCACTGGCGTCGAGATAGGTCCGCCAGAAGTGATGCCACAGCGTGCGCAGCCCGCCCTCCCACGCGCCCTCGTGGTCGAGCGCGAAGAAGAGATAGTTGATCGCCATCGCCGTGACGTCGTCGGCGGCGTCGCCGACGCAGCCACGGCTGGCGTCGAGCAGCGTGAAGTCGGTTCCCGCGGAGAAGACCACGTTGAACGGGTGGAAGTCGCCGTGGATGGTCGTCGCGCGCGAGTCGAGGCGGCAGAGACGGTGGCGCCACTCGACGCACCGTCGCTCGATCGCGGCGAGGCGGGCCGGCGGTGCTGCCGGCGTGTCGTCGGTGTAGCCGTCGAGCATGCCGAAAATGCCTTCGCCGCTGCCCACGAGATCGCGGACGGAGCGGCGATACTGCATCGCGCGGCCGCCGCTCCGTCGATGAAGCTCGACGAGATAGCGCGCCAGCGCGCCGGCGCGCGGGACGTCCTCAGGGCCGAGGCGACGCTCGCGCGCGATGCGGCGCAGATCGTCCGCATAGGGTGTACCGTCGGCCCACTCCGTGACGAGGTAGAGCTCACGGGCGTCACGGAGCGACAGGAGCCCGGTCGCAGTCACGGCCCCGACGTCGACCGCGCGAACGTGCCGCGGGATGTCGCCGAACGTGTCGAACGCGAGCAGTTGCTCGGCAGCGCGATCGGCCCGCCGGTCATGACCGAAGGCGTCGCTACCGGCGACGTGGAAGACGAGCGAGCGCTCGCGCCCATCCGCCGCCCGCAGCCGAATCCGGCGCGGCACGCCGTAACCGGCGCTCTTGTGTGTCTCGTCGCTGGTGTCGGCGTCCGCAGCAAGACGGCGCAGCTCGACGACCTGAAAGCCCGGGCACAGCTTGACCGCCTCGGATGCCAGCAGCGCGTCGACGTCCGGGCCACCATCGTTGTCGACCGTTCGCATGCCCTCGCGTGGAGCAAGAGGCATACCCATCAGAGTGGAGACTCGCCGTGCCGTTTCGCGCAAGAGTTGCGGCGCGGCGCGTCTCTCGCCGTCGCCGGTTGTCCCTCCGCGCATCTTCCAGCGTCGGACGGCGAAGGCGAACGGCGTTCGGGTTCGGCCGCATGCTGCGACGAGACCTGTGTTACTCGGCGCAGGCGCCGTCGTGGTCGAGCTGCACTTGCGCCATGACGCGGAAGCAATCGTTGCTATAGGTCTTGCCGTCGCAGCCGCACACCGGCTTGTAGAGCTCCATGCACGCATCCGGCACCGTCTTGCAGACGCCCGGTAGATCGGCGCCGTTGCACGCGTTGGCGACGGTGATGTCGCAGTATTCGCCCGCATCACACCGGGTATTGACGAAGCCGCCGCAGGAGCGCGGCTGAGGCGCCGCCGCCTCGACGCGCAGGAAGAAGCCGTACCCGACGAGCTGCTTCATGCTGCCGGCCGGGCCTTTCACCCATCCGTCTTCACCGTCGACGAGGACGCCTGCCGAGGTCGCCAGTGCGTCGTAGGCGGCGGCGATTTGCTTGTCGTCGGCGCAGCTGGCGGAGAGATCGACGCCGGCGATGGGGCTCGTCTGCGACGAGTTGATCTTCTCCTGCGTGATCGAAGGGCAGGGCCAGCGGATGCAGCGCGTGCTGTTGCCGAGCGCCCGATACAGCGTGGCGATGAAGGTCGGATAGCCACCCTCCACGTCGGGGTTGACCGCCGGCGACCACGCCTCGGTCACGCGCAACTTTGCAAAGCTGCCGCCGGCGTCCACCAAGCGCGCGCGCAGGACCACCGGCGCCGTCGCGAGCTTCGCGCGCTCGTCGTCGGAGAATGCGGTCGCCGACCAGTCGAGCGCCGTCACGTAGCACTCGGCGCGTGCGCGGCCGTCCAGGCACACCGTGCGCGTCAAGTTGACGCCCTTGACGAAGTAGCCGCCGCACATCGGCGAGGCGCACTTCCGAAGATCGGGACGTACGACGTACCAGCCGTCGTCGCCGGCCACGAGGCTATCGGCCGTCTCGCCGGATTGATCGATGGGCGCGGTCGAGTCACAAGCGGGAAGCAACGAACAAATGACGATCAGTCCAAGTCGGTTGAGCATGGCGGGCTCCTGTAGGTTCCCCGCCTCTGAGCACCTGCGATGCCAACCATGCCGCCGACGACTTCTGCGCGGTTACCCGCGCGCGACGCGCAAACGATGCGGTTACGTTCCAAGAACCTCGAGCGTTCCGCAAGCTTCGCGCTCGTTCCGGCCCGTGCGGACGCGAGGAGATCTCAGGGGTGGACGTGAGCGAGAAAGAAGTCGTAGCTGATGCCGGTGGCGTCGGGGCCGGTCGGATCGGTGAACGTCGCCGAGGCCGGACCACCGGGCCACGCGTGGCCGGCGCCGTGCACCACGTAGTAGTCGATGAGGAGCGCGTCGCTCGCGTCGTCGAATTGGGTGCGATCGTAGCTGCGGCCGTTCGGTACTTGCAGCGTCGCCGTCGATGTCGCCGTCGTCGGCACGGATCCGTCGTGCGCACCGTTGTCGGCCCAGTCATCTGCGGCAATCCACTGTTCGGTCACCTGCTGGCCGTTGATGGGCGCGGCCACCGGGTCGGCGTCGCCGTGGAAAACGATGACAGGCACGCTGCGAGCAGACGTTCCCATCGCCTGATAGGCGAGCTGCCCTTGCGCGGTTGGATCGGGGCCGCCCGACGGGCCACACGGTGCGCCCGCATACTCGCAGCCGGCGACGACGCCGATTGCAGCGTAGCGATCGGGATAGGTCGCGCCCATGATCACGGACATTGCGCCCCCAGCCGACGCGCCGATGACGTAGACGCGGCGGCTGTCGACGGACCACCCATCCATCACCGTTTGCGTGATGCCGGCGATGAGCGACGGCTCGCCCGCGCCGCGCGCCAGGTCGGCCGTTTCGAACCAGTTCCAACAGAGCGCCGGGTTCGCGGCGCTCGATTGCACCGGATAGACGACCAGAAATGTGCGCGCCTCGGCGAGCGCAGCATACTGCGTGGTCGCGTCCATCTGCTCGGCGGTGACCGTGCAGCCGTGCAGCATCACGACGAGTGGTAGGGGAGTGCCGGGGCGATACCCCGATGGAACGTACAGGCGATAGTCGCGCTGGCCTTGATCGTTCGAGAAGGTGCCTGTGATCCACTGTCCGGCCGTCGCGCCGCCGTCCGCGTCGCCCATGCCGGCGAGATCGACCGATCCGAGACCGCTGGCAGCGTCGCCTCCGCTGTCGCTTCCAGCGTCGGAGCCCATGTCTCGGTCGCCACAACCGGCTGCCAGGGTCGCTAGAACGATGGCTGCGAGCTTCATCGCGACACCTCCTCGAGCGCGCCAACGACGGCGCGGGCTCCCCTCTCGCCTAGCAGGATCGTGTAGTGAGTGGCGTCGACGGTCGCGACGCCGAGACGGCGGACCCGCCGACGGACGGCGATCACGACCTCGTCGGGGACGATCGGAGGAAGGTTTCGGGCTGCTCCATGCTGCGCGCGAACGATCGTCATCGGCGCCATCACGCGCTCGAGTCGTCGTTCGATGGCGCTGGTGTCGACCATGTCGTGGTAGGCGGCGCGTACCGTCCGCTCGTCCACCTTGCTGTGCAGTGATGGCGGCACGCCGGCGACGTCGTGAGAAGCGAAGCGCTCGATCCACTCGCGCCGGCCGCCCGCGAGCCCCGGCGTCGCCAGCCATGATTCGAGATGATCGGCCGCAGTCACATGGCGCAGCCGCACGCGCGCGAGAGATGGGAGCATCGCCATCTCTGCGAACGCGGCGCCGTTTGCGCCCAAGGGCAGCGGGGGATAGCCGCCGTCGACGAGCACGAGCGCGCTTACGAGCTCCGGCGCGGTTGCGGCCAGCGCGACTGCCACGTACGCGCCGAACGAGTGCCCGACGACGATGGTGGGGCCGAGGCTGCGCTGATTCATTGCCGAGGCGACGTCCCGCGCGTGCTGCTCGATCGTGTAGGGCCCATCCGGCCGGTCGGAATCGCCATGGCCGCGCAGATCGAGGGCCAGCAGCGGGCGGCGACCGTCGAGCATCTCCGCCACCCCACAAAAGCTCATGAGCGACGAGGTGATGCCGTGGAGCGCGACGATCGGGCTGCCGCGCCCCGGCCACTCGCCGCAGGCGAGGCGCGCACCATCGCCCGCAATGCTGTCGAACAGTGGCTTCATCGGCGGCGTCGTACACCCAGCATCCGTAGGGCCAGCTCCGCGTACACCTCGCAGAGCTGATCGATCGATCGGTCATGCGACGGGCTGTACCAGTGGGCCACGCGCATCCCCATCCCGCCGATCGCCGCTCCGGTCAGAAACACGTCGGGCACGTCGAAGACGCCCACCTGCACGCCACGCGCGACGACATCGAGAAGCAGCCCCTCGGCCTGTTTGCGCAGCGCGAGCGACGGAGCGACCAACTCGGGTGACAGCGCGTGCATCTCGTTGTTGGCGACGACCGCGAGCATGGCGTACTCGGCATGGAGGCGGACATGCGCCGCAACCACTGCGCGGATCTGATCAACGGGTCCACCGTCGGTGTCGACGAGCGCGCGTTGCAGCGCACGCAGATGCTCTTCGTGCCCGAGCCGCACGAGCTCGGCCAGGAGGTGCTCCTTCGAGGGATGGTGATCGTACAAATTGGCTGGCTTGAGCCCGAGCTCGCGCCCGATGTCGCGAATCGAGGTGCCGTGAAACCCGTGACGTGCGAAGAGGACCAGTCCGACCTCGAGAATGCGCCCCGCGGTGCCGGCCGGGAGGCTCGCTGCGGGAAGGTGTGGCTCGGACGTCAGAATGCGTGGAGCACCGGCGGCCAGGGACATGGCGTCATGCTGACCGATCGATCGGTCAGTGTCAACCGTTCATGCGTGCCACGACGACAGTCTCGCCCATTCGACGCGATGTTGGGCGTGGCGGGCGCACGCGGTCGAAGAGGGGTCGAAATTATCGGGAGGCCGGCGTGGACGACGCGTGCAGACCGTCGGCACGCTCGCGCGTCGTTCGCTGCATCGCGAGGCCGAAGAGGCGCGCGGCGACGATGAGGAGCAACATGCCGAAGGCGGCCGAATACAGGGCGACGAGCCACGAAAGACCGATGATGGCGCCGCGCGGCCAGCTGACCATCACGAAGCCGAACACGACGCTGGTGACGCCGGCGCCGGCGAGCATCACTTCGCCATTGGCGGCAGGACGGAGGCGCGCGGCGGCGATGAGCTCGAAGATGCCCGTCGCGAGCGCCCAGCCGGCGACCAGGTACCAGAGCGCGAACGCCATCGTGTCGGGAAAGGCGAGCACGGCGGCGCCGAACAGGATTCCGAGCGCGCCTTCGATGACGAAGGGCCAGAAGACGTAACCTCCGTTTTCGGGGACGAGCCCGGCGTACATGGCGAAGGCGCCGTCGACGGTGACGTAGACGCCGAAGCCGAACAGCAGCGCCTCGAGCGTGAGAAACGGCCAGATGATGGCGCCGGCGGCGAGCATGAGACCGGCGACGCCGCGCAGCGCGAGCAGCCACCACAACTTTGCGTATGGATCGGACATGGTCTCCTCCGTGCTGGCTCGCTCGGCTTGCATCCGACGGACCAGCGACCGCATCAGCGATGGGTCGCCGCTTCGTCGATGAGCGACGTCAGCCGATCGATCGCGATCGGTTTGGTGACGTAGCGCGTCTCGCCCTCCAGGTCGGGCTTGGCGGTCGCCGACATGAAGACGAAGCGCGGCGTCACCATCGGAAGGCGGCGGACGGCGTCGTAGAGGGCGAGGCCGTCCATGCGCGGCATCTTCAGATCGCTGACGATGACGTCGGCGCGGAAGCTCGAGAGCTTGACGAGCGCGTCGATGCCGTCGTGTGCGAGCTCGACTTCATGGTCGTCGTCGCTCAAGAGGGCGCCGAGCGCCGAGCGCGCGTTGAGATCGTCGTCGACGACCAGGATTCGAATGGGTCGGGAGGGTGACATGCCTCGGCGTAGTGCAATCGATGCGCCGAGTTGCTGACGTCGTCGCGCTCGCTGGACCGCGCAGCGGCTGCGGTGTGGGATCGGCAAGGCGCACGAATTGCGCGAGTAGGCGACGGGAGAGGTATGGATGCTGGCACTGCGTTCGCAATGCAGCGGCGGCATGAGAGACCTACGACGAAGCGAAAAAAACGAAGCGAAGCGGGAAGCCAACGACGCGCGCCAGCAGCTCGAGCAGCTGCGGGACGAGATCCGCGTGCGCATCCATCTCGGCGGCATGGAGCTGCGCGAAGCGTTCGAGCGGCTCGAGCGCGAGGCGGACCGTGTGGTAGCCCAGGTGCCGCCCGCGGCGTCGCACGCGCTCAACCAGATCGCGGTGAAGCTGCGCCAGCTCGCGCACGCGCTCGACGGCAAGTAATCGAGTTTGCCGTGGCGATCATCGCTCCGCCTTGGGTGTGGAGGTCAGTCGGCTGCGGATCTGGATCTCCTGCGCCACTGAACGCTCCTGGCTGGTCACATCGACGGCGTGGCCGTCGGCAGCGAGGGCGATCTCGACGCCGCGCATGTAGAGCGGGCAATCGCCGGCGTTGGTGAAGCCATTCTTGCGCGCGAACGCCAGGTGGCAGCGCATGTGCGCGACGATCTCCTCGACGGGAGCGGCGGCGGCGAAAGTGATGCGCACGCCGTCGGGGCGATCGTCGATGGTCGCGACGGGACCGAGCACGGGGCAGGCCGCGCGCGCCTTTTGCGGCACCTCGCGGCACTCGGCCTCCTCGAAGCCTTCGAGCGCCGCGGCTGCGGCCTCGTGCTCGCGCGCGTGGCGCAGGTGGCGTTCGGCGTCGGCGAGCGCGCGATCGGTCGGGTTGTACGGGTAGAGATCGATGGGGAACATGCGCGGTGCGTCGCTCGAGCCGGGCGGCACGCCGGGCAGCGGCACGCGCGAGCCCGGCTCCCAGCGGGCATAGGAATCCTCGGCGCGGGCGCGCTCGTTCGCGGCGATCTGGCGATGCTCCGCGGCGCTGACGTCATTCCATTGCTCGTCGTGCTTCGCCGACGTCGTGGCGCAAGCGGCGACGAAGAAGAGACCGGCGACGAGTGCGGCGCGCATGTCAGACCGCGCTCGCGGTCGCTGCCAGCGCCACGTCGTGCGGGTGCACCGTCAGGACCGGCCGGTCGGCCGTGCGCACCACTTTCTCGGCGACCGAGCCGAGCATGAAGCGACGCAGCCCGCGCCGGCCGTGCGAGCCGACGACGATCAGATCGAAGTCGTGCGTGGAGGCGTAGTCGACGATCTCGTCGGCGACGAAGCCCATCGGGATGCAGACGACGTCGACGTCGGCGCCGTTCGCCGCGCAACGCGCGCGGTAGCGATCGAGCTGGCGGCGCGCGCGGGTGAGCACGTCGACCATCAGCTCCGGCGACGGGACGTACATGCCGAGCTCCGGCGTCGAGTAGGGCGGAGGCTCGCACACGTGCAACAGCACGATCTTGGACCGTTCGCTGCGCGCCAGCGTCAGCGCGGCGTCGATGGCGTGGTCCGAGTCGGGCGAGAAGTCGATCGCGACGAGAATCTTCTGTAGGTCCATCGGTCCCTCCGCTCGCCCCTCGTGCGTGCGGCGTGCCAACGCAGCGCCGCGTGCCGGCGTTGGCATTCGCGCACGGGCTGCGTGACCGGCACGTTCGGGCGCAACGGCTGCGCCCTCCGGCCGCAGAGCGGAGCGCAGCGCCGTGCGTGGCCTCAGCCGTGCATCGAGCGCTCGCATGCAAACCGTCCTGAGCCACGACGGCGGCGAGGAGCTCACCGCCATCCTGCGCTCCGAGCGCGATCGCTTCCGCGGATCGCTGAGCGACGAGCGTGTGCGCGAGCGGCTGGCGGCGTGAGCGCGCCGCTCAGTGAGCGGCGGCGCGCTTGCGAACGGGCGCGCCGTCGGCCAGCGCGTGCAGAGCATCGATCGTAGTGAACACCCCGACGATGTGATTGCGCGGATCGACGACCAGCGCGGAGCCGTACTTGTTGGCGGCCATGGTCGCGGCGACCTCGTCGAGCGGGGTGTCGCCCGCGACCGTGTAGACCTCCTCCGACATGGCATCCTCGACGGGCACGACGGCCGGGTCGACCGTGGGCAAGCCGGAGATGAGCGCCACGTCGCGCTCGCTGAGGATCCCGACGAGGCGCCCGCCGCGAAGCACCGGCAGGTGGCGGATCTTGTGCTCGCGCATCAGCTCGATGGCGACCGTCAACATCTGCTCGGCACCGATGGTGTGCGGCGTCGGGGTCATATAGTGCCGGATCGTCGTCTTGGTCATGGTCGTCCTCCTATCGTCCCTTGAGGTAGGTGTCGTGGCAGTGGATGCAGGCCTTCGTGGTGGTTGCATAGGCGTTGGCGAGCGCATTGGCATCGTGCGTGGCGGCGGCGCGGGCCAGCTCCCGCAGGTCATCGCGCAGCTCGTCTTGCAGCGAGAAGAAGCGGGGCGGCAGCTGGCCGTTGAGCTCGGTGGCATCGTTCGAGAGCGGACGTGCGACGCGCGGCTCGTCGAGCAGGCGTTGCACGGCGGGACCGACGGCGTCGTACTGGAGCGTCGTGACCAGCGACGTCAGCTCGAGCATGCCGCGCGCGTGGGTCCGCATCTGCGTCGCCAGCGCGGCGCGGGTCGCCTCGGGCAGGCGGTCCGCCGCCGCGAGGCGATGGTCGGTCGTCATGCGACGTGACGGCAGCAGGAGAAACACGAGACCCACGACGACGGCCGAGACGACCGCGCCGACGCCGAATGCATGAATGCGATGGGGGCTCATGCGGCCGCTCCTAGCGAAGGCGATGCCAAGCCAATACCGCCGCGGACAGGCTGCGCGGCCGCACCGATTGCGTCGCGGGGCACGATCGACGCAAACTCTGCGCACGATTGACGCGCCGTCGGCGCGCCGCGCGATCTACGCTCGGCCCGAGACTTGAAACAGCGGGGGGACCAGATGGCACTCGAGAGTGAAGAGCTGGCGCGCATCGACGCCTACTGGCGCGCCGCCAACTACCTGTCCGTCGGACAAATCTACCTGTTCGACAATCCGCTCCTGCGCCGGCCGCTGGCGCGCGAGCACGTCAAGCCGCGGCTGCTCGGCCACTTCGGGACGACGCCCGGGCTCAACTTCGTCTACGCGCACCTCAACCGCGTGATCCGCGCCTACGACCTCGACGTGCTGTTCGTGACCGGCCCCGGTCACGGCGGCCCCGGCATCGTCGCCAATGCGTGGCTCGAAGGCACGTACAGCGAGGTCTATCCGGAGGTGTCGCAAGACGAACCGGGGATGAAGCGCCTCTTCAAGCAGTTCTCGTTTCCCGGCGGCATCCCCAGCCACGTCGCGCCGGAGACGCCGGGCTCGATCCACGAGGGCGGCGAGCTCGGCTATGCGCTCTCGCACGCGTTCGGCGCCGTGTTCGACAATCCGAACCTGCTCGTCGCCTGCGTCGTCGGCGACGGCGAGGCCGAGACCGGCCCGTTGGCGACGAGCTGGCACTCCAACAAGTTCCTGAACGCGGCGCGCGACGGCGCGGTCCTGCCGATCCTTCATCTCAACGGCTACAAGATCGCGGGCCCGACGGTGTTGGCGCGCATCCCGCGCGGCGAGCTCGAGCAGCTCTTGTGCGGGTACGGCTGGGCGCCGATCTTCGTCGAGGGCAGCGAGCCGTCGACCATGCACGCCCAGATGGCCGACGCGATCGAGCGCGCCGTCGTCGAGATCCGGCGCATCCAGTCGGCCGCGCGCGGCGGCGGCGAGACGGCGCGCCCGCGCTGGCCGATGATCGTGCTGCGCTCGCCGAAGGGCTGGACGGGACCGAAGATGGTCGACGGCAAGCCGGTCGAGGGCACGTTCCGGGCGCATCAGGTGCCGATCCCCGACGTGCAGACGGCGGAGCACCTGGCGCTCCTCGAAGCGTGGATGCGCAGCTATCAGCCGGAGACGCTGTTCGACGCCAACGGCGCCCTGCGCGCCGATCTGGCGGCGCTCGCTCCCACGGGCGAGCGGCGCATGAGCGCCAACCCGCACGCCAACGGCGGGGCGCTGCTACGCGATCTACGCCTGCCGGACTTTCGCGACTACGCCGTCGACGTGCCGGCGCCAGGCGCCGTCGAGGCGGAGTCGACGCGCGTGCAAGGCGCCTTCATCCGCGACGTCATGAAGCGCAACGCCGACAGCTTCCGCATCGTTTCGCCCGACGAGACCGCGTCGAACCGCTGGGGCGCCGTCTTCGACGTCACCAACCGCGAGTCGGTCGCCGAGATCCTGCCCGGCGACGAGCACGTCGCGCCCGACGGCCGTGTCATGGAGATGCTGAGCGAGCACCAGTGCCAGGGCTGGCTCGAGGGCTACCTGCTGACCGGGCGCCACGGCTTCTTCTCCTGCTACGAGGCGTTCATCCACATCATCGACTCGATGTTCAACCAGCACGCCAAGTGGCTGAAGGTG
>Ga0070681_10003409_pt1 | contig 14888 bp, 9 predicted proteins | sample KBSC83BmetaG_FD_65650 | JGI IMG/M metagenome (GOLD analysis project Ga0070681, IMG submission 65650) | Corn rhizosphere microbial communities from Kellogg Biological Station, Michigan, USA - KBS C8-3B metaG | ecosystem: Host-associated > Plants > Roots > Rhizosphere | place: USA: Michigan...
CGGCGCAATCGGCAGCACGGGCGCCAGGCCCTGCGCATAGATCAGCAGCGACATCGCACCGGCGAGAGCGAGGCCCGCGCGGAACCAGCGTTCGCCGGCCCTGCTCCACGTTGCCGCCGCAAGCAAGGGAATCGCCGGGATGTACGCCGCCGCCGGCCAATTCGGCTCGACGCGCTGGCGCACCGCGCTGTAAACGAAGAAGCCGAACGATACGAGCGCCACCATCGCGAGCACGAATCGGGCGCCGTCGGCGCCGCGACGCAACGAGCGCGCGACGGCGATGCACAGCATCACGAACACGATCGGGGACGCCAGGCCGGCCTGACCACCGAGCAGGTCGCCTTCGTGCTTCCACGCGGCCGCGAGCAGGGATCCCTGCGGCGCCGCGAGCCCATGCCGGACCTGGAACACGAACGAGATCCAGTCGTGCCGGGCGTTCCATATGAAAACTGGAATGAAGACGAGTGTCGCGATCACGCATGCGACGTACGGCCCCGGTTCGCGAAGACGCACACGCAGATCGCTCCGCAGCAGAATCGCTACGACGACCGCGATCGGCACGAAGATCGACGTGTACTTGGACGCGAACGCCACACCGAGCGCGAGACCGGTGAGCATCCACCAGGCGAGCGATGACCGGCTGCGTGGCGCGCATCTGAGCGCGCGCACCACGCAATACAGGCAGACCGCGGTCGCAGCGAGCACCGGCGAATCAGGCGTCGCGAGCAACAACCCCGCGGCGGCGAGCGGCAGCAACGTCATGATCAACGCTGCACGCCACGCCGCGTCGTCGCCCGCGAGCTCGCGCGCGATCCCGACCGTCGCCAGCGACGCGATCCACCCCGCGATCACCGCGCCGAGTCGTACCGCGAAAGGCGTGAATCCCGCGCCAATGAGCGATGCAAGCGCATCACCCGCGCGAACCAGCAGCGCGACGCCCGGCGGATGATCGAAGTATCCGGCAGCGAGATGCCGCGACCACTCCCAGTAATACGTCTCGTCGGGGAAGAGCGGGATGAGCGCGGCGAAGACGAGTCGCACGACAGCGGCCAGCGTCACGACGACGAACGCGGCGCGCGTGCTGCGCCGTGGTGCCACGGCCATCACGCCGTCAGGGACGGACGCGGTCGATACGCGCGGAAACCGCGAATGATGAGGTATACGGCCCACGTCCAGATGAGCCACATCACCCGCTCATCCGCCGAGAGCGTCGTGAGCATTCGCCAGAGCACGAGGGGAAGACTCAGGACAGCGGTGACCGGATTCGTCGCGCCGGCCACGCGACGCTCGACGGTTCGCGTTGCGCCGCGACGCCCTTGTCGCAGCACGTCTTCGATGGCGCGCGACAGCGAGTCCGTCGTCATGCCCCGCCAACCTGGAATGCGTAATAGCGTCCATCCCGGCGCGGCGCGGCCGTAACCGTGATTGTCCGATCCGGTGACGAGCGCGAGATCGAGACTATCGGCGAGATGGACGATGCGAGCGCGATCGCGCCGCGTCTGCGAGAGCCCGCGCGGCGACCCATCGACGATCTCGATCCCGCGAACACCCGCCCCGCCTTCCTTGGGTGCCGCGGCGACCTTCGAGAGATTTCCCGGAAGGGTTTCGATCACCACAGGCGAGGTTTGTACGAGCAAGCTCGCCAGCGCGAGCGATTGCTCATCCACATCCTTGAGATCGGGGGTCATGAGACCTTTGAAACGACGGCCGGCGCTCAGCACGTTCACGTGCTCACCGCGATAGAACGCCTCGATGCCCTGAAGGAGAATCGTTCCCTGCCCCGCCTGACCGGGATTCGACGCGATGCCGCGCTCCGCGCCTTCGAACGTCGCGTGGTCCGTGATGTAGGCTGCATCGAAGCCGGCGCCGGTATGCCATTCACGAACGTCGTCTTCAGTCCAGCCGGCGCGTCCGTCATGCGAGTACTTGGTGTGTGCGTGAAAATCCACGGCGAGCACGGTGTCGTCCGACAGCGCGAGCGCAGCCATCGGTCGCGGGAGAAACGCCAGCGCGGCGTACACCAGAACGAGAATCACCAACAGGCCGAGCGCCGACAGCGATTCGTGCTTCGCCGAAACGGGCGTCGTCCGACCGCGCCACGCGCGCCACGCGATGAACAGCACGATCACCGAGACGAGAATCGCGATGTGCTGGGCGACGGTGAGCAGCGTGAGCGTGTCGAGCACCGCGGAGATCGGTGCGAGCGCGAGATACGCCGCGGAGAAGCTGAGGCTCGCTTCTCCGACAGGCTGGAGCGTGGCAGCATCACGAACGGGATCGACGGCGAACGCCGCCGTGACGATCACCAGCGCCGAGATGATCACGGCCCACCACGGGATCGATCGAAGCGTGAGACGCTTCGCTGCCGGTGCCGGCGTCGCGTGCGGCGGCGCGGGATGCGCGCGCTGGCGAGAGGTCGAGGGGGACAACGCGGTATAGTTTGAGCGTGTGACGGATGGACGGCGGGCGCCGGGGGACACGAGGCGCCGCGCCGCTCAAACTGACGATCCCGCACCGTTCTCACAATGCCCAACCGCCTCGCGCACGAGACGAGTCCGTACCTGCTCCAGCACGCCGACAATCCGGTCGACTGGTATCCGTGGGGAGCGGAAGCGCTCGAGCGGGCGCGAACCGAGAACAGACCGATTCTTCTGAGCATTGGCTACGCGGCCTGTCACTGGTGCCACGTGATGGCGCACGAGTCGTTCGAGGACGAAGTGACCGCCGCGCTGATGAACGAACGGTTCGTCAACATCAAAGTCGATCGCGAGGAGCGTCCCGACATCGACGGCATCTACATGCAGGCTGTGCAGGCGATGACAGGCCACGGCGGCTGGCCGATGACGATGTTTCTCACGCCCGACGGCGTTCCATTCTACGGCGGCACGTACTTCCCGCCGACGGATCGTCACGGCATGCCATCCTTCAAGCGCATCCTCATGTCGGTCTCGGACGCGTATCGCTCGAAGCCCGACGCCGTCGCGCGCACGGCTGAGTCGATTCACGAGATGTACGCGGTCGCGACCGAGGCAACTCGAAGCGCCGGGCCGCTCTCGCCCGAGCTGCTCGATCGCGCGTATCGCTCGCTCGCCGATCACTTCGACGAAGCCAACGGCGGCTTCGATGGCGCGCCGAAATTCCCGCAAACGATGTCGCTCGACTTCCTGCTCCGGTACTGGGCGCGGCGCGGCGTCGAACAGGCATTGCACATCGTGGTGCACTCGTTCACGCGCATGGCGCGCGGCGGCATCTACGATCAGATCGGCGGCGGGTTCGCGCGATATGCCGTCGACGCGGTCTGGCTCGTGCCCCACTTCGAGAAGATGCTCTACGACAACGCGCTGCTCATCCGACTCGGCGCACAGCTCTGGCAGGCGACAGCCAACGGCAAGGTCCGGCGCGTGACCGAAGAGACCATTGACTGGGCCCTCCGCGAGATGCGATCGCCGGAAGGCGCGTTCTACTCCTCGCTGGACGCGGACAGCGAGGGACACGAAGGCAAGTTCTACATCTGGGACGCACCGGAGATCGATTCCGTGCTCGGCGACGACGCCCGAATCGCCCGTGCCTACTGGGGCGTGACGGACGACGGCAATTTCGAAGGGAAGAACATCCTGTCGGTGGTGGGCGACACACGGACGATCGCGGCGCGTTTCAAGATCTCTGAACAGCGGGTCGAGGACGCGATCCGGCGCGCCCGCACGCGACTGTACGACGTGCGCGCGCAGCGCGTCTGGCCGGGCCGCGACGACAAGATCCTCACGTCATGGAACGGACTCATGGTCCGCGGAATCGCCGAAGCGGCGCGCGCGCTGGGCAGCGAGAAGTACACGCACGCCGCGATCGAGAGTGCCGAGTTCCTGTTCTCGCGCCTGTGTCGCGATGGCCGGGTGTTCCGCACGTACAAGAACGGAGAGGCCCGACTCGCCGGCTACCTCGAGGATTACGCAGCGCTGGGCCTCGCGGCGCTCACCGTGTACGAGCTCACGTTCGACGGCCGTTGGCTCGACCGCGCGCGCGACATGGGCGCCGCCGCCGTGCGCTGGTTCTGGGACGACGCCGCAGGCGCGTTCTACGATACGGCATCGGATCACGAGCAACTCATCACACGTCCGCGCGACGTCACGGACAATGCGATTCCATCGGGCACGTCGCTCGTCGTCGAGCTGCTCGTTCGGCTCGCGGAGCTCCTGCACGACGTCGATGCCCGCCGCCGCGCGACGTATGTGGTCGAGACGCTCGCGCCCGCGATGGCGCGGCATCCGTCGGCGTTCGGGCACCTCCTCGGATCTGCAGACATGCTGGTGAACGGCGCGGTCGAGCTGGCGATCATCGGTGATCCGTCATCAGAAGACTTTCATATGATGACTCGTGCCGCCGCGTCGCAATACATGCCGTCGCTCGTGATCGCTGGCGGGATGCCAAACGCGACGCCGCAGGTTGCGTTGCTTGCGGATCGCCAGGCGCGCGACGGCCGCGCGACGGCGTACGTCTGCCGGAGCTACACCTGCGACGAACCCGCGACGTCGCCCGACGAGCTACAACGACAACTCGAGAAGAGCGCGCGGGTCTGACGCAAGAGCGAAGCGCGGCCGGCTATCCGTCGCGCAAGGCCTCGACCGGATCGAGCGACGATGCGCGCCGCGCCGGGATCCAGCTCGCGAGGAACGCCATCGCGAGCAGCACGACGGATGTCGCACCGAGCGTCAGCGGGTCGGTTGGACTGATGTCATAGAGCAATCCACGAAGCAGTCGCGTGACGCCGAGCGCACATGCGGTACCGATGACGACCCCGATCGCCGCGAGCCCGAGCCCGCCTCGCGAGATCATGCGCCGCACGTCGGAGGGCTGCGCGCCGAGCGCAAGACGAACGCCGATCTCACGCTGACGCAGGCTGACGCCGTACGCCATCACGCCGTAGAGACCTACCGCGCCGAGCAGGAGTGCAATCATGCTCGCCGCGGCCAGCAGCGCCAGCGTCATGCGCGCCCTCGCCGACGCGGCCGACACGACTGCGTCGAGCGAGCGCTCATCGAACGTCGGAAGCGTTGGATCGACCGCGTGAACGGCGTTGCGCACCGCAGACGCGATCTCGCTCCTAGAACCGCGCACGAGCAGCGCGGCGTATCGCGCAACATCCGGCGCGCCGGAACCGCCCATCACGAGAGGAAAGTAGACCGCGTCGTTCACCGGCTTGTCGAGTGCGTCGAGATGGACGTCGCTCGCTTCGCCGACGATCGTGTACCACTCGCTGTCGAGGCCCGGGCGAATGCGCTTGCCCAGCGGACTCCCGCCCGGCCAGTACCGCTCGGCGAATGCTCGACTCACGACGACTTCGCGCGCCGGCGCGGTGGGATCGTGCGCATCGATCGTGCGCCCCGCGAGCAGCGGGATTCGCATCGTTCGGAAATAATCTGCCCCCGCGTTGATAAAGAAATGGACGCGCGGCACGCCGTTGGGCGGCAGGGGATGGTCCTCGACGCCCATGACAGTGTCATCGTGATCGTCGGTCAGGGGCACCCAATTCGTGATCGTCGCGTCGCGCACACCGGGAATCGCGCGCACTCGCTCGAGGATGTCGGCGTACAGGCGTACGACCGACGCCGGCGTGCGATACGTCGCCTCGGGCGCGAAGAGTCGCGCGACGACGACCCCGCTCGCGTCGAATCCGGGACGTACCGAACGCAGTCGCGAGAAGCTGCGAGCGAGGAGGCCCGAGGCGGCCACGAGAACCAATGCGAGCGCCACCTGCGCGACGACGAGCACGCTGCGAGCACGCTGGTGCGTTCCACCACTGATCGACCCGCGCCCGGCGGCCCGCAGCACCGACGCGATCGGCGTACGCCGCGCGCGGAGCATCGGCAGGAGGCTGATGAAGAGCGCGCAGAGCGCGATGATCCCGAAGGCAAATGAGAGAACTCGAATGTCGACGGAGAGCTCGCTCACGCGAGGCAGCCCCAAACTTCCACCGACGTCCGCGACGACCTTGATTCCCACGGCCGCCAGGGCCACCCCGATGATGCCGCCCGCGAGCGACAACATGATCGCCTCGCTGAGGCATTGGGCGACGATCCCGGCGATGCCGGAGCCGAGCGCACCGCGCACGGCGTGCTCGAGGCTGCGGGCTTCGCCGCGAACGAGAAAGAGATTCGCAACGTTCGCGCACGCGATCACCAGCACGAGTGACACGCTGCCGAGCAGAATCCACAGGAGCCCAGAGACCTCGCCGACGAGAGAGTCTCGAAGCGGAACGACCGTCGGACGGACGTGCGCGCCCTCCCACATCTCGCGCGGAATAGGATTCGGATATTCCTCAAGCAGCCGTGGGAGGATGCGCTCGAGATCCGCGCGGGCCGCCTCGGGCATCACGCCCGCGCGCAGCCGGCCGATGCCGCTATAGTTGAAGTTTCCATCGGCTGTGTGCGCAGGATCGAACGCGACGGGCAGCCAGAGTCGCGTCGCTGCCGAAGGAAACGCGAATCCGCGCGGCATCACACCCACGATCTCGCGCGAGATCCCGTCCACCACGATGCGCGTCCCGATCGCAGACGAGTCACCACGGAAGCGCGACTGCCAGAACGCGTTCGACAGGACGACGACGGGCGCCGCGCCGGGGCGATCTTCGTTCTCGCGAAATACGCGGCCGACACCTTGTCGTACGCCGAGCACATCGAAGAAGTTCGCGGTCACGGCGGCGCCGTCGACGCGTTCGGCGTTCGCTGCGGAAGCGCCGGGCGCGACGTTCGCCCCGACGTATCGCCACCCTGCGATACCGTCGAACGCGCTCGCGTGCCGCTGATAGAGCAGCAGCGTCCCGTCGGACTGCTGGACACTGCTCACACCGCCCACCTGCACCGTGTGGCCCAGCGCCACGAGTCGGTCGGGCGACGCGTACGGCAGTGGACGAAGCAGCACGCCGTTGACGACGCTGAACACGGCGGTCGTAGCCCCGATCCCGAGCGCGAGCACGACGATCGTCGTGACGGTGAAGCTCGGGGCGCGCGCGAGGCGCCGAACGGCCAGACGGAGCTCCAGTGGTCGAAGGGCCTGTGGAAGCGCGGTCATTATAGAATCCTCATCGTTGATGCCGCGGATGCTGTGCGCTGCACGCCAGAGCGATGCACATCGCTCCGCGGCGGCCTGGGTCACGAGGTCTCGGAGCACGCCGGCCCAGAACGCCGACGCCCGTTGGTCGCGGCCGCGGGCGTCCCGGCGCTGATCGCGGAAGGCTTCGACCAACTCCTGCCCGAACGCTCGGCGGAAGCGCGCCGGATAGAGATGCAGCAGCGCGCGGTAGAGCCGCTCGCCGTCATTGAGCGGAGGCAGGCGGAAGTCGGCCATCAGGCCAGCGCCGCACGCGCCGCTTCGACGAGCGACGCCATGCGTTCGACGTCGGCGGCGATGACTCGGCGCCCGAGCGCGGTTACGCGGTAATAGCGGCGGCGCTCGTCGTCGGCGTCGGCCGCGGGCCGTCGCTGCGATTCGACGACGAGTCCGTCGTCGAGCATGCGCCGCAGGAGGCGATAGAGGGCGCCCGCCTGGAGCTCGACTCGTCCGTCGGAGCGTTCGGCGGCTTCGCGCATGATGGCGTAGCCGTGTCGTTCGCCGTGGAGGAGGACGAGCAGGACGTAGAAGGCGTCGGGCTTGAGCGGGAGGAAGTCGTCCGGGGGCATCGGCTATAGACAGACTGTTTATAGACGATGCGTATATACACACAACCACGCCGGAGGTCAAGGCGAACTACGCGTGCGAACTACGCGTGCGAACTACGCGTGCGAACTACGCGTGCGAACTACGCGTGCGAACTACGGGCGGAGTTCCATCCGATGTTTCCGCTCGCCCTTCTCCATTCGCCTTCTCCATTCGCCCTTCTCCACTCGCCCCTCTCCACTCTCCAAGCGCCGCTCCGAGGCCCTTACGGCAGCGGCCCCGTCGACAGCCCCTTGTACACCACGCCGTTCTTCATGACGAACGATGGTTTCTCCATCACATGGATGTCCGCGATCGGATCGCCCGGCACCGCGACCACATCCGCGAGCTTCCCCGCGGCCAACGTCCCGATGCGATCGTCCCACCCGAGCAGCTTCGCCGCGTTCGACGTGCCCGCAACGATCGACTGCATCGGCGTCATGCCACCCCACTCCACCATCAGCGTGAACTCATGGCCGTTCGTGCCATGCGAGCCCACGCCCGCGTCGGTCCCGAGCGCGATCGGGACGCCGTCCTTGACCGCGATGTGGACCGCGGTACGCATCGCGCCCGCCGCCGCCAACGCCTTCTGCGCGCGAAGCCCCTTGAGCACGCCGCTCTTCGCGGCTTTCTCGACGGTCTCGCCAGCGCTCAACGTCGGCACGAGGAACGTCCCACGCTGAGCCATCATCTTCGCGCCTTCCTCGTCGAGGAACGACCCGTGCTCGATCGAGGCGACGCCGGCCCGCACCGCCGTCTTGATCCCTTCGGTGCCGTGGGCGTGCGCCGCCACCTTGCGCTCGAGCTTCGTCGCTTCGTCGACGAGCGCTTTCATCTCTTCATATGTGTATTGTTGTACACCGACGGCGTCGCCCTCCGAGAGGACGCCGCCCGTCGCGCACATCTTGATGACGTCGGCGCCATACTTCGCCTGATAGCGCACCGCGGCGCGAATCTGATCGGCACCGTCGGCGATGCCCTCGCTCGGATTGCCGTCCATCAGCCCGGGCCGGTAGCCGTTCTCGTCGCAATGGCCGCCGGTGATCCCGATCGCATGGCCGGCGTTGCGCATGCGCGGACCGATGACGAAGCCCTCGCTGATCGCCTTGCGAAGCGCCATGTCGTCGAAGTTCGGCGCGCCGACGTTGCGAATCGTCGTGAAGCCGGCGAGCAGCGTCTTCTGCGCGTTCGAGACGCCGATGATGGCCGCGAGACCGGCATAGTCGCGGACCGGCGCATCTTCACTCTCCGGATCGTTGAGCTCGCGCCCGATGATGTGCGTGTGCGCGTCGATGAATCCCGGCAGCAGCGTCGCGTTGCCGAGGTCGATCACACGCGCGCCCGATGGAACGGTGACGCTGCCCTGCTTGCCGACGGCCACGATGTGATCGTCCGTCACGACCACCACGCCGTTCGTGATCGGCGCACTGCCGGTGCCGTCGATCACGCGCGCGGCACGCAACGCGACGGTGCCGTTGCCTCTGGCCTCCTGTAACTGCGCACTCGCCAGTGTGGCGGCGCCGACGGTCAGAGCGACGGCGAGCGGAATGGAGAAAGAACGGCGCATGCTTCGAGACCTCCAGGCGGCGGGCGACGGACGACGACGTCGGTGGGCGACGCGTGGTCAGGCCAGAGCGTCGCTGTCGATCGCCGGAAAGTATACCGAAAAGGCCGACCCGACGCCCGGCGTGCTCTCCACCGTCACCTGGCCGTCGGATTGCCGGACGATGCCATACACCGTCGACAGACCGAGGCCGGTCCCGCGGCCGGGCTCCTTGGTGGTGAAGAACGGCTCGAAGATCTGCGCGACCGTGTCGGCGTCCATCCCGTGGCCCGTGTCGCGCACGCGGATGAGCGCATACGACCCGGCCTTCAGATTCGGATGCTGCGGTGAGGCCTCGAGCAGCGTGACGCCGAACGTGTCGATCTGGAGGCGTCCACCGTCGAGCATCGCATCCGCGCCGTTGATGGCGAGATTCATCACGACCTGCTCGAGCTGACTCGGATCGACGCGAATGAGCGGCGTGTCGGGCGACAGGGTCGTCGTGATGTGAATGTTGCCGATGACGAGTCGCCGCAGCAGGGCCTCGACGCCGCGAATGACGTCGTTCGGATTCACGATGCGCGGCTCGAGCGCCTGCCGGCGGCTGAACGCGAGCAGTTGCCGCGTGAGCTTGGCGGCGCGCGCCGCGGCGCCGCGAATCTCCTCGATCTCGTCGCGGCTGCCCTTCATCGCGGGATCGTAGAGTATCAGCTCGGCGTAGCTGCTGATGACGGTGAGGAGATTGTTGAAGTCGTGGGCCACGCCGCCGGCGAGACGGCCCACCGCTTCCATCTTCTGCGACTGGAGCAGTTGCTCCTCGAGTCGCTTGAGCTCCGTCACGTCGGTGACCGCGATGCCCGCGCCAAACAGCTCGTTGTCCGCCGTGATGATCGGAAAGCAGCTCGTGAGCCACGTTCGCAGCTCCCCGGGCTTACCGGGCGCCTGCGCGCGAAACTCGACGTTGACGACCGGCTCGCGCGACTCGAGCACTCGTCGCAATATGGGCTCCACGTCCGCGGCGATCATCGGATCGATGTCGCGGAGCGTGGCGCCCACATGATCCTCCGTGGCCCGCCCGTTGATCGCGGCGAGCGTGTCGTTCACGCGTAGAAACCGTAGTTGCGGATCGAAGAACCCGAATCCGACGGGCGCGCTGCCGAGCGCCGCGTCGAGCAGCGCGACGACGCGGGCCTTCTGTGCAGCTTCGCTCTCGGCGCGCGCGCGCGCCGTCGTCGCATCCTCGATCGTCGACGACAGCGTTGCATTCGCGCGCTCGAGAGCCATTGCCTGATGCGAGAGATGCTCCGTCTGTTCCTCGAGTTGCGCGGCCTGGTGCTCGAGCAGCTCGCGCTGTTCTTCCAGCTCGCGCGCATCGCGCACCACGCGGCGCGAGAGCAGTGACATCGCGGCGATCACCACGAGGACTTCGACGCAGACGGCGATCGCGGCGAGCCAGTGGGCGCGCTGAAGATTCGCCAACCGACGCTGGTAGAGACGTTCCTGCGTGTCCGTGAAGTACGACGCGCGGCCGCGGATCCGCGCGAACAGCGCCGCCGATGCCGCGAGCGCGCTGTCACCCGCACTCGGCGCAACGTGCCCATAGAGCACCGGCTGCTCGAAGCGCGCGCGCCAGTCGCTCACCGCGCTCCGGAACGATAGCGCCGCGGCAAGGCGAGTCGAGTCGTTCGCAGAGATGCTCACGAGAGAATCGAGCGCGGGTCCCAAAGCCGCGTCCGCTTGCGCGACCTGCGGGAGCAGCGCGCGGTTTCCCGTGATCAGGAACCCGCGCGCCGTCGCTTCGGCATCGACGCTCGCTTCCACCGCGACGCGCGCGAGGCGCTCGACGTTCCGGCTTCGCTCGAGATAGCGCTGTGTGGCGTCCTGGACGAACGACAGCGCAGCGACCGTGATGGCGATCGCGCCCAGCGATCCCGCAGCGAGCCACGCCGAGCGCGTCAGCTCACGCGAGACCGCCCGTCCACCTCCTGTTCTCGCGGCTGACGGTCGTTCCTTCGAGATGTCGTGAGGCATTCACCAAATGGTAATACCCGATACCTCGGGTCGCGCAAGCCATCGCGACAGAAAACGGACGGAAGAGTTCAATTCGGGTTAGGGTCGCGTCCAATGCGGTGCCGTCGCCCAGTCCTTCGGCTCGAACAGCGCATCCGCGAGCGGGACGCCGGTGCGGATGTCGCTGTACTCTTCGCGAAGCCGGAGCTTGCCGTTCGCGTACTGTTCCACTTCGCTCGCGACCCAGGCGCCCTTGTCGGTTCGTATGTACTTGTTGAATCGAATATCAGTACGGCCCCGGGCCGTTCGCTCGAGCAAACGGACGGTGAGCAGCCGCTCGCGATCCACCCAGAACTGCTTCGACGTCGTATCCCCTCGCTCGGCGCCGACGATGAAGACGGGGCGCCCCTGCCATGTTCCCTCGTGGAAACGCGAGAGGTCGAAGCCGAGGCGCCGCAGATCGGCGTCGCTGCGTGCGGCCGGCTGCGTGTAGAGGTCGAAACCAAGCATGAGCGGCTCGTAGGTGCCGGTGTCGGCGGTGACGAGCTTTCCCGCGTTGAACGAGTAGATGCTGTCGCGGCGATAGAGCGTCCCGGTTTTCGACGCGAGATCCGTATCGATGCGCAGGCGTCCGGGGAACGCGCCCGCGCCGAACCACGTCTGAACGAACTCGTGCCCGTTCGTCGTGTTCACGATCGTGGTGCGCTGGCGGAACGTCACGGTGTGATACCAGGAGTTGGTATAGAGTTCCCTCATGGCGCGCACCAGCGTCGCACCGCTCGTGATGGCGGCGCCTTCGGCGGTCGATGGAGTCGGCGTCGAACGCGGCGGCGTGCGTGCCGGCGTCGTCGGCTGGGGCGCCGGGGCGGGCCGGCTCCGGTGACAGCCAGCCAGCACGGCGACGAAACCGGCGAAAACGAGCAACCCCGCTGCCGATGGGAGCGGGGTTGAGATCGAGCGCCAGCGAAGAGCGGTCATGGTCACGGTTCGAGTCGGTAGCCTGCCTTCCACACCGTGAGAATGTGCCGCGGCTGCGAGGGATCGTCCTCGAGCTTGCGCCGGAGCTCCGCGATGTGGATGTCGACGGTTCGCGTCATGACCTCGACGCGATGGCCCCACACCTCACGCAGCAGCTCCACGCGCGATGCAACCGCGCCACGACGCCTCACGAGCGCCAACAACAAATCGAACTCCTTCGGGCTCAGTGCAACAGCGGTGCCCTCCTTCATGACAGTCCGCGAAGCCGGATTGATCTCCACACTCCCGAAACGCTCGAGTCCGTCAGATCCGGCGCGATGCTCAGCGATGCGCGAGCGGCGAAGGAGCGCCCCGACCCGGGCGAGCAGCTCGAGCACGCCGCAGGGCTTGGTGACATAGTCGTCCGCGCCGAGCCGGAATCCGAGGACCTTGTCCGCTTCTTCGCCGCGGGCGGTGAGGATGAGCACCGGCACGTCGGAGCCGCCCTCGCGCAGCGTCTTGAGGACACGGTAGCCGTCCATTCCAGGCAGCATGAGGTCGAGCATGACGAGGTCCGGCGTCCAGGCACGGGCTCGATCGAGGCCCGTCTCACCGTCTTCCGCGACCTGCACTTCATAGCCTTCGATCTCGAGACCGGTGCGCAGCCCGTACGCGAGATCCGGATTGTCTTCGACGATGAGTATGCGCGGCATGGTGAGGTGAACGGTGTCCGTCGTCGATGTGTGCGCGTCGGCCAGGGTGGAGTACGTCATGGGACCGCCTTGAGTTGCACGGGGGAGTGAGCAGGAGGCGACTCGTGATGCGAGTCGTCGGGTTCAGGCTGCGAGAGAGGGAGCTCGATGACGACGCGCGCGCCACCGCCAGGCGCGCCTTCCGCGCGCGTGCGTCCGCCGTGCAGAGTGACGAGCTCGCGCACGACCGAGAGTCCGATGCCGCTGCCGCCGGTCGCGGACTCCGCTTCGCGATTCAACCGGACGTACGGCTCCCAGACACGCTGGCGATCGTCGTGCGGAATGCCGGGGCCCTGATCCTCGACCCAGATGCGCACGCGCTCTCCGACGATCTCCGAGCCGACGGTGATCACCTGGCCGGCAGGTCCGTACTTCACGGCATTGTCGAGCAAGTTGAGAAGAATCTGACGGAGCGCATCGCGATCGAGCGACACGATCGTACCCGCCGCGAGCGCGCTCGTGACGGACATGCGCCGCGCGCGCGCGAGTGGGCTGAAGAGCTCGAGCGCTTCACGGATCTCCTGATCGAGATCCGCCGGCGCCGGCGAGATGCGGTTGGATCCCTTCTCGCCACGCGAGAAGTTGAGAACATTCTCAACGAGATACGTGAGCCGCCGCGCTTCCTGATCGATGATGCCGGCCGATCGCACCCGCTCTTCCTCCGAGCGGAGCTTGCCCATGTGCAGCAGCTCGGCGAACCAGCGGATCTGCGCCAGCGGCGTGCGCAGCTCGTGCGAGACGCCGGAGACGAACTCGGTGCGCAGGCGCGCGAGCTCCTGCTGGCGGCGCAACTGCAGCAGGGCGACGGTGAGCAGGCCCGCGGCGATCATGAACAGCACGATCAGCACCGGCAGCCGGGAGCTCGGCAGGCCGCCGACGACGAGCTTGCCCGCGAAGTCCGGGTTCAGCGTGGCGCGCAACACCAGGCGTCCGAACGTCGGCTCGATGGTGTCGAGCGCACTGTAGGTCGTCGCGATCCAACCCGGCGACTTGTAGACCTCGGTGCCCGTGAGCGTCGTCGCCGAGATCGAGAGAATCGAATCCGCCGGCAGTCCGTGAATCAGCGACTCGGGGAGCAGCGAGCTCGGTTCACCTGACTGTCCGCCGATGTTCGCGAACATCGGCGCGAGGAAGGGCTTGGGGTCGGTGACATAGCCGTAGACGGCGACCGGCGAGCCGCGGTGAACGTCGCGCGCGATGACGAACACCACGAGCACGGGTTTACGATTCCGCTCGCCGAAGAGCATGGCGTAGGAGTCGTTCGTGAGAATGACCGCGAGATTCTTGAGCGGTCCGAATCGGCCGTCGGGTGAGCCGAAGGCGAGGATCTGCGCGTCACGGACCGGCGCGAGCGATTTCGTGTACGCGACCATCGTATCACGCGCCCAGGCGAGGTCCGCGTCCGGCAGATCGTTGTCCGTGGTGCGGAAGGTTCCGTCCGCCCAGTCGTACCGGAAGAAATAGCGCACGCCGCCGAGGCAGCCACACCAGCTCACCATGAGTCGCGCGACGGAGTCGACCTCTTCGGGCGGCAGCAGTGTGCGATCGAGGTTCGACGGGTCGACGCGCGACGCCTGCGAGCTCAGCGAGGCGACGACCTGGGCGAGCAGCGCGTTCTTCGTCTGCTGGGTGAGCTGCCAGTTGGCGAGCTTGGCGTAGTCGTGGAGGGCGCTGTCGGCGGTGCGACGCTGCGATGCCGCGGCGTCCCAGGCCTGATATGCCAGGACGGCCGCAACGACCAATGCGAGGATCAGCAGGGCGACAGTGCCGATCAGGCGGGGCGGACGGCGCATGGTCCCTGAATACAAAGGGTTTGCGCGCAACCGGGCCAGAGTTTTTCGGGGCGTTTACTGAAACCTTGCAGGCGAGCCCGGCTTCCGCTGGCTTCGAGTTCTCGCCATAGGACTGCCGAGCACCCGTCGAAGCCGTTACCGAAC
>Ga0070681_10003410_pt1 | contig 14887 bp, 14 predicted proteins | sample KBSC83BmetaG_FD_65650 | JGI IMG/M metagenome (GOLD analysis project Ga0070681, IMG submission 65650) | Corn rhizosphere microbial communities from Kellogg Biological Station, Michigan, USA - KBS C8-3B metaG | ecosystem: Host-associated > Plants > Roots > Rhizosphere | place: USA: Michigan...
GCTGTCGACACGTCGACCGGAAACCACAACCCGTGCGGCTTCAACAGGCCGTTCAGACGATCGAGCACCATCCCAGGCTGCACAACGGCCTCGGCCGTCCCGACATCCAGCTCGAGCATCCGACTGAGGTGCTTCGAGTTGTCGACCACCAGAGCGGCGCCGACGGTCTGGCCGCATTGCGAAGTTCCTGCACCGCGTGACAGGATCGGAACACCTTCTTCGACAGCTATCTGTAAAGCGGCCCGCGCTGCGTCCTCGGTACGCGGGACAACTACGCCCAAGGGGTCGATCTGGTAGATCGATGCATCGGTACTGTAGCGCCCCCGCGAGAAGGCATCGAACAGCACATCGCCGTCTACGTGCTTGCGCAGGCGCTGCTCGAGGGAAGATGGAGCTTGCGCGGTGCCGCGCGCATGGAAGTGGATCGGTGCTACGGGCGCATTCATTGTCGTTGTCCCTGGACCACCCCGGGGAACGGCCATCTTACCGCACGCGGCGTCCGGCTTGAGCGAGGTCGGGAGTTTCGGTAGTCTGACAGGTTCCACTGTCGCGAGGTTTGCATCCATGTCTCTCCACACCGGCCGCCATTTCCTGCAGATCCCGGGACCGACGAATGTTCCGGACCGTGTGTTGCGTGCGATCGACAATCCCACGATCGACCACCGCGGACCCGAGTTCGCGGAGCTGGGCAAAGAAGTGCTGGAGGGCATGAAGGCCGTGTTTCAAACACGCCATCCGGTCGTGATCTATCCGGCGTCCGGCACAGGGGCCTGGGAAGCTGCTCTCGTGAACACGCTGTCGGAGGGCGACCGCGTGCTCATGTACGAAACCGGACAATTCGCGTCGCTCTGGCAACGCATGGCCGGCCGGCTCGGTCTCGATGTCGAGCTCATCGTCGGCGATTGGCGGCACGGCGCTGATCCGGCAGCGATCGAAGCGCGCCTGGCCGAGGACCGCAGCCATGCGATCAAGGCGGTCTGCGTGGTGCACAACGAGACCTCGACCGGCGCGGTGACGCGGGTTGCCGAAGTGCGACACGCGATCGATCGCGTCGGTCATCCGGCGCTACTGATGGTGGACACGATTTCGTCGCTGGCCTCGATCGACTATCGGATGGACGAGTGGGGCGTGGATGTCACCGTTGGCGGTTCACAGAAAGGACTGATGCTGCCGCCAGGACTCAGCTTCAACGCGGTCGGCGACAAAGCGTTGCAGGCTTCGAAGACCGCGCGGCTGCCGCGCTCGTACTGGAACTGGGAAGAGATGCTGGCCGTGAATCCGACGGGTTTCTTCCCTTACACGCCCGCCACGAACTTGTTATACGGCTTGCGCGAAGCGCTCCGCATGCTGCATGAAGAGGGCCTCCACAATGTCTTCGCACGCCACACGCGACACGGCGAAGCGACACGGCGTGCGGTTCGCGCCTGGGGCCTCGAAGTGCTGTGCGCCGATCCCGCGGAGTACAGCGGCTCGCTGACCGCGGTAATGATGCCCGAAGGGCATGACGCCGATCGCGTTCGCAACATCATCCTCGAGCGTTTCGACATGTCGCTCGGCATGGGGCTGGGCAAGCTCAAAGGGAAGATCTTCCGTATCGGCCATCTTGGCCACTTCAACGACCTGACTCTGGCCGGCACCTTGTGCGGCGTCGAGATGGGGCTGTCGCTCGCTCACGTGCCTATCCGCAAAGGCGGCGTCCAGGCAGCGCTGGACTACCTCGCCGCTCCGGCGCAGGGCGGAGTCAAGCCGGCCCGCGCCGCGGCGTGATTACCGTCCGCTCATGCCGAAACGGCAACGTGATCGTGCAGTCGGAACGCCGGTGAGGTTGTAGGATCTACTCGGTACCTTGCGCACCCTCGCGCGCCAGACTTGAACTACTAGCGGCGGCCGCACGCATGAGCCTGTCGCGCACCGCATCCCACTCGGGGCGCTCAGGCGGCGCCTCGACCACGATCATCGAGCACCCCGAGCGATCGATGAAGCGCAACAGCGCATAGAGATCATGCGCGTAGGCCTGCGCATCTGTTGCCGCGATTTGCCAAAGCGCGGAACGCGAATCACGCGGCCTCGCGTGACGCGCAAGGACGGCGACCGGACGCAGAGCGGATTGCTCACGCACCACGCGATCGAGATCGATCGACGCCACCAGCAACAACGGCAGCTGCGGGGCGTAGTGAGCCTCGAGCGATCCAGACACTCGCGGCGATTGGGCGCCGGCGCGCGTCACGGGCGCGCCGATGACGCTCTCGATCTCGGCGGCGCCGATGCGCCCGGGGCGCAGCAGCGTGGGCACGCCCGAAGATACATCGAGAATCGTCGACTCGATGCCGACCTCGCACGCACCGCCGTCGAGCACCAGGTCGACGCTATCTCCAAGCTCATCACGCACGTGCTGTGCCGTGGTCGAGCTGATGCGGCCGAAGCGGTTCGCAGAAGGCGCCGCGATACCACCGCCGAACACGCGCAGCAGTTCCTGTGCGATCGGATGCGAAGGACAACGCAATCCCACCGTATCTTGTCCGCCGGTAACTTCGTCGATCACGCTGGCCGCCCGTTTGAGAACAAGTGTCAGCGGCCCAGGCCAGAAGCGAGCCGTAAGCCGTTCGACGTCGGGCGACATGTCTCGGGCCCAGCGAGCGAGATCGTTGGCATCGTGCACGTGCACGATGACAGGGTGGTCCGCCGGACGGCCCTTGGCTGCGAAGATGCGGCGCACGGCTTGCGGATTGGATGCGTCGGCACCGAGCCCGTAGACGGTCTCGGTAGGGAAGGCGACGAGCTTGCCTTCTCTGAGTAGCTGCGCGGCGTGTCCGATTTCAGATGACTGCACTAGCCAACCAGCATCTTCAGCGCATCGCGATACTTCTGGGCGGTCCGCACCAGAACATCGAGCGGAAGCGCCGGAGCCGGCGGCTTCTTGTTCCAGTTCTGCGCCTCCAACCAATCGCGCACGAACTGCTTGTCGAAGCTCGGCGGGCTGGTTCCGACTGCATACAGATCGGCCGGCCAGAAGCGCGACGAATCGGGCGTCAGCGCCTCATCGATCAGATACAGCGTGCCGGCGGCGTCTGTGCCGAACTCGAACTTGGTGTCGGCAATGATGATGCCTCGCGTTGCCGCATAGGCAGCCGCCTCGTTATAGAGTTGGATCGCTTTGTCACGCACCTGTGCTGCCATCGCGCTGCCGAGCAGCTTCTCCGCCTCCCTGAACGGAATGTTTTCGTCATGCGTGCCCGCGGGCGCCTTGGTGGATGGGGTGAAGATCGCCTGCGGCAGCTTTTCCGCTTCTCGGAGTCCCGCGGGAAGAGCAATGCCACAGATCGTGCCGCTCTTGCGGTACTCCTTCCAACCCGAGCCAGCGACATAACCGCGCACTATCGCCTCGATGGGAAGCGGCTGCAGCCGGCGCACGACGAACGCGCGCCCCGCGACCTGATCGCGTTCGTTCGCGGGCACCAGCGATTCGGGCGCGACATCGAGCAGATGGTTGGGAATGACGTGCGCGAGCTTGCGGAACCAGAAGTTCGACAGCGCTGTCAGCACTTCACCCTTGCCCGGCACCGGTGTGGGCAGAATCACGTCGAATGCCGACAAGCGATCGGTCTGGATGATCAGCAAGCGCTCATCGTCGATCGCATAGATATCGCGCACCTTGCCACGGTGCAGCAACCGTAACGATGAGAGCGTCGATTCGAGCAGAGTCTTGGTCATCGAGTACTAGGCAGTCTTCAGTATGCCGGCCTGCGCGTTCGACAAGAGTAGCGACTTGATCTCCAACGCCAGTCCGAGCGCCGCCTGCACGCTGTCGCCGAGCACCGTGTAGTGGCCCATCTTACGACCTGGGCGCGCCTCGGCTTTTCCGTACAGGTGCAGCTTGGCGCGAGGATGGCGCAGCACCTGTTGCCAGGGCGGCTCACCATTGGCCCACAGATCGCCGAGCAAGTTGACCATGACGGCCGGACCATGCAGGTCCGTCGCGCCGAGCGGCAACCCGCACAAGACGCGCGCCTGCTGCTCGAACTGCGAAGTGACACAAGCGTCGATCGTGTAGTGGCCGCTGTTGTGCGGCCGTGGTGCGATTTCGTTTGCCAGCAGGCGACCATCGCGCAACACGAAGAACTCCACGCAAAGCACGCCGCGGTAGTCGAGCCGCGAAGCAACTGTAACCGCCGCGGCACGGGCTTGCTCCAAAAGTGTAGCTGAAACGCGAGCCGGTACGATGCTCACATCGAGGATGCCATGCGCGTGCTGATTTTCCGCGACCGGCCACGTGACAACCTCGCCATCGAAGCCACGTGCGACCACAACCGAGAGCTCGAGCTCGAGAGAAAGCAGCCGCTCGAGCACGCACGCCTCGGCTCCGAGCTTGACAAAACCCGCGCGGGCTTCTTCGAGTGTCTGCACGCGCGCCTGGCCCTTGCCGTCGTAGCCGAGCCGGCTACGCTTCAGAATCCCGGGCAGCAATGCGGCTGCGCCGGCGTCCACATCTTCGACGCGGTGGATGGCCTTGAATGGCGCAACCTCCAGTCCGCTACCGACGAGAAACGCCTTCTCGGCGATGCGATCCTGCGCGACCGCGACGCTTTGCGCCGCAGGGCTCACGACACAATGACGCGCGAGGAACCTCAAGGCCTCGGCCGGAACATTCTCGAATTCGGTCGTAGCAGCCGCGCAACGCGCTGCGAGCTGCTCCAGCGCCACAGGATCGACATAGTCCGCTGCGATGTGCTCGTCGGCGACGCTGCCGGCCGGACTGTCGCTGCCAGGATCGAGCACCACCACGCGATAGCCCATGCTCTGGGCCGCCATCGTAAACATGCGTCCGAGCTGACCGCCGCCGAGCAGGCCAAGCCAGGCACCCGGAGGAATTATCGCCACGGCGTCATTTCAATGGCGGCAGCTGCATCGCCTCGACCGCGTCGACCTGCGACCGACGGAAGTCAGCCAGCTTCTGCGCGAGGGTGGCGTCGTTGCCCGCTAGGAGCGCCACGGCGAACAAGGCAGCATTGACTGCGCCAGCCTCCCCGATCGCGAAAGTTGCGACGGGCACCCCTCTTGGCATCTGCACGATGGACAGCAGCGAATCGAGTCCTTGGAGATGCTTACTGGGCACCGGGACGCCCAGAACCGGAAGGATGGTCTTGGCAGCCAGCATTCCGGGCAGATGTGCCGCGCCGCCGGCACCCGCGATGATGCAACGCAGGCCGCGCGACGCAGCGCTTTCGGCATAGCGGAACATGGCGTCAGGCGTTCGATGCGCCGAGACGACGCGACACTCGTGCACAACGCCGAACTTATCCAACTGGCGCGACGCGTGCTGCATCACGTCCCAGTCGCTGTCGCTTCCCATCACGATTCCGGCCAGAGGTGTACTCATATGCGGCGATACGCGAGCTCAGGCAGGACTTTCGCCGACACGCACGATCTTCATCGTATTGGTGCCGCCCGGCTGGCCGATCGGCTCGCCGACGGTCAGTACGAACAGATCGCCCGGACGTACCGCACCGGACTCCACCAGCTTTTCCTCTGCCATGCGCAGCAACGTCTCGCGGCTGTCCCCCACGTACTGCAGCATCAGCGGGTAGACATCGCGGAACAGCGACAGCTTGTAACGCGTCGATACCTCCGGCGTCAGCGCGTAGATCGGCACACCGCAGTTCAGACGCGACATCCAGAGCGCTGTCGAGCCGGATTGCGTCAGCGCCGCAATCGCCTTGACCTTCAGATGGTAGGCCGTGAACAGCGCACCCATCGCGATCGATTGGTCCACGCGCGTAAACACCCGGTCCAGGAACTCGCGATCGAGCGTCACTTCGGTGGATTTTTCGGCTTCGAGGCAGACCCGAGCCATCGCTTCGACCGTCTCCACCGGATATCTGCCGCTCGCGGTTTCGGCCGAGAGCATGACCGCATCCGTTCCGTCCAAGACCGCGTTGGCGACGTCGGAAACCTCCGCGCGTGTCGGTACCGGACTCGAAATCATCGATTCCATCATCTGCGTCGCGGTGATCGTGAGCTTGTTCAGTTCTCGCGCAAGACGAATCATGCGCTTCTGCATCGCCGGCACTGCCGCGTCGCCGACTTCCACGGCCAAGTCGCCGCGCGCAACCATGATGGCGTCGGAGGCTTCGATGATCTCCCTCAGCGCGGTAATGGCCTCCGCACGCTCGATCTTTGCGATCAGCAACGCCTGCCCGCCGGCTGCACGCATCAGCTCGCGCGCCATGTACATGTCGGCGCCGCTCTTCGGAAACGAGACCGCGAGAAAGTCCGCCTTGAGCTGCACGGCGGTCTTGATGTCGTCCATGTCCTTGCCGGTGAGCGCGGGCGCAGTCAATCCCCCGCCTTGACGGTTGATGCCTTTGTTGTTCGACACCTCGCCGCCGTGGCGTACGACCGTACGGATCTGGCTGCCTTGCACCGACTTCACATCGAGCACGATACGGCCGTCGTCGAGCAAAAGGACGTCACCGGCCTTCACGTCGCGCGGTAGCTCCTTGTAGTCGAGTCCCACGCGCTCCTGGTTGCCGATGCTGCAATCGGCATCGAGAACGAACGGATCGCCGGTCTCGAGCCGGATCTTGTTCTGCTCGAACTTGCCGATGCGGATCTTGGGCCCCTGCAGGTCGACCATCAGGCCGACAGTCCGTCCCAGCTCACGAGACACCTGGCGCACAAGCTCTGCACGTCCGATGTGGTCGTCGCGCGTGCCATGCGAAAAATTCATGCGCACTACATCGACGCCGGCGGCGATGATCCGGCTCAGGACGCCGCGCTCGCTGCTGGCCGGGCCCAAGGTCGCTACGATCTTCGTGCTTCGTTGCATGGACGTTATTTGCTCCCGGCCGCGCGCTGTTCGAGCACTTCTACAGCGGGCAGCTTCTTGCCTTCGAGAAATTCGAGAAACGCGCCGCCCGCGGTGGACACATAACCAATCTTATCCGTCACACCGAACTTCGCGAGCGCAGCTACCGTTTCGCCGCCGCCCGCGAGAGAGAACGCCGAAGAGCCGGCGATGGCAAGCGCAATGGCACGCGTACCGGCCGCGAACTGATCGTATTCGAACACACCTACCGGTCCGTTCCAAACGATAGTAGCCGCCTTGCCGAGCAGACCGGTCAGCGCTGCAGCACTGCGCGGGCCGATGTCAAGAATCAGATCATCGTCGGCGATCTGCGCAACATCTTTCGTCGTTGCCGTGGCTGTGGCGGAAAATTCCTTAGCCACGACAACGTCCACCGGTAATGGCACGTTGCCGCCCTGTGCCTTGATCTGCGCCATGACCTTCTTCGCCTCCTCGAGGAGATCGGGCTCGCACAGCGATTTGCCAATCTTCATGCCCGAGGCGAGCATGAACGTATTGGTGATGCCGCCGCCGACAATCAACTGGTCCACTTTTCTGGCGAGCTCGGCGAGGATCGTAAGCTTGGTCGAGACCTTGGAGCCGCCCACGATCGCTACCAGTGGTCGCTTCGGGCTCTGCAGCGCCTTACCCAAAGCTTCCAGCTCTGCGGCCAGTAGCGGACCCGCGCAGGCCACCGGCGCGTACTTGGCGATGCCATGCGTCGTCGCTTCGGCCCGGTGCGCTGTGGCGAACGCGTCGTTGACGTAGATGTCGCACAACGCCGCCATCTTGCGCGCGAGCCCGTCGTCGTCCTTCTTCTCACCCTTGTTGAAGCGGCAGTTCTCGAGCAGGACGGCCTTGCCCGCGTCCACGCTCACGCCATCCAGCCAGTTGCGCACGAGCGGCACCTCGGCGCCGAGCAGCTCGGATAGCCGCTTGCCGACCGGCGCCAGCGATTCCTTCTCGTCGAACTGCCCCTCGGTCGGCCGGCCCAGATGAGACACCAGAAGAACGCGCGCGCCTTTGGAAAGCGCATGCTTGATACCCGGCAGAGATGCACGAATGCGCGTGTCATCGCTGATGGCACCGTCCTGCAGCGGCACGTTGAAGTCCTCGCGAATCAGCACGCGCTTACCGGCGAGATCGAGGTCGGTCATTTTGAGAATCGGCACGGCGTGACCCCTGGAGCTTGAACCAACAAGCGCACCGAAAGCGAACGGAGGATGCGCACGTACTTCGTTCGCCCGGTCATCAACGAGAGTCTACTTAGCATTCATCAGCGCAACCGTGGTATCCAGCATGCGATTGCTGAATCCCCACTCGTTGTCGTACCACGCGGAGACCTTGACCAGCGTGCCTTCCGCCACTTTCGTCAGCGTGGCGTCGAACGTGCTCGAGTGCGGATCGTGGTTGAAATCCACGGACACGAGCGGATCCTTGTTGTACGCGAGAATGCCCTTGAGCTCATTCTCCGAAGCAGCCTTCAGAACCCCGTTCACCTCGTCTACCGTCGTCGGGCGCTTCGCGACGAAGCTCAAGTCGACCAGTGAAACGTTGATCGTCGGCACGCGAATGGCATAGCCGTCGAGCTTACCCGCCAATTCCGGCAGCACGAGTCCGACCGCCGCCGCGGCGCCGGTCTTGGTCGGAATCTGCGATTGAGTCGCGGAACGCGCGCGACGCAAGTCTTCGTGGTAGACGTCGATGAGCACCTGGTCGTTGGTGTATGCGTGGATCGTCGTCATCAGTCCGCAAACCATCCCGATCTTGTCATGCAACGGCTTGACCAGCGGCGCCAGGCAATTGGTCGTGCACGACGCATTCGAAATGACGGTGTGGCTGCTCTTCAACACGCCATGGTTTACGCCGTACACAATCGTTGCGTCTACATCCTTCCCGCCGGGCGCAGAGATGATCACTTTCTTCGCTCCGCCGCGCAGATGCGCCGAGGCCTTTTCCTTGGTGGTGAAAAAGCCCGTGCACTCGTGGACCACGTCGACACCGAGATCCTTCCACGGCAGCTGGCTCGGATCGCGCTGCGCCAGCACCTTGATCCGGTCGCCGTTGACGACCATCGCATCGCCTTCGACCGTCACCGTGCCCTTGAACTTGCCGTGCACCGTGTCGTAGCGTGTAAGGTGGGCGTTGGTCTCTGGGCTGCCCAGATCGTTCAGCGCGACAACCTGGATCTCTTTCGAGCGCCCCGATTCGTACAGGGCACGCAGTATGTTTCGGCCGATGCGGCCATAGCCGTTGATGGCAATGCGAATCGTCATGGGTGCTGCTCCGGAAAAGGATGAGGAACTCGAGGGCGTCAGATGGAATTCTACTCCAGCCGCCGCATGGGCCATAGTTCGGCCGGCTTGCGTTGCGCAAGCAAGGGGGCTCTCGTATAGTGCCTTGCAAGCTCGCACCGTACGGGTGTGAGGCAATACGAGATCGATCTCGATTGACGGAGGAGAAGAAGATGAAACGGTTGCTGTTCGCGGCTGCGCTCGGCGCAAGCCTGCTGGGGTCGACGCTGCCGGCGTATCCGGCCGAGGAAGTCGAGGTCCTGCACTGGTGGACTTCAGGGGGCGAAGCCCGATCGGTGGCGGAGCTCAAGAAAATGCTGGAAGCGAAGGGCTACAAGTGGAAGGACTTCGCGGTCGCCGGCGGCGGTGGAGAGAACGCGATGACGGTGCTCAAGTCACGCGTGGTATCGGGCAATCCGCCCACGGCCGCGCAGATCAAAGGCCCGACCATCCAGGAGTGGGGCGCGGAAGGCGTGCTCGCCAACCTCGACGATACCGCCAAGGCCGGCACCTGGGACGGCCTGCTGCCGCCGGTGGTGGCCAATGTCATGAAATACCAAGGCCATTACGTGGCGGCGCCGGTCAACGTGCACCGCGTGAACTGGATGTGGGTCAATCCCGAGGTCTTCAAGAAGGCCGGCGCCAAGGTCCCGACGACGTGGGAAGAGTTCGCGACCGCGTGCGACAAGATCCAGAAAGCCGGCATGATCGCCGTGGCGCATGGCGGTCAGCCCTGGCAGGACTCGACTGTGTTCGAATCAGTGGCGCTTGGCGTGGGCGGTGCCGATTTCTACAAGAAGGCGTTCGTGCAACTGGATCAGGGCGCACTCGGAGGGGCCACGATGCAGAAAGCCTTCTCGGTGCTGCGTAACATCCAGAAGTGCACCGACAAGGGTGCGCCCGGCCGTGATTGGAACCTGGCGACAGCCATGGTGATTCAGGGCAAAGCCGGCATGCAGTTCATGGGAGACTGGGCCAAAGGCGAGTTCACGGCCGCCGGCAAAACCCCGGGCAAGGACTTCCTGTGCGTGCCTGCACCGGGAACCAAGGGCGCTTATACATTCAACATCGACAGCTTCGTGATGTTCGAGCAGAAAAGCGCGGGAGCCAAGGCCGGACAGAAGGCGTTGGCCGAAGCCATCATGAGCCCGGAGTTCCAGGAGATCTTCAACCTGAACAAGGGGTCGATCCCGGCGCGCGCCGGCGTCTCGATGGCCAAGTTCGACCAGTGCGCGAAAGATTCGACCGCTGAGTTCCAAGGCTCGAGCAAGAGTGGTGCGCTGGTTCCGAGCTGGGCGCACGGCATGGCGATTCCCGCTTCGACCCAGGGTGCGTTGTTCGATGTCGTAACGCAGTTCTTCAACTCGGACATGTCGCCGAAGGACGCAGCCCAGAAGCTGGCGCAGGCGGGCAAGACCAAGTAAGCATCGGTTGAGACGGCGGGGGCACTGCTCCGCCGTCGACCCACCGCTCCAACCCATGCAAACAGCCTTAGCGGCGGCGCCGGTTCCTGGCAGCGGCAGCGTGCGCGGCTGGCTGGCCGATACACTCCCCAAGGCAGTGCTCGCTCCGACACTGCTCGTGAGCCTGATCTTCGTGTATGGCTTCATCGCGTGGACCGTCTACCTTTCACTGACGCCTTCGCGCCTGCTGCCCAACTACGAGTTCGTTGGGCTCGCGCAGTACATCGCGCTGTTCGACAACGAGCGCTGGTGGGTAGCGCTGAAGAATCTGGCCATCTTCGGGTTTCTGTTTGTTTTCCTCGGGCTCGCGATCGGGTTGACGCTGGCCATTCTGCTCGATCAGCGTATCCGCATCGAAGGATTCCTGCGCTCGCTGTATCTGTATCCGATGGCGCTCTCCTTCATCGTCACGGGCGCAGCGTGGAAATGGATTCTGAATCCGAGCCTCGGCCTCGAGCATCTGATGCGCAGCTGGGGTTTCGAGAGCTTCTCATTCGACTGGCTGGTCAATCCTGATCGCGCCATCTACACGGTCGTGATCGCGGGCGTGTGGCAGTCGGCCGGATTTGTCATGGCGCTGTTTCTGGCAGGACTGCGCGGCATCGATGACTCGATCATCAAAGCAGCACAGGTGGACGGGGCAAGCCTGTTCACGATCTACCGGCGCATCATCATTCCGAGCATGCGGCCGGTGTTCTTCAGCGCGCTGATCATCCTGTCGCACATTGCCGTGAAGAGCTTCGACCTGGTGATGGCGCTCACCGCGGGAGGGCCGGGCTTCGCCAGCGATCTGCCCGCGACCTTCATGTATTCGTTCGCGTTCACGCGTAATCAGCTCGGGCTGGGTGCGGCCAGCGCCGTGATGATGTTGTTCATCCTGGCCGCGGTTCTGGTGCCGTTCATCTGGGCCGAAGGACGGCAACGCCGTCATGATCGTTGAACATCCTGATCGCTGAACGCCGTGATCGCCGACCCCCATGACTGACACCGTTCGCTCCGAAACAGCAGGCGCCGGCAACACCTTGCGTGTTCTGGTCTATGCGGCGCTGATCGTCGCAGCCGTCTGGTTTCTGCTGCCGATGTTCGTGATGATCATCACGTCGATCAAGAGCCTCGATGAGATTCGCGCGGGCAACCTATTGTCGCTGCCGGCGCACATTACGTTCGAAGCCTGGACCAAAGCCTGGGGCACCGCCTGCATCGGCGTGCATTGCGGCGGCATGAAAGGGTACTTCTGGAACTCCGTGCAGTTCGTGGTGCCCGCCGTGGTGCTATCGACTCTGATCGGCGCACTCAATGGCTATGTGCTATCGATGTGGCGCTTCCGCGGCAGCGAGCTGCTGTTCTCGATGCTGCTGCTGGGCTGCTTCATTCCGTTCCAGGTCGTCATCCTGCCGATGGCACGCACGCTTGGCCTGTTCGGCATCGCCAATACGACGACCGGACTCGCCTTTGTCCACATCGTCTACGGACTTGCGTTCACGACGCTATTCTTCCGCAATTTCTATGTGACGGTGCCCGACGAGCTGGTGAAGGCGGCCAAGATCGACGGCGCCGGATTCTTCACCATCTTCCAGCGCATTATTCTGCCGCTATCCCTCCCGATCATCACGGTATGCGTGATCTGGCAGTTCACGCAGATCTGGAACGACTTCCTGTTCGGCGTCGTGTTCTCCTCCGGTGAAAAGCAGCCGATCACCGCGGCGCTGAACAATCTCGTGAACACCTCGACCGGCGTCAAAGAATACAACGTCGACATGGCGGCAGCGATCATCGCAGCGTTGCCGACTTTGCTGGTCTATATCGTCGCAGGCAAATACTTCGTGCGCGGCCTGACCGCTGGCGCAGTCAAGGGTTGAGGAGAGCGACGTGTCGGCGCTGGCGATCAAGAACGTCACCAAATCCTTCGGCGCGGTTCAGGTCTTGAAGGGCATCAACATCGAGATCGACTCCGGCGAGTTCCTGATCCTGGTTGGGCCTTCGGGATGCGGCAAATCAACGCTGCTCAACATGATCGCCGGGCTCGATTCGGCTACCTCCGGCGAGCTCTGGATCGGTGGCCGCATGGTCAATCAGCTGAGCCCCAAGGACCGCGACATCGCAATGGTGTTTCAGTCGTACGCGCTGTACCCCACGATGACCGTGCGCCAGAACATCTCGTTCGGCCTGGAGATGCGCAGGGTGCCGAAAGACAAGCAGGACGAGATCGTCGCGCGCGTCGCGAAGATTCTGCAGATGGATCACCTACTCGATCGCAAGCCGAGCCAGCTCTCCGGCGGCCAGCGCCAGCGTGTCGCGATGGGCCGTGCGATCGCGCGCGATCCGGCGCTGTTCCTGTTCGACGAGCCGCTATCCAACCTCGATGCCAAGCTGCGCGTCGAGATGCGTCATGAGATCAAGCAACTGCACGAACGGCTGAAAGCCACGATCGTATATGTGACGCACGATCAGATCGAGGCCATGACCCTCGGCACATTGATCGCCGTGATGAAAGACGGCGAGATCCGCCAGTTCGGCCGTCCGCAGGAGATCTACAACAGTCCGGCCGACCTGTTCGTTGCAGGCTTCATCGGCTCTCCATCGATGAACTTCATCCCGTGTCCGGTGGTTCGTCCGGACGGCGTCGCAGGCGTGCAACTCACGAGCCGGGCCGGCAGCTTCACTTTGCCGCTGCCTCATCTGTCCGAGAAGCTCTCTCCGTGGGTCGGCAAGGAAGTGATCCTGGGCATCCGGCCCGAGCAGATCACGGACACCGTGGTGTCGCGGCATGTCAACGGAGCCGCGTTTCAACAGGCAGTGCAGGTCGATCTGGTGGAGCCTACCGGCCCGGACACGCTGGTCATCGTGGAGCTCAACAAGACGCGCGTCGTGACGCGCGTGCGCCCGGAGCAGGCACAGAAGCCTGGATCCACGATGGACTTTGTGTTCGACACGTCAAAAGCCGTGTTCTTCAATCCGCAGACGGAGAAGCGCGTCGCCTGACCGGTCAGGGTTCGGCACGCGCGCCGCGGGTGCGCTCATACTTGATTTTCAAGCCGAGCACGGTCAGGGACAATGCCAGCGTCACGAAGTTGGCGAAGATCAGCGGTACGGATCGCATCATGATCCCATACACGAGCCAGAGCGAAACGCCCGTAGCGAGCAGCGAGAACATGCGAAACGATACGTCGCGTGCCGACTTCGTGCGATAGATTTTGACCACTTGGGGTATGTAGGCGATCGTCGTCAAGACCGCTGCAACCATCCCGATCGAATCGGCGAGTCCGCTACTCACGATCCAAATCCGGTCTCCAGTGCGGACGCCAGACCGCGCAGCGCCGGCTGCTCGGCGAGGATGATCCAGGCCGGCACCTCGGACACGTACTTCGAGAAGCGCCCTTTGTGCTCGAAGCGGGCGCGGAACGGCGAACGCAGGAAGTAATCACCCAGGCGCGGGACAATGCCACCGCCGATGTAGAGCCCCGCCCGCGCCCCGAGGGTGACGACGAGGTTGCTGGCTACGGTACCGAAAGCCGCGCAGAAAATGCGTAGCGCTTCGGCGCACTGGGAATCCGCTTCCGCCAAACCAAGCTCGGCGACCTGCTCGGGTTTGAGCGCCTTGGCCGGAACCTGATCCAGCGCGCACAGCGCCTCGTACGTAGCGACGACCCCAGGGCCGCTCACGATGCGCTCGGTGGAGACGTGGCCATATCGATCACGCAACACGCGCAGAACGCCGTCTTCGCGTTCATCCATCGGGCTGAACGCGACGTGCCCGCCTTCACCCTGAATCGGTACCCAGCCGTCACCGCAACGGATCAGCGCCGATACACCGAGCCCGGTGCCGGCGCCGATCAACGCGATCGGCGTCCCTTCCGCCCCGTCTCCGCCGCCAACCTTGCGCAGCTCTTCCTTTTCCAGCAGCGGCAGTGACAGCGCCAACGCCGTGAAGTCGTTGATCATCAGCAACCGATCGAGACCAAGCGCGCGCCGGGTCTGGTCGATAGAGAATGCCCAGGGGCTGTTGGTAAGCTTGACGAGGTCGCCAGTAACTGCAGTCGCGACGTCGAATGCCGCTTCCTTGACGCTCGCGACACCCACACCGGCCAGGTAATGCCTGACGGCTTCTTCGAGGCCGCGGAAATCACCACACAGCAGGTTCTTTTCTTGCACCGGCCGAAGCGACCCAGGCGGCAGCAGCGCGAAACGCACGTTCGTGCCCCCGATGTCGGCGAGCAAGCGCATTCCGGTCATGGCTTCAGGCTCCTAGCTCTGCAGCATCCGCTTGGTAGTAGCGACGACGTTCT
>Ga0070681_10003412_pt1 | contig 14879 bp, 15 predicted proteins | sample KBSC83BmetaG_FD_65650 | JGI IMG/M metagenome (GOLD analysis project Ga0070681, IMG submission 65650) | Corn rhizosphere microbial communities from Kellogg Biological Station, Michigan, USA - KBS C8-3B metaG | ecosystem: Host-associated > Plants > Roots > Rhizosphere | place: USA: Michigan...
ACAATATGGTTTAGTTCAAAAAAATTTTTTTTAAGCGTTTTTCAGCCTAAAATCTGCGTGCTGGACGATGTTTTGGTAAACATTCTTTGCAATATACTGGTCTTCCTTCTGCTGGTTTGAAGGGAACCTGTGTTTCTTTTTTACAGTCTGCGCATGTGGCAGGAAACATTTGTCTGTCTTCTGTTGACATGATCTCCGTTGCTAATTGCTACATAATAACTGTTCACTCAGGATTTTTAGACCTTTATCACATGTTTGCCTATGTGGCTAGTATGATGGTTCCATAATATCATGGCTGTTCAGGGGAAGGTGTTTTCTGTCCTTGCTATGTACGATCTATCATTCTGGCAAAGCCAGTTGTCCTGAAAATTAAGATGATTGAGAACATTCCTACTACTAGTATAATCAATGCAATGGGAAATTCAGGAACCGGGTTGGTCTGACTGACTAGAAATGTATTTGCAGAATCTTCAAAGAATTGTGAATTTTTGTCAATGTTGACTGGATTGCTTGTTAATGCTAATGTGTACTGATTTCCATTGTTGAGATAATAAAATATGTTTTCACTAAATGATGTTGAGTTGTCTATTGTATACTGGGTGACAGAACTTGCTGCAACACGTACTCCGTCATTATATCTATCCACTATGCCTGCATACATTTTTGTTTTGGAATCTGGGCTTGGGCTTGTTATTTCTTGGTCTATTGTGGCAAGAATGTCATTATCCGAATGACTGTTTATTGCATCTATGACATTTTGTGAGATGTATCTGTGATAAATTCCAAATGTGGCATATTGGGTTTTGTCATTATTTGAAAATACAACTATTGCGTTGCCTGACATGTTTGCTGGCAAGTTCTTCAAAATTGTCCAGTTCAGGGGAGGCTGTATTGAAAAACTATAGTTGTCATTTTTGTAGGTGTTTGAGCCTGCATACTTTGTAGCGTCTGAAAACATTGAAGTGTTGTGACTTGTTGCATACGCTAGACTAGTGGAGAAGAGAAGAGTAAGAGTCACTGCAATTATTGGTATGACTTTATTCATGATTTTTCCTTGATTGTACTGTTATTTATTGTTCAAGATTTTCTCTAAAATCACTTTGAAAATTTCCTTACAATGGGTAGACAGTTGTCTATTATTCTGAGTACTTCGGAACGAATCACTTTTTTGTCTATTGATGCCCATACTGTATTTTTGCCCACTGCAAAAGAGATGGTCTGAACCTTCTCTCTTTCCTCCCACATGAATTGTACATCGCCAAGCTGCTTGTTAAACTGTGATGCCATGCGAGTCTTGATTGCGAGATGCGAAAACTGGTCAGATGTATTTTTTATGCTAAGTAATGGTTCATGTCCAGGCCTTCTCTCATATGCTACAATTCCTCCTTTACTGTCTATTACACCTGCAAACCTGACATACTGGCTAATGGCACGTATCTCTCTTACAATTCCTTGTGCGTCTTTCTTGTTCAACACCCACGTTCTAATTTTTTACTATTTAATCATTGTCAGCTTGTATTGCAATCTTACATTGATTACAAATCTAGTATGGAGTCACTTGACTAGAATTATTGTAAAAAGTCTCGTTTCATACTCTTTACAGCTTCTTGTTTTAGCTGCATCGCAAAAAAATTGTCTGGCTCGTAATCTAGTACCGTATCAAAGTATGCTATGGCCTCATCATACTTGCCAAGGTGTGATAACGCAAGGCCTTTGTTTATTATGATATTTGTCTCCTTTGGCTGCGTTTGAAGTATCTTGTCAAAGCAATCTATTGCTTCTCGATATCTTCCTACGCTGTCAAGTGAATATCCTTTGAGGGAAAGAGCACCGGGATCATTTGGTACTAGTATTAGGGCTTGCTCAAAACACAAAAGTGCATCCTCATATCTATTCATGTTGGGGTTTGAAAGACACAATCCCTTGTTGACAAATGCTCCAAAGTTGTTGGGATCTATTCTCAGTGATTTATCGTAATACTCTATTGCGTCATCAAACCGTAATAACATTTGAAATGATATTGCCTTGTCATACAGTAATTCTGCATTATTTGGTTCAATCTCCAAAGCCCTGTCTAGGTGTGATACTGCTTCTTCTTGTTTTCCATCCTTTTGTAATCTAAGCGCTTTTTTGTGAAGTGATGCCACAGAATCGTTTTTAGCTGTTGCATCAGGTCTGTTCAATAGTATCATTATGTGATTCTGATTGATAAAGATTCAATCTATGTTATCTGGTTTCATAATTTCTTGTTGCAAAAATTGATAATAATCTTGACAATTATAATGACCTTTTACAAAGTATTGATATCTTGAACCCAAGTCGCAAGAAAACAATTAACCTATTTGCAATTGTTATTGTACTATTGATTGTAATACCTGAAGTTATTGGACATACTTTTTTTGACAAGGCCCATCCTGAGAACTCGTCTGTCGTTGCGGCACTGGCTCTAGCAAATAAGATTGGTGTAAGTAAGCATTCTAGTCCCACTTGTCAGCTTACCATACAAAATGATACCTCTGAAGCACAAGTTGCACGAGCTGCTGGTCTTCAAGGTCAATATGGGAACTTTACTTGTTCTAGTCCTTGATGCTGATTCCTTTAGATATTTTTATTGATTAGATTCATTTGATAATTTTACACTTGACGGTTATGTCTTTTGCAGATACATAATATGTGTAAACCAAAATTGCAATCGATATCAATCTCAACGGTGTCTCATAATTTGTAAGAAATGATGTAGCTGTACCGCCTATGGTGCCAAAGACTGACACTATGGAAAATCCAAGTGAGCCACAACTGCATGCTCCTGCTCCTGCACCTATGATGGACCCGAAAAAACCAACACCTGATCTCTTCAAACTATTTTTCATGATGTGTATACGGTATATGCTAAAACTTGCAACAATTCCTGATAGCACTGAGATTATCACAATCAATGCAAAGTCCACAAATGCATATGCTGGAACATAAAAGACTACAATAGGTGAGAGAAAAATAAATTCTGAAACTATGGAAAGAGATACAAGTAGAGTGACAAATATGGCACCTGACAAGTAAAGATATTTTTTATTCGAATAAACTATCGCAAATGCCTTGCTGTATATCATGCTATAAAATACTCTTGGGAATTATTTAATTGTGTTTTATGCCGTGGATGGTATCTAGGATGGCAAGTACAAAGATTTTAGCTAACTGGAATCTGTAACGATAATGGTGGCGATAGCGCATTTGGATTGGATATGCTCTGCCACACAAAGATTTGCGCAGTGTATGTTCCTGCAGACTGTGGCAACCACGACTGTCCTAGATTCAGGGTCTGTTTTGGTGTCATTGAACCTGTTATCCAAGACAGTGAAACTGTAATTCCATTACTGTCCTGTATTTGTACAAGATATGCAAATGGCTGGTCTTTATTTTCCTGATTTGTAACATTTGAAACAATTTGGATCTGTTGATCTACGCTTACCTTGTCAACTGATTTTCCTGTCGAGTCTACCACTCTTGCATTATCTGCAGGTGCCTGCTCTAATGGGGGAAGAGATGTTCCTGCAACTGTTGTTGCAGTGATATGTAATTGGTCAGATGGTGAATGCGGAAGAGGCAAAGTCATGTCTGTATAATCTGCAGTCACGGTATCTCCTGGTGTTACATGTATCCTATTTCCAGATGAGCTCAAATCTGTTGTAAAGTATACAGTTCCTTCAAAGACTCCTGTGTTTGGACCTGTTTCTGTCATTGTTACCTTTATGCCTCCAGAATCTGAATCAGACCAAACATTTGCATCAAATTTGTCAATTGCATCTGGATTAAGATTCATGTCCAAATCGGTTATCTGTAATGTTCCTTGGCTATTTACTGGATAACTTGGCTGTAGCCATTTCACCGTACCTAGGTTCCATTGAATTGTCCCAGATCCTGTGACAACTTGATTACGATTGTATTCAAACGAGACTGTAATCCCGTCACTTCTGCTACTTGGAAGAAAGCCGTTTGTTGGACCGCATGTGGGGTTGCATGTTGATTGAATTCCAGTTGGGTTTGTACCCTGTCCGTCTACTCCAGTTGCTCCTTTTGCTGTTGGGTCCCCCGTAAGTGTTACATATCCACTAAATATTCCTGTGTTTGTACCAGTTTCTACCAAACGATATGGTATGCTGTTGCCACTTGTAGATACTGTAATTTTGTCATCTGTGGTAACTCCTATTTCATCAATCAGATTAGGATCCGAGTTAAAGTCTGGGGCGTAGATTGTGATGTATACACGGTCAGTCCAACCAAATATTTTTTTGTTAAGTTGTATTGGCGATGTCGAAAATGCATTTTGGGGCATTATGATAAGACACATGATAATTATTGAAACTATGATAATCTTTTCCAACTGCTATTTAGTACTGTAGTGGACACCATCATAAACATTGAGATGTTGTTATATGAGCAATTTTTGTATGGTATACAAAATATGAGACACATTATTTTACTGCAAGTTTCTTATTAGGTATTATGAAGAGTTGCTGCTGCACTTGGTAAAACTCTCTCTTGTACGCGGTCCTGTGATATCTGCAATTGGTTTGATTGTGGTAATGGTAGGAGCTAATCTCTTTGATACGTCATACCAATCCGTGGAATCAATTATAGGAACAACGCATGATATATTCACAGACAAACAGATTCTTCCAAATCAATTTGTAAACTCTACAATCCTTTCAGCTAATCTAAAAGAACACAATGTCATCATAGTACATGCAGTACCTTCATCTGTATCTGTAAAGTTGGAAGGTGTCGACCCTAACGGTATGACTTTTGAAAAAGAAAGCAAAGATGGCTTTCTGTATCATATAATACAACGAAGTAATCAGGGTGGGTCATATATCATCAAGGTACTTGATACTGGGAATCAACCTGTGATAATTAATGCTGTTATGGGCGAAGACCCATTCTTGAGCAACAACTGTAGTATAGAATATGGAATAAAATGTGATATAGTCTATGTATCCGTTGGTATGGTGGCAAGTGGAATAATTACATTTGTTGTTGGAATTGCGATTGGGATGTATTACTTTAAAAAAGAACAAAACCTCCAAAAGAAATAATCTTCATTTGAAGGTGCCATGACGCTGATTCTATTCGGGATAACCATCAATAGTCTTATCAAGTAATGCGGTCATACTATCTCATGTCAAAAACATCTGCTGCTCCAAAAGATTGGGACAAGTTATGGCTTGAATATAATAAATCGCTCAAGGCATGGATGCAATCTTTTGAATCTCTTCAAAAGGCAACTAAAGATGTCCAATCAAAGTATAATGATGTCATGGCAAAAGCACTGAAGGACTCCAGTGATAAAACTATGAACCAATTTACTGAAAACTGGCAGAAATCAATGAGCCAAGCAGGAGTTGATACGTTCAAACAATTTGGAAATAACTGGCAAAAAATATTCAACCAGTCTGGAATGGATCAAGTAAAAGCTTATGGCGACATGATGAACAAGTTTGCTGAAACCTGGCAAAAGATGTGGAACAAGTAAAATCATCTGCCTTTCTACTTTATTTTCAAAAACTTGGACTTGGGAGGTGCAAAACTGTTTCATGGTTGAAAACCCGGAAGTCTGATTTGCAAAGATCTAGGAAATGACTTTACTTGATTTTAGATCAAAAGTGGATCATTTTGAGCTCAAAAATCGATTTCAAGATAAAATTTGTTGCCAACTTTCTTAGCGATCCTAGCTAACAAACCATTTGACAGAAAGGTTTTTAATATTCGGAAATTTAGAACACACAAGTTGAATTCCAGAATACTTTTCGCTGTATTAGCAGTTACAATCTTCTCATTGGCAGTATCTTCCGTATCTGCATTTGCTCAGACTGGAACATCGACCACTAGAACTAGTGAGGCTACTGTAAACGAGCAGACATTTGTCACACTATCTGGTGAAGACTCGACCGACCCACACTTCCAAGCCATATCATATCAATGGCAACAGTTGTCTGGCGAACCGGTGACTTTGTCATCAACTTCTGATGTTGACATTTCTTTTACAACTCCAGCAGTTCCACCGCACGAAACTAAAGATCTCAAGTTTTCATTAATTGTAACCAATCCTCAAGGACTTACAAGTATTACTGCATTCACACTTCATGTCATCCACAACAATCATCCTCCAGTAGTAACTACTGATCATGAATTGACTGTGATGGAGGGAACTCCAATGACTTTGATGGCTACTGCAACTGACCCAGACGGTGATACTATGACTTATGCATGGACTCAGGATTCTGGTTCTAAAGTAACCCTGTCAAATCCAACTGAACTTACTACCATGTTTACTGCACCAATGGTTGGCTCTGACACAAACGCAACATTACACTTTACAATTACTGCAAATGATGGCCTAGGCGGCATCGGTTCTGACTCTGTCCTAGTTCATGTCATCAGCGCATCTGTATACAAACTTGCATCACTAGATTGTGGGGCAATAATTAGATCACACGAAGGTGGAAGTGCAACTCTTGTAGAAGCAATTGATAATCCATCCAATGCTCCTCTAACATACCAGTGGACTCAGGTCTCTGGCGCACCAATTACAATTTCATCTGCCACTGATGCATCGCCAGTAGTATCCCTTCCAACTGGATCTGGTGGCAATGTATACGCATTCCAATTAACACTTAGTCAAGGTAATACAGTTGTAGGAAACTGTGAACAATATGTTTACGCTGCATATCCTGAACCAGGCGGTGCTCCAACTGCAGATGCAGGTCCAGACCAAGTAGTTCCAGCACTATCACAAGTTCAACTTAATGGCTCCAAGAGTGTTGGTCAATACTTGAAATTCTCTTGGGTACAACTCTCAGGTGAACCAGTGCAGTTACTTAGTGCAAATACTGTAATGCCATCATTTACTGCACCTGATGTAGCCTTGGGTGAGACAAAGGACCTAGTGTTCAGTAATACCGTGAGCAACTCCTTTGGAAAGGATGCAGCCATAGTACACATTACAGTGGTCAACCCATCATCACCACCAACTGCTGTAATCACAATCAAGTAAAATAGTAGAATTTTTTTCTACACCGTACAATCTTTTGGTTCTATATTGACTGATTGGATGAATTATACTAAAGCCATTTTAGGAGATGGCACAACTAGTTCTTAAGAATAAATATGATTAATTTATTTAAAGCAAAATGGCAGCCATGACTATGAACCATACTAGATACTTTATTCTTGCAATCTCACTTGTTCTGCTTGGAACCTTGGGTGCCAACTTTTATGCAGAGGGGGCTGCACCACAGGTGCCAACAATCACACCTACTGGTCTTAGTGCCACTGCGGTTTCCCCCACACAGATTAACCTGTTTTGGTCTGCACCTTCACAAAACTATGGAAAAACAATTGTTGGATACAAAATTGAACAGGAAATAAGTTCTGGTGTGTTCAATACTATCGTATACAACACTGGCAGTACACTTACGTCATATTCTATAACTGGTCTAAAAACAGGAGTTGCATACACATACAGAGTATCAGCAGTTTATTCTGATGATACCTCCACTGATCCTTCAAATATTGCAGCTGCCATTCCTTCTACCACTTCGGTACAATCTCCCAGTCCGCCAATTTCCTCTTCTACTGCAAATGTGAAATTTGATTTTGTTCCTTCTGATGGAACTACGCTATCTAGTGTAATACTTAGTCAAAGTGACTATCTTGGATTACAATACAAAAAAGATCCTAGAAGCATAATGCTTGATGCAATTCCTACCGCTGATCCTATAAACAACAATCTTGCAAGTTTGTTATCTTACCAGAATAATCATCTAAGTGATCTCTCAGTCCCTGCTCCATTAATTGCAAAACCTGCTTCCTCTACTAGAGTTAATCTATCATGGCTTCCTCCGATTGAACAATACGGTCAGAAGCTAATGGGATACAGAGTAGAACTAAAAGATTCACAAGGAGTATTCCAGGTAATTGATGTAAATACTGGAAATAGCACCACAAAATATTCTATTGATGGCCTAACCCCTGATACTACATACACGTATAGGGTCTCAGCAGTTTATTCTGGGACACACAGTAATCCGTCAAATGAGGCATCTGTAACAACATTGGTGTATGTTCCACCACCTGTGCAAAAGCCAAACCAAAACACAACATCGTCTACACAGCCTACCAATACGACTCCATCTGATGTACCGCCTGCTGCAAACAACGTAAAACTTGACTTTACAGCTCCTGACGGAAACGTGTTGACTGGAATCATAATGACGCAGAGTGATTACCAACAGCTTGTTATCATAAAGGACCCAAGAACAATTCTATCAAATGTCACCCAAACATCGTCTACAATTAACAATGTACTGTCAGGCATTTTGAGATATCAAACACTTCATACTGTAAAGGAGCCTGACAATGTACCGCCCACACAAATACCCATTGTAAATTCTAGTCAACCTCCATCATCCGAAAAACCCACGTCTCCTGATAGCACGTTGGTAAATGGTATAATCACTTCGGTTGTAGCATCAGGTGTTGTTGGTATAACTACGTGGTTTGTTAGAACCAAGGTGGCAAGAAAGATTGCAAAGGATTATCATTTTACACTGGAGCATGCATCTGCTGCAACTGCATCTCAGGTACGAATACGAAACAGCGGAGAAACAATAGAGGACTGTGTAATAGTGTGTGAAAAAGATGCATGTGTCTGGATTGATACAAATCTTGACAAGCCTCGGCACATCTACGAAGGAAGTGTCTCATCGGTAACAATTCCTAAAGAATATGAGCATCAAAATCCTATGATAATTGTCAAGAGCGGCAAGAAGGTATTGAGAAAAATAAAGCTTGATGATATGGCCCATGGATAGGCCAAAAATAAATTAATAAAAAGTTGGGCTTAAGACGAGTACTTTTTCAAGTTCCCGTTCTTGTTGAACAGATCTTGGACGTTTGTGTCTGCAAGGTGATACTTTATGTTGATTCCCTTGTTGACATCTACCAATTCTGTCTTCTGTGTTGCAGCTCCACTATAGTATGCATTCAATGCATCGCTACGTGAACCTCCCTGTTCCAAGACTTTGGTCATGGCAAGTTTTCCCTGAGCTACCTTTGCCTGCATGTATGCAAATTCATCTAGGAATACTCCTTGTGCGGAGGTATCCACGGTGCTGACAAAGCCAGAGTATGCCTTTGCTGGACTGCTCATGTCATTGAGGTTGTTTGCGCTAGCAAGGTCTGCTTGCAAGTAATCGTTTGCAAGTTTGCGTTGCTGGTCAATCAACTTTTGTTGCTGGTCTTGGTATGCTTGCTTTTGCTGTTGTGCTGCATATTGTTGCTTGAAGAGTTCTATGTTGTATAGTATCTTCATCATGCCAGGATCCTTCTTTATTGCGTCTGTTGCCTTGATCTGTATGTTACCTAAAGAATCCTGTCCTGAATCTGCCCAGGCAAACCCAAAGTAACTTGCACTCAATAGCAATGATCCTGCGCTGATTGCAAGAACTAGCTGTATTTTGGTTCCATTCATTCTCTATGTTTCACCTCCTAGTTTTCTCCCGACAATATTGTTTCGTCCGAATCTCACGGACTCATCAGGGGATTTGGTGCTGGTCATATCGATTTTAGCATTGCCTCCATGACTTGTTTTACAATCTCTCTGAAGTCATTTTCCAGTATCTTGTGGATGACTGTCTTGTAACCACTGCATTTCTCCGCATGTCCAAGTAGGTGTTTTGCACAAAAGTTTTTTCCACACTGGGTGCATAGTTGTGTACAGTTGCAAGCACAGGTACTGCATTTTGCTTGTTCAGTTCTTTCAACTGCTGGTATTGTTGTCATGGCATTACTTGTCAGAGAAATTATAAATCAATTAGAACACGTTTTGCCGCAGAAATGTGGGGGTCATTTTAGGTATGAACCAAAATTGGCCATGCCTAAAACATTGGCATTTTGACATTTTTGCGACAAAAATGTAGTAAATGTTTTTAATAATAGATTGAGACCTTGTCATCATGGTAGGCAGAGGAACTGACAACCCTGAAGGGGCAATCCCGCTGAAAAATCTTACAAAAAATGATATCAGTCCGCTTGATGTCCTGATACTGCAAATTTTGCAAAGTGGCGCAACTCCTGACACTGCAAACAAGGAACTTGAAAAACATGGCTATGTGCTGTCTAGAGATAACGTAAAGGGCAGAATAGATGAGCTGGTAAAAAAAGGTGTTATCTTGGAGCACAACAATGGTGCAGACAGCAAGAGGGATGACAGGATAAAATGGATTCTAGTTGATCCAAGCAAACTATTTGATAATCAGTTCTATACTTTTATCAAGACTCAGAACCCGCTTTTTGAGCGTCGAGTCATTCCATATTCTGAGATGTACAACAACCTTGTTGAAATTAGCCGTGAATACGGCCTTGTTACAACAATTGACGTTATCCAAGGAGAGGGACAAAACTATGACTTTATTCTAAGGATAGTGACAAACGATGCCGGCCACTTTGAAGAGATGGTGGAAAAAATCAGGTCTCTTGGATGGGTACACTCTGTTGACAGCAAACCAATCCATGTACTTGAGGGCGTTGGAATATCAAAGAACAATCTGACCAAAGTTCACATGAATTATTTCTACGAGCCAATAAAACTTCCAGACTTTGAGTCATATTTGAAAACAATTCGACAGGTATATCGAACTTATGACACATACATAAAAGACGAGGGTTCATCAAAACAAAAGGTTGCTAAAAAGAAAAGCAGCGAAGATGCATACGATGACTCTAAAACCGAACAATAAATCTTGTCAAGCCTTGAGCCGATAATTGCAAATTGCACTGTCTGTGGAAACAAGTTACAGTTTGATAAGACAACCAAAAAAAGCGAAAATTTGTTTTGTACAAACTGTTCATCTAGATATATCTTCAAAGATGACTATCTGAACCTACTTGCCCCTAGCATAAGACATGAAATTTGTACAAATGGAATCCTTGCAAGAAAGATAAAAGAGAAACTGCATCTAGGGGGAATATCAAAAAATGAACATGACCTGATCAAAGGTATAATTGCAAGCAAGTACATGGCACGACAATATTTTAGAAATGTTGTGCACCATACGGAGGCTGCTTGGTCTGCCAGATCCTATGAACGATTTGAAGAGATATTTATGATACATTATCTTGATTCTCTTTTGAAAAAAAAACAGGTGACCTTTGTTGACGCAGGATCTGGACCTGGGAGATACCTGATACTGCTTGGCTCTAAAATTGGAATTAATTCCTGCAAGGATCTTAAAAAAAATCCTGAAACAGGTAAACTGTATCAGTATGATGAAAACTATGAAAAAAATCTGAGATATGTCATTGGAATAGACTATTCTGAGGAGATGATATCGTACTCTACCAAGTTACTTAAAAAATATGGACTGGGTCAATTTCTAAACAAGCGAATATTTCCAATAACTGGAATTGCCCAGAACTTTAATCTGAACAAAAAGGTACTAGATAACACCCATAAGGTGATTGTCTGTACATTTCAGACGCTAGGGAATCAAGAAAATACTGAATTGCAGGTACAGATGCTCAAATCCATGAAAAATCTAGCGCTGCCACATGGTACCATTCTGGTTTCAGTCTTTAACAAGAAGCTCTTCAAAGATTTTGGGCTCAAAAAGTTCTATGGTAGGGAGGTCAAAAGAACAGTGGGTGAGATTATGACCTCAAAGCAAGATGCCGATAACGCAATACTTCGAACCTCCAAGGGTGTCTATTCCAAGTGGTTCTCAAAAGAAGATCTTGAAGACTTGTTTCGTAGGGCAAAGATATCAAAATACAAGATAATGGATGCCAAATCTTTGCAATCAATAGGTGGGTATGAAGAGTACCTCAAGGAAGAAGAACAGCGCAAGGATGTCTTTCCAAGGGCCATAGTGGGAATGGCTCAAATCTAATTGTTTTAACGTGCTATCGCTTTTATCTGGGCAATCTCTGATTCCATTGTTGTCAGAAGATCTAATTGGTGCAATCCAGCAAATCTTAATTCTTGGAAAAGGTGATCAAGGTAGACTGGAATATCTTCTTGATCTTTTACAAAAGGGAAGACCGCTTCCAGAATCTGACCAAAAATATCTGCAACTGATGATTCCTCTTTATCTTGGTCCGAAGGATTCTGATTCCTACCAGAAAAATGCGGAACTTGCAATAGAAAAGTTACATGATGAAGTAAAGGAACTTCGTGAAAAAATACAAAAAATTGAAAGAAAAGGATTTGAAAAGTATGTGGGAAGAAAAACAGTCTTGTTCTTTGTTACTGTGTTTGTTGGATGGAATGCATTACAACTATACATTCAGCCATTCCTGGCTAGTATGATTCCTGAAAACATGATATCGTATGTATTTCCGTTAAACTTGGCTGCAAATTACGTAAATTATGGCTCCATTGTATGGTTTGGATTTTTAATATTGATGATATCGTGGCCATTTATTGGCGCAATACATCTTGCAAAGTTTATCAAATCTAGAAAAAAATCAAACTAGTTCTTATTGTAGTGCAATACGGTAATAGTCCCAGCGTTCTGGGTCAAATTGCTTGACAAATTCAATAGGCTCGTTTCTTTGAATTCTGCTTGTAATAACATCGCGCAATGCAAAACTTGTGAGGTACTTGTATCCTTTTGACTGGGCCTGCATGTTAAACAATAGTCTCATCTCTCTTCCGCCTCTTTGTCCCCAATACCCCATCCTGATTGCAAGTGGCTCCATGAATGCTGTGTTTTTTGATCCATAGTTTACGTCGTTTATCTCAGGTCGCAATTTGTATGTCTCAAGCGGTCCTCCTTTTGTAAAACCAATGATGGGGCCATTGTCACTTCCTAACCTTAGTGTGTTCAGTACGGTATCTTTTGCCATGACTGATTCTACAAAATCATCTTTCTTGAATTGAAGTGGTTTTGGTAATTGCTTGTGAATCTCTGATAATGTCTCTATGAATTCTGGTGCTTGTCTGTTTGACATTGGTTCTATCACTGCAAAGAATTTTGTATTGTCATAGACAAGTGATCCTTCTATCTGGATTTCTTGTTCTCGTAGTTTCATAAATGACAACACGTTATCTGTGAAATGTTTTCTCATGTCTTTTGGAAGTGCTTGTAACACACTCTGATACATTTCTGCATCATTATTGAGAAGATCCTCAAAGTATGCAACAGATCTTCTAACAATATAATATGGATGCCATGCCAACGCATGCGCATTTTTTTGTGCCATCTCTAATGCTTTTGCAAAATCCCCTAGAGTGTATCCTGCAATTCTGTCTGTTACTGACAAGAACCATCCTATTTTCTTGAAATGTTCTCTCTTGTTTTGATCATTTTTTATAATCTCTGATGAATTAAGACAGTCTTCAATTTTTTTCTCTGTAACTTCTTTTGTCTCTCCGCTCCATGGATATGTTGTTCTATGGATTAGTGCGGCAATCAAATTTTTATCAATATTTGCATCGCGTAGTAACAAGTTTAGTTTTTCATCTGTCATGACAAATTTCACGGCATCTTCTTCGTGTGGTTTGTCGACCTTTTTTTGAGGATCATAATCATGAAACAGAGCGGCAACAAAGAGATATGGAAAGTCATCTGACCTGAGAATGCCCTGGGTACTTTGGCCTTGGGCTGCAAGTAAAGTGACATAGGTTACTTCTAACTCGTGTATGATATTGTGGTATCCGTAATATTCTACACCAAGGCCCTTTGACTCGAACAGGTTTATGGTATAATCGAGAATCTTTGCATAGCATTCTCTCTTAAAACCATTATTTACCATGATTTTTTGAATCTCTTCCCGCAAGGCTACTGGATCCTGATTCTGTAGCAACGTTTTGGTAATCGAATCTGGTGGCTTTAAGTTCTCGCTCTATTTTTCATCATGATTTGAGTACGTTTTTCCTTTTTTGGTAAATCGTAAGAATCACTACAACTGCAATTATGATTATCAAAATCATGGATATGTTGGTATAATCTGAAGACCAGTTGGCTACTAGTATTTTTGGTGAGTCTACTAATACTTCTGTAGATTCTTGACCTGCATTTCCAATTACCGGCCCTTGCCATCCTGAAAATATGTGGTTTACTAGAATGTCATTTCCTGCAAGTGCAGTGATATCTACGATGGTTCCGCTGTTATACCATCCTGTTCCAAGGGTTCGACCAAAATTAGTGATGACGTTTACATGATACTGGGTTTTGTATTTTAGATCAATTTTGTGTGGTTCTGACATGTGGATAGCTGGGGACTTGAAAGTGCCTGACTCTTGTCTTGGAATGACATTGATGTCAGAGTTGTCAAGTGACCATCCTGTAATTTGTTGTCTGGTGTATTCATTGTCTGTTGGTATCATATATGGTACAATAAATTGCTCGTCAGAACCTGCATCAAACCAGTTGTCGTTTGTTGGAGATGCTGGGAAAAAAGTTGCATTGGTGGTTCCTTGCAATGACATCTCAAATTGCGGTTTTGCAATAAAGAGTATCGAGTGGTTAGTGTCTGTTGTTAGATCTAGTGTAAAGTTTCCATCAGATGTTCTATTGATTGGAACAACTGGACCGTTGTCAATGGAATAAGATTGTAGGTTGTATCTAGTGATACCATCTACTGTCCACGAATGTTTCTGGGAAATCGTATATCCTTCATGGTTGGTTGCATGAATTGCATATGCATTTGACGTACCATTTGTATAGCTTACGTTGATGGTAACTTGATCATTTTGCAAATACTCTGCATGGCTACTTGGTATTATGATGAAAAGCAACAAAACCTGCACTAGCAAGAGTGTTGTATATCGTATTACCAAAAACTATCGCCTATCTTATTGCTAAAAGACCTCTATTTTTCAA
>Ga0070681_10003414_pt1 | contig 14878 bp, 15 predicted proteins | sample KBSC83BmetaG_FD_65650 | JGI IMG/M metagenome (GOLD analysis project Ga0070681, IMG submission 65650) | Corn rhizosphere microbial communities from Kellogg Biological Station, Michigan, USA - KBS C8-3B metaG | ecosystem: Host-associated > Plants > Roots > Rhizosphere | place: USA: Michigan...
CGTGCGATGAGGCCATAGCTGACGTAGTTGAGTCCCGGCCCGCCATACTCCGTCGGGATCGTCGGCCCGAGCAGGCCGAGCTGGCCCATCTCGCGGAAAATCTCGGGATCGGTGCTTTCGTTGCGGAACGATTCCAGCACGCGCGGCGCCAGCTTGCCCTGGCAATAGTCGTGCGCCGCGTCGCGCACCATGCGCTCTTCCTGCGTGAGCTGCTGGTCGAGCAGAAGCGGATCGTCCCAGGCGAACTGCGCCTTGGGCTTCTTGATGGGCGCGTTCATACGCGCTCCAGGATGACGGCGAGGCCCTGGCCGACGCCGATGCAGAGCGACACCGCCGCGTACTTCGCGCCCGACTGCTGCATCTCGCGCGCCGTGGTGAGGGCGAGGCGCGCGCCCGAGGCGCCGAGCGGGTGGCCGATGGCGATCGCGCCGCCGTTCGGGTTCACGCGCGGGTCCTTCAGATCCACGTTCAGGAGCTTCAGGCAGCCGAGCACCTGGCTCGCGAAGGCCTCGTTGATCTCGATGATGTCCATCTCGCTCAGCTTGAGTCCGGCGCGCTCCAGCGCGCGCGGCATCGCGTACGCCGGTCCGACGCCCATGATGCGCGGATCGACCCCGGCGCTCGCGGCGGAGCGGATGCGCGCGAGCGGCTTCTTGCCGTGCTTCTCGCCCCACTTCTTCGAGCCGATGAGCAGGGCCGCCGCGCCATCGTTCACCCCGCTCGCATTGCCGGCGGTGACCACGCCGCCTTCGAACAGCGGCTTCAGCTTCGCGAGCGCTTCCATCGTGCTGTCGCGGCGCGGATGCTCGTCGGCGCTGACGGTGATGGCTTCCTTCTTGGCCGGGATGGTGACGGCCATGATCTCGCCCTTGTAGAAGCCTTCCTTCTCGGCGGTGGCGTATTTCTGCTGCGAGGCGAGCGCGAACTGGTCCGCCTGCTCGCGCGTGATGCCGAAGTCCTTGGCGACGTTGTCGCCGGTCTCGGGCATCGAGTGGTTGCCGTACTGCTTGATGAACCTGGAGTTGGGGAAGCGCGCGCCGATGGTCGTGTCGTACATCTTCGAATCGCGGCTGTAGGGCGCGTCCGGCTTGCTGATCACGTACGGCGCGCGGCTCATGCTCTCGACGCCGCCCGCGACATAGAGGTCGCCCTCGCCGCAGGTGATGGCTCGCGAGGCGTCGACCACGGCCTGCAGGCCGCTCGCGCAGAGGCGATTGACGGTGCAGCCGGGCGTGGTCGGCGGCAGCCCGCCGAGCAAGGCCGCGAAGCGCGCGACGTTGCGGTTATCCTCGCCCGCCTGGTTGACGCAGCCGAGCACCACGTCGCTGATCTCCGCCGGATCGACGTTGTTCCGCTTCACCACCTCCTTGATCACCTCGCCGGCCAGGTCGTCCGGGCGCAGCGGCGCTAGCTTGCCCGCGTGGCGGCCGATGGGGCTGCGAAGTCCGTCGTAGATATAAGCATCGAGCATTGCTAGTTCTCCGGTGTGAGTAGGGACACGCCCAGCTGGGCGCGGCGCCGCAGCCATGGGCTCGGGCGGTAGCGCGGTTCCTGATACAGGTCGTGCATGGCAGCCAGCACGGCGAGGATTTTCTTCGGGCCGATCGCATCGCCCATCGCCAGCGGTCCTTTCGGATAGCCGAGGCCGAGCACCACGGCGCGATCGAGGTCCTCGGGCGAGGCGATGCGCATCTGCACGATGTCGCAGCCCACGTTGACGATGTGCGCGACCACGCGCTGCGCGACGAAGCCGGCGGAATCGCTGATCACCGATACCGGCACGCCGTCGGCGGCGAGCGCGGCATGGGCGGCTTCGCGGACCTCCCGTTTGGTCAATGGGTTGACCATCAGCGTGCGGCGCTTGGAAAAGCCGAACAGCGGATCGAGCGCCACGGTGCGCGCCGGATCGAGCCCCTGCTCGAGCGCGGCGGCGGTGCAGTCCTTGCCGAGCGGCGCGACGAAGCAGACTTCCGCGCGCGCCTTGTCGACCATCGGCACGCCGATCACTTCCCTCAACTCGGATACGGCCCATGCGCCGGCCGGCTTGCGGGCGGGCGCGGGCGGCTCCGGCGGCATCACCATGTCGGGCGCGTACTCGTACCAGCCGCGCTTCGTCTTGCGGCCGAGGAGCCCGGCGGCGACGCGCGGCTCCGCGAGGAAGGTCGGGCGGTACTTCGGTTCCTCGAAGTATTGCTGGTACATCGACTTCATCACCGCGTGCGAGACGTCGAGGCCGACGAGGTCCATCAGGCCGAACGGCCCGATGCGGAAGCCGGCCGCGTCGACGAGGATGCGGTCGATGGTCGCCGGGTCGGCGATGCCTTCCGACAGGATGCGCAGCGACTCGGGGACGAACGCGCGGCCCGCGTGGTTGACGACGAAGCCGGGCGTGTCCTTGCAGCGCACGGGCGTATGGCCGAAGCGCTGGGCGAGCGCGGTGAGCGCCTCGGTGGTCCGCGGCTCGGTGAGTACCCCGTCGACCACCTCGACGATCTTCATCACCGGCACCGGGTTGAAGAAGTGGTAGCCCGCGACGCGCCCGGGGCGCTTGCAGGCCGCCGCCATCGCGGTCACCGAGAGCGACGAGGTGTTGCTCGCGAGGATGCAGTCCCCGCCGACGATGCTCTCGAGCTCCGAGAAGAGGACGCGCTTCGCGGCGAGGTCCTCGACGATGGCTTCGATCACCACGTGGCACGGCGCGAATGCCTGCAGGCCCGGCACCAGCTCGATGCGGCCGACTATTTCTTGCGGATTCTTAAGCCGGCCCTTCTCGGCCAGGCGGGCACAGGCCTGCGCAATGGAGTCGAGTCCGCGCTGCGCGGCGCCGGGCTGGGCGTCGTAGAGCAGCGTGCGCACGCCGCATTGCGCGAGCACCTGGGCGATGCCGCGGCCCATGGTGCCGGCGCCGGCGACGGCGGCTACGAGATCACTGCGGGAAACATCAAGCATGGCAGGGAGGGCGGCTATTTTACGGCGGACCGCTGGCTATAATCGCCCGCGAGGAGGAGGAGATGTTCAGAATCGCCCTGATTGCGTTCGCGGCGCTTTTTGGCGCGCCCGTACTCGCGCAGTCATTCCCGAGCAAGCCCATCACGCTGATCTGCCCATGGCCCGCCGGCGGCGGCACGGACCTGCACCTGCGCAAGCTCGCCGAGCTGACCTCCAGGCGCCTGGGCCAGAACGTCGTGGTGGAGAACCGACCCGGCGGCAGCGGCATGAACGGGCCGGTGCAGATGGCGAAAACCGCGCGGCCGGACGGCTACACGATCTCGCAGCTCGCCATCACCGCGTTCCGCATGCCGCACATGCAGAAGGTCGACTGGGACCCGCTCACTGACTTCACGTACATCATCGGCGTGTCCGGCTACACCTTCGGCATCGTGGTGAAGGCCGATTCACCCTTCAAGACGTTCAACGATCTCCTCGCCTATGCCAAGGCGAACCCCGGCCAGCTCTCGTACGCCACGCCCGGCAGCGGCACTTCGCTGCACCTTGCGATGGAAGAAATCGGCGCGCGCGCCGGCGTGAAGTTCCTGCACGTCCCGTTCAAGGGCCAGGCCGAGGGCGCGCAGGCGCTGCTCGGCGGCCACGTCATGGCGCAGGTCGATTCCACCGGCTGGGGCCGCATGGTGGACGCCGGGCAGCTGCGCCTTCTCGCCACCCTCGGCGACCGGCGCACGCGCTGGAACGCGCCAACGGTGAAGGAGCTTGGCGTCGACACGGTGTCGAACTCACCCTATGGGCTGGTCGGCCCGAAAGGCATGGCGCCGGAAGTGGTGAAGGCGCTGCACGACGCGGTCAAGTCCGCGATGGAAGATCCGGAGCACACGAAGATGCTCGCGCAGCTCGACCAGCTCTACTGGTACCAGTCGAGCGCGGACTATGCGCATTGGGCCGCGCAGACGCTTACCGCCGAACGTGCGACCATAGAGCGCGTCGGCCTGCTTTTGAGATAGAGGAGAGCGCGGATGAAGTATCGAAAGATTCTTCTGGCCTACAACGGCTCCCAGGAGGGCAAGCGGGCGCTGCTGGAAACGGCGGACCTCGCGAGCTTCCTCGGCGCGGAGACGCATCTGCTCGCCGTGGCGAGCATGCCGCCGAGCCTCTTCCTCACCGAAGGCTTCGTGCCCGAAGAGCTGCTCGAGGAAGAGAAGAAGCGCACGCAGTCGGTGCTCGACGAAGGCATCCGCACGCTGCGCGAGCGCGGCTTCAACGCGGTCGGCCGGCTCGCCGTCGGCGAGCCGGTCGAGGAAATCTGCCGCTGCGCGAAGGCGCTCGGCGTCGACCTGATCGTGGTGGGCCATAACCAGAACACCTCGTTCGCGGCGCGCTGGTGGAAGGGCTCGGTCGGCGCTTCGCTCCTCGACTACGCGCCCTGCAGCATCCTGATCGCACTCTCGAAGGGTTAAATGCTCAAAGGAAGGCTGGAAGACGACCGGATGCTCACCGGTCGGGGGAAGTACGTTTCCGATTGGAACCTGCCGGGCCAGGCCTATGGCCATTTCCTGCGGTCCGATCGCGCGCACGCGGAAATCGTTTCGCTGGACGCGGCCGCTGCGCTCGCCTTGCCCGGCGTGATTGCGGTGATCACCGGAGAAGACATCAAGGCGGCGCTGAAGTCGCTGCCGTGCGCGCTGCCGGTGAAGGGCCGCGGCGGCATGGAGCTCATCAACCCCGGCCGGCCGGCGCTCGCGCAAGGGCGCGTGCGTTTCACGGGCGAGCCGGTCGCGCTGATCGTCGCGGAAAGCGCCGCTACCGCCGCCGACGCGGCGGAGCTCGTCACGATCGATTATCGCGACCTGCCGGCCGTCGTCCGCGCGGCGCAAGCGGTGAGGGACGGCGCGCCGCGCGTGCACGACACGGTGCCGGGCAACGTCGTGATGGACTACGAGTCGGGCGACGACGCCGGTTCCAAGGCTGCTTTCGCCAGGGCGGCGCGCATGGTCGAGCTCGAGGTCGACATCTCGCGCGTGGTCGGCAACCCGATGGAGCCGCGCGCCTGCCTGGCCGCATTCGTCAACGATCAGTACCACCTGTATGCGTGCACGCAAGGCGCTGCGATCATGCGCAACCAGCTCTCCGCCGTGCTCGGCGTGCCGCCCGAGCAGATAAGGGTGATCGCGGAGGAGGTCGGCGGCGGCTTCGGCGTGCGCTTCAACATCTACCCGGAATATTGCGCGGCGCTCTTCGCGGCGAAGAAGCTGGGGCGGCCGGTGAAATGGACCGGGACGCGCAGCGAAGTGTTCCTCGCCGACGAGCAGGCGCGGGATGTGCGCGCCAAGGGCACGCTGGCGCTCGATGCCCAGGGGAAGATCCTGGCCATGCGCTTCGACATGCTCGCGAACCTCGGCGCCTACCTCGCGCCGACCGGGCCGTTCATCAATACGCTCGGCATCGTGAACTGCCTCTCCGGCGTGTACGACGTGCCGGCGAGCTACGCGCGCATTCGCCTCGCGATGACGAACACCGCGCCGATGGCGGCGTATCGGGGCGCCGGGCGGCCGGTGATGTCCTACGCGCTCGAGCGCCTGGTCGACCAGGCGGCGCACGAGCTCGGCATGGATCCGGCGGAGCTGCGGCGCCGCAACTTCATCACCCGCTTCCCGTACAAGATCGCGGCGGGATTCGAATACGACTGCGGCGACTTCGCCGGCGTGCTCGACAAGGCGCTGAAGGCGGCGGACTGGAACGGGTTCGAGCGCAGGAAGAAGGAATCGGCGCAGCGCGGACGGTTGAGGGGCCGCGGCATGTCGACCTACATCGAGGCGACCGGTGCCGGCTTCGCCCCGCAGGACCAGATCGAGATGCGCTGGTCCGACGACGGCAAGCTCACGCTCTTCGCGCCCACGCACAACCACGGGCAGGGGCACGAGACCACCTTCGCGCAGGTCGTGTCCGGCGTGCTCGGCATTCCGATGGAGAGCATCGGCCTGCGCACGGCGGGGCCGGACTTCTACCTCACCGGCAACGCGACCGGCGGCTCGCGCTCGCTGCTCGCGGTGGGCGGCGTGATCCTCCTCGGCGCGCAGGAGCTGGTGAAGAAGGGGCTCGCCGTCGCGGCGGAGCGGCTCGAGGCGGCGCAGGCGGACATCGAGTTCGAGAAAGGCGAATACCGCATCAAGGGCACCGACCGCCGCGTCTCGCTCGTGGATCTCGCGCAGAAGAATCCGGGCGCGCTCGATCTCGCCTACCAGAACAAGTTCGGCGCCTGCTTTCCGAACGGCTGCCACATCGCCGAGGTGGAGATCACGCCCGAGACCGGTGACGCGCGCATCGTTTCCTTCGTGGCCTGCGACGACGCCGGCAACATCATCAACCACCAGATCGTCGAGGGGCAGGTGCAGGGCGGCGTCGCGCAGGGCGCCGGCCAGATCTTCACCGAGGCGGTGGTCTACGACGACGCCGGGCAGCTGCTCACCGGCAGCTTCATGGACTACGCCATGCCCCGCCCGGGCGACGTGGCCGGCCTCAAGCTCGTCGAGCACCCGGTGCCGACGAAGCTCAATCCGCTCGGCGCGAAAGGCGTGGGCGAGGCCGGCGTCACCGGCTCGATGCCGGCGCTGATGAATGCCGTCGTCGACGCGCTACGGCCGGCCGGCGTCCGGCATTTCGAGATGCCGGCCACGCCGCGCCGCCTATGGGAGGCCCTCCAGGCGGCGCATCGCCGCGCCGCCTAGAAACCCGCACGATCGCAGGCTATGTGGCGGCTAGTGATGCGCGCCTGCAGCGCCTGGAGCGCCGACTATGCCTCGAGCATGGGCGCGGCGCTCGCCTACTACGCGCTGTTCTCCATCGCGCCGCTGCTCCTCATCGTGATCGGCGTGGCCGGCTTCTTCTTCGGCGCGCAGGCGGCGCGCGGCGAGCTCTTCCAGCAGATCGCCGGCCTGATCGGCCCCGACGCCGCGCACGCGGTGGAGGGGCTCGTGGCGAACGCGCGCAAGCCGGAGAGCGGTGTGCTCGCGATGGTGACCGGCACCGTGCTGCTCGTCATGGGCGCGTCCACGGTGTTCGGCGAGCTGCAGAACGCGCTCGACCGCATCTGGCGCGCGCCGCAGCAGGCGCAGGCGAAGGGCTGGTGGAACCTGATTCGCACCCGCATCGCCTCGTTCGGCATGATCCTCGCCATCGCGTTCCTGCTCATGGTGTCGCTGGTGGTGAGCGCCGTGGTCTCGGCACTCGCCACCGGGTGGGGCCTGCACGCCATCGATTGGGCGCTCAGCTTCGCCCTCATGACGGTGCTCTTTGCGGCGATCTACAAGGTGATTCCCCGCGTGCGGATTGCCTGGCGCGACGTGTGGGTCGGCGCGGCCGTGACGGCGGCGCTCTTCGCCATCGGCAAGGTCGCGATCGGCCTCTACATCGGCAAGTCGAGCGTCGCGTCGGCGTTCGGCGCGGCGGGGTCGCTCGTCGTGCTGATGGTGTGGGTGTATTACTCCTCCCAGGTATTTTTGCTCGGCGCCGAATTCACGCGCCTGTACGCCGAGGAGCACGGTTCGCGCGCCGCCGCCGGGCCGGGCCGTTTCGCTCCGCGGATCCGCGTCCAGGAGGCGGCCAACACGCCGATCGGCCAGCGCCGGGGCGCGGGCGGCGCCCTGGCGAAGCTGGGCGCGGCGCTTGCTCTTGGCATCGGAGCGAGCATCGGCTTGAATATGTGGAAGCGCCGGTGAACAATTGAGACAGCCATGAAACAGGACGACGACACGCTGCCCAAGAAGCCCTCGAGCTGGAGCGCGGCCATCGCGCAGTTGCCCGGGTTCCCGGAAGAAGGCAAGCCCAAGCTGCCGCCGATCGCGGACGGCAAGGCGCGCGCCGTCTCATCCGGCATGTCCGAAGAGGATGACGCGGAGCGGCAGGGTCGGCCGTAAATGCGCCGCCCGTAATCCGTAATACCATGCGGGCCCCCATCCGGGAGGCCCGCAATGCCCAGCATCCTCACCACGCACGTCGGCAGCCTGATCCGGCCGCCGGCGCTCCTCGACTACATCCGCGCCCGGCAGAAGCGCGAGCCGTACGACGAAGCCGCGTACCGCCGCACGCTCGCCGACTCGGTGAAGGCGGTCGTGAAGCAGCAGGCGGAAGCGGGCATCGACGTGCCGAGCGACGGCGAATTCGGCAAGAGCATCAGCTGGTCGCAATACGCGCTCGAGCGGCTCTCGGGCTTCGAGCGCCGCCCGGCGCCGCCCGGCGGCAATCCGTTCGCGCGCGGCGCCGACCGCAAGCGCTTCGCCGAGTTCTACGCCGAGCTCGACCGCGCGGACGGCCCGCCGGCGAGCGCCGGCGCCACCGGCGCGCTCGCCGTGTGCGTGGCGCCGATCGAATACACCGGGCAGGAAGAGCTGCAGCGCGACATCGCGAACTTCAAGGCCGCGCTGGCCGCCGCCGGGGTGAAGCAGGGGTTTTTACCGGTCGCGGCGCCGTCGAGCGTCATTCCCGACCGGCGCAACGAGTTCTACGCGAGCGACGAGGAATGCCAGCAGGCCATCGCGCGCGCCATGCGCACGGAATACAAGGCGATCGTCGACGCCGGGCTCTCCGTGCAGCTCGACGATGCGCGCTTCGCCGTGACGTACGACCGCATGATCGATCACGCGAGCTTCGCCGATTACCGCCGCTGGCTCGGCTTCCAGGTGGATCTCATCAACGAGGCGCTGGACGGAATTCCGCCGGAGCGCGTGCGCTACCACGTGTGCTGGGGCAGCTGGCCCGGGCCGCACACCACCGACGTGGCCCTGAAGGACGTGGTGGACATGATCCTCAAGGTGAAGGCGGGCACGTATCTCATCGAGGGCGCGAACCCGCGCCACGAGCACGAATGGCGGGTATGGGAAAGCGTGAAGCTGCCCGCGGGCAAGATCCTCGCGCCGGGCGTGATCAGCCACGCGACCAACGTGGTGGAACATCCGGAGCTCGTCGCGGAGCGGCTGGTGCGCATCGGCGGGCTGATCGGCCCGGACAGGCTCATGGCCGGCACCGACTGCGGCTTTGCGCAGGGCCCGTTCCACCGCCGCGTGCATCCCTCGATCATGTGGGCGAAGCTCGAATCGCTGGTAGCTGGCGCGCGCCTTGCGAGCCGCCAGCTTTTCTAAAGGAGCTGCCATGTCCGGCCACGTGTACAAGACCATCGAGCTCACCGGCTCGTCGCCGAAGGGCCTGGAGGACGCCGTCGCCAACGCCGTCGCGAAGGCGTCGAAGACGGTTCACAACCTGCGCTGGTTCCAGGTGGTCGATACGCGCGGCGAGATCGAGGCCGGCAAGGTGGCGCACTGGCAGGTGACCATGAAGGTCGGCTTCACCCTCGACTGACATAGTCGTCCCGGCTCATGGCGGCCGGTGGCGCGTCAGGGCGTTCGCCTGCGCTAATGCGCCATGCTTTCCTGGGCCATCCGCTTCCTGCTCGCCGCGCTCGGCGTCGCGCTGATCGCGGTGAGCGACATCGGCGCCGGCGTGGCGGTGGTCGCGGAGGTGGTCGTCGCCGTCCTGCTCGCGCTCTCGAGCGTCTCGCTCGTCGCCGCCCTCGGCCGAACGCGCTAAACCGCTATCGGGGCGTCGCCCCGCAATTCACCAGGTCCTGGTCCGACATCACCGGCTTGACCACGCACGCCCCGTTCGGCTTGAGCGGCGGCAGGCGCGGCTGCTCGCGCGTCACCTGGACGGCTGCCGGGCGAGGGGCCGCTTTGGCAGCGGCCGCCGGCGGCGCGAGACGCGGCTCGCGCGGCTCGACCGTTTGCACGCGGGCGCCGGGCTGGGGTTCCGGCTCGGCGGCTGGCGCAGCGGACGCCGCCGGAGCGGCCGTAGCTGCGGGTTCCGGAGCAGCCGGGGTCGCCGCTTCGGCGGCCGGCTGGGCGGGTTCGTCGGCCGCAGCAGGCGCGGCGAGCGCCGGAGCCGGAACTGCGGGTACAGCCGGCGTCGCCTCTGCCGCCGGCTTGGTTGCTTCGGGCGCGCTCTCGGCAATCGGTTGCGGCGGCGTCGGTGCCGTCACCGGAGCGGCGACCGCGACGGGACGCGTCGCGTCCGCGATGGTGGTGACCGAATCCTTGTCGAGGTCGTACTGCAGGACGAACGTGGAGTCGCTCACATCGAGCGCGAAGACGGGCTTCGTCGGCTCGACCTGAGTGTCCGTCATGTCGAGCTCGTCGATCTTCGCTGGGCGCACGGTGAGCGATTTGCCCGCCGTCAGCTTCACAAGCGAGTAATAGACCGCACGGCTGTCCGCTTCCGCCGCAAGCGCGAGCCGCAAGCGTAACGCCGGGGCCACCTTGACGCTGTCGCTCACCACGGCGGGCGCGGCGCCGGTCATGAACGCGCTCAGGATGTAGGAGCGCGCCTGCTGCTCGGTAGTCTTGGCGGCGGGTTGCGCGGGCTGCGCCTGCTGCGCCCGCGCGGCGGGGCTGCAAAGCACGGCGGCGAGGATCAGGAGGTGGAGGAATCTCATGAGCTGCACGATAGCGCAGAACAGCCCGCCTTGTGGCGCGCCCACTCGGGACGGCGTGCGGCATATTGCTCAAAGGCCGGCTGCTCGTCGTACGGGCGCTGTAAAACCGCCATGAGCCGCTCGAGCACCGAGGCATCTCCGGCTGCGAGCGCGTCGATCGCCTGTTGCGCGAGGTAGTTGCGGAACACGTATTTCGGGTTGACCTCGTTCATCCGGCTGCGCCGCGCCTCGCGCGGCTCGGGCTGCGCGGCAACTCGTGCGGCGTAGCGCCGCAGCCAGGCGGCGAGGCGGTCGTGCGCGGCCTGCTCTTCGTAGAACGCCGGCCGCAGCGGCTCGAGCAGCTGCGCGTCGCTGCCGCCCATGGGTACGTCGGCGAGGCGCCGGAAGAAAAGCGTGAAATCGGTCTCCGATTCGCCGAGCGCATCGAGAAGGTCGGTCGTGAGCGCCTCGTCCTCGGGCGTGAGCTCGAGCAGGCCGAGCTTGCGGCCGAACGCCCGGCGCCAGCTTTCATTGAACGTATCGGCGTAAAGGTTGAGCCCGGCTTCGAGCTCCGCGCGCTCGACGACCGGGAGCAGCGCTTCCGCCAGGCGGGCAAGGTTCCACTGCGCGATGCCCGGCTGGTTGCCGTAGCAGTACCGACGGCCCTGTGCGTCGGTGGTGTTCGGCGTCCACATCGGGTCGTAGCCTTCCAGCCAGCCGTACGGGCCGTAGTCGATGGTGAGGCCGAGCGCCGACATGTTGTCGGTGTTCATCACGCCGTGGACGAAACCGAGCCGCATCCAGTCGACCATGAGAAGCGCGGTACGCCGGCAGAGCTCGCGATACCAGCTCGCCGGCGTCTGGCCCGGGAAGTGCTCGCGCAAGACGTAGTCGACGAGCCGGCGCAGCACGTCGAGCTCGTTGTTCGCGGCGAGGATCTGGAAATTGCCGAAGCGCACGAACGACGGCGCCACGCGGCAGACGACCGCGCCCGGCTCCGGCGCCGGGTGACCGTCGTAGAACATGTCGCGGATCACCGCTTCGCCGGTGCCGACCAGGCTCAGGGCGCGCGTGGTGGGCACGCCGAGATGGAACATCGCCTCGCTGCACGCGAACTCGCGCAGCGAGGAACGGAGCACCGCGCGGCCATCGGCGGTGCGCGAGTAGGGGGTCTTGCCGGCGCCTTTCAGCTGCAGCTCCTGCCGGGAGCCGTCGGCGGCGATCAGCTCGGCGAGCGTGATGGCGCGGCCGTCGCCCAGTTGGCCGGCCCAGTGTCCGAACTGGTGGCCGCCATAGCGCGCGGCGTACGGCTGCATGCCGGGCAGGACGCGATTACCGCCCAGCACGTCCACCGCCTGCGCACCGGGACGCGAGAGACCCAGTTGCGCGGCGAGGCTGTCGGACCAGGCCAGAAGCTTCGGCACCGCCACCGGCGTCGGCTCGACGCGGGTATAGCAGGCGTTGCTCACCTGCCGCGGCACGTTGACGACCACCGGATCGGCAGGCAGGTCGCGCACGAAAGTGTTCGAGAACGACGCCGCCGTAAGGTCGACGGCTGCGGGCTTGTGCTTCAGTGCTGGAACGCTCATCCCTCGATTATCCGCGCGGTCTGCTGCGCGGGCCGGGACGCGCTCTAGAGGACGGTGCGCAGCCGCTCGGTGAGCTGGCCGACGCGGTCCCGGTCGGGCAGGTCCACGCCGGCGATCCAGCGGTAGACCTGCCGCGGCTCCTCGCCGAGCAGCGACGCCACCGCGAGCATCGTGCCGAGCTCGCGCGAGGCGCGCACAAGGAGGGAAGGGAATTCATTCATGCCGAAGTCCACTGTACCCGCAGCGTAACCGGCGGTTGCAAAAAAGCTTTCGGCGCTCGGCAGTTACCTGCCTCCTAGCGGTGAGCTAGCGCACTCATCTGCCGAAATTCGCCTCAGGCTGCAGCGGCGTGCACCAGGTCGCAATAGCCGCTCGTCCAGAGCTCGCGGAAAAGCTGGCGGCAGAACGAGGTGATGAATTCCCCGGATTCGAGGGTGCTGCCGGCGTCGAGGAAGCATTCACGTACCGTCCGGCGGCCATCGATCCTTTGCACCACGGCAGCGCGCCGGTCGCGCACTTCCATGGCTGTCCCCACGAACCCCGGCTGAAGCAGCGTTGCGTTGAAAGCCTGAAGACGTTTCCAGCCCGGCCGCGGGATCGGGATCATGTCCATGAAGCCCTTGCCGGCGAAATCGATCCGGTACTCGGCGGGCGCCCGGTCGCTGCGGCAGGCATAGAAAGTATGGGTTCCGATCCGCCCGTCGACGAGCTCGACGGCTTGCACCGCGTCGCGCTCCGGAAGGCGCTCGACCAGCGCGCGCAGCGCAGGCTGGCTGATGCGCGAGGCGGGATCGTACGCGGCCCGGTTCAGCCATCCCTGCAGCACCAATCCGGCGGACTCGACCAACGCGTAGCAGTCGGCCACGGTGAAGGGACGATCCATCCGATGCAGGAAGGTGTCCACGACGCCGGCGTCGAAGGCGAGATCGTTCTCCCTCGACAGGCAGCGACGCAGTGGATGGTCGGCGGGGAACGCACTGAGCGCCCCCTTCACCGTCGCCACATCCTCAGGCGATTGCCCCAGCCGCAGCAGCCTGAACAGCTCCTGCGCCATGTAGATCCCGGCCCGCCCGTACTTGGCGTACAGCATGATGTACACGACGCCATCGGGCGCAAGCACGTCGGCCAGCGCTCTTAGCCCGGCGACGGGATCCGGCAAGTGGTGCAGGACGCCGGACGAGTCGATGAGATCGAACGATTGCCCGAGCTCGCGCACATCCTCGATGCGGCAGCGATGCAGCGTGAGGTTGCCGAGTCCATGCTGTGCTTTCAGCCGCCGCGCCTGGTCCAGGCTCGCTTCGCTGATATCGATGCCCACGACGCTAGCCGCAGGGTGACGGTATGCCTGCCGAGCCGCCGCGTTGGGCCCGCACCCGGCAACCAGTATTCGCAGGTCCTGTCGCGGCCGGCGGTTGGGCCAGTACGCTCGACCGAGAAAGTCCGGGTCGCTGAAATCGACGCCGCTGCTTTTGCTGAGATCGTCGATGGGCTCCGGATAAATCCAACGCTCGTACTGAGAGCGAACCGGATCCGTCGCCAGATCTGCCACCCGCGTGCCCATACGGCAGTCTGACACAAGGCTGACGTTGTTGGCCAGCGTCGAGTTAGGCTGATGTCAGCCTTGGGGTGTGGTGGAGGCGGCGGGAATCGAACCCGCGTCCGCAAGCCCTACGCAGTCAGGACTACATGCTTAGCCTGGTGATTTGAGCTTCGCTTCGGGCCCGCCCACCGGCAGGCTTGCCCTCGGCTAGCCGCTTCGACGGATCCCCCGGCCTAAGCGGCCAAAGCCGGGGGAGAGGCTGATGTAAATGACGCTGCACCTTCCTTTCGGAAGGCCTAGACCATCAGCAATCTAGTGCAGCGTCTCACCGGTGTTAGGCGGCGAGAGCGAAACGCTCGTCGTTGGCGTTTGTAGTGTTTCCAGATGGATTAACGAGGTGACTGGTCCTCGGCATGCCCTGCGCTGTTTCGCGACCCGCGTCGAAACCAGGTCGCCCCCAGTTCCGTGAATCGGAGTGCATTATCCCATATGGGGTAGCGCGGCCGCATTGCAAGGCGCGATGGATGCGATGCGCTCAAGAAATGGATACCCGCTGGGCGGTGGGGCGCGTCGCGGAGAAGGAGGGCCGCGCGGCCAGCCCGGCGAACAGCCGCTCGAGGTGCGGATGCTGGGCGCGCCAGTCGAGCTCGGGATAGCGCAGATCGAGGTAGCCGAGCGCGCAGCCGGTAGCGATCTCGGCGAGGCCGAAGCCCTGCGCGGTGAAGCTGTCGCTCGACCCCAACAGTCGCTCGAGCTCGTCGAGCGCCTTTGGGATCTTCGCCGCCTGCCGCGCGATCCATTCCGCGCTTTGCTTCTCCGGCGCACGGGAGCGCTCGGTGACGATCAGCACCACCGCGTCGCAGATCCCGTCGGCGATCGCCTCGACCTGCTTTTGCATCACGCGCTCCGCTGCCGGGATGAGCACAGGCGGCGAGTCGAGCGTCTCCAGGTATTCGACGATGACGCTCGAGTCATGCACCACGCGACCGTCGTCGAGGTACAGCACCGGCACCTTGCCGAGCGGGTTGTCGGCGATACTGGACTGCCACGGGTTCTGCACGACCACGTCGTGCGCCAGCCTCTTTTCCAGCAGCGCGATCCGCGCCTTGCGCGCGAAGGGGCTCGGCGTCGCGATGACGAGTTTCACCAGCCTTCGAGCACGAGCTTGCCGATCATCGTGCCCGACTCGAGCCTCTGGTGCGCCTTGCGCAGATTCGCGGCATTGATCGGCGAGAGAGTCTCCTTCATCGTGCCGCGCAGCTTCCCTTCGTCGAGCCAGGCGCAGATCTGGTTCAGCAGCTTGTGCTGCTCGATCATGTCGGCGGTCTTGAAGCGCGG
>Ga0070681_10003415_pt1 | contig 14874 bp, 9 predicted proteins | sample KBSC83BmetaG_FD_65650 | JGI IMG/M metagenome (GOLD analysis project Ga0070681, IMG submission 65650) | Corn rhizosphere microbial communities from Kellogg Biological Station, Michigan, USA - KBS C8-3B metaG | ecosystem: Host-associated > Plants > Roots > Rhizosphere | place: USA: Michigan...
ACTTCAGTGCCGCCTTCGTAAACGCCGATTGTTCCGGGGACAAATGCAAACACAAAATTGATGACTTTGGTGAGCGACTCGATGATGTAAGCCTGCGACACCTGACTCCGAAAGCCGAGCATCTTCAGCGCCATGTAAACTTCGATAACACTCGTAGCGTGCGCCAGCAGGTTGCAGGCGATCATCGCAAAGAACGCTCCCGGATGATGCTTATAGAAGTCGTAAACCTTCAACTCTAGATGATAGATGTGATGGCGTCGCTTGAGTATGACCTTCGGACTGAGGCGGAGTTCGCCGAGTCGATCGATCATCCACGTGAGCAGCATCACGCGACGCTTGGCGGCGATAGCGGCGACCAATATGCCTGACGCTGCGACGGCCGCGATAATCAACAACACGAGATACACCGGGGGCGGCAACGGATACCGCAACAGCATCACTACCGCGCCGCTCAACACGAAGAAGACGACCGAGAGGTTGTAAATCAGATTATCGACAACGAGTGCGGGCACGCCGTACGTTAACGGCACTCGTTTTCTGAGTAACGCGACTTTTGTTGCTTCGCCGAGTAGTGGACCAGTGAACGTCAGAAAACTGATCGCTTCGCCGCCGAGACGTGCTGCGAACGCATGTCGGAAACTAATGCGCCGGTGTTCCGCAGGCACTGCTGCGCGCATCGAGATCGTGCGCAGCACGTGACGCAGTCCACTGAGACCAAGTATGACGAAGAAGCCGAAACCGATACGCAAGAGGGCGTCGAAAAGCGGCTGCACGCCGACGCGATGAATTACATAGATGAGTAGGCCGAGACCAAGCAGGAAAGCGAGCGTTTGCAGCCAGACCAGATAGCGGCGCGAGGTGTTTTGAGTTGATTCCGGTTCTTCGGAGAGTTCTTGGGTTTCACCGTTCTGCCAGTTGCCTGCGAACTCTTCTCTCGATTCAATCAAGGCGATACACGCGCTCCATAAACGCCGAGAACTCGGCTAACTAGCCAACGCCTTCGGCGTAGTTACTGCTTCGTAGCTCCATTAGCTGTGGCTTTCGGGCGTTCCCGATCGGGTAAGAGCTCTTCGACCACAGGGCCGGGGAATTTTCTGAAACCTCTCTCCCAAAGTTCAGGTACTGGGTTGCTATCATCGCGTAAATTTCCCGTTAATGCCAACAGTGTCGGCACGTAGCTCAGGCTGTCGTAAGGCGCTTCGATAGTCAACGCGCGCGGAACGTTTGTCCGCGCACCGCCTGCGACCATGAACGTCGAGTGCGTGGAAATGCGAAAGAAGGAACCGTGATTCCCGCCCGGATTGAAACCACGAACGTCAAAGTTCCAGTGATCGTGGGCCACAATCAACATGTCAGGTTCGACCAGTTCGCGCTTGCGACGCGCATACTCTCTCATCAACCGCTCGTCGTCGGTCAGTTTTGTATCTTTGGTCGAGAGCCGCTCGATGTCGTGTCGCGCGAGCTCTTCGTGAAGACCGATAAGACCGTTCGAATAGTGCGTCCTGTGAAGTGCGAGTAACCACTCGGCATCTGTGTGCCACTGGCTCAACCACGTCGCGCGATCCGCGCCGCCGGGCACATTCAGATTCGGATCTTCGAGCATCTGCAAAGGCAGACCAGCCTGCCAGCCCATCTCCTTAAACTGAAAATGCCCGCTCGCATCCTGTGTGAGATTGCTGATCGGCAGATAGCGCAGACTTAAGCTGCCATTCGCATCGTGTCGCGAGACTATGAGTGCCTGACGATCCACGCCGCACGTCACCCAGATTACATCGTTGTCGACATCGTTCATCAGCGGCAGCACGAGGTCACGCGACAACCTGGCGGCGATGAGATCGACAGGGCGATTCGAAATACCGCGCTGAACGTTGTTTCTGACCGATACGCTCTGTAGCAGCGAGAAGTAGTTGACGTGTACGAAGCTCTGGTCCAGGTTCAGCGACCCGTCGGGATTCGCGACGAGTCCGTTTGGACCAACACCAACCACGTAGTTCTGAAGTTCGTAAATCGTGTTTCGATCGCCCATCGCCATCTGCGGAATGATGTCCGCAATCCTCACCTTGTTCGGCGAGAAGGCTTCTGACGAGATCGACAACAGGTTCTTGAGAGTGCGAGCGTACTCGCTGTATTCCTTCTCCTCGGTTTGCCAGCGATCGAGTTGTACGTAGATGCGTTTCGAGGCATCGTCCAAACCCGCGTCCTGCTGTTCTTTCGCAAACTTCTTTGGCTGCGCTTCCCACAGCTTGCGTTGTTCGGCGATCGCGCGGTCGAGTGCCCCCAGCTCGTTTTGCAACTGCTTGAGATCTTTTTCCCAGTCAGGGCGCCGGCGGTCGATTATTCCAAAGAACTCGTTGAACGCTGCTTTGTAAAGCTCTTCCGAAAGTCCGCCGCGCTGCAATTCCTTGATCAGAATGTGCAGCGCGTTGAGATCGCTGTCGCGCAGATGCACGGACGCTCGTTCGTTGCCGTCGAAGTCGAGCATCGCGGTTGGATAAGCAGTGCTCTCGCCTTTCAGATAGTAAGAATCTGGCGTTGTTGTCGTGATCAGCGGTACGAGCGGATTCACGCCTTTGATCGAGTAGTCAAGCATCAGCCGGCGTTTGGTGATGACATGATGACCGCCGCCTGCGCGACTGCCGAGCAGTTTCACGAGATTGTAGCCCTGGCTGTAAACCTTCTCGTCCGTATTGACGCCGTGATCCGAGATCAGAACCATCGACGTCTCATCAGCAAGCGGACTCTTCTGAATCGCAGTCCAGACTTCTCCGATCACTGCGTCCATTTCCTTCAGCACGGCAAGATGAGTTTGCACGTCGTTGTTGTGATGCGCGGCGTGATCGAAGTTTTCCATCATCAGGTCGAGATAACGGATCTTCGGATCGCCGAGCTTCGTGATGAGTTCCTTGACAAGTTGATCGGTGATCGCGCTTCTCAACTCGAACCCCATGGTCCACTCGTCAAACAGTTCCTTGGGCGACTTAGAGAAGCGATTCTGGAGACTGTTTTGTAACGTTGAGTAACGCGGGTTTCGAAGGAAGATCGAATAGGTCGTGTAACGTTCGTTGTGCGGATACGCATCGGACAACAGCGGCAGTCCGAGCGAGTCGAGCACTTCAACCGCGCGCATATCGATGCGGCTGCCGTTGATGCCGGCAAGGTAAAGTGGAAAGAAGTTCAGATAATCGTAAGAGTGTAGGGTGTAACGATCGAATTCAACGTTGCCTTTGATTTGCAGGTGCTGGCCGGTCTCGAGCAGCGACCACGAAGGAGCCGACAAGCTCATGCCGCGGACATAGAAGTTCGAGAGTCGGGCGCCCCGCTGGTAGAAGATGTAGTCGATCCACGGAAGCAAACTTTTGTCGGACTGTGGATCGCGTTGCTTAACGAAACGGTCGACGACGTCGTAGGGCAGTCCGTCGCATTTGATGACGACGAGGCGTTTTGTCTGTGCGAACGAAGAGCCGCAAAGCAGGAGAAGAATGACTCCCGCAAAGGCGCAAAGACGCAAATCAAACGTGGTTTTTACGCGAGACATCGTCAGGGCTGGCCTGTTACTGCTGGCGCACCGCTGACGGTTGCGGCAACTGGCTGGACTCTCGGGGCACCACGAAGATATTCGCTGGCAAGATCTCTTAAGACTTTGGCGACTTCGTTATTTTGCGAGATGCGCAGTAATTCGTTCCGCGCTTTCGAGCTGTGAATTCGCGACAGACTCTCGAGACACGCGCGACGCGTCTCGTCGTCCTTGGTGCGCGCAAAGATCTTCGCCGTCGCGGCGGCAGCGTTGCCGCTCGCTTCAGAGCCGTGCTCCGCGAGGAAGCGTAACGACCTTCTCACATCTTCGAGATTCCACGTGACATCGATCTCAGCGCTCGACTTCGCAATCTGTTGCAGGAAACTGGTGTGATACTGGACTCGACGCGCGATATCGAGCCGGTCTTCCATATCGTCCGTCAGCTCCTCGCGGTGAACGTATTTCCCGAAACTCAAAACATTCAGAACGCTGAACGCGAGTCGCGCCTTGCCGTCGTGTTCGAGCGGCGTCAACTCGGCGCGGCGGTCTCGTTCAAGTTTCGCGGCGAGCCCTTCAGGGGATGGATCCTTGGCGTACGCAACGAGCGCGTTGTACTGCTCGGTCGCGATCTTTGCCTCCGCGTTCAGCCCGTTCTCAAACGGATTGAGCGAGATCTTCTCCAGCCGGCCGCTGACTTCGTCACGAAGCTCAGGTTCCATCGAGGAGTTGAGCGCGAGCAATAACTTCAGTTGCGAATACGTGTGCAAACGCGAAGGTTGATTGATGTCCATGCCACGCCGGCCGGTCACAAAATCATAGACCGTGCGACCGAGGAAGAACGGCAGGTTGCCAAACTTCGATAGCGACAGCATATTGCGCGTCACATCATTCAAAACGCGGCGCGACATCTCGCGTTTCTTGGGATTGTAACCGTCACGAAAATCAACCAGCAGCATCGGGATCTTCGGATTATCAAGACCGTAGAGCCCGAGCGGAATCATCTCCACTGCTTCGGCGCCCGGCGTGTCGCTGTCAACCGGATGGTTCTCGGAATCGAAATATCTCGTCTCGACGTAGCCTTTCCAGTCCAACAGTCGCTTGTCCGTCCACGGATTTGCGATGTTCAGGAAACGTTTATCGTAACGCGATCCCTGTAGTTTGATCAGATCGCGCTTCGCAACCCAGAGCAGCGCATGGGTCGCACTGCCGTCCGGCATCAGCAACGGTTCGAAATAGAGCGACTCAGCTTCGGCGCGCTGGCGCAGGAGTTCCCAATTGTGTCCGCGTTCGTCGCGCGTTTGCGTCGTCTTTCGGTTGTAGTAGTTCTCCAAGTGTGAATCGTCGACCAACCCGCCGAACGTCTTGTCACTGAGCAGCAGTCGCGCTTGAATCGTCGCCATCTCCGACTTGGTGAAAACCGATTCGCCTTTCACTGACTGATACAAGGCCAGCACTGATAACGCGCGGATGATATGAGAGCGTCGATAGTCGCTGGTGTTACGACGATAAGAACTGGTCGACGCTTTGATCGGCGTGCCGTACGTGTCGAGCAGGACGTTCTGAAGCGCAGCCCAAAAGATCTTGTCCCACACGTCGTTTTCAGGCGCAGCAAGATCGAGCGCGGCCGGCGGCACCTTCGTCAATGACTCCTTGTTTCCGACGCGCGTGTAGAAAAACGGAATCGCGGCTGCGAGGCGTTGCCTGGCGGTCGGGCGCGTGTAAGTCAACGGCCAGACGTAGCGCAGACGATTGTTCTCGGAGTCGTTATCGCCGAGAGTGTCACGCAAAATAGACACGAGCGGTACCCAGTTGTCGTTTTCATTAGACTCGATACCGGTGAGTCGAGCGTGAACAGTGATCAACTCAGCGCCGCCCGGCACCTCGATACGCTCCAGACGGAGTATCTGAGAGGGTGCTGACGCTGGGTCGGTTTCGTCGGTGTCTGAGGACTTTGGACCCTGAGCCCGGATGAGTGTCGGGGATAGTGGCGAGACAACGAACAGAAGAGCCAGAAAAAAGCTCGCCCTCAGGTGCCAGTGCCTACGGCTTCGAATCGTCATCCTTCTTCGTCCGCGATAGCAATAAAATCTGGCAGATGGGGAGTTTGTACTGCATCCTAAAGCTACAACATTTGACTAGATGTCTGGATAAAGCGTTACGTTTGGTTTTCAACAGCAATAGTCGTGCCCGCGCGGGCCAAAACCAATATACATTACTCTCGGCCCTTATGGACCGATTTTGTATCAACCATGTGACAGCTCTTGCATTGTAACAAGCCACACATGCATAAACGCCACACTCGAAGCGCGCCTGTGTTGCTGAAGACGATTATCTTTTCATCAGCGTTAACGGGACTGGTATTCGACTCAGAAGATGCCACGGGCTTGTCCCGTGGAATCTCACGTTTGTTCCCATGGCATCTGAGATTTGTGTGTTGAATTATTCCCGCTGGCCGGCGCTATGGCCGGAGGCTTGGCTGGCGGTTTCCGCTTCTTTCGCATCCTTCGGCGGGACTTCCCAGCCTGAACGCTCGAGCAGTGGGAGACTGAAACGAATCGGTACCGCGAAGTTTGAGGCCTGGTTTTCAGTGAAGACTGCGAAGTTAACTCCGATCACTCGACCGGACGGACCAAATAACGGCGCACCCGATCCGCCTTCGGCAGTTCGGGCGTCATACACGATTCTTCGAACGTCGAGATCGGTGATGCTGCCTTGAGTGGTCAGCGGTTGAATGCGTTTCGTCTCGGCAAGGTAAGCGAGTTGGGCCATCGGCGTGCCGTAGCGCTGTTGAATTCCTCTCGACTCTGACTCGTCCAGGAGTGCGAGGAGACGATCCGGTCCGGAAGGATAACCCATCATCACGACAGTCTTGCCCACTGCGACTGCGTCCGGATCAGTTTCGAGCGGCAGGACGGGAATCGTTTCCGGAATTTCCGGAATGTCCAAACTACAAACCGCGAGGTCGTCTTTTGTTGAAACGCCTTTGAACTTGAGTGGGATCGCCTGAGGGATGTTGGGAAAGTAGGCGATCAGCTTTCGCAGACGCGGTTGAGCATTGAGCCCGCCGCCGATACTCTGCGCGCGATCATCAGCGATCCACGGTTGCGCGATATGCCGGTTAGTCAGCACGAAGCCCTGGCCGACATGAAATCCCGTGCCGACAAACTCGTATTCCGCAATCGCAGCATTGCCGTCCGGCGTTAACGCTTCGGGCGTGTTGCCACTCTGAACCGCTGCACCGCTCTCGTTCATCTGAGCTTCAGCGTAGCGAAGTGGTCGACCCGTTCCCGCCTCAACAAAGTAGAACGAACCCGCGATCAGGCACACGCCACTTCCGTATTCGCTGCGCAGCTTCACGGCCAGCGACAAACTCGCCTGGATCTGTCTGTTAGATTCGTCGATGTCGCTAATCTGCTGATTTGTTTTAGAGACTTGGTCTTGCATGTGGCCGAGCTGCACGCGTTGATCGTCAATCAACCTGCGACTGCGCTGAAGTTCCTTGTACATCGCGAAGCCGAGATAGAGCATGCCGCCGACGAGCGCGATGATGATCCCGAAAACAACTAACTTGGTGCTGGGATTAATTTCGCGCACCAGCTCGCGCGTAAACTCGCGCAGAAAGACCTTGGCGTCGTCGCGTCTCGCTGTGGCTGCGGACTCGATCGCGGCCGCTTCGATAAACGGAGCCACGTGCGTTTCACGCGGCGAACCCGGTACGACTGCTGGCAGGGCACGAACAGGGAAGAAGTGCAGTATCAACTCGGAATCGGCGATGCGAAGCTCGTCCCCGTCATTGATTTCACCGCCCGAAGTGACCGGCTCGCCGTTCAGAGTCAGCGGTACTGCCGCATCCAACCCACTCACCCGATAAGATCCATTGGCTCGGCTCAGCTCGAGCAAAACTGCATTTGCGGCGTCCTTCGGCAGACTCGAAGAGCGGAGTCGCAGGTTGCAATTTTCAGAGGTGCCAATGCGAATGTTATCGTCGGAGAGGATTTCGGTATGCCGGTCTTCGCCCGAGGAGATGTGGATAACCAGGCCGGTTGCCATAAAGTTAGAGAGCTACAAAACCTCACTTACGCAGCGAGCGCCCGGATCCGACCGCCTAACAGCTTGCGCGGTTATCTCCAGCCGCCCTCGACGCCATTCTACATGAAGTGGAGCGAAAGAGTTAACGTAATCGTGTGCGTAGTGTTAGCATAAATGCGAAGGAAGGAACCGAAACTTGGTTAACGTGGATTTCATTGATGACCGCGAATGTTTAGTTGATCTCGCGCCGGTCGCGGCGGCTGACATTCAGTATCACGTGTTTGTTTGTACAGGGAAGTCGTGCTCGGCTAACGACAGTGTGGAAGTGAGGAATGCTTTCGAGCGCGAGCTGAGAGCACGCGGGTTGCAGTACGGAAAGGCAAAGAAGGGTTGCAATCCGAACGGTTCAGTAGTGTTGACTGAATGTGCGTCAGTTGGATTTTGCGCAGTCGGTGCGGCGGTGATGATCTATCCCGATGGTGTTTGGTATGCGCAAGTGCGAGCTAACGACGTTCCGGAGATCGTCGAAGAGCACATCGTTAACGGACGTGTGGTTACACGGCTTGCGCTGTTGAAGGTTCGGGCAAAGGCGTAGCAGTTTCTTCTTTCGGTTTCCAACGCAACACTGGTTTGCGCGCGGCCGCGGCTTCATCGAGACGCCCGATACGCGTGTTATGAGGCGCATTCAAAACCAGTTCCGGATCCTCAACCGCCTCAGTCGCAATCGATCTCATTGCAGCGATGAACTGATCGAGTTCCTGACGACCCACCGATTCCGTCGGCTCGATCAGCATCGCGCCCTGCACAATCAACGGAAAATAGATCGTCATCGGATGAAAACCGTAGTCGATCAAACGCTTCGCGATGTCGAGCGTGTGAACGCCTTTGCGTGACTGTCGCTTATCAGTGAAGACGACTTCGTGCATCGGCGAGCCCGCGAATGGTTTGTCGTAGTCCTCAACCAGACCCGCAGATATATACCGCGCGTTGAGCACCGCCGCCTCTGTAGCTTCGCGCAAACCGTCGTTGCCGTGAGTCAACGTGTACGCGAGGGCGCGCAGCATCATGCCGTAGTTTCCGAAGAATGCTTTAACGCGGCCGATTGAGTGTGGTTGATCGTAATCGAGTCGAAAACTGGCATCAGAAGACTTTACGATCCGCGGCACCGGCAGAAACGGTTCGAGCTCTTTCGTGCAGCAACATGGACCACAGCCCGGTCCACCGCCGCCATGCGGAGTTGAGAAAGTCTTGTGCAGGTTGAGATGGATCACATCTACGCCCATGTCGCCCGGACGCGCGACGCCGACGAGCGCGTTCATGTTTGCGCCGTCCATGTAAACGAGGCCGCCCGCTTCGTGAACGATGCCGCAGATCTGTTGGATGTTGGTTTCGAAGAGGCCGAGCGTGTTTGGATTGGTCAACATCAAACCCGCGACTTCGCCGTGTGCGCAGAGTTCGCGCAGGTGATCGAGATCCGTCAGACCTTCCGCAGTTGAGCGGATCGTTTTGACTGAGAAACCAGAGAGATGTGCGGACGCGGGATTCGTTCCGTGAGCCGAGTCGGGAATCAGCATCGTGCGTCGATGCGAAGCGGCGGCGCCGTCACGCTGATCGAGAAACGCACGGATGATCATGATTCCGGTCATCTCACCGTGCGCACCGGCAGCGGGTTGCAGCGAGATGCCCGGCAGTCCTGTGATTTCGGCGAGGTGTTGCTGGAGGTCGTAAATCACCTCGAGCGCACCCTGCGCGTCCTGTTCCTCAGTCAACGGGTGCAGGTTGGCGAAGCCGGCGATGCGCGCAACGCGTTCGTTCAGACGCGAGTTGTATTTCATCGTGCACGACCCGAGTGGGTACATGCCGAGGTCGATGGAGTAGTTCCAGGTGGACATGCGAACGAAGTGACGGATCACGTCGACTTCGCTCACTTCAGGCATGCCTTCGAGATCGTCATCACGACGAAACTCATCGGGAATGTTCAACTCGACTTCATCGACGTCGAGAGCAGGCAGGCGATAACCGATACGCCCGGTTTGCGAGCGCTCGAAGATGAGCTGCTCGTTCGGACTGATATGACTCGTGACTTTAGTGATTGCTGTGGTCATAGATAGGTCCTAAAGGACATAGGTCCTATACACTCGCGAGAGCGTCGACGAGCGCTTCAATCTGCTGCCGGCTGTTTGTTTCCGTCACGCAAACCAGAAAATCATTCGGCCGGTCTGACATGAACCGTGACAACGCGATGCCGCCGTCAATTTCTTTTTCCCGGCCCAGGCGCGCCAGTAAGTCGACTGCGTTGCCTGGTCCACGAACTACGAATTCATTGAAAAATGGACCGGTGAAGGGAAGTGAATAGCCGTTCAGGCGAGCGATTCTGCGTGCGGTGTAAGCAGCTTTCTGCGCACACTGTTTCGCGGCGTCCTGAATACCACGACGGCCCATCGTTTCCAGATATACAGTTGCGGCCAGCGCGATTAGTCCTTCGTTAGTGCATATGTTCGACGTGGCTTTCTCGCGACGAATGTGCTGTTCGCGAGTAGCGAGTGTGAGCACGAACCCGCGATGGCCTTTCTTGTCGTACGCTTCGCCGACCAGCCGTCCGGGAATCTGTCGCGCGTACTTCTCTCGCGTGGCAAACAAGCCCACGTAGGGACCACCAAACGATAACGGCACGCCAAACGACTGTCCTTCAGCTATCACAATGTCAGCGCCACACGCACCTGGCGACTTCAGAAATCCTAACGACATCGCTTCGGTGATTGCAACGATCAGCAACGCGCCTTTCGCATGCGCTGCGTCTGCCAGTGCTTGCAGATCTTCGACGCAACCGAAGAAGTTCGGCGACTGGACCACGAGCGCCGCCGTCTCATCGTCAACGCTTTCGGCTAACGCACGCGATGACTGTCCAGTCTGCTCGTCAAACGGAACTAGTTCGAGATGAATGCCCGCATGTTGAACATAAGTTCGCACCACTTCGAGATACTGCGGATGCGCTGCGCTCGAAGCGATTGCTTTTGAGCGCCTCGTAACTCGCTCGGCCATTAACACTGCTTCAGCCAATGCGGTCGAACCGTCGTACATCGACGCATTCGCCACCTCCATACCCGTCAACTGACACACGAGTGTTTGAAACTCGAAGATCGTTTGCAGCGTGCCCTGTGAAATCTCCGGCTGGTAAGGCGTGTAAGCAGTGAAGAACTCAGACCGTGAAAGAATATGATCGACGATTGTCGGAATGTAGTGCGAGTAAGCGCCGGCGCCTTTGAAACTGATGCGACGTGCACCGGCGTTGCGCGCGCCCATCTGTTCGAAACGATCGAGTAGTTCGATTTCGGAAAGTGCCGCGGGAGTGTTGAGCGGTCTTTGTAGACGCAGATTCTGAGGAATTGAATCGAATAATTGGTCGGCCGATCCGAGCCCAATTGCCTCGAGCATTTCCCTGCGCTCTTCCGGCGAGTTAGGAATGTAGCGCAAAGTTATTCTGTCTCAGCTTTCGTAAAGTCTTCGTACTCAGCGGCGGTCAACAAGCTATCGACCTCACCGGCGTTCGACATCTTCAGCCGGATCATCCAGCCTTTACCGTAAGGGTCGGAGTTGACTGTTTCAGGTTCGTCCGCGAGCGATTCATTGATTTGCGCTACGACTCCGGCGATCGGAGTGAAGACTTCGGAAACTGCTTTCACCGATTCAACTGACCCAAACGATTCATTCGCCGCAAACTCATCACCGGCTTTTGGCAATTCGACGTACACTACGTCACCGAGTGAGTTCTGCGCGTAGTCAGTGATGCCGATGACGGCCGTCTCACCATCCACTCTCACCCATTCGTGATCTTTGCTGTAGTGCAGATCTTCCGGAACGTTCGCCATGGATCCTCCATCCTTGTATCTTGATAATCGTCGTCTCTATTTAGACCGTTTGTAAAACGGCGTCTTCACGATTTGTGCGCCGACGAGTTTTCCGCGCACATCAATCTGGATCTCCTGCCCTACATTCGCGTGTTCGATCGGAACGTAAGCAAGGCCGATATTCTTCTTTAGAAATGGCGCGGGACTACCGGACGTTACATGGCCAACTCGTTCGCCATTGATGACCACATCCTGGTGATCGCGCGCGATCCCACGCTCAGTCACTTCAAAACCGGCCAGCTTGCGCTTCACCCCTTGCTGTTTTTGTTGCGCGAGGGCCTCGCGACCGTTGAAGTCGCCCTTATCAAGTTTACAAATCCATCCGAGATTTGCTTCGAGTAACGTGGTCGTTTCGTCGATGTCGTTGCCGTAGAGCGCCATGCCGGCTTCGAGTCGCAGAGTGTTGCGTGCGGCGAGGCCGCAGGGAAGTACGCCTGTTGGTGAACCAGTGTCGCCGGCGTCGAGAATCTTGTTCCAGAGTTGTTCGGCGCGATCGGATGCTGCGTAAACTTCGAAACCGTCTTCACCGGTGTAGCCGGTGCGCGAGACGATTGCGTCGATGCCGTCAACGCGCCCGCGAGTGAAGTGGTAATACTTGATTTCCGCGAGTGGCAAGTCAGTCAGCTTTTGCAGGATCGTTTGTGCGTCCGGACCTTGCAGCGCGAGTTGGCAGTAATCAGCGCTGACGTTTTTCAACTTGACCGATTCGCTGGCGTGATTCGACGTGATCCATTGCCAGTCTTTATCAGTCGTGCCGGCATTGACGACCAGAAGCAGGTGGTCTGCTGCGAAACGACAAATTACGAGGTCGTCAACGACCGTGCCCTGTGGCGTTGTCAGGGCTGAGTACTGCGCCTGGCCGTCGATCAGTTTGGTTACGTCGTTGGAAGTGATGCAGTTAACAAAAGCGATTGCGTCACTGCCGCGAACATCGATCTCGCCCATGTGCGAGACATCGAAGAGGCCGGCGTGGGTTCGAGTGCGCAGGTGTTCTTCGATTGTTCCGGCGGGATACTGCACGGGCATATCCCAACCGCCGAAGTCGACCATGCGGGCACCCAACTGCCGGTGGGCGCTATTGAGTGGGGTTTGTTTTAGTTGCGAAGCCGTTGCGGTCAAGTCACTCACCACGCGCCCGAATCACCCGCGACGCGTCGTTTAAATTAAGGAATAACAGGTGAAGCCGCAACGTAGCATGCGCCGTTCAGTGCGTCAAGCGAGGGGGATGTTGTCGAAAGAGGCAAGTGCCGCCCGGATGCAAAAGGCGGTGCATTTAACGGTCACTCAACACATTCAAAGGCCGTTAACCAACCGTGTCGCGCGTCTGCGTTTGCTTGAGGCGCTTGGTTATCAAATGAGGTCCCGGTTTTTGATTTATACGTAAAAGTACTCAAAGAGATCTTAATGTAATTATTAACGCACGAACTTCTCTCACCTACTTGCGCTTGTTTGAGTGCATTCATCGCTGATAGTCCGCCAATTTCCGTAAGACAATATACGGCGGCCATTCGCACGCCGGCGCTAGGGTTCCGTTGCAAGGCAAGCGCCAGCTTAGGTAGTGCTGGTTGTCCCATTTGTCTTACGCCGAGAATTGCTGGTTGAAAAGTCATCGAACTACTATGGAGACCGTTAGTCAAATTCAAGTGTGAAATAAGCAGGTCAAGCGCCTCAGTTGCCTTTAACTCCCCGAGTAGTTGCGAACCTTCGCGCCAAAGAAAATAACTTGAGGGTTGTCTTTCGAAGTCGAGATCTGGCTGATCCATGGCCTTCATTAATGAGCGAATAACCAGTTGTCTACAATCACTCGATTGACGAGCCGTACCCAAGAGAATATTTCTCGCTTGTAGAATCTGATTGTAGTCGCCTGATGACAAGTGCTCCACAGTCGTTCGAACTTCCGCAGCGTCGTGTTTGCAAAAGTCATTTCCGATTTTATTCGTGAATTCTACTGGGCGGTTTACTGGTTGGCCATTACGCGTTGTAGACCAATGTTGAATCGCAACGGTCAGGAAGAAGAGTCCGAGAATTGCTGGTAAAAGTCTGACGACCATAGTTAACTCGTTAATACAATCCCGGTCCCCAATGCACACTAAAAAGCCCATCTCTAAAAGTCATCTCCGCGTGGAAACCAACGAAACACTCCTTATTTCCGTTGTACGCCTTGATAAGAAAATTCCATTTGGAGTGATGTGCAACGAGTGTTTGGCCGGCGCCATTCTTGAGATTAGGGCCAGGATGATCAATCCATCCGCCGCTTTTATTGTCGGATCGAATGATGGAACCTGGGTCTACGTGATCGGAAAAGGTTCCAACGTGCTCAGTTTTGGGATCATTATCGCCCTTACGTAAAGTCCAGTACGTGACGTTCATCAACTGTTGTAGAATCCAATGGCCCTTCGAATCCACTTTGTTCTCACCGATACTAGCAATTCCTCCTGCGCCGAGACCAGAAATAGTCACGGTAAAACCCAATCCAGGATCATTGTGATAATAGTTCTCCCCATTTTTCATCCCATTCACGGCGTCTCCAGTGAAAGATACTGAAACGTCACAGTCCTGACCCTGACCTTTGTTGTCAATTATTGCGCGATTATTAGTTACAACCGTGCTTTGCGGTACCAGCACGGTAGATGCAAGCGTGAGGGAGACTTCCATGGGCGCCATTCCAGAGTACGCCGTTGGGGTCTGCGGCACCCATTCGTGGTAATCATCATTCCAAACGGTTTCATACGTCGTTCTACCTTCGGTTCCGGAAACGTTGAGTGTAGTAGTCAACTGAGTTGTGGAGGCAAAACGCAGCGGCAAAGCCTGGGCTAGACTAGCCATCGTGAAGGTGGTGGACAGCAAACCCCTCGAGTGCCCGGTCCCAAAATTAACCATTGCGGCGGCTACTGCACAAGATTCCGGCATGTCGTCAACGACGCAACCGTTGGTATCGAAAATGTCCGAGTATCTGGAATCCATTATCCCACCAAAACGCCCCTCGCTTATTTCACCGGGAGCGGGTGGGTTTTCAGGTGGGGCAGTTGCAGACAACGTCACATCAGACCCGAAGGGATCGAATTCCTCCCGCGCATAGCCGCCAAAAACCGTGCTGTTGTACTCGCTGGTTCCTGCAGGTGAGGTATGCTTCCATGTGACCTGGTTAGCAGTTTGCTTTGCGAGCACTCGCTCACCAGCATAAACATACCCGACCTGCTTCTGGCCCGCGCCGTCGATTTCAGCAATGATTGCTCCCTTGAGGACAGTTGATCTGAGATAGTACCTGGTCACAGCAGGGTCATGGTTATAAGAGTCCCAGATAACCTCCTTCACTTTCTGACCATCGCCATCGTAGCTGCTGTCCATTATTTTTGTAAGGTACGACCCGAGCGCTGCAATCCACATGGGTGCTTCCATGCGACTTGGCTGGCCGGCTGCATC
>Ga0070681_10003416_pt1 | contig 14873 bp, 11 predicted proteins | sample KBSC83BmetaG_FD_65650 | JGI IMG/M metagenome (GOLD analysis project Ga0070681, IMG submission 65650) | Corn rhizosphere microbial communities from Kellogg Biological Station, Michigan, USA - KBS C8-3B metaG | ecosystem: Host-associated > Plants > Roots > Rhizosphere | place: USA: Michigan...
ACCAGCTCCTACATCTTCTTCTTCACCGCCATCGACAAGGGTTTCTACAAGGAGGAAGGCATCGATCTCGACATCGTCGAGGCCGGCGGCGGCGTGTCGACCCCGGCCCTGGTGTCGGGCGACCTGCAATTCTCGACCTCGGGCTCCTCGGCGATCAGCGCCATCATGAAGGGCGCCAAGCTGAAAGTGCTGCTGGTCGGCGAGGACCGGCCCTCCTGGCAGATCTGGAGCGCCAAGCCGCAGATCAAGACCGTCGAGGATCTGAAAGGCCAGCAGATCGGCATCATCAGCCGTGGCGACACGGGCGAGGTCGCGGTGCGCTATATCCTGAAGAAGCACGGCTTGCCGGCCGATTACGTCGCCTTCACGCCGATGGGCTCCTCGCTCGCGACGCGCATGACCGTGGTCAGCGCCGGATCGCTGCCGGCCGCCCTGCTGCAGCCGGCCGAGGTCGAGACGCTGCGCGCCGGCGGCGGGCTCTCGAAGGCGCATCTCATCGTCGATGCCGCCGAGGAGGTGCGCTCGACCTTCAATGGCCTCGCCACCTCCGACGCGGTGATCGCCAAGAACCCCGATATGGTGACGCGGTTCGTGCGCGCGACGCGCAAGGGCATGATCTATGCGCGCACCAATCGCGATCAGGCCATCGACGTGTTCGTCCGGGTGATGAAGGCGGCGCCCAGCGGCGCCGGCATCGGCTATGACGAGCTGCGCAAGGTCATGGCGGAGGACGGCACCATCTCGGACGATGCGCAGAAGACCGAGATCTCGCTGCGCGGCGACATGCTCGACATGCCGGCGAGCAAGCTGCCGCCGGCTTCTTCCGTGTTCGATTTCAGCTGGGCCAAGAAGGTCAATGCCGAGCTGAAAGCGAGCGGCTGGACGCCCAAGCCCTGATTCCATTCTCGCCGAGGGAGAGCGTGCGGTGAAATACGAGATCTCCGGCACCGTCATGCAGACGGTCGCGATCGACCTCGCCGCGGGCGAGCAGCTCTACAGCCAGACCAACGCCATGGCCTGGATGAGCGATTCGATCCGCATGGACACCCATACCGGCGGCGGTCTGTTCGCCGGCTTGAAGCGCAGCCTCACCGGCGGCAGCTTCTTCATCACCGATTTCACCGCCGAGCGCGGCGGCCATATCGCCTTCGCGCCGCGTTTTCCCGGCACCATCCTGGCGAAGCGGCTGGGCGCCGGGGAATCGCTGATCTGCCGCAAGGAGACCTTCCTGTGCGCCGAGAAGTCGGTGGCGCTCGAGCTCGCCTGGCAGAAGCGGATGGGTGCTGGATTCTTCGGCGGCGAGGGATTCATCCTGCAGAAGGTGACGGGACCGGGCACGGTCTGGCTCGATCTGTCGGGCGAGGTGGTCGAGAAGGAGCTCTGCGCGGGCGAGAAGCTGCTCGTGCATGCCGGCCATGTCGGGGTGCAATCGCCCTCGGTCGATTTCGACATCCAGCTGGTGCGCGGCTTCAAGAACATGCTGTTCGGCGGCGAGGGGCTGTTCCTCGCGACGCTCACCGGTCCCGGCCATCTCTGGCTGCAGAGCATGCCGATCATGAATCTCGCCGAGGAGATCGGCCGTTATCTGCCGCGGCCGAACGAAGCCGCCACCAGCACGGGCGGCGTCGCCTCGGGGGTCGCCGCCGGAGTCGCGGGTGCTATTCTCGGCGGGCTGCTGGGCGGCAAGAGCAGCGACAGCTAATCCAGCGTCGATGACCTAGCTTGGCCTGTTGGCCCCGGGCCCCAGATGCGCGACGCTTGCGTCAGCTGGCGCAAGCCGGAGAAGAAAAGGCTGAGAAGCCGTGCCCCCTCGTGACAGGACGCGGTCACCGTGATTTGATCGTCCTTCTCGGGCCGCCAGGGAGAGGCCGCATGGGACACGGCAGAGTCGTCGCCATGGTCGCGGTGCTGGCCGGGCTCGTCGCCGGCAGCACGCTTGCGCGTGCCGCCGAGGACACCGTCTCGTTCAAGGGCAAGAGCGTGCGTTTGCTGATCGGCTATCAGGTCGGCGGCGGCACCGATCTCGTCGCCCGTCTGGTCGGCCGTTTCCTCACGCGCTACCTGCCCGGCCAGCCGGCGCTGGTGCCGCAGAACATGCCGGGCGCCGACGGTCTGGTTGCGATGAACTATACGGCGCAGCAGGTAGCGGCCGACGGCCTCACCCTCTTCGTCGCGTCGGCTTCGCCGGTGATGCCCGAGATCATGCACGGCAGCGGCGTCTTCTACGATCCGGCAAGCTTCCTCTACATCGGCGGCATCGCCAACACCGGCACCGTGATGGTGGCCTCGCGCGAGGCGCGGGCGCGCCTCGCCACACCGGGCGCCCAACCGGTGGCGCTGGCGCAGGTCGGCGGCGTGCGCACCGGGGCTCAGATGGTGGTCTGGGCGGTCGCCTATCTCGGCTGGAACGTCAAATGGGTGAGCGGCTATCCCGGCACGCCCGAACTGGCCCTGGCCCTGAACAAGGGCGAGGTCGACATGACCGATACCGCCGACGCGAAGAGCCTGCGCACCATCCTGACCGATCCCCGCTTCGTCGGCGTCGTGCAGACAGGCGTCTTTGCCGATGGCAAGCTCATGCGGCGGGCCGGCTTTCCCGACATTCCGACGCTGTCCGAGCTGCTGGAAGGCAAGCTGCCGAAGGAGGCGGATGCTGCCTATCGCTCGTGGCTCGAGACGACCCAGATCGGCAAGTTCTTCGCGCTGCCGCCGGGAACGCCGGCGGCCATGGTGGCGGCCTATCGTGCCGCTTTCCGCAAGATGCAGGACGACCCGGAGTTCAAGGCCATGGCGGCGGCACAGCTCGATAGCGACTATGTCATGCAGACGCCGGACGACATACGCGACGTGATCAAAGCCGTGGTCGCGACACCGGAGACCGATCTCGCCTTCATCAACCAGCTGCGCGTCAAGGTCGGCGTGCCGGGGGCGAAATGACCAGCGAGTCTGCGCTGGCTCTCACCGAGGTGAGGAAGCAGCCGCCATCGCCCGGCAGATCTCGGCGGTCGTCGCAATGCGGGCGAAGCGCTGCGCCAGCAGGCTGAGCGTCACCTTCTCCACCTCCTCACGGCTGGCCGCTCCCCAGCCCTGGTCCGGAATGGGACGGCACAGGCAGGCATCGGCGACGAGCACCGTGCCGAGGTCGCGATTGTGGGCGTCGCGCACCGTGGTCTCGACCCCGCCGGCAAGCGAGATACCGCACAGGATGAGCGTGTCGGCGCCGCAGCGGCGCATATGCGCTTCGAGGCCGCTGCCGAAGAATGCGCCATAGCGCGGCTTGCGCAGGATCGTCTCGTCGGGGCGCGGCATCAGGAGGTCGGGAACCTCGCACCCCTTACTGCCCCAGGCGAGCTTGCCTGCCTCGCCGCGCGGCGCAATCGCCGGATCTCCTTGGCCGGGGGTCGCGAAGACGATCGGCCAGCCCGCCCCACGGGCGGCGGCGAGCAGGGCTGAGATGTTGCTCAGCACGGATGCCAGCTCCCGGTCGCCGCCGGCGACGAAATGGTTCACGACGTCATGGACCAGGACCAGGCTCTTGTCGCGACGAATCGCGATCGCTTCCGTCATGCCGCCGGCATGCCGGCGGCGCCGCCCGGAGCGAGACCGCGGCGGCGCAGGATCGGCATGACCTGCTCGTTGAAGCGTCCGAGCCCCTCGACAAAATCCGGAAAGACGAACATGACCCCGTCGACATCGCCATCCACCGCGAGCTCTTCGATCATCGCCGCGGCGCGCTCGGGCCCGGCGACGAAGGGCAGCCCGCCATAGAACAGGCGCGTGTCCTTGGTCTCGAAACGGTCCTTGAGGATGGTGATGCGGTCGTCGGCCTTGGTGCCGGCCCGCTTTTCATAGATGCTGGCGATCGCCTCCTGGTCGGCGCCGTCCTGATAATGGTCGAACATCCGTTGGGCATCGGCGTCGGAGTCGCCCTGGATCAGCATGATCAGCGTGTGGGTGCGCACCGCGCGCCCGTATCCCGCCGCCACCTCCTTGATGCGGCGGCTGCGCGCCTTCTTCGAGTCGAGGCTGGTGCCGCCGAAGAATCCGTCGGTGCAGTGCTCGGCAACGAACTGGAAGCCGCGCTCCGACGAGGTGGCACAGACGATCGGTACCGTTTCCTGCACCGGCTTCGGCCAGGACTGGCAATCCTCGAGCGTGAAATGCTTGCCCGTATGGGTCACACCGTCCTCGCGCCACAGGCGCTTGACCAGCGTGATCCATTCTTCCGTGTAGTCGTAGCGATAATCCTCGAAATCGGGCGGGTAGAGACCCATCTGCGTATATTCGCCCTTGTTCGCGGCGCTGACGATATTGATGCCGAGACGGCCGCCGGTGACATCGTCCATCGTCGCCGCCATCTTGGCGAAAACGGCAGGATGAACGAGCGCCGGCGCGACGGAGGCGATCAGGCGCAGCTTGGGCACGTAGCCCGCCAAGCCGGTCATCAACGTCAAGGATTCGAGCGAGTATTTCCAGAAATCGGTCGCCCCGCCGAAGCCGCGCCACTTCGCCATCGAGAACACGTAGGAAAAGCCGATGCGCTCGGCGAGCTGGCAGATGTCGCGGTTGAGCGAGAAGCTCGGCAGGAACTGCGGCGAGTTCTTCGAGATGATCCAGCCGTTGTTGGTGACCGGGAGGAACACACCAAGGTCGACAGGGCGGCGCATCATGCCGTCTCCTTCTTGCTGCCGCGGAGGGTAGGAGCGAGCGCCGGCATCGCGTTGGCGAGGAACTTCTCGATCGCCGGACCGAGCTCGGCGAGCTGTGATTCGAGGACGAACAGGCCGCGCGAGGGGCAGCTGGCGCCGAGCTCGACGAGTAGCGGACGCAGATGCAGCTCGACGGCGAGCGCATGGATCGGCGCCGCCGCCACCATGACCGGCAGGGCGGTGACGCCGAGCAGCCCATCGTAAGGGACGCGATCGAGGAAGAGCTTCAGCAGACCGGTATAGGTCGCCTTGTAGGTGGGGCTGGCGACGATCAGGAGATCGGCGGCCTGGACAGTCTTCAGAATCTTGTCGACGGCGGCGCTTTCCCAGTCGAACAGCGCCGCTCCAAGCTCGGCGAGATCGAACGCCTCGATGCCCGCTGTCGCTCCCTGCGCCGCGGCGCCGCCCGCCACCTGAGTTGCGAGTTCTTGGGCGACCGACAAGGTACGCGAGCCGGCCTTGGGGTTGCCGACGATGGCGACGATCTTGATGGCTCGGCTCATCATCCCCTCCGCCCGTTTACTCGCCCTTGTACAGGATCAGCTCGCGCAGCTTGGCGAAAACTGCCGCGGGCGAGGCGGCAACGCGTTCGATCATGGCCTGTATGTCGCTGCCGTCGAGCGCCATGATCTCCAGATTGGTGCGCGCCGCATCGGCCTTGAATTCGGCGTCGGTGAGCAGCGATTTGAACGCCGAACGCAGCGCCTGGACGCGCTCCGGCGGAACTTTTGGCCCGACCCCGTAGGGACGCCCCATGGCCTGCTGGGTCAGGATGATCTGCCAGAACTGCCTGACCTCCTCGACCGTGAAGGGCGGCGTCACGAACTCGGGCTTCACATAGTCGAACACCAGGGGGATGTCGGGCATATCCGGATGCTTGGTGAGCGAGAGCTGGACCAGCACGCTCACCTTGCGACGCCAGTCCGGGAAATGCTGCGCCATGCCGAGGTAGGAATTCTCCTGGCCCTGCACCTCGCCGCGCTCCAGCGCGTTCTGGATCGCGTTGATCGAAGGGTATCCACGCACCAGCTTGAACTTGGTGCCGAGCGTGTTGTTGAGCAGCGCCGGATATTCCTCCGAATCGGTCATCGGCGCCGTACTTCCGATGATGAGCGGCCGGCGGCGCGCGTCATCCAACGAGCGGACGCCGAGCCCACCCCAGATCTGCATCACCCCGACATCGTTGTTGAGGCTGCCGAGCCAATTGATCCGTGTCGCATCGTACTGGGCGCCGGGCTGACCGAGGATCAGGGCAAACGGGGCCGTGCGGATCGGGGCCAGGATCACCGTGCCGTCCTGCGGTGCCACAGAGTAGACATGGTTGGTCGCGATCACCGAGCCGGCGCCGGCCATGTTCTGGATGATGATCGTCGGGTTGCCTGGGATATAGCGCACGATGTGGCGGGCCAGCAGGCGGGCATACACGTCGTAAGCGCCGCCGGCGTCGGAGCCGACGACCAGGGTGACGGTGCGACCGCGGTAGAAGTCCGCTACCGGGTCGGCGACAGCAACGCTGCCGAGGCTGCAGGCGGCAAGCAATGCGATCGCCGCAAGACCAAGCAAGCGACCAGAAACCCGCATCCCAAGCCCTCCCGCCACGCCGCCGACGCAAATTGCGACATCGATTTCGGATTCCGATTGAAGGACGCATCCCGAGGCCTGTCAAGACAACCGGAATTGCGCAGAAAGATCGGCCGCCTTCATGCCGACCCGCGACGAGGGCTCGCTGGTGCGCGCCGAATCGCCGTCATGGGTGCCGCAGCAAGGCCTCGAGCGTTTGCCGCGCCTCATCGGAGGTCGAAGCCAAGGATTTGATGATCGTCTCGGTCTTTTCAGCCGAGAGGATGGTGTTGCCGACCATCACATGGTCCGCCTCGGCAACGAAATCCGGGTCGGCGACGGTTTTCTTGAAAGCCTCACGGTAGGCGTCGATGATGGGCGCCGGGGTCTGCGGCGGCAAGGCAAGCCATTTGAAAAGCACCGAGCTGGCCCCCCAGTAATCATAGGCAGCCTGCATCTTTGGATCGGTTATTTTTCCGGCCATAGCCGCGGCAAATGACGGTGCGCCGTCGACATCGGCGCGGCCCGACGGCCGTGCATTTTCGTCGAGCCCGTCGAGACAGAGGATTTTGTAGGTCTGCGGATCGCGCAGCTTGTCGAGCAGGTAGAAGCGTGCAAAGGACGTCATCTCGATCTCGCCGCGCTCGAGAGCAAGGACGAGGTCGGGCAGGCCGGCATAGCCGGTGACCCATTTGATATTCCAGCCGAGATAAAGCGCCCCCCAGCTTGCCACGCGCATGCCGCCACGCGGCACGCCGGAGACCGACCCCATGATCACGGGGGCTTTGCTCCTGTCGTAAAGGCGCGGCATCGCGTCGGCCCGCATGACCATCAGCGTGTCACCGAAGCCCAGCGCCCCGATGATACCGAAGGTCATGGGGTCGTAATGCGCCTGCGGCATGCGATAGGTCGCGGGATCTGCTTCATTGGAGGAAGGCATGATGATGGTCAGACCATCGGGCTTGGCCTGCTGTGTCATGAAGTTCAGCGCCGGGACACCCTGGCCACCGGGAACGTTGGACGACACCACCGTCGGAGCGCCGGGCAGATGCCTGCCGATGAATCTAGCGACCAGCCGCGCCGCAAGATCGGTGCTGCCGCCGACCGTCGATGGAATGACCATCGTGACGACCTTGCCGGCAAAGGATACCGGCTGCGCTGCAGCCGAAAATTCCGGGGAGATCGCGATCAGCGCCGCGATTCCTGCGACCCGCACGATTCCTGACGAGAGTCGCTTGCTCATGGCTTCTCCGGACGATCCAGGCTCGCCTTCCAGATAGGGGGTCTATTCCATCGCCGCCGTGGCGCGGGCCACGATACTCGCCGGGTGCGAATAGATTCGCGTGATCAGGGCTTCCACCTGCTCGCCGGAGGTCGGCTCTATCTCCAGCTTCAGCCGTTTGGCATCGGCCAGAAATTCGGGATCCGTCATCGTCGCCATGAAGGCGGCGCGCAGCATGCCCGCGCGCCCCGGCTTGAGGTCGGGCGGCGCCAGGATCGGCCGGCCGAGAACGTAGCGGCCGAAGATGATCTCGAAGATGGCGCGCTCCTCGTCATTCCGGGCGTAGTCGTAGATATGCGCCACGCCGGGAAGATCGGGATACTTCTGGAATCCCACCTGCAGGACGGGCTTGAGGTGCCCCGCGTAATACTCGGCGGAATAGACCGTCTTCAGCGCTGCCAACGAGATGCCGCAGCTCCCCGCGACCTCGCCGCGCTGCATGGCGAGATTGATCTCGGTGACGCCGGAATAGCCTTTGACCAGCCGGATCTTGGCGCCGAGGATATTCTTCAGCACGGTGGGGATCTGGGTATTCGCGCTGCCGGCCCCGGAGGAGCCGAAATTGACCTCCCGCTTCAAGATGTCGTCGAAGCCGGTGATGCCCGAGCTCGCCCACACGTCGCAGGTGCCGACGATCTCGTTGATGTTGCCGATCCAGGTGAATTTGCGCGTGTCGTAGAGGGCCGCGTGATTGCCGAACAGCGGCTCGAAGGCGGCGGCGGCCGAGATCAGCCCGATGACGGTGCCGTCCTTGGGCGCCTTGTGATAGATATAGTTGCCCGCGGTAATGCCGCCGGCGCCCGGCATGCCCTGCAGAATCATCGTCGGATTGCCCGGCAGATGGCGCCCCATATACTGAACAATGGGACGGACATAGCTGTCATAGCCGCCGCCGGCCGTCGAACCCAGGATGAAGGTGACGGTCTGGCCGGCGAAATCATCGGCCGCGGCCGCGACGGCGGGCAAGCAGGAGGCCGCAAGGAGAGCGGTACAGCTCCCAATCAACAATTTGCCGATCGGCATAGACGAGTCTCCCCCAAGAACTTTTCTGTTGTTTATGCCTCGACCAGTCCGGCACGGCGCACGCGTCCGTCCGCTCCGACAGCCACCCCATAGTCGCGCATGGCCCCTTCACGGCTGATGTAGCCGCAATCGAGATCGCGCTGGACCAGCTCGAGCGAACGCTCGGTGGCCGCGCCATAGCCGCCGCCGCCGCCCGTCTCGAGCCGCACGATGTCGCCCTTGTCGAGCGCGACGCCGCTCACCTTGGTGAAGATGAGCGGCTCGGCGGCGCCGAGCTTGTAGACCAGCGCGCGGCCCGGCTGTCCGGTGCCGCCGCCATGCACGCCCCAGGGCAGGCAGAGCGTACGGTCGAAATTGAGGTAGAGGGTGCAGGGACCGGTGATGAGGTACTGCTTGACCGTGCCCCCGCAGCCGCGCCATTTGCCCGGCCCGGCCGAATCGCAGCGCATGCCGAATTCCTGCAGCAGGAAGGGGTAGGAGCGCTCATGCGTCTCGATCGGCACCAGGCGATTGTCGCCATGCGAGAGGGTGCGGAAGGGTCCGCCGCCGTCATGCGTCGAGGAGGCGCCGTGGCCGCCGACGCCGCCGTCATGACAGCTGAAGAAACGTCCGTCGGGGCGTTGGCCGTAGAAGCGCACCGAGGAATGGCTGCCGAAATGGCCCGCCGTCACCTCGGCCGGCATGGCATGCTCCATGGCCCGGATCACCGTGTCGATGATGCTGGGCAGGGGCAGCGAATAGCTGGCGATCGGGGCGCTGCGCGAGGCGCTGATCATCTTGCCCTGCGGCAGGATCATCTTCAGCGCCCGGTAGGTGCCCTCGTTGGGCGGCAGGTCGCTGGCGATGAGATATTTGTAGGCCAGCCGCGCGACGGTGCGGCCGCCGCCGTAATAGCCCGAGTTGAAAGCCGTCGGCAGCTCGTCCGGCATGTCGGTGAAATCGACGGTCACCGACTCGTCCTCGACGACCACCTTGACCTTCAGCGGCACCGCTTCCTCGTTGAGCCCATCATTGTCGAGGAACGACTCGCCATGATAGGTCCCGTTCGGGATCGAGCGAATGCGCGCCCGCGCTGCCGTCTCGCACTGGTCGAGGATGGTGGCCATGGCGCGCTGGAAGGTCTCGGTGCCATAGCGGTCGGCGAGCGAAGTCGTGAGATCGCGCCCCATCAGGCAGCCCATATATTGGGCGCGGACGTCGCCCATCAGCTCGTGCGGGTAGCGCGTATTGTCCTCGACGATGCGGTAGACCTCCTCGACCAGCTCGCCCTTGGACCAGATCTTCACCGAGCGCAGCTGCAGCCCCTCCATGAAGACGTCCTTGGATTTCAGCCCGACGATCTGACCGCCGACATCGATCCAATGCATGTTGATGCCGAAGAAGCCGATCAGCGTGCCGCGTTCCGGGCCGGCATAGACCGGCGTGAACATCACCGTGTTGTTGAGATGCTGACCCTGCACCTCGGGGTGGTTGCACAGGATGAAATCGCCGTGATGCAGATTTTCATAGCCATAGACGGCGATGCCGTCGATCACGGCGCGGCTGATGCTGTCGGCGACGAAGGTCGGGATGCCGCGGCGGCATTGCGCGATGAGCTCGCCTTGGAGGCCGATGAAGGCGACGGAATAGTCGCGATATTCGGAAATCTGATGGCTGTAGGCGCTGCGTGTCACATTGGCCTCGATCTGGTCGGCGACCGAGACGATGCCGTGACGCAGCACCTCGATGGTGATCGGGTCGAGCGCCCTCTTTTCCGCCGCTGCCTCGGGACGCGCCGCCCTTCGCTGCACGGCCTCGCCGCAGGTCACGCGTAGCTCCATGAGGGTGCCGACCTCGAACCGGTCGCCGGGCCAGACCAGGGTCGTGGAGCCATATTCCTCGATGACGGCAGGACCCGCCGCGGCGAACCCGGGCTTCAGCGCGAAGCGCTGATAGACCTTGGCCTGCTGCAGGCCGGCGGCGCCGAAATGCACCGCGCGGACGGTGGGCGCCGTCTCGGGATGGATCGGGCGCGGCAGGCGCGCGATGTCCGGCCGCTGCACGGTGGCGAAGCCCGAGGACAGCAGGACCTGGAATTCGATGGGGCCGGTCTCGTTGATCTGGCCGAAGCGGCCGCGATAGACGGTCTCGAAGCTCTTCTTCAGCGCCGCCAGCGAATCGATGTCCGGGATCGGTACCTTGATGTTGTTGTGCTGGCCGCGGTAGCGCATTTCGGCATGGCGCTCGAAACGCGGCGTTCCGGCGCCGAATTCCTGCTTCAGCGAGACGGCAATGGAATCCTCCATGACCGCGAGCTCGCGGCGCATCGTCTCCATCGACTCTTCGGTGAGCGGCGTCAGGAAGGTCTTCGACTGGTCGAGCCGGGCATCGGCAAACAGCATGCCCATGGCCGAGAAATTGCCGGGCTCCGGCGGGATGACGACGGTCGGAATCTTGAGCTCGCGCGCCAGCGCGGAGGCATGCAGCGGACCGCCGCCGCCATAGGCGAACAGCACGAAATCCCGAGGATCGAGGCCATGCTCGATCGAGACGCGGCGGATCGCGCCGGCCATGATGACCGTCGCGATCGAGATGATGCCGTCGGCCAGACGCACCGCGCCCTCGCCGCCGTCGAATCCGACGCGCGCCGCGAGAGCGCGCATCGCCTGCATGGTCTCCGGGCGATCGAGGCGCAACTCGCCGCCGAGAAAATTGTCCTCGTTGATGCGGCCGAGCAGGAGGTTGGCGTCCGTCACGGTCGGCTCGGTGCCGCCACGGCCATAGCAGACGGGACCGGGAGCCGAGCCGGCGCTTTCCGGCCCGACATGCAGCTGTCCTTTGGCATCGACACGCGCGATGGAGCCGCCGCCGGAGCCGACCTCGACGATGTCGATGACCGAGGATTTGATCGGCACGCCGAAAATGCTGCCGCCGACGAAATAAACCGAATCGACCGAGAAGATCCCATCCGACACCAGCGCGCATTTCGCCGTGGTGCCACCCATGTCGAAGGCGATGACATTCTTCAGGCCGAGCGCCGCCGCATAGGCGCCGGCGCCTATGCAGCCGCCGATCGGGCCCGATTCGACCAGCGCCAGCGGCTGGCGACAGGTGCGCTCGACCGACAGGAGCCCGCCATTCGAGCCCATCATGAACAGGCTGCCGGAAAAGCCGCGGGCGCTCAGATCCCGCTCGAGACGCCGGATGTAGCTGTCGATCTGCGGCCCGACATAGGCGTTGGCGACCACCGTCGAGACCCGCTCATATTCCGAGATCTCGCGGCACAGCGCGTTGGAGACGGTGACGAAGCAATCGGGCAGCAGCTCCTTCAGCACCGCCGCGGCCTCGTTCTCGTGCTCGGGATTGAGGTAGGAATGCAGGAAGAAGATGGCGATCGATTCGGTGCCGAGCGCCTTCAGCTGGGCCGCGAGCTGGCGCAGGCCCGCGACATCGAGCGGCTCGTGCACCCGGCCACCGGCATCGAGCCGTTCGGCGACCTCGAAGCGCCGGTCGCGCAGGATGAAGGGATCGTTGCGGCGGAAATGCAGGTCGAGCGGATCGGCGCGATTGCCGCGCCCGATCTCGACCAGATCGCGAAAGCCCCTGGTCGTCACCAGCGCGGCCTTGGCGCCGTGCCGCTGCAGCAGCGAATTGATGACCAGCGTGGTGCCGTGGCTCGCCAAAGTCACGTCGCGCGGCGAGATCTGCGCCTTGGCAAAGCAGGTGAGGATGCCTTCGACCAGATTGTCGTAGGTGGTCGGGCTCTTCGCATAGGCGACCGTGCCGGCGGCGCGGTCGAACGCGACCAGATCGGTGAAGGTCCCGCCGATATCGACGGCGACAGCGTAGGTCATGCCCGCTCCTCGTGACTAAGCCTCGGAAGGCGCGCTGACCATGCTGCCCAGTCCTCCCTTGCGTCCGGTTGTCGATCAGGATGGCTTCAGGCCAACGGGACGGTCAAGGGATTGTAGGAATAGAGCCAGGCGTTTCGGTCGCCGCCTTCGTTGCGCCCGGCAAAGGCTTTGCGAAGCGTGGCCTGGTCCCTGGAGTGGTAAAGCGTACGCATCAGGCCGGAGTTGTTGACGATGCGCGCCGTGCGCTCCAGGCGATTGCGCTGATAGAGCTGCAGCGCATCGGCGATGCCGGCCTCCATGCCGAGGGCGCGCATCAGAATCGCGCCGTCCTCGATTGCCATGGCCGCGCCTTGCGCGAGATAGGGCAGGGTGGCGTGCACGGCGTCGCCGAGCAGGGTCGCGCGCCGTGCGCTCCAGTTCTCGATCGGGGGACGAAAGAACAGCGACCAACGGTAACATTCGTCGCGGTCGGCGGCATCGATGATGGTCTGAATATCGGGATGCCAACCGATGAAGTCGGCCTTCAGCCTTTCCCAAGGGAATTTCGCCGTCCAGGATTCTTCATTGATCTCGTCACTCTCGACGAGACCGACGAAATTGAGCAGCGTGCCGGCGCGCAGATAATAACAAACGACGTGTGCGCCGGGGCCCATCCAGACGGACATGACCTGGTCCATGAAATTGGCCGGCAGCTTTTCGACGGGAACCGTGAGGCGCCAGGCGACATCGCCGGCATAGGTCGGTCGTGAATCACCCGCGATCGGCTTTCGGATGGCCGATTTCACGCCATCCGCCCCGATCAGCAGGTCCCCCCTCGCCGATGTTCCATCGGCAAAGTGCATCTCGACATGCTCGTCCGTCTCGGTGAACCCCACCGCCTGCTTGTCGAGGTGAATCACATCGCGCTTGAATTCGCGGGCGCGAGCCGCCAGGAGCTCGTGCAAATCGGCGCGATGAAGCTGGAAGTAGGGCGCTTTGTGCAGCCGCTCATGCTCCTCCGCGAGCGGAAAGCGACTGAGCTCTTCGCCCGTATCATGCAGCCTGAAGACGTAAGCGGCCGGCCGTACGGCAAGCTTTGCGATGGCCGGCCCGAGGCCGATCTCCTCGAGGACATGCATGGCGTTGGCGCTGATCTGGATGCCGGCCCCGATTTCACCCAGGCGCGGCGCCTGCTCGTAGACCTCGACGTCATGGCCGGCCTTGATCAAGCAGGAGGCGGCGGCCAGCCCGCCCAATCCCGCTCCGGCGATGAGAATTCTATGCGCCATGCATGGGGGCCGGCCTATTGGCTAAGCCGGCTGCTTCACGCGGCCTGCCAGCGTGCGCAGCAGGCCGGCGATCTCCTGCGGACATTCGGCCGGCGTAATGTGGCGCCCGCCCTTGATGACGGTCAGGCTCGACCCGGCGATGCGCCGGTTGAGATCCTCGGCCATGGCGACCGGCGTCGCATAATCCTCCTCGCCGACGATCACCGCGGTCGGCAGGGTGAGCTTGCTCATCGCGTCGCGCAGATCGGCATCGCCCAGCATCTCGCAAGTGGCACGGTAGCAGGCGAGGTCGTTGGCGACGAAGATCTTGCCGAGCCGCGCAACCAGCTCGGGATGGCGCTCGCGGAAGCCGTCGCTGAACCAGCGCGTGCCTTGGAACGCCATCATCCCTTGGAGACCGTCCTTCTCGGCCGTCGCGGCGCGCTCGCGCCATTGCTTGGGTGCCTCGGCGCCGTACCAGGCGGTGGTGTCGATGAGGGCCAGCGCCTGGGTGCGCTGCGGATGCGCGATGGCGAAGGCCTGCGCGATGCAGCCGCCCATCGAGCAGCCGGCGACGATGGCGGCGCGCCAGCCGATGACGTCGAAGACGGCGGCGAGATCGTCGGCGAATTGCTTCACCGTGTAGGGGCCCGGGCGGTGCTCCGAGAGGCCGTGGCCGCGCGCGTCATGCGCCAGGATCTCGAACTCGCCGGCGAGCGCGCCGACCACCGGATCCCAGATCGAGCGATCGAGGGCGAGCGAATGGATGAGGGCAAGGCGCGGCTTGCCGGGCGCCGGATGCAGCGTATAGGAGAGCTTGGCGCCGTCCTTCGCCTGGGTTTCCGCCATTACGCCACCGCCTCCTTTTGCCTGACCGGGAAATAGCGCTGCAGCCAATCGACCAATACCGTGCGCACCCGCGCGTTCGATTCGGCGAACATGAAATGGTCGGTGCCGTCGAAGAGATGAAGATCAGTCGGCTGGCGGGCGCGCTTGAACATCTCGACCGACTGCTCGGTGGGCGTCACCGAATCATGCGCGCTGTGCAGGATCAGCAGCGGGCGCGGCGCGATATTGCCGACCACCTCCTCGGCGCGGAAATCATACATGCTCTGGGCCGTCTCGGCCGGGAAGCTCAGGATCGAGCCCGGCGCCAGATGGCCGCGCAGATGCTCGGGGATCGGCACGATGTCCCAGCGCGGCACCATCAGCGACTGGC
>Ga0070681_10003418_pt1 | contig 14871 bp, 10 predicted proteins | sample KBSC83BmetaG_FD_65650 | JGI IMG/M metagenome (GOLD analysis project Ga0070681, IMG submission 65650) | Corn rhizosphere microbial communities from Kellogg Biological Station, Michigan, USA - KBS C8-3B metaG | ecosystem: Host-associated > Plants > Roots > Rhizosphere | place: USA: Michigan...
GCTGTCCGGCATCGGGAAGATCTGCACGACAAAGTCGCGGAGTGCCTTCGGCAGATAGTGCGCGAGTGAGTCGCCCGGTACCGCGTGCTGCGGCCACACCGCCACCTCGTATTGCGCGGTGAAGGTCGGCGTCACCCACGTTCCGTTGCGGACGAAGCGCGCGTAGAGCTCCGACAAATTTTCGGACGAGCATCGGCCGAGCGCGCCCTGCACCGTGTATCGCGGCGCGAGCGCCACGGACTCCGCGGCCGTGCACGGCGCGGGAATCGCCAACAAGTGCTCGATGCTGCGCTGTCCCGAATCCGACGCGGCGCGCGAGCCGACGGCGCGCGACACGTGGCCCGCAAACGGAATGTGTTTCTCGCGAGCACGCCGCGCGATCGCGAAGTACGTCTCGGGCGTGAGTTGGCCGTGCACCTTCACGAAGTCCACGCCAAGCTTGACGAGCGAATCGACGCCGGCGCGCCCCTCGTCGGGGGTACGCGTGAGAATGTGAGCGATCGGGACGTCGCCGCCTTCGAGATACGGACCAGACGCGATGATGCGTGGACCGACCAACGTTCCCGACGCAATCTCGCGTCGCCACGATTGGAGCGTCGGCCAATCGCTCGCCATGTCGCGAACACCGGTGACGCCGTTCGCGACGTACAATCCGAGCAGTTCGCGCCCGGCGACGGTACCGGTATGGACGTGCATATCCCACAAGCCGGGAATCATGAACTTGCCCCGCGCGTCCACGATCCGCGCGCCCGGTGGAGCGTGCGTCGACACGCTCGGACCGACGGTGGTGATTCGCGTCCCTTTCACGATGACCGTTTGATCGGGGCGTGGCGTGGCGCTCCGTCCGTCGATCACGACGACGTGTCTGAACGCGATCGGTTGTTGCGCGGCCAAAGGCGCGAATGCCACGACCGCAACCAGCATTCGCGCGGCGATCATGCGACCACCGGAACGGGTTCCGCTGCCGCCTCGATCTCTGTGGCCGGCTCGAATCGCGCGAGGAGCACCGCGGTCGTCATCTGTCCCGTGACGTTCACGGACGTCTTGAAGATGTCGGGAATCGCGTCGAGGGCGATGAGAATGCCGATGCCCTCCACGGGAAGCCCGATCGCCATGTAGGCCGGCGCGATGATGAACAAGCCTGCGCTCGGAATACCCGGAACGCTGAAGCTCATCGGAATCGCCATCAGGCCAAGCAGCGCGAGCTGCCCGAACGTGAGCGGGATGCCGTAAAGCTTTCCCAGGAACACCGCCGAGACGACCCACGAACAACCCGTGTTGACGCGCGCGAGCGAGACGCCGAATGGAAGTGCGAAGCTCGCGATGTGCGATGGAACCCCGAGCACGCGCTCGGCGCCGTCGATCAGCGCGGGCAACGCCGCGACTGATGATCGCGTGCTGAAGGCGACGAGTTGGGCCGGAAACACCGCGCGCGCGAACACGGCAATGGGCACGCGACCGAAGAACGCCGCGACTGGATAGAACAACAGGATCACGATGGTGAGCAGGCCGCAGTGGAGCGCGACGAAAAGCGCCGCGGCGCCAGCGACCTGTCCTCCGACGCGGATCGCCAGCGGCACGGCCAGCGCGAACACGCCGACCGGCGCGAGCGCCAGAACCCACTTCACGATGACGATCATCGCGTCGGCGATGGCGCCGAAGAACTCGAGCGCTGGCATGCGCACGTCGGAATCCGAGCGCGACAAGCCCAGCGCCAGCACCAACGCGAAAATGATGAGCGGCAGAATCGCTCCGTCCGTTGCCGCTTTGATGGGATTCGCCGGGACGAGGCTCACGAGCCACTGGGCAAAGGTCGGCATTTGCGCCGACACGCCGCCGGCCGCGGCGCGCAGGGCGGCAGCGGACGCCGGATCGACTTGAACGCGCCCAAGCAATGGCGGCGCGGCGAAAAGCCCAATCGCCGACGTCACCGAGAGCATCACAATGAAGATCAAGAGCGCGCGCCGGCCCATTCGGCCAACGGCGCCGAGATCGCGGTCGCGCACGATCGTGGCAATCAGCAGCGCGACGACGAGCGGAATGACCGTCATGCGGATGGCGTTCACCCATACCGTCCCGATCGCGTCGAGCCAGTCGGCGAACGACCGCGCGGTCTTCGATCCCCATGCCGCGATCGCGAGACCGAGCAGAAAGCCGACCACGAGCCCGATCGCCGCTCGCGCGGCAGGCGACTTCGGGATGAAACGCCGCGCGGTCACTTAATCGAGTCCTCGTTCCTGCGCGGCAACGCGCAGGATCGCTTGGATGCTTCGCTCGACGTCCTCGTCGGTCGTCGCCCACGAGATCACGCTGATGCGCATTGCCGTGCGGCCCTGCCAAACGGTCCCGCCGCACCAGCAGGTGCCGTCCAACTGAATGCCCGCGATGATCCGATTCGTCAGCTCAGGGTCGCCGAACGACACCATGACCTGATTGAGCACGACGTCATTCAAGACCTCATATCCGGCCCCGGTCAGCGCTTCGGCGAACCGGCGCGCCTGACGGCAGTTCTTCTCGACCATCTCGGCGACGCCGCGACGGCCGAGTGAACGCAATGCGGCCCAGATGTCGACGCCTCGCGCGCGTCGAGAGAGCTCGGGCGTGTAGTCGGATGGGTTTCGGTGCTCGCTGACCGTCGGGAGATACTCGGCGGTGATGGCCATGGCCGCGCGGAGCGCGTCGCCGTCGCGAACGAACGCGAGGCCGGAGTCGTACGGCACGTTGAGCCACTTATGGCCGTCGGTCGCCCAGGAATCGGCGAGCTCGATGCCGTCGGTGAGGTGAGCGCGCGACGGCGCGACTCGCGCCCAGAGGCCGAATGCACCGTCGATGTGAATCCACGCGCCGGCCTCGCGTCCGCGCTCGCAAATCTCGCGCAGCGGGTCGAACGAACCGGTGTTCAGGTTGCCGGCTTGCGCGCACACGATGCTTGGTCCCGATAAGCGTGGCATCTTGCTGGCGATCATGCGACCCTGTGCGTCGACCGGCACGCGAATCACGCGGTTGCGCCCGAGGCCGATCACACCGAGTGCTTTGGTGAGCGTCGGATGTGCTTCCTGACCGATGACCACCGTGATCGGCGGCGCGCCGAACAGACCATCGGCCTCGACATTCCAACCCGCGCGAGCGAGCACCGAGTGTCGCGCCGCGGCGAGCGCGGAGATGTGCGCGACGGTGGTTCCCGTCACGAACGCTCCGGCACAATCGGGCGGCAGCCCGAGGAGGTCGAGCATCCACTTGAGCGATACCTGCTCGAGCACCGCCGTCGCCGGGGTGATGTTGTAGAGGCCCGTGTTCTGATCCCAAGCGCTCGCGAGCCAGTTCGCGGCGAGCGCGGTCGGTAGCGATCCGCCGATGACGAATCCGTAGAATCGCGGCCCCGCGATGCCGATCGTCGCGGGGGAGCATACTTCGTCGAGCTCGCGAAGAACGGACTCGGCGGTCGTCGGCTCGTCGGGCATTGGAATGTCGAGCGCCCTGAGTCGCGCCACGGCATCGGGATTCGGCGCGACGGCGCGATCATCGAGTCCTTCGAGGTAAGCCGTCGCTCGATCGGCGGCGGCTCTTAATATTTCTCTCATTTTCGGTCGGGCGTGAAGAGTTACATACAGAGGCTAAACCGTCACTCTTCTGAATGCGTAATCGCGTTCTATCCCCGGAAAACGAAATACACCGCGCCAACCAGACAGAGTCCGGCCCACAGAAAGTCCGTCTTGAGCGGCTGGCGCATGTAGAGAATGGCGAACGGAACGAAGACCGACAGCGTGATAACCTCTTGCAACACCTTGAGCTGCGCGAGCGATAGCGCACCGTATCCCAGGCGGTTCGCGGGAACCTGGAGCGTATACTCGAAGAACGCGATTCCCCAGCTCACGAGGATCGCAATTATGAGCGGCTTTGCTCGAAGGTTCCGTAAATGCGCATACCAGGCGAAGGTCATGAACACATTGGAGCCGAGCAGCAACACGGTCGTCCGAATGAGAGGCGGCATGGAGGCGAACGGAGGTATGACAGGAGATCCTGCGCCTGACGGCTCAGGACGATTGCTCCCAAAGAATGTACGCCGCGCGCCCGGTCGCCGACTCTGCCTCGGTGACGTCACCCGCCCACGAGCTTCGTCACGCGCTCGAGGATCTTTGTTTCGAGCGTACCGCTCGAGTCGCAGGGCCGAGGGTTGTGTGCGCCGCTGACGTCGCGGGCGCTCGCGATCGTCGCGAGGCCGAGCTTCGACCCTTCACCGGCGCGGGACACCCACGCAACAACCGCGATCTCGAGGCGGAACGAGTCTGCGTACGGGCCAGTCGGTCCATCGCCGCAGTTGTACAGCTTCGAGAGTAGCAGGTTTCCGAGCGCGCGCGACCGCTCGAAGCGTTCGCTGCCGATGATGCCCGACTTGCCTTCCGTTCGCCCCGTTGGAATCTGCAGATCGGCGAATGCCCGGAGCGTGGCCTCGTACACTTTTTCAGGCGCTGCGCGGAGCTCATGGTCCTGGCGAAGTGTGTCGAGCAAGATCGGCTCATGCCAGGCGCCCAGGGTGATCCGAACTTGGGCGCGAACTGGGAAGGCGAGTGCTGCTGCGAGGCTCGCGGCGATGCCGAGGAGGCGGCGGAAGGCGGATGGGGTCATGGCCTATCCTGCGCCAATCCGCCGCCGTCGGCAAGATCCGTCGACGACTACGGCTCGTCGCCGCTCGGCCCGTAGATCTGCGGTACGGTTGATCCCATCGGCCGCAGATAGGTCGAGATCTGCCCGCGATGATGGACGATGTCGAAGAGGAAGCTCCAGGCTGTGGGCGACGCCGGCCGCTGGCTGCCAAAGAACTCGAGCGTGCCGCCCCAGCAATCGTCGGGAAGTGCGCCGAGCCGGCGGATGATGTCCGTGCTTTGCTGCGAATAGGCGTCCGTGACCTCCTTCATGGAGGACGGCGTCGGTGCGGGCGTCCATTCCGCTTTGCCGTTCTCGAGCATATCGATGAGCATCTTCTCTTCGCACACGATCTGCCACGCGATCTCTTGCGCGGTCCGCGATTTCGGATCGGGCTTGTAGTCGGAGCCTTCCGGAATTCGCGACAGGACCTTTTCGGTCGTTTTGGATTCGTTCGTCCAGAAGTCGGTGAAAAGCGATCGGTCGTCCACTGAGATCCCCGGTGAAAGCTGGGCGTTGAAGAGACGTCGCCGGAGATGGCCACGCAAGGGTTCGGGACGATGATCGTGGACGGACGGTCGCGAATGCGAGCGCGACCTGGGGCGATGCGGCCCTATGTTCCGCGGCACTGTTTCGCGCGGCACTGTTTCGCGCGGCACCATGTTGCGCGGCACCATGCCGCGCGCGGGCCGCGTCATTCCAAATTTGGAATGACGGCGTCTGGCGGGGATGTTGAGGTTGGTGGCGAGGTTAGTGGCGATAGTGGTCGCGACATTGGTCGCGACATTGGAGGCCTGCCGCCTGCGCGCGCGCATACGCTCAAAACGCTCGCGATGCCACGCGCGGCCGACGTCACCAAGCTGGATCGATAACGTGACTGATCCGCCCATTCGATCCACGCGCCGGATCAACCACTCCACCGTGCAACGATCGACGACGCCGCGTGACAGCTCCGACATTCGCGGCTGCGGAATGCCATACGCGCGGCTCAATGCGTGCTGTGCACCAGGACCAAGCGCGCGATCGATCGCGGCCGCCAACTGACGGCGCAGCGCAAGAATCGCATCCGGCGGACGAGGCATGCTGCAAACTCCACGCGCCCGTCGCCGCGCGCGTCACCGCCGGATTGTCAGTCGGTTCAAATCGCTGCTAGGGCACCGCGCGTCGCGGCGGCGTATCCACCAGTGTAACCGGCCGTCCGAAGAAGAACCGGCTGCCCTTCCGCTGCTCCGGTCTGACGCTGAGCAGGTTTTGCATCAACGGAATCAGCTCGCGCTGCACCGGCGTAATGATCGAATCCGCGATCTCCGGCTGCTCCCAGAAGATCTTCCAGTACTCCTTCTGCGTGGCCTGCACGCTGTCGAGCTCCGCCTTCCCTGCCCCACCGTTCCCCTTGGCCAAATACGCGCCGAGCGGAGCGTAGACCGCGCGAACACGCGCCGAGTAGACCGAATCGGCGCGTCGGAGCGCGGACATCTGTGTTGCGCTCAAGAACAGCGAGTCGGACTCCGCCATGAGCACTTTGTGAATATCCGACGTGTTCGACAGATAGAATGTCGTGAGTGAGTCCGCGCTTCGGCGAATCCACCCCTCTGGACCCTTCACCGGCTCGACGGCACGGCGCAGTTGCTGGAGATCGTAGTCGGTCGACAGGTTGAGCGAGACGTCGACCACGATCCGGAACGGATTCCGCAGCACCGTGTTCGCCGGACGCGTGTCGGCGAAGCGTGCATTCACATCGTACAGGAACCGCTTCTGCGACGCATCGAATCCGCGCGGCACGAGGAGCGTCGGATCCGGCAGCGAGGGCGAGCCCCAGCCACGCAGGTTGCTGCTGCCATGCACCCACTGATCGAGCCCGGCGAGAACGTTCTGCAGAAACACGTTCGGCGTCACGCGTGCCACGAACTTTCCCGGGATCGGCGGACGCCACGAGATGTCGAGCGACTGCGTCCATGGACCGCGGCAGCCGTTGCGCTGCACGACTTGCCCCAAGTTCTGCCGCAAGCAGTCGCGCGCAGTCCCGGAGCCGGACGTCAGCAACGACTTGAGCTGGGCCGCGAGCACCGGATCCGACTCGTGCGCGGGATCGGGGATGAACGCGCGATCGCCGCCGCGGCCGTCGCCATTCACGTCGCCTTGTACAATCGGCGTGAACGGCAGACCAGACTGCAGACGGGAGAACAGCGTGACCGATCCCGTCTTCGAGGTCGAGAAGCCGCCGGAGAGCACGATCACGTGACGCGCGTCGAGCGGATTCGGCGCCCACTCCACGGTGCGCGGATCGCCGAAACCGGCACCGTCGAAGCCACGGAACTGGCGACGCGAGGACTGAATCGTGTACGCCGCCGAGGCGTACATCTGCCCCGGCAGTCGCACTTTGAAGGGATCCGGCGCGAGGGCGAAGGTCAGCTGCTCACCGTAGCCGCGGAGATTGCTCACCCGCTCGCCGACCCGGCCGAATGCGCTCGAGCGACGCGATTCCGTCGGCGAAACGGCACCACTGAGCGGATCGATCGCAGCCGTCGATGCGAATACCGGCCGGTTGCCCTCACCGGCGAGCGTGAACTTCGGTGTTCCGGCGAAGTTTGCGTCGACCGTGCCGGGCTGGGACAGATCATAGGTCCCCAGTCCGCTCACGCGTGTAGTCCAATTGTGGAAACTGGTAACCCACTCGAGCGACGCACGCCAACTGCGCGGCGTGTCGTAGCCTTGGTCGATGAGCGTGACCGACGGCGAAGCGTCGGCGAGAATGCCGCTGCCGTTGACGCACTGCGTTGGCACCGAGCTCGGATCGGTGACGAAGCGCGACCAGTCGGGCGACGGCACCGCTGATCCGATACACGACAGAACAGACGTCCCACCCGGGAGGCCAGTCCCGGCCGAAGCGTCGGCCAGGACCTGAGGACGCAGGATATCACGAAACTCGCCAATGCCCCCGCGGATCACGCCATATGAGTTCCTGAAAAAGTGTCCAATGTTGTTGTAGCTCATTCCGTTGCCGTTGTCGCGATCCCGATTGTACTGAAAGTTGAAACCCACGCGCGGGCTCACGTGCAGCCGACTCGGCGCCAATCCGGTCTCGACGCCGAGTGCCTGCTCGAGCGCAGGATTGCGCTCCGGTGCGCTCATGAAACCGTCCGCCTCCACGCGCGCGCCATAGAGAAGGCTGAAGAATCGAGTCGGCGCCCACTGATGCGAGAACGCCGCAGCCGAATTCCACACCGAGCCCGATCGATCCGGCTGCGTGAGCGTCCGTGAGTAGCTCGACGGCCGATTCGCCGCGAAATCGGCAAGCGAGTTGTACGAGAACGTTCCGAGCGTGTTCGCGTTGCCGGTCTGGTCGAGGCCATCCGCGCGGCCCCACAGCGATGCCTGGAAACGGTGGCGTCGGCCGCCCGCGTTCCAGATCGTCTGATTGCCTGCTTCCGCCGTCCACCGCGAGTCGTCGCTCGCGAGCGCTGATCCGCCGCCCAATGTGATACCCGCAACGTCGGGCGTACCGTCGAGCGTCGGCGTCCGGACGAGAATCGAAGCGCCAGGCACATTCGCGTACGGCGTGACGTGCGTGCGCGTCGCGCTGAGGGAAAAGCGCGACTCGGTGAGCACGCGTTGGCCGGGCCCGACATAGTTGCCGAGCGTGAGCTGAAGCCCCATCGCACGGTCGGTCTTCTGTCCGGCAGCCGACGGCGCCGCAGTCGCATTGAAACCGAGCGCCCCGTCTCGCGTGAACCCGAGATAGGTCGTCAGCGCGCGCGTCGCGAGCGTGTCGCGCGTATCGTCGAAGCGGCCAAGCCACGTGATGCCATCGTGGCGTCGATCGGCAGGAACATTCGCGCCCGAGAGCGGAAGTCCGAGCGGACTCGCGAGCGCGAGAATGCGTGCCGCGGAGTCTGGCGCGATGCCGGACCGGAGGAGCGCAGAGGCGTCGGCGTCGAGCAGCGTCGCGGGATCGCTCGTGTTGCGCTGGACGTCGAGCGACACGTTGTACGTCGCCACTCGGCGAATCATCTCGCCGTCGAAACCGACGCTTCCGCGGAAGCCGCCGCTCGTCGCGCCGAGCGACTTGGCCGTGGCGTCCGTGAACTGCCACGCGGGCGGATCGAAGGTGAGAAACCCGTTCCGATTCTGATATTGACGGCTGCCCGGGCCCAATCGCACGTCCGTGTTCGAGCCGGAGAATCCACCGCGCGTCGCGTCGAACGTCGCACCCGTGACCCGCGTCTCCGTCCGCGCTGCACGCGGAACGGACGCGCCGCTGAAGCCGAGTCCATTCAGCGTGGTCAGATTCGAGCTCGGTCCGGAGCCAAGAATCGATGGACCGCCGCCCGTCATCGTGACATTGGACATCGTATTCGCGATGGCCGTGAGATCGCCCGCGATGTTCGGAGGAATGTTGCTCGAGACGCCGTCCGACCACTTCTCCGCTGCGCCAGTCTCGACCGACATCGGATTGATGACGTTCGACGCGCGCACCGGTTTGTCGGCCGTGACCTTCGTTGCCGCGAGAACCGTCAGGTCGATGCTCAGCGTGAAGTTCGCGACGAGCTCGCGCTCGGTACCCTGTCGCTGGACGCGACGCCGCGCCGCGCGATACCCGGTAGAGGAGACGTACACGAGATAGTCGCCGGTGCCTTCCTCGAAGAGCACGCGGTAGTTCCCGGCGCTGTCGGTGCTGGTGTTCTTGACCAGCCGGTCCGGCCCGCGCGTGACGACGACGTTCGCCACCAACGGTTTGCCCGAGTCACTCGTGACTCGGCCGCGGATGACTTCAGCGGTGCCTTGGGCTTGTGCAGCCTGCGCGAGGCCGAGGATGGCTGGAACGAGGAGGCAACGAAGCAGCGTCGTCATCGGGGCGTGAACGCGGGGTTGGATCCTTCAATGGGACACATTGAGCGCCAATACGGTTGACCTTGCGGCAGGTTTCCCAGCGCCGAACGTTAAGCGACCTCGTCACTCGACGTCCTCCTCCTGACACGCCTTTAATGAAGCTTTCATCGTTTCGATACATCGGTGCCGCGGGACTCCTTCTTGTCGCTCCAGCGGCCGCTCGCGCCCAGATGCCCTTTGAATGGCGCGACTCGCTCGTCTTTCACACTTTCTCGATCGCCGCCATCGATCCGAGAACCGGCGAAGTGGGCGTCGCGGTTACGACACGCGTGCCGTGCGTGGGCGGAGGGGTTCCGTGGGTCAGAGTCGGCGTCGGCGCGGTAGCGACGCAGGCGAACACGCGCACGGAGTACGGCACCGAGTTGCTCGACGCGCTGGCACGCGGAGAAGCGCCGGCCGACGCGCTCAAGCGCCTGCTCGCAGCGGATTCCGGCGCGGCGTCGCGGCAGATCGGCGTGATCGACATCAAGGGACGGTCAGCACAGCACACCGGAACGCAGCCGCAGGACTGGAAGGGACATCGCTCTGGACCGAACTACGTGACGCAGGGGAACGTGCTCGTCGGTCCGCAAGTGCTCGAAGCCGTCGCGAAAAGCTTCGAGTCGAGTGAGGGACAACCCCGCCATCTCGCCGATCGGCTGATCGATGCCATCGCGGCCGGACACGCGCTCGGCGGCGATCAACGGCACGGACTGCGTCAGTCAGCGGCAGTCATCGTCGCAGATTCGCGACCCGGGCGTTCACGACGCCCCGATGGCGTGACCACCAACATTTCCGTGTGTGAAAACGCGGATCCGGTCGCAGAGATGCGGCGCATCTACGATGCGGTGTCGCAGACGCTCGGCTATCGAACCCTGCAGCAGTTCAGCGGCGCGGACGTGTGGCAGCTCAAGGTCATGCTGCAAGCGCTCGGCTTGTATGCCAAGAACGATCCGCCGATCGACGCGCGCTCGGCCGGGGCGTCGGCGTTCACTCCGGACGTCGTCGCTGCCGTCGACGCATTTCGCGCGTCCGAAAAGCTCGGCGGGCCTGCAGTGGGGTCGCCCTCAGGGTTGGTCGATCCGGAGATGGTCCAGCACCTGTGGGCCGCGCTCGAGCGCGAAGGGAAAGCAAAGGCGATTCGAGAGAAGATCCTGGATGTGATTCAAGTACGACGCTAGTCATCCCGAGCCACAGGCGAGGGATCTGCACGTTGGCCGAAGTGCAGATCCCTCGCTGCGCTCGGGATGACCGCTTCGGGATGACAACGCGGTACCCGGCCCATACGTTTTCCCAGTGTGACCACACAATCCGTCGCCCCGCCGCCCGCCCTCGTCCCGTTCGACCAGGCGGCCGATCTCGTTGCGCGCCTTGACGCCGAGATTGGCCGCGTCATCATCGGCCAACATGAGGTGCGGCGCGAGATCGTCGCCTGCCTGTTCGCTGGCGGACACTGTCTGCTGCGCGGCGTGCCCGGACTGGCGAAGACGCTGCTCATCAAAACGCTCGCCGATGCGGTGAGCCTGAAGTTCAGCCGCATCCAGTTCACGCCCGACCTGATGCCGAGCGATATTCTCGGCACGGAAGTGATCGAGGACGACGCCGAGACGGGCAAGCGGCACGTGCGATTCATTCGCGGCCCGGTGTTCGCGAACATCATTCTCGCCGACGAAATCAATCGCACGCCGCCGCGCACGCAGGCCGCGCTGCTCGAGGCGATGCAGGAATACCAAGTCACGGTTGGCGGCGTGCGATATGAGCTCGAGCGCCCGCTCTTCGTGCTCGCGACCGAGAACCCGATCGAGCAGGAGGGCACGTATCCGTTGCCCGAAGCGCAGCTCGACCGGTTCATGTTCAACGTCGTGATCGACTATCCGGACTCGCCGGACGAACGCCGGATCCTCGCCGAAACGACGACGAGCGTCGAACGATCTGCGCGCCACGTGACCACGGGCGCGGAGCTGGAGGCGGCACGCGTCCTCGTGCGCGAGCTGCCGGCTGCCGCGAACGTCGTCGACTACGCGCTTCGCCTGATTCGCGCGACGCGTCCGGCCGATTCGAGTGCACCGCAACCCGTGCGAGAGTGGGTCCGATGGGGCGTGGGTCCACGCGCTGGGCAGTCACTGCTCCTCGGCGCAAAGGCGTGGGCGCTGCTCGATGGCCGCACGGTTCCGGCGCCAGACGACGTGACGCGTGTCGCACTGCCGGTGCTTCGGCATCGCCTGCTCGTGAACTTCCAGGCAGAAGCCGACGGAGTAACGCCAGATGCCGTGATCGAAGAATTGCTGACGGCGGTGCGCCCGTGAGCACCCTTATGTCATCCCGAGCGCAGCGAGGGATCCGCACTTATGTAGTCAAACGTGCAGATCCCTCGCTGCGCTCGGGATGACATAGTAGTATGTCTGCACTCTCCCCAGCAGTCGTAGCAGCGATCGACGATCTCGAGCTCGCGGCTCGGATCGTCGTCGAAGGACTGCGAACGGGCGGTCATCGAAGTCCGTTCCACGGCTACAGCACCGAGTTCCGCCAGCATCGTCCCTATCGCATCGGCGACGATCTCAAGTATCTCGACTGGAAGCTGTTTGCTCGCAGCGACCGTCTCTACACCCGCCAGTTTCGCGAGACGACGAATCTCTCGGTGATGCTCGCGCTCGACTCGAGCGCGTCGATGGCGTTTCCGGACACGGACCTTTCAAAGTTTCGGTACGGACAGATCGTCGCCGCTGCGCTCGCGTACCTCGTATCCGAACAAGGACACGCCGTTGGTCTGATGACGATGGATGCTGGCCGGCTTGCCTACATGGCGGCACGAGGCGGTCGTCCACATCTCCGATCGCTGATCGCGCGCATCGATCGCCTGGCGCCGGCGGGGACATGGGACTCCGTTCGGGTGATCGATCGCGCCGCGCAGCTGCTGCAGCGCCGCGGCATCATCGTCGTCATCTCCGACTTCTACGACGCCGAAGAAGACACACGGCGCGAGATGCGACGCGTGGCGCAGCGCGGACATGACGTCGCCATGCTGCAGCTGATCTCGCCAAACGAGCGTGTACTCCCCTTTTCTGGCCACGTCGAGGTCGAAGACGCGGAGTCTCACGAACGGCGGCTCGTCGACGCAACCTCTGTTGCGGCAGCGTATCGCACCGACTTCGACGCGTTTCTCGAACGGTGTCGCATGAATGCGCAGCGCGATGGCGTCGACTACGCGCTGATGAGCATCGATTCACCGCCCGAGGTCGCGCTCCGTCAGTATCTCCTCAAGCGAAGCCACGCTCAACCGGTGCGCAGCGCCCCGCGCGCGGGCCGATCGTGATCTGGCAGAATCCGTGGGCGTGGCTTGGACTCGCCGCCGTCGCGCTGCCGGTGATCATTCACCTCTTCGGACGCGGTCACGCGCGCGTGCATCGCTTTCCGTCGCTGCGCTTCATTGCCGCGTCACGACTGCTGCCCACGCGACGCACTCGGCTCAACGATCTCGCGCTCCTCCTCGTGCGCGCGAGCATGCTTGCCATCGCCGCGGCTGCGTTGGCGCGACCGCTCATTCTCACATCACGTCGTTCGGCGGCGGCGAACGCGATGCTCGCGCGCGTCGTGATCGTCGACAGCACCACACGCGATGCACGGTCGAAGGCCGACAGCGTGCTTCGCGACGCAACGGCAAACACGAGTATTGCTACCGCCGACGTATCCGCTGCATTGCCGGGAGCGATCGCGTGGCTTGCGACACAGCCGATGCGCGGCGAGATCGCCATCGTATCGCGCTTTCCAGTCGATCTGCTCGATTCCGCGGATGTCGCGTCGATTCCCGGACAGATCGGACTTCGGTTCGTTCGGGTCGCCGGCTCGCCAGCACCTCTCGAGCTACATGCTCGCTCGGGCGACGGCGAGACAATGACTCGCATTGCGGTATCGCAAGATCGCACCGACGCCGAGTGGAGCACCGCGACCAATTCACACGCGGCACCTAACATCGAGGTGCTCGCGGGGTCCAACGAGCGACGAAGCGCGGATGCGGCACGGCTGGCGGCTGCATCGATGCCCGTCGCACTTCCGATGGACTCCGCCGCGATCGCCGTCGTCGAGCCAGGCTACGAAGGACGCGCCGGCCTCCTCGCGAGCACGTCCACGCCGCGCCGTCCGTGGATGATGAACGTACTCCGTCGCGTGGCGGACGATCAGTCGCTCGCCGAAGCCGCGCGGCGCACGCGCGTGGTCGCGCTGTCGGACACGGAGCATACGCTCGTCGTTGCGCGCGCGGATAGCGGACGCCCGCTGGTTGTCTCCGGACAACGCACCGTCGACGGCCGTGAGCAGTTGCTGTTTTATTCGCTGGCCGACGCTGGGAGCCTCGCGTCGGCCGCACTGTTCGCCGCCATCAACCAGTCCACGTCGCGTATGTCGTCCGCGCGCTCATTCGAGCCGTCGACGATCTCCAATGCGACGCTTGCCGCATGGCAACGGTCGCCGAGCAATGTCCGCACAGGGAGTCCCACGAACAACGACGAGTCCGACGGACGCTGGCTGTGGGGACTCGTCATCGTGTTGCTCGGCGTCGAGACGTGGCTGCGCCGAGAGGGCCGATCCTCCGCGGCGGCATACGAGATCGCTCATGACCGCGCGGCCTGACGCGCTCAGCGCCTTTCTCGCGCGGACATCGCGACGGCTCGCATGGATTGCCGCCGCGGAAGGCGCCGCCGCTGGCTTGCTCGTTGCCACGGTGGCGCTGGCACTCCGCTGGCCGCGAACCGCGACGGGGTACGTCATCGCGGCGCTCGCGCTCGCCTTCCTCGGCGCGACGGTCCGTCTTCTGTGGCGGCGTAAGCGCCATGCGGACGCCGCGGGAATCGTCGAACAACGCGCACCGCACTGCCGGAACCTGCTGATCACGGCGGCGGAGCTTCACACGCATTCGCACGTGGCGGAGCCAGTGGCTCGCGCGATCTACGCGGGTGCAGTTCGGCTCACGACGCAACTCGACCTGCGTGTACTCATTCCAGCGAGTCGCGCGACAACGATATTTGCGAGCCTCGTGGTTCTATGGACCGTCGTTGCCGTGAGCGTCGCACATCCGACATCGGTGATGGCGCGTGCCATTGGCGTCGCCGCGAACGACGCGACGATCACCGGCGTCGACGTCGTGGTGACGCCGCCCACATACGCCGGAACGCCGCGACAGACGATTCACGATCCATCTCGCGTGGAAGTCCTGGCTGGAAGTCACGTGCACGTCGCGATCCACGCGCGAGCGACGACGGTAGTCGTCGAGACGCTCCGCGCTCGGGACAGTGTCGTCGCCGCGAACGGTGATACGTTCGGCACTGATGTCATCGCGGACGCGGACGGCTACATCGCGATCGA
>Ga0070681_10003419_pt1 | contig 14871 bp, 15 predicted proteins | sample KBSC83BmetaG_FD_65650 | JGI IMG/M metagenome (GOLD analysis project Ga0070681, IMG submission 65650) | Corn rhizosphere microbial communities from Kellogg Biological Station, Michigan, USA - KBS C8-3B metaG | ecosystem: Host-associated > Plants > Roots > Rhizosphere | place: USA: Michigan...
GCGGGTCCTCGCTCTTCAGCAGCGCGTCGGCCGTGTAGAACCCCGCCGGGCCGGAACCGACGACTGCGACCTTGAGGCTCACGCGCTCAAAACTAGTGCCTGGCACCCCGTGAGGTGCCAGGCACCACGCGAAGCGCTACGCAGTCGTGTCTCGCGCCGGCATCGACGGCAGCTTCTCGCCGCTTGCCGCGAAGACCTGCCAGGCGCCGTACGCGATCACCGCGCCGAGGATCACGCCGACCCATGCGGGCCAGTGGACGTAGCTGTCGCTGATCGCCTTGATCAACGCGAAGACGGGGATGAGCACGCCGAGCGCGAGAGTCACGAGGCCGTCGGGCACCTGCTCCGGCAGCGTGACGTTGAACGCGCGGGCGGCCGTCCACGCGACGATCGCGATGACCATGAGGCACATGAGGAAGCCCCAGAACCCGTGCCAGGCGCTCTGGCCCCCGCTCGCGATCGTCACGCCGTTGATGGTGGCACTCACGTGCTGCCAGTCGAGGAACGAGTCGATCAACAGCAAGACTCCTGCCCCCAGAATGAGCTGCCGACCGAGCGGCAGCGCCTTCAACTGATCCATTGCGTTCCTTTCCGGACGATGGCGTTGTGCGAATAGTCACGCATTGGTTTGCGTTTGTGAAGGGCTTTCCTGCTACGAGCCTCTAGGCACGGCCGGTGTCACGGCGCGAGCGCCCCAGGCGCTACCGCCAACCGCGACGCCCAGGTCGGGAGACTCCCTCGGTCAGTGGGCGTGGCCGCAGCCGGAGCCGGAGCCGCAGCCGGGGTCTTCGCCCTCCGCGACCTGGAAGCTCGAACCACAGCCGCAGGCGGCGACGACGTTCGGGTTCTCGATCTTGAACCCCGACTCTTGCAACGTCTCGAGAAAATCGATGGTCGCACCCTGCAGGTACGGCGCACTGAACGGGTCGACGACGACCCGTACGCCGTGGAACTCGAGCTCGAGGTCTCCCGACTGGGCGCCGCGGTCGAAGCCGAGCGCGTATTCGAAGCCGCTGCAGCCGCCGCCCTGGATCGCGACCCGGAGCACCTCGGCCTCGCCCGCCGGCTCGGCTGCCATGAGGGCGCCGATCTTGCCCGCGGCGCGCTCGGTCAGCGTGACGACGCTGGTCTCGGACTGTTCGACGGTGGCCATCGGTCTCAGTGTAGCCACGACGCTGCCGGACGCCAGGTTTGTGACACCTGCAACGCCGATGGTTGGGCCATCCTTGCCGTTCCATGTGCTGGTAGCGTCCGACGCCGGATACGCGAGGGAGGCAGAGTGTTCAACGACTGGTTGCCGTTTGCGATCTACGGGCTGTTCGCCCTGATGATCCCGGCAACGATGATGATCGGAAGCTTCGTCTTCGCACAGCGGCCGCACCGCCGCGTGCGTGCCCGCACAATCCCGTTCGAGTCCGGTGTGTCGGAGGGGCCGCCGAAGCGGCAGCGCTTCACCGTCAGCTTCTACCTGACGGCCATGCTCTTCATCCTCTTCGACATCGAGATCGTGTTCCTGTACCCACTCGCCGTGATCCTCCACGAGCTCTCATGGTTCGGGTTCTTCGAGTTCCTCGTCTTCCTGATCATCCTCCTCGTCGCGTACGTCTACATCTGGCGCAAGGGAGCGCTCGAGTGGCGCTAGAGAAGCCGCTCCGCAGCTACGGGCTGCAATCCGAGCGGCTCCTGATGCCGACGAAGGCCTCGTCCTTCGAGCAAGAGGTCGCCGACCTCGAGCAGAAGGTCGGGCTGACGACACTCGGCCAGGCGGTCGCGTGGGCGCAGACCAACTCGATGTGGCCCGACACGTTCGGGCTCGCGTGCTGTGCGATCGAGATGATGTCGATCGTCGGCGCCCGCTACGACATCGCCCGCTTCGGCATGGAGCCGTTCCGCGGCTCGCCGCGCCAGGCCGACCTGCTGATCGTGTCCGGACGTGTGGCGCACAAGATGGCCGCGCCTCTGCGCCAGATCTACGACCAGATGCTCGAGCCGAAGTGGGTGATCGCGATGGGCGCCTGCGCGTCGTCGGGAGGGATGTTCAACAACTACGCGATCGTGCAGTCGGTCGACAAGATCGTGCCCGTCGACATGTACGTGCCCGGCTGCCCGCCGCGGCCCGACCAGCTGATCGAAGGGATCATCCGCCTGCACGAAGCCGTCAAGGCCGGCGTGCCTCCTGCGTACGAGCTAAGGAGCGTCGCCTCATGAGCGAAGGCTCGGCGGAGCTCATCAAAGAGCGGAAGCGCCGACATGCGCGGCGCTGGAGCGGGAAATGAGCGATTGGCACGACGTTCCCGGCCTGAAGGAGGAGCGCTCCCAGGTCGGTGAGACGACGCTCGTCGTCGACGCCGCCGACCTGATCGACGCGGCGACCTACCTGCGCGACGACGCGGGCTTCAACTTCCTCTCCGACATCACCGCGGTCGACTACCTCGGCTGGGGCGACGAGGGCGTCTCCGGGTACCTCGGCACCGCGAGCGGCCGCGACCTGAACGCGCCGATGACACAGGGTTACCAGGCGGTGCCGCACGCCAAGCCGAAGCGGTTCGCGATGAACTACCACCTGCTCTCGATCTCCGAGCGAGCGCACCGCATCCGGCTGCAGGTGTGGCTCGACGAAGGCGAGCCGGTGGCGAGCGTCATCCCGGTGTGGCCCACCGCCGACTTCCACGAGCGTGAGGCGTTCGACCTGATGGGCATTGCGGTCGCGGACCACCCCAACTTGAAGCGGATCCTCCTCGACGACGACTGGGAAGGCCACCCGCTCCGCAAGGACTATCCGCTCGGCGGCGAGCCGGTGCGATTCTCGGGCGAGGAATGACGACCACAGCGCCGCGCAGCCTGACGTCGCGCAGGCCGATCTACAGCGGGACGCGCGTCCCATCGCCGACGCCGACGGTCCTCGTCACCACCCCGGAGATGCAGGCGACCGGCGACGTGCTCACGATCAACTTCGGCCCGAACCACCCGTCCACCCACGGCGTGCTCCGCCTGATCGTCGATCTCTACGGCGAGGACGTGACCGGCGTCGAAGCCGTGATCGGCTACCTCCACACCGGGTTCGAGAAGAACATGGAGCACAAGACGTGGTGGAAGTGCATCACGTACCCGGAGCGCATCGACTACGTCTCTTTCCAGAACAATGAGTACGTCTTCGTCGGCGCCGTCGAGAAGCTGCTCGAGCTCGATGTCCCGCCGAAGGCGACGTGGATGCGCACGCTTCTCTGCGAGCTCAACCGCATTCACTCGCATCTCGTCTGGATCGGCACCTCGGCGCTCGAGCTGGGCGCGATCTCGATGTTCTGGTACGCGTTCCGCGAGCGCGAGCAGATCCTCGACCTGTTCGAGCTCGTCGCCGGCTACCGCATGCACACGCGGTACTTCCAGGTCGGCGGGCTCGCCGAGGACATCCCGCGCGGCTTCTACCCCGAGGCGCGCAAGTTCTGCGAGTGGATGCCGCGCGCGGTCGACGACTACGAGACGCTCCTCTCGCGCAACAAGATCTGGCTCGAGCGCACCGAGGGCATCGGACTGCTGTCGGCCGAGGACGCGATCGCGCTCGGCCAGTCCGGCCCGGTACTGCGCGGCTCAGGCGTCGACTGGGACCTGCGCAAGAGCGAGCCCTATCTCGCCTACGGCTCGGTCGACTTCCGCGTGCCGGTCTACCAGGCAGGCGACGTATACGCGCGCTACCGCGTGCACATGGACGAGATGCGCGAGTCGGTGCGGATCGTCGAGCAGTGCCTCGACCGGCTCGAGGAGATGGACGGCGAGCCGTGGATCGCCGACGACCGCAAAGTCGTGCTCCCGCCACGGCACGAGCTGCACACGTCGATGGAGTCGCTGATCCACCACTTCAAGATCGTCACCGAGGGCTTCCGCGTTCCCGAGGGCGAGGTCTACTTCGCGATCGAGTCGCCGCGCGGCGAGCTCGGCTGCTACATCTGCTCGGACGGCGGCCCGAAGCCGTGGCGCGTCAAGTTCCGCGCTCCGTCGTTCGTCGCGCTGCAGGCGACCGCGACGCTCATGAAGGATGCGCTGATCGCCGACATGATCGCGATCGTCGGCTCGCTCGACACCGTCATGGGCGAGGTCGATAGATGAGCCTGTACGAGGCGATCCAGGCTGAGCGGGCGAAGTACCCGCCGGAGTCGCGCAGCGCCGTCATGCCCGCGCTTCGGCTCGCCCAGGAGGAGCACGGCTGGCTCTCGCCCGACGTCCTGCGCGAGGTGGCGGACGCGCTCGAGGTGACCCCTGCCTACGTCAGGTCGATCGCATCCTTTTACGACCAGTTCAATCTCGCACCCGTCGGCGCGCACATGATCGAGGTGTGCACGAACGTCTCGTGCGCCGTCGTCGGCGCACAGCAGGTGCTCGAAGCGTTCGAGCACGAGTGCGGTTGCCGCGCCGGCGAGACGAGCGACGACGGCGAGTTCACGGTCCGCACGATCGAGTGCCTCGGCGGCTGCGGCTGGGGGACGGTCGTCTCGATCGACCACCACTACCGCACCCGCGTCCAGCCGGACGAGGTGCCGCAGATCGTCGAGGAGCTCCGTGGCGACGCCTGAGATCGTCTTCGCGAACGCGACGACGTCGTACGCCGAGTACGGCGGGTACACGGCGCTCGAACGGGCGCGCGCGATGACTCCCGCCGAGGCGACCGAGGAGTTGATGGCATCGGAGCTCCGCGGCCGCGGCGGTGCGTTCTTCCCGACGGGGCGCAAGTGGTCGTTCGTCCCATCGAAGGAGCAGCTACCGAAGCCGCACTACCTCGTGGTGAACGCCGACGAATCGGAGCCGGGAAGCTTCAAGGACAACGAGATCCTGTCGCGCGTCCCGCATCGCTTCATCGAGGGCTGTCTGATCACCGCCCACGCGGTCGACTGCGCACACGTCTTCGTCTACATCCGCGGCGAGTACTCAGGGCCGTACGAGATCCTCGTGAACGCGCTCGAAGAGGTGCCGAAGGACGTGCTCGGCGGCGTGACGATCGTCGTCCACCGCGGCGCAGGCGCCTACATCTGCGGCGAGGAGACCGCGCTGCTCGAATCGCTCGAAGGCAAGCGCGGCCAGCCACGGTCAAAGCCGCCGTTCCCGGCGGTCTCGGGCCTGTACGCGGCCCCGACTGTCGTCAACAATGTCGAGACGATCGCCACCGTCCCGCCGATCATCGCGATGGGTGGCGCCGAATACGCGAAGCTCGGCGTGCCGAATACACGCGGCACGCGCGTCGTCTCGATCTCGGGCAACGTGGTGAACGGCGGCAACTACGAGATCGAGGCCGGGATGTCGATGCACGACATCATCTACGGGCTCGGCGGCGGCATTCCCGACGGCCGCGAACTGAAGGCCGTGGTACCGGGCGGCTCGTCGACGGTGATCCTGACGAAGGACGAGGTCGACGTCGGCTACGACTTCGACTCGCTCGGCGCGCTCCACACCGCCATGGGGTCGGCCGGGATCGTGGTGCTCGACGACCGCTGCTGCATCGTGCAGCTCGGCATCCGCTTCTCCGAGTTCTACGAGCACGAGTCGTGCGGCAAGTGCACGCCGTGCCGCGAGGGCACCCGCTGGCTCACCGCGATCCTGCGCAAGCTCGAGGATGGCCGCGCGACACAGGCCGACCTCGACCTGCTGCTTGACGTCTGCGACCGCATCAACGGGAAATGCCTGTGCCCGCTCGGCGACTCGGACGCGATCATCGTCGCGAGCTACGTCGCGAAGTTCCGCGACGAGTTCCAGGCGCACATCGACGAGGGCAGCTGCCCGTTTGGCGGCGCGTCGTCGCTCGATCACGTGCTCGCGCCCGTCGCCATGCACACCCACGCACCGGCGGTGCCTGCGTGACGGATCTCGTCAAGGTGACGATCGACGAGCGGACGGTGGAGGTCCCGAAAGGAACCGGCGTGGTCGAGACCGCAGCCGCCGCCGGCATCGAGATCCCCGTCTTCTGTTACGAGCCAAGACTCGGCGCTCCCGTCGGCGCCTGCCGCATGTGCCTCGTCGAGGTCGAAGGGATGCCGAAGCTCCAGGCGGGCTGCACGCTGACTGCGACGGACGGCATGGTCGTGCACACGGCGCGCACGTCGAAGCTCTCGGCCGAAGGGCAGAACGCGACGCTCGAGTTCATCCTCGTCAACCATCCGCTGGACTGCCCGGTCTGCGACAAGGGCGGCGAGTGCCCGCTGCAGGACCTGACGTTCCGCTACGGCCCGGGGAACACGCGGATGACGTTCCCGAAGCGGACGTTCGAGAAGCCGATCCCGATCTCGCCCCTGATCGCGCTCGACCGCGAGCGCTGCATCCTCTGTTACCGCTGCACGCGGTTCTCGGAGGAGGTCGCGGAGGACGGACAGCTCGTCGCCGTCAACCGCGGCTCGCAGTCGGTGATCGCGACGTTCGAGGACGAGCCGTACCGGGGCGCGTTCTCCGGCAACGTGACCGAGCTCTGCCCGGTCGGTGCGCTGACATCGACGCAGTACCGCTTCGAGGCGCGGCCGTGGGAGATCCAGAACGTGCCGACCGTGTGCGGGCTGTGCCCGGTCGGCTGCAACATCTCGGCGACGACGCGCGAGGGCAAGGTCAAGCGGATCCTGTCGCGCAACCACCCCGAGGTCGACGAGGGCTGGCTGTGCGACAAGGGTCGCTTTGCGTACGCGCACCTCGGCGCGCGCGACCGGATCACGGCACCGCTCGTGAAGGCGGGGCCGCGCCGCTTCGAGCAGATCTCGTGGGACGACGCGCTCGACGCCGCCGAGTCGACGCTGCGTGCCGGCGGCTCGTCGACGGTGACCGCGCTCTCCGGGGGCGAGTCGGTCGAGGAGGCGTACGCGCTCGCACGTCTCATGCGCGAGGGGCTCGGCGCGAACACCGCAGTGCTTCCGGAGGAGGTGCCGGACCGCTTCGACGCGTATCGCGCGCCGCTCTCGGCGCTCCGCGACGCCAAGACGATCGCGGTCGTCTGCGACGAGCCGGTCGTCGAGCGCGCACCGGTCGTGGATCTCTGGCTGCGCTCAGCGCGCCGGAAGGGCGCGGCGATCACGTACGGCGTGCCCGAGGGCGACGTCGATGCGCTCGTCACGGACCAGGCTGGTCCTCGGTACGGCGCGACGAACGTCTATCACCTGCCGCGCACGCCGAACGGGCGCGGAGTCGCAGACGCGTGGAGCGCCGCGGGCGACGGCGAGCCGGTCGACGAGAAGCCTCGCGTGCTCGTGATCTCGGGCGACGAGGCCGCGACCGATCCGGCGGTGCGTGCGATCGCTGCGGAGGCAGAGTTCGTGCTCGGCATCGGCATGTTCGAGGACAGCTTCCGCGGCATCGCGGATCTCGTCCTCCCCGGCGTGAGCTATCTCGAGCGCGACGGCACGACGGTCAACCTCGAGGACAGGCTGCAGCGGCAGCGCCGCGCGGTCGTGGCGCCGGTGCCGGACGTGACGATGTGGATCTCGAAGCTCGCCGAGCGCTTCGACGTCGAGGTCTCGCCGCACGTGTCCGTGCTCTTCGACGAGCTGGCGGCGAAGTGCTTCGGCGGGATCGCGTTCTCCGACGTCGGCGAGCGCGCCGACTTGCCGCCGCGCGCCGAAGAGGTGTCGGACACAAACCCGGTGTCTGACGCCCGTACAACCGGCGCGGGGCTGCGGCTCGTCGCTTACCGCCCCCTGTTCAGCGGCGCCGCGGTGGAGCGGACGCCGGAGCTGGAGTTCCAGAAGCCCGAGGCAGAGATCCAGCTGTCGCGCGACGACGCGAAGGCACGCGGGATCAAGAACGGCCAGACCGTCACGGTCTCGTCCAACGGCACCTCGGTCGAGTTGCGTGCGCGCGTCGCGAAGGACATCCACTCCGGCGTCGTCCGCATCGCACGCGAGCACGCGGCCGACCTGCATGCGAACGTCGAGGTCAAACCGTGACGCGCGAGGCGTGGTGGATCACCATCCCGAAGGCGTTCATCGTGATCAACGTCGTGATGGTGTTCTTCGCCTTCACGACATGGCTCGAGCGGAAGCTGCTCGGCCGGATGCAGCTGCGCTTCGGTCCGAACCGCGCCGGCCCGAAGGGTCTACTCGTGCCGATCGCCGACCTCCTGAAACTCATCCGCAAGGAGGCGTTCGCGCCGATGGCGGCCAAGGAGCCGCTCTACATACTCGCGCCGATCGTCTCGATGTTCACCGCGCTTGCGGCATTCAGCGTCATCCCGTGGGGCAACGGCTGGACCGTCTGGGGCCACCACATCGAGGGCCAGGTCGTGAACGTGCCGATCTCTCTGATCCTCATCTTCGCGCTCGGCTCGGTGGGGATCTACGGCTTCATCGTCGGCGGGTGGGCGTCCGACTCGAAGTACTCGATGCTCGGCTCGATGCGCACCTGCGCGCAACTCGTCTCGTACGAGGTCTCACTCGCGCTCTCCGTGCTCGGCGTCGTGCTGATGGCGCAGTCGCTCAACCTCGTCGAGGTCGTCCAGAAGCAGCAGACGACGCTGTGGTTCTTCATCCCGCAGTTCGTCGGTCTCGCGGTCTTCCTGATCGGCGGCACGGCCGAGACATCAAGACCACCCTTCGATCTCCCCGAGGCGGATACGGAACTGGTCGCCGGCTACCACACTGAATATTCGGGAATGAGATGGGGCCTTTTCCAGGCCGCCGAGTACATCAACATGATCACGCTCTCCGGCCTCTGCGTGACGCTCTTCTTCGACGGCTACCACTTTCCGTGGGTGCCCTGGCTCGACCAGTTCGGGCCGATCTGGTTCGTGCTCAAGCTGTTCGCGCTCGTCTCGACGTTCATCTGGCTGCGCGCGACGCAGCCGCGCCTCCGCTACGACCAGCTCATGCGGTTCGGCTGGAAGGTGCTGCTGCCCGTCGCCACCGTCAACGCGCTCGCAACGGCGTTCCTCGTGGTGCTGGTGAAGTAATGGCTGTCGTCCCAAAGACACTCAAGGGCTTCGGGGTCACGCTGAAGCAGGTCTTCAAGAAGCCGATCACGCAGCAGTACCCGGAGTACAAGCGGCCGATGTACCCGCGCTACCGCGGCCGGCACCGTCTGCACAAGCACGAGAACGGTCTCGAGAAGTGCGTCGGCTGCTCGCTCTGCGCAGCTGCCTGCCCCGCCGACTGCATCCGCGTGGTCGCGGCCGAGAACACCGCAGACAATCGCGTCTCGGCCGGCGAGCGCTACGCGCGCATCTACGAGATCAACATGTCGCGCTGCATCTTCTGCGGCTACTGCGAGCTCGCGTGCCCGTTCGACGCGATCACGTTGGGCAACGAGTTCGAGATCTCCGAGTACAACCGCGACGACCTGATCTACACGAAGGACATGCTGCTCGCCCCGCCGGTGAAGCGCGTGCCGGTCGCCGACCCTGACCTCTACGACACGCCCATCCCCTACTACAAGGATCACTCGTAGTGGCGAACTTCCTGGTCTGGGTCGTGTGGTTCTTCGCCGCGTTCGCGTGCCTCGCGAGCGCGCTCGCCGTGGTCAGCTTCTCGAACCCGTTCTACTCGGCGCTCGCGCTGATCGGGAACCTCGCCTCTCTCGCGGTCCTGTACCTCGTGCTCTCGGGGGAGTTCGTCGCTGCCGGCCAGGTGCTCGTCTACGGCGGCGCGGTGATGGTGATGTTCCTGTTCGTGATCGCGTACCTCGGCGACCGCACCGACGAGTCGCCGTGGTCGGGCGGGCCGTCGTGGCAGATCGTCGGCGCGATCCTCGCCGGCGGCGCGATCCTCGCCGAGGTCTGTGTCGTCGTCGGCCTCAAGGCCGGCGGGCTGCTGTCGAAGCCGCAGCACATCGGCCGGTCGTTCGGCTCACCCGAGGCGCTCGGCCGCGCGTTCCTGACCGACCATCTGCTCGCGTTCGAGGTGACCTCGATCGTCCTGCTCGTCGCGGCGGTCGGCGGCGTCGTCCTCGGCTCGCACGCGCGCCAGGAGAGCGATGCACGGGCCTGAAATCCAGTGGTACGTCGTGCTCTCCGGGATGCTCTTCGCAACCGGCGCGCTCGGCGTGATGCTGCGCCGGAACCCGCTGATCATCCTGCTCTCCGTCGAGATCATGCTCAACTCGGCGAACCTGCTCTTGATCGCGATGTCCCGGCTGCGCGGCGGTGAGGACGGCCAGATCTTCGCCATCTCCGTCATGGCGGTCGCCGCCTCCGAGGTGGTCGTCGGGCTCGGGCTGATCGTCGCGATGGGGCGCCGGAACGTCGAGCTCGACGTCGACAAGCTCAGGACGCTCCGAGGCTGATGGCTACCGCGTCCTGGGTCTGCCTGCTGCTGCCGCTCGCCTCTGCGATCGCCATCACCGCCGCGGGTACCGCAATTCCGCGCCGCATCGCGGCGTATGTCTCGACTCTCACGACGATGGGCGCGTTCGTCGCGGCGATCGTCGCGTTCGCCGACATGGCAGGCAAGAGCGCGCCGCATCGCGGCGCGGCGACCACGTCGTGGACGTGGCTCAGCGCCGGCCCCTACCACTTCGGCCTCACGCTGCTCACCGACCAGCTCTCGATCGTGATGATGCTGATCGTCACCGGCGTCGGCTCGCTGATCGTTGCGTACTCCGTCGGTTACATGGACGGCGAGGACGAGGAGCGGCGGTTCTTCGCCTACATGTCGCTGTTCGTGTTCTCGATGCTGCTGCTCGTCCAGGGCGGGAACCTGCTGCTGCTGCTCGCAGGCTGGGGCATGGTCGGTCTCTCGAGCTACCTGCTGATCGGCTACTACCAGGAGCGCGAGTCGGCGATCAAGGCGGCCAAGAAGGCGTTCGTGATGAATGCGTTCGGCGACGCAACGATGGCGCTCGCACTCTTCCTGCTCATCCAGCACACCGGCAAGCTCGACTACGCGGGCGTGTTCGCAGGTTCACCGCACGGCGGTGCGGTCGCGAACCTGATCGCGCTCGGCCTGCTCGGCGGTGCGGTCGCGAAGTCGGCGCAGATCCCGCTGCACACGTGGCTGCCTGACGCGATGGAAGGCCCGACGCCGGTCAGCGCGCTCATTCACGCGGCGACCATGGTCACCGCCGGCGTCTACCTGATCGTGCGCTGCCATCCGCTGTTCGAGAACGCGTACGTCATTGCGGATCTCGCGGCGGGGCTCGGCGCTGCGACGCTGCTGATGGCCGGCCTGATCGCCCTCGTGCAGACGGACATCAAGCGCGTGATCGCGTACTCGACGATGTCGCAGATCGGGTACATGTTCGTCGGCGCAGGGCTGGGCGCCTACCCGAACGCGATGTTCCACCTGATGACGCACGCGTTCTTCAAGGGACTGCTCTTCCTCGCCGCCGGCATCGCGATCCACGCCGTCGTCGGCGAGCAGGACATCCGTAAGCTCGCCGGGGTCGGGAAGCTGATGCCGTTCACGAAGTGGGTGTTCCTCGCCGGCTCGCTGGCGCTCGTCGGCATCTTCCCGTTCGCCGGCTTCTTCTCGAAGGACGCGATCATCGCTGCCGCACTCGACCGTGGCTGGTACGGCGACGTGATCTACGCCGCGTGCCTCGCCGGAGCGTTCCTGACCGGCATCTACGCGTTCCGGCTGTTCTTCATCGTCTTCACGGGTGAGCCCTCCGCGTTCGCGCGCGAGCACTTCCACGCCCACCATGGGCAGGAAGGGCCGATCTCGATGCTCTGGACGGTCGGGGCGCTCGGCGTGCTGTCGGTCGTCGGCGGGCTGCTCCAGTTCGCGCCGATCTGGCACCCGCTGACCACCTGGCTCGACCCGGTCGACCACCCGATCGCCGAGGCGACGAGCACGCAAGAGTGGGTCACGTCCGCCCTCGCGATCCTGATCGGCCTCGCCGGGATCGGTGTCGCCTGGACGATGTATGGCGCGAAGCGCATCAAGGTGCCGCGCGCGGTACCGCTCTTCGAGAAGAAGTTCTACTGGGACGAGCTCTACGACGTGATCTGGTACCGCATGGGCGACCTCGTCGCACGCGGGTTCTACGCACTCGTCGAGGCGCCGCTGATCGGCGGCTCGATCGCCGCCGTCACGGGCGTGGTCGGCCTCGGCTCGCGCGAGCTGTCCGTCGCGCAGAACGGGCTCGTCCGTTCCTACGTGCTCGCGCTCGCCGGCGGGCTCGCCGTCCTCACCGTCGTCTTTCTGGCTGTGCGCTGATGATGAGCACCGCCCTGATCGCGATTCCCGTCCTCGGCGCGCTACTGATCGCGATCGCGCCGCTCTCGAGCTACTGGCTCGGCTCGCTCGCCGCGCTGATCTCGCTCGTCGAGGTCGGCGTGTGGATCACGGCTGCGGCGAGGTTCGACTTCTCGTCGTCGGCGCTACAGCTCGACCAGCGGGCCTCGTGGTTCTCCGACCTCCAGGTGAGCTGGCATGTCGGCCAGTACCGCTTCTCCCTGTGGTTCGTCGGGATGACGGTGGTCGTGATGGCGGCCTGCACGATCTACGGCTGGTGGGTGGGGCGCGATCGCGCCCGCGCGTACTTCGCGCTGATGCTGCTCCTGACCGGCGCGATCGTCGGCGTCTTCACCGCGCAGGACCTGCTGCTCTTCTACGCCTTCTTCGAGGCGATGCTGATCCCGCTGTACATCCTGATCGGCGTCTGGGGCGGCAGCGATCGCATGAAGGCGACGATCACGCTCGTCGTCTACACGGTCGTCGGCTCGCTCTTGATGCTCGCCGCGATCATCGTCTTCGGCCTGCAGCAGGGGACGTTCGACATGACGCGCATGGGAACGTCGTCGTCGCAGTGGCTCTTCCTGGGGTTCGTGGTCGCCTTCGCGATCAAGTCGCCGCTGTTCCCGCTGCACGGCTGGCTGCCGGTCACGTACCGCGAGTCGCCGCCGGAGGTGTCCGCGGTGCTGTCGGGCATCGTCGGCAAGGCGGGTCTCTACGGCCTGTTGCGGATCGCGATCCCGTTCTTCCCGCAGCCCGTGCACGACTGGCGCGTGGTCATCCTGGTCCTCGCGTCGATCTCGCTCGTCTACGGCTCGCTGCTTGCGTTCCGCGCGCCTGACTTCCGCGGCGTCGTCATGTACTCGTCGCTCGCGCAGGCGGGGCTGATCGTCCTCGGCCTCTTCGCCGGCAACACACTCGGCTTCGACGGCGCCGTCCTGCAGATCGTCAACCACGCGCTCGTCTCGTCGTTGCTGTTCCTGATCGCAGGAATGGTCGAGCGCCGCACCGGGACACGCGGCGAGTTCTCGCTGCTCGGCGGGATGGCGCGGGGCCGCCCGGCGCTCGCCACGGTGATCATGGTCGTCGGCGTGATCTCCCTTGCCGTTCCGCTCTCGACCACGTTCGCGGGTGAGTTCCTGATCCTGGCCGGGGTCTTCCAGCAGGGCTGGCTCTGGGCCGTGATCGGCGCAGCCGCGATGGTGCTCGCCGCGATGTACATGCTGCGCGCGATCTCCGCCGTACTCCACCAGGACGTGGGCTCGGCCGTGAGCGAGGACGCGCTGGACCTCCGCGTCGGCGAGCTCGCGATCGTCGTGCCGCTCGTCGTCTGCCTGATCGGCCTGTCGGCGTGGCCCAACCTGATCTCGAGTCGCGCCTCCTCCTCCGCCCCGACCGGGTTCACCCAATACGCGCCGTGATTGTCAAGCCGCACGTCGACTGGTTCGCCCTCGCGCCGTCGCTCGCGCTCCTCGCCGCGTCCGGGCTGCTGCTGATGGTCGCGGTGTTCGTCCCGCGCCGCGGCCGCAAGCCGACGGCGGCGTTCCTCGCGTTCGCCGGCTTCATCGCGTCCGGCATCTGGGCGGCCTTCCTGGACGACCGCTCGCCGAACGCGACCGCGCTGGTGCACGACGCGATGTGGCGCGACCGCTGGAGCGCGCTCGCGCAGGTGATCCTCGCCGGCGCCGGCGCCGTGGCGGTGCTCCTCTCGTACGGCGAGCGGATGCGCGACGAGCACGTCGCCGAGTACTACGCGCTGCTCACGGCCGCGGGGGCCGGTATGGCGTTCTTCATGCAGGCAGGCAACCTGATGACGCTGTTCCTCGGTCTCGAGTGGTTCTCGATCGCCCTCTACGTATTGACCGCGATCGACATCGACCTTGTCGGGTCGCTCGAAGCAGGGCTCAAGTACCTCATCGTCGGTGCGGTCGGCTCCGCGACGCTGCTCTTCGGCTCGGCGCTCGTGTACGGCGTCACGGGCGAGCTGTCGTTCGACCGCATCGCGGCGAGCGGGCATGGCCACGACGCAATGCTCGTCGTCGGCCTCGCGATGATCATCGTCGGGCTCGGGTTCAAGGCGTCGGCGGCGCCGTTCCACATGTGGACGCCCGACGCCTACCAGGGCGCGCCGACGCCGGTGACGGCGTTCATGGCGTCCGCGACGAAGATCGCCGCACTCGTCGTCACCTATCGCGTGCTCGTGACCACATTCCCGCACGACCAGGACCTCTGGCGCGTCGCGATCGCCGTCATCGCGATCGTCTCGCTCGCCTGGGGGAACATCGCCGCGCTCGTTCAGCGGAACGTGAAGCGGATCCTCGCGTACTCGTCCGTGTCGCACGCGGGGTTCATGCTGATCGCCGTCGCCGCAGCGAGCCCGCTCGGCGCGCGGGCACTCCTCTACTACCTCATCCCGTACGCCGCGATGTCCCTCGGCGCGTTCGGCGTCGTCGCTGCGCGCGAGCGCGAGCTCCGGCGCCCAGTGACGCTCCAGAACCTGGCCGGCTTCGGCTGGGAGCGGCCGTTCCTCGGCGTCGCGATGTGGGTGTTCGTCCTGGGGATGCTCGGCTTCCCGCTCACCGGCGGCTTCATCGGCAAGTTCTACGTCTTCGCCGCCGCCTACGACCACGGCTACTGGTGGCTGATCGTCGCCGGCGTGATCGCGACGATGATCTCCGCCTACTACTACCTCGGGATCGTGCGGGCGATGTACTTCCGCGACGCGGCCGAGCTCCAGCTC
>Ga0070681_10003420_pt1 | contig 14866 bp, 14 predicted proteins | sample KBSC83BmetaG_FD_65650 | JGI IMG/M metagenome (GOLD analysis project Ga0070681, IMG submission 65650) | Corn rhizosphere microbial communities from Kellogg Biological Station, Michigan, USA - KBS C8-3B metaG | ecosystem: Host-associated > Plants > Roots > Rhizosphere | place: USA: Michigan...
GCCCGCCGTGCGGCCGCCGGTGGGGGCGAAGATTTCTTCACCAAAGGGCATATAGTCGTGGCGTTTGACGTTCGCCAAGGTACCGGTCTGATCGAGGATCATGCGGGGCGTGCCTAACTGGTCTGTTACCAGCCAGTTTAATTTGGTCGTCTGCGTGCCCCCGGACGCCGCAATGCTGTAAAACGTCGCCGGTGAGTTCTGATTCTCGTCTACAGTTGTGGAAGTCCTCGCGCTGAATGCCAGACACGTGCAATTTCGCAGAGCCTTCGTTCGTGATCGATTCGATAGACGATGCGATATGGCCGAAAAATCATCTCACGAATATTGTCGTCTCTGTACTCGGGAACACTGCGACCTAATTCTGGAAATTCTTGTAGTCGATCTGTCTCGGAAATCAGCTCGTATCCAAAGGACATCGCGCGATTCGGATTATCGCGTGCAATGAAGCCGACTATATCGTGGAGGTCGTCGCGAGCAGCGGGAGACCAGATTAGCTTGAAAGCCATGAGGCTAATTGTCTTTTGACTTCGTCGTGAGGAATGCCTTCACCTCTGTCGAGTTGATCGAGACCTTTCTGAACCGCAGCCATAAACTCAATGCGTTCGGAAATCTCCTCAAGCGAACAGTCGTCCGGTAAGGCTCTTATTGTTTCAAGAACGATTTCTTTCTCTGTCATAGACCGATTATGAGATTCAGCGTGAGATTGTCAAGAGTTAGTAAATCGACCAAAGTTCGGAACAACTAAGGTACAACTGGGTGCTGACAGTGCCGAAGGTGCGGTAAGTGCGAACCCTCAAGATTGCAGTTTTCCTAAGAAATTCAAAAATCCCCAGTAAACCGCAAAAACAGTGTATTGCTAATGAGTCCCCTTCGGCACCATACTTCTGCAAATTTCCTTAGCAAAACTGCATTGTTTTTAACTTAGTGTCCACTTAGTGCCCACGATTTTCAACTGTGGAGCATGCTCACTCAGCTTTTATTCAGGATCGCTGGTCTCCAAGTCTGAACCTCCTACCTTCACTGCGATCGAATTTGCGCTAGTGAAAATGTATGGTCTTGTTTAGGGGTGGTTCAGGTGAAATGTTTGGCAATCTCGTCATGCTGTCGTACTCGTCGACAGTTGTGGAAGTCCTCGTGCTGAATGCCAGACTCGTGCGATTTCACAGAGCCTTTGCTCGTGATCGATTCGAACGATGCGATATGGGGGAAAAATGATCTCACGAATATTGTGTGGGCGCCTTCCTCCAGCTGTATCGCTCCTATCTACGACGCTCGGTACAACACTTCGTCGGCGAGATAGCTAGATCAGACAGTCTCATCGGGGATCGGTGTATGAACCGCTGACGTGAAGAATTGTGACTGTTCTTCCTCTAACCGTGAAGAGGACGCGATAACGTCCGACGATCAAATGCCGAATGGAAACACTCAATTCTTCGCTCTCCGGCGCGAGAGGACAAGCCAATGGCAATGTTGTGAGTTGTTTGCTAATGGCGCGCCGCAGTTTTCGCAGCCACAGTTTCTCATCTTCTTCTCCCCACGCTCGACAACCCCATTTGAAGGATGATTCGATGTCGGACTCGGCATCTAAATGGAGGATGACCTTGTACTTTTTCATCGATCTTCGACTGGAATGTCATTCTTGGCGAAGAACTCATTGAAAAAGTCTTCCGCTGGTCGTCCTTTCTTACGACTTCGTGACGCGAGGCGCTGACGCAGGATTTCGACAACCTCCGACCGCTCTTTCAGCTCATGTAGTTTTTGATAACTTTCGACATCCTGGACAACCACTGCCGCTTTGCCATTGACAGTCAGAACAACCGGTTCTTTAGTTTTCTTCATTTGGCGCATCACTTTGTTGCTATCGCGCTTGAAGGTCGACAGACTCATTATGTCCCGAGCAAGTTTCATGTGTTAGATCCTAAGTAGATAAATTTGCATGTAATTTTACTACCGTAAATCTATTGTGCGCTAATTAGCCTGTCAAGAGCTGGCGCTATCACCGTCAGCTGGACCAATAGAGCTGAACCGGTTCATGTCAGAACAAACCGATGAGTTTGGCAGAGATCCCAGATCACAATCGTTTTTTCTTTCTTTGCCCGCCTCTCTGACATACTATTCAGTCGCCCGTTCAAGTTACTCCCGGAGGCACTCCCATGGCTTCGAGAAAAGTTCGCAAGAAAAAGAAAGATGAGCTCTTTGATGTCTTCCAGGTGGACCCAACCTGCTGGCCCCAGGAACCGGAAATTCACAACATTGTCACTGACCTGATCAAGTTAGACGATCGAAAGCCGAGTCCCGGCGTCGCGGTGGCAGTCAGGGTGAACCGGCAACTCGTGCATCTTTGCTGCTACGGCTATGCCGACCTTGAGAAAGGAATAAGAATCTCACCCGACACGGTTTTCGATCTCGGATCACTCTCCAAGCAGTTTACGGCGCTCGCGGTTCTCAGTCTTGTTCTTAACAAGAAAATCGATCTAAACGATCATCTCTCCAAGTTCTTCAAAAGATTTCCACGTTACGCTGACTCCATCACCATTGAAGACCTGCTCCACCACACTTCGGCCCTGCCCTCCTACACCGATATCTACGTAGCCTCCCGGCGAGCTGCCGAAGATTGGTACGACCGTGCCCTCGCGAAGCCGGATCACTGGTACCCAAACATGGAGCTTAGAAGACGCAAGGAACTTACAAACAAAGACGTGGTCCAATGGATAGCGACACAGAAACTGTTGCCGCATCCGCCTGATACTGAATTCGAGTATTCAAATTCAGGTTATGTTCTTCTCGCAGAATTAGTGAGAAAAATGACGGGCCAACGTCTCAACGATCTCCTTGCCGACACCTTTTTTCACGACATGGAGATGAATGACACCTACGTGTTTGATGAATCCTCTCGTTTCCCTCCCGCCGCTCGCCAATTGGTCAATCATGCAAAGTGTTACAACCGCGTGGATGGTCATTATGTACCTGTCGGTTACACGCCCCTCAACTTCATCACTGGCGACGGCAATGTTCACTCGACCATTAAGGACTTAATGCGTTGGGAACTGACCTTGAGCCTCGTCGAACTCATTGAGTTGTGTTTTCCAGAGCAGGCGGTAAAAGACTCGGAAGGGATCAACTTTCGGGAGCTGCTCTGGACGCCGGTACTAATCAAAAAGAATAAGCAGGTGAACTATGGCGCCGGCTGGAATCTACGCAGGGAAAAATACCGAGAGACAGTTGCGAGTAAACGTGGACCAGTTACAACAATCTATGAAACTCGCGCTGAATATCATCGCGGCGTATGGCTAGGCTGGCGTAACTATTTTGCTCGTGCCTCCAGGTGGCGTGTGCCGAAGCCAGGTAAGAATGTCGACCCGAAGAACCTGGAGAGTATGGGTATTATCGTGTTGAGTAACGCTGATTTCGGTGACAAACAATTCACTCCTTGCCGCATTGCCCAGGAGATCTCCCGGCTCTACTGGGGCAGCCGGAAAAAAGACAACATCATGAATAGTTTTAACTGCGGCTAGCGGCGGACCTTCCGTTCAATCCTGATTTGAGTTCAGGGCGGCTCAAGCGCTCAGCGCGCCAGGAGTAAGCACGTAAGCCGTCGATCGCTGTCCAGGTCGTGTGGCAACGCGTCCGAATATTTTTCTCACTCGGTTCGCCCCAACTTCCATCCTTATTTTGTTCGGCCAGCAGGTATTTAGTGCCGTGTTCAATCAGCGGGTGAGTAACAGTCAAGCCGAAGGCCTGCAGCGAATCAAGCAACTCGCCGAGGATTTCCGGATCTTTTCTCGTACAGGCACTCTTCACATTAGCCTTCAGGAATGCAAACTCCCGCCGCAACCACCGCGGCGATAGTTTGTAAGTGCCGTAGTCGTTCAACGTGTAGACAACGTGTGTTACGGCGTAGATTGCGTCGCGAAGAACCTCTTCGTCATCTTCATTGGTTGGATATGGCTGCATCTCCGGCATCCACTTCAGGACGTCTGCATAGCGGGCCCCGAAAAGCATCCCGGATCTTTCCGCCACATACGTATTCGCCAGTGCCTCCATCCATACTTTATAGCGGCTGCGTATTCGCAAGCGGCACTTGCATTGTTTACAAACCTTGCGCCCGCGTGGATTCTGGAGATTGCAACCGCAGCGATAAGGCACATCATTCGGAGGCGGTTCTTTGACCGGATCAAAGCCGAGTAGCTCCGAGGCTGAGAAACTGCGCGCCGCGCGTTTTAGCGCAGTCGCACCCTCGGTGTCCCGCAAGCCGATTCGACGTCGCGCGTAATGAATGAGGATGAACTCGAATAATAAATCTGAACTGGCATCGCCAGGCAGAAACGGATGCAGAACTGTCCATAGCTGCAAGAATTGTTTGGCGCGTTCGCGCCCCAGAGAGCGAAGTTTTGGATCCCGCGAAGTAGTTGCCAGAAGCGCGAAGCAGCAGACCAGAAAGCTCCCATAATTCGCAAAGGACTTTTGCCTTTGGCCGATCCGATAAAGAAAGTCCAAGCCGCGTTCGATCGCCGTATCAATCTGTCTCGTCGTATCAAGCACGAAATTAACGCACCTGCGCTGGAAATTATTGACAAGCCCGAAACAAACTTATATACACTGCGCATGTGCAACTGGTGGCCCAGCGCAGTAAAACGCGAAACCAGTAACTCCTACAGAAAGGAAAATGTAAATGGCAGATTCACTTAAAGGCGGCGAACCGACGACGAAGAAGAAGCCCAAAAAGAAAGCCGCTGCTAAAAAGACAACTAAGAAGGCGGCGAAAAAGAGATAGCTTCAGCACCTGAAGCTCACGCACTCCTATTCGAGACCGCGAGCGTGCTCAGTGTCAATGGTCATGTTCGCGGTCTTCAATTCTACTCATTGCGATAACCCAATCTTCTGAAGAATCTGACCGGCGCGCGCGTCTTTGCGCAAGTCGGTGAGGCGCGGGTCCACGTTTAGTTCGGCAACCGCCAAAATATGGTTGTCGGCAGCGTTTTGTAAGATCGTAATTGCCCGTTCTTTTTCACCAAGCAGTGAATAGAGGTACGCTGCTTCTTTTGGAAGAAACGCTTTTCCAGGTTGATTCAACTCACTTGCTATCTTCAGCGCCTCGTTCTTCTTACCCGCAAGCACGTAAGCCTGGGCCAGTCCGTAAGCAATCTCAGCATCGTCGGGAGCCGCGGCGTGGGCCTTTTCTATTTCGGCAGTTGCCTGTGTGTAGTTCTGTTGCAGTTCATAGACCTGGGCGATGTAAGTGGACATCACGAGAAAGGCGGGCTCGATTTCAAGAGTCTTCCGACACTGTTGCAGCGCTCTCTCATAATCCCGCGCATACATCAGTGCGACGGCGAGATCTTTATTGATCCCCAGGGAGAGCGGATCGAGTTGTTGAGCTGTTCTGAGCTCCTGGATTCCCTGAGCTGTCCGGCCCTGTAGAATCAACTGCGAACCATACCAATGGTGGGCGGTCGGATAATTTGGATTCAACTCTATTGCCCGGCGATATTCATTCTCCGCTCCCTGCCAGTTCCAATCGGTGGCCGCTATGATCGAGGCTAACGAAGTGTGCGCCTCCGCGAGACTGTCGTCGTATTTCAGGGCCAGGGTCACGGCTCCTTTCGCGAGACTGTATCCTTCCTGCGAGGCGAGAAATCCGTAGTCACTGCGGAGTGTGTAACAATCCGCGAGTCCGGTATACGCCAACGCATAGCTTGGGTCCTTGTTTATCGCCTCCTGGAAAAACTCGATCGCCTTCTTGAAACCCTCATCCGTCCGCTTGTTCCAGTAGTAGCGTCCTTTTAAATAGGCCTCATATGCCTCACCGTTTTCGGTGTAAGTCTTGGTGAGCTGAGTCTGATCCGTGCCGGTCAATTTCAGCCTCAGTTTTTCGGAAACATTTCTGGCGATCTCTTGTTGAACCGTCTGAATGTCTCCTGTCTTTCGCTCATACGTGGCGCCCCAGAGTGAACGATTTCCCTGTACATCCATCAGCTCGACAGCGATCCTCAAGTCGTTCCCGGTTTGTTTGACTTCTCCCACGAGCACTGAGGCCACGTTCAACTCTCGCCCGATCGCTCGCACGTCGAGATCCTTGCCTTTGTACCGAAAGACCGAACTGCGGGCGATCACTTTCAGGTTGGTCAACTGAGATAGATTATTGATGATACTTTCAGTCATGCCGTCGCTGATGTACTCGCGGTCAGCATTAGCCATGAGTTGCGGATCAGTCGAAGCATAAGTAAATGGCAGAATCGCTAACGACTGCGAATGCTCTATCGGAAACCAACCGCGAAGCGCGATACCTGCGAGAATCAGTGCCAGGGCGCCGCCGACAACAGCTGCCTTAGTGAGCGTTGACGTTTGCAGAATTCTGTCGACAAATGTCTTGCGCTGCGTGGTGATTGGCGTTGGCGTTTCGGCTCGGCTGCTTTGAGGCGACGACAACTGTCTCAGGTCGGTAAGGAAATCATGAGCATTTTGATATCGCGCCGCTCTGTCTTTCCTCAGCATCTTGCTCAAGAGAGCTTGTAACTCCGGCGAGACTTGAGTTTGAAACTGCTCGGTCGAAATGGGTTCGCCGAGCAATATGCGAGACATCGTGACGGCCGCGCTCTTGTCTTTGAAGGGATGCTTTCCCGCGAGCGCCTCATACAGGGTGATTCCGAGACTAAAGATATCGCTGGACGGAGCGAGTGGTTCACCCTGTACCTGCTCCGGCGACATGTAGGGCATCGTCCCGACTACATGGCCGGGAGTGCTCAAGAGCTCCTGTGTCGGTGCTTCATTGTCTACTGAATCGCCGGAGAGCATTTGCTTGGCGAGTCCAAAATCGAGAATCTTCAACTGGCCACGCTGCGTTAACATCATGTTTTGCGGTTTGATGTCGCGGTGAACGATGCCATGGGCGTGGGCCTCGGCCAGGCCTTCCGCAGCCTGCTCCATGATCGCCAGCGTGGTGGTAATGCCGAGCGGCTCCCGCGTCATCTTTTCCGCGAGCGTTTCGCCTTCGATGTATTGCATGACGATGAACGTGTAGGGGCCTGCCTCGTTAACATCGTAGATGGCACAGATGTTGGGATGGTCCAGCTTAGCGGCGGCTTGAGCTTCTCTGACTAGTCGTTTCTTGAGGTGTTCCTCGGTGAGCGCGTCTGGACGAATGACTTTTATGGCGACTTTCCGATCGAGCTTCGTATCGAGTGCCAGATAGACTTCTCCCATCCCTCCTGCACCTAATTTTTTGATTATTCGGTACTGGGCTATGGATTCAGGAATCATTGACCTTACTGGAGAAAGTCAGCCCAAGGCGAATCCGCAAATGAGACAGGTCTGAAAAGGGAGCAGTACATCAATTAAGCAGCAGGAACGATGCGGTAAACCGCCGCCATCTTAGATCATACCGGGGCCGTCCCGCCAGCAATGTGCCAGCGCAATTCATGATGGCACGCTCAACGCGTCGGGCGAGTTGGATCCTCACAGCCGATCCACAGATCTCCTGAAATTTGGATTCACTCCCAAAATTCTGGATTTACGTATGATTAAGGCGAAAGATCGAACGTTTTTAGCTATCGCAGGCGGCCAATTCTGCATGGCACCCTCGTTGCGTTAAAAGGCCAGCCCTCGATTCTCTTTTGCGACCCGATGTGGGTTCACTCAGGATCGTGCACATCGAGGTCACAAAGGCCGACGTTAGCCAATCATTAGCTAACGACAATCATAAAGTTCCAACGCTCGTTGGTTGCCTTTAATGCCAACAAAACTTGGATCTCCTCAGGTCACAACTTCGCGGAAAGGAAACGAGAGATGAAAAAGTTTTTCACGTTAGGCCTTGCGCTCTCACTGAGCCTAATTGCCATCTCGGTACGGGCTCAGGTGACTACCGGCACCGTCAAAGGAATCGTCAATGATCCTAATGGGGCAGTCGTTACTGGTGCCAAAGTTACTATCGTCAAGAAATCAAACAACGAAACGCACACTGGCCAGACATCAGGCTCGGGGACGTTTCAGTTCGATAATCTGCTTATTGGCGACGATTACACAGTAACGGTCGAAGCGACAAACTTCAAAAAGGCCGAACTTACTGATGTAAGAGTTCAGATCAATCAAGCAACCGACCTAACCGTAGAGTTGCAGACCGGCGCGCTTACCGAGTCCGTCACAGTTACCGCGGGCGGCACAGAGCTGGTTGAGACTACTACGGCAAACTTGTCCAAGGCATTTAGCGACCGTCAGGTTGTGGAGTTGGCCCAGACGACTGCCGGACCAGCGGGTAGCACTGCCGGTGTCAATAATCTTGCGTTGCTCGCTGCGGGCGTTACGAGTTCGGGCGGCGTCGGGGTTGGAACCGGCGGCTCAGTCGGTGGCCAACGTCCACGTGATAATAATTTCGTAGTTGACGGAGTTGACAACAACGACAAGGCCGTAACTGGTCCACAGAGTTACATCTCGCCTGAGGAAGTGGCGGAGTTCACTCTGCTGCAGAATCAGTTCTCCGCCGAGTTTGCCCGTTCTAACGGCGGAAACTTCATTACGATTACCAAGTCCGGCCAGAATGATTTTCACGGCACAGCATATACCTTCTGGCGGAATCGCTATTTGAATGCGCTCGATACCATCCAGAAGAACGCCGGCGTTAATCGCGATCAGAATTCTCCGGATTTCATGCCGCGTAATGACTTCTTCCGCGGCGGCTTTAACGTGGGCGGTCCGGTTTACGCGCCGATGTTTGGCGAGGGTGGCCCAGGATTTAGACTGCTGAGAAACAAGTTGTTTTTCTTTACTTCTTACGAACGTTTACAGCGCGGGAGTGCAGCAGGCGCTGCTGGAATTGTGACTCCCACCGCTGCCGGTTTCGCTACTCTGGCGACCATTCCCGGCTTGTCAGCCACGAATTTTTCCGTATTCAGGCAGTTCACACCCGTCGCTTCGGTAAACAACGAGGGGACTATCAGTGTGCTCGGACGGTCAATCCCAGTCGGTGATGTTGCGTTCCCGTCACCGAACTTCTTCAAACAGAACCACGCGGTTATCAACCTCGACCTCAATCAGAGCTCGACAACGATCCATCACTGGCGCTTTGGTATGACGAACGGGGCAACCGTTGACAATGCGGCTAACTTGCCGGTCTTCTTCACTACCTTGCCACTGAAGCAGCGCCTTTTCTCTTACACACTGATACACAACTTCTCGCAGAGTTTGATTAACGAGACTCGACTCGCGTTTCGTCGGTCTTCGTACAACTTTCAAGTTCCGAACTTCGCTTTCCCGGGACTTGATTCGTTCCCGAACATCACTCTGGATGACCTGGGCATAAACATCGGCCCGGATCCGAATGCCCCGCAGTTTGGCATTGAGAACAATTATCAAATTGTCGACAACGTCAGCTATTCGAGGGGAAACCATTCGTTCAAATTTGGCGGCGACTTCCGCAAGATCATCTCGCCGCAACACTTCGTTCAGCGCGAGCGTGGTGATTATGAATATATCAACACCGAGGACTTTCTGCTCGACCTCGTTCCTGTGTTTGGAGAACGAAACGCGGGTGGTGGCACATATTACGGCGACCAGAAAATTCTGTATGCGTTCGGCCAGGATGATTGGCGAATCCGGCCTAACCTTACGCTCAATCTGGGTGTGAGCTATTCCTATCAGCAGATGTCAAAAGGCTCGCATGACCAGGCACTGAATTCGATCTCGTCCGTACCTGGCTTGCTGGTTTTTAACGTACCCAAGACTCAGACGAAGAACTTTGCCCCGAAGTTCGGTTTCGCATGGTCACCGAATTACGACAGTGGCCTACTCGGTCGTGTATTCGGTTCCGGCGGCAAGAGTTCGATTCGCGGTGGTTTCTCGATGGGGTACGATTACATCTTCGACAATCTTTGGATCCTGTCGGAGCCGCCGCAATTGCAGCAAACGCGTGACTGCCCGGACCCGACCAGACCTTTCTGCCCCGCCACCGGCTTCCTGGCAGGAGGCGGCATACCGGGAGGCGCCGCGTCCACCAGCACCGCGGCGGCTGCGCGCGCCGCGACGACCTCGTTTATTCCCGACCAGAAAGTACCGTATTCATTGACCTGGACCGGAAGCTATCAGCGGCAGTTTAAGCGGGATTGGGCTTTGGAGCTGCGTTATGTCGGCACGAGGGGTATTCATCTTATTACCCAAAACCGCATAAACGTTCTCCCCAAGGTAGCACCGGAGTTGGGTCTGAGCGGGTTGCCGACCTTCATCGGCAACGCGCCCACGCAGGCACAGATTGATGCGCTGCCGGCGGGCACGCTCAATCTGGCAACGATTAATGCGCGGCCCAGGATAGACCCGGCATTCGCGGCAGCCGGTTTCACCTCGAGCGTCGTCGCGTTTCTCTCAAACGGAAATTCCACGTACCATGGCGGTTCGGCCGAGGTAACAAAGCGTTTTTCTAACGGCTTCCAGATGACGGGCGCTTACACGTTCAGTCACTTGATCGATGACACAACGGCTGAAGTTTTTTCGACCGTGCTGTCGCCACGTCGCGTTCAAGACTTCCGCGACTTGCGGCCCGAGCGCGCGTCTTCCGCCTTGGATCATCGCCATCGGTTTGTAACTTCATGGATCTACGAATTGCCGTGGGGGAAGGACAGCAACGGCTGGACCAAGACTTTCCTCAGCGGCTTTAACATCGCCGGGACGTACACATACGAAAGCGGCGAGCGAATCACGGTTCGCAGCGGTACTGATGCGAACCTGAACGGAGATAGTGCGGGCGATCGCGCGATTCTGAACCAGGGTGGTACCGAAGGGGTTGGAAGCACTGTAACGGCTCTGGTTCGAACTTGCCCGTCGTTTAATCCCGACGGTACTTGCACGACATCGGCGGCCTCCAGAACCATCGGTTATGCCGCGAACAATCCGAGTGCGAAGTACATTCAGGCGGGTGCCGGGGCAATAGCCACGATCGGTCGGAACACTTTCTTGTTGCCGCCGATCGATAACTTCGACATCTCGCTATTCAAGAACTTCCGCTTTGGCGAGTCGAAGTACATTCAGGTGCGTGCTGATTTCTTCAACGCTTTTAACCATCCGCAGTATGTGCCGGGCTCGGTTAACACCGTCGACCCGGTTGGTACTACGGGCCTGACAACCTTAAACCAGGTCGCGCCTTTGACGACCGATTTTCTTAACCCAAGTAAGGTGTTGAGCAGTAATCCGCGCGTCATCCAAATGGCGCTTCGGTTTAACTTCTAGCTGCCCGCCTGACCTTGAGCTTAGCGGGAGGTAGTGATCGTGCTACCTCCCCTTTGCTTTTATTGAACGGAGCCATGTGGTAAATAGAGCGCCGAGGATTAATCGGAGGTGTGTCGATGAAGAACTCACGCATGCTCAGAGGAGTTTGGCTGATCGCTCTTATGCCGGTCCTTGTAGTTGCCGCCTCAGCGCAACGTGCGAGCCGTCCAAACCCTGACGCAACTCGAAGCACGATCAATGATGAGACGTTCCGCGAGTTAATGAAACTTGAACGGGAGAATAAGAACCCCGGCGGAGATAATTCCGAAACCACGCAGGCTTTGCTAAAACAGATCACGGATGACTTCAGGTCAATGCAAAGTATCAATAACAAGATGATGGCTGAGGTGTACGCCACACCCGCAATCGATTACGACCGGACGTCGGCAGCGATTGCGCAGATTAATACGAAGGCCACGCGATTGAAGAATACTCTGGCATTGCCGAACCCCAAGGATCCGAGGAAGAAAGATCTGAATGTTTCCGGAGCCAAGGAGTTTAAGTCCGCGCTGCTCCTCATGGATCATTCGATCATGAGCTTTGTCAATAACCCGATTTTCAAAGATCGCAAAGTGATGGAAGTTGACTCGGCAACGCGAGCCAGTCAGGATCTGGCCGACGTCATCAGTTTCAGCGCCACTCTAAAAAAAATAGCTGACAGTCTGAAGACCTCCGCTACTAAACAGTGATACGCGGTTCGGGACATCCCACCCCTGAACCCAATCACGAATCAACGCCAGTCGTCGATGAGGTATACACCCGGTCGGTTGTAATCCCGCCTCGTTTGGTCTGCTCATCACGACTCCCTGCATATCCGTAGTGAATCCGCTAGCGAGCATCTGCCGACGCTGGCAATTTGATAGACGTGACGTATAGTCGCGTGACACGTTATGCTACCTGCATGGATCGAGAAGAAGTCATGCGCGTGCTTCGAGCATTCGAGTCTGCCGGACTCGAATATGTGCTCATCGGCGCGGCAGCTATGGGATTTCACGGCCTCGTAAGAGCCACCGAAGATCTTGATCTGTTCATCCGCGCGACCTCGGAAAATATCGAGAAGCTACGTTCGGCATTACGTGTGGCGTATGAAGGTGACCCAAACATCAATGAGATTTCATCGGCCGATTTGCTCGGCGAATATCCCGCCGTGCGTTACGTTCCTCCGACCGGGGATCTATATTTCGATGTGATAACGCGGCTTGGTGAGGTAGCGAGCTTTGAAACAATCGACGCTGAGGTCAAGGACGTGGACGGCACACAAATCCGGGTTGCGACCCCAGCTGCGCTCTACCGGATGAAGAAAGGAACGGTTCGCTCACAGGACCACGTCGACGCAGCAGCGCTACGTGAACGGTTCAGCCTAAAAGATGAGGGTTGATATGCCGGTACAGAAATTCCGCTCGATCGAAGAGATGAACAAAGCGCCTCTTCCCGAGTCACGAGGATCAGATTTCGAACGGTTCCTACGACACTGTGCCCGTTGGTGGGCCATTGCACCCAAACACTATCCACGCGGTGTGTTCAAGTTCCGCACTATCGAAGACGCCCAAAAGGCTCGCGAGAAGCACCTGCCGCTGAAATGACCCTGGCGAGTCAATTCTGATTAGCCAATAACATGAAAGCATACGGCCGTAATCACTAGAGCTATCATCATTGCTATAAATGAAGCGTCAGCGTAATGGCGCAATCTCCCTTGTGGGTATAGTCGGCGATATTCACTAAATATCTTTAGCGTTTTCGGCGGCGTAAAGCCCAAGTACGAGATCTGATTGTCTTCTTTTCTTTGGCGGTTGATTTCACTAATCATCATGGTAGTGAACATATTGCCTGCAATCGCCGCAGCGATGCCAACGCAAAAGAAAATTACTCCAGCGATGACTCTGATGCTGCTCATCTGCAAATCTGGTTAGCGCCAATTACCCGAAGAGGTTGAGCCGCAGATCTTCGCGGATGAACGCGGATCAATCTGCGTTCATCCGCAAACAAAATCAAGGAACAAATCCAACAACGGAAGTTTTTTCTAACGCATGGTCCAATGCAAAAACTTACTTTTCATGTGTGAATTTTCAGCAGACATATCATGTGCTAATACACACTGATATGTGCTAATACACATTGATTAAGAATGTCTTGACATCACTTCACGATGTCTGTATAAGGCCATATCCTCGTTGGGCATTAAACGCATTTTAGAGAGACTCACACCATGACACAAACACCCACACACACCAAATCAACTCAACCTGAAACTGTGCAGGCAGAGACTACGGTCTATGTCGTAGAACCTCGAAAGAGAAAAAAGAAGAGAGGTTCCTCGAGAACTTCACGTCGTCTCGAAGACATCGAAAACCGCATGAGCAAATCGTTACGTCGCGTTAGCAAAGCAGTAGATCGAGGAGTCAAGACTTATCGTGATAAACGCGATAAGTCTGAGCGCAAGCGACGCGACGGCGCGCTGGTAGATATTTATGAAAATGCGGCAGTCGGCGTTTCCGAGGCTATCTCAAACTCTAGTCCTGTGCTTACCGATATAGCCAAAGCAGTCAATACCAGACGACGCAGGAAGGACATCAGGAGATTGGTCAGAGGTCTTCCTGTTCCAAGGTAGTTAACGCGGCAAGAGGTCTGTAGCGGCCTGGGTCAGCAGAGCCAAAATCATTTCGAGCCTCAGGGTAGTTGTCTCATCGCCCGCTCTTCTGAACACAGGCAACAGGATCTGCAAGCAGCAGTTCGTGCAGATTACTGTCTCTTCCAGTAGCGAATAACTGTGGATCTTATGTTGACTGGCGACGTCGCTTAGCGGCGGTGGGGCCTCGTGCTTTCAAAATCAACCAGATTAGCGCAGCGGAGGAATACGATGGAGAAAACTAGCGTTCCAGTGGTCGTCGATCTCGGCAAACAAAAAAAGAGGAACATTAACGACTTGAAGAATGGGTGCGGCCCCCTGATGACTGAGGTTGACGCGGCCGTAGAACGTGCTCGTGGCAGTTTGTCTGACGGCGACAAAAACAAACCAGTCGTTCCAGTCGTCGTTATCTATCGCAAAAAGAGAAAGAGGCGAGGCGGCGGCTCATCGCTGTTGTCACCACTAAACCCGTTCAGCATGTTCCGTTACTGATTTGTGCGTCAGAACAGCCGGAACAATTATAACGGCAGCAAACCATTCGGTGAGGGCGCAAATAGCAGGCGCCGTGACCTTTTAGTTGTTCAGGAGTCAACGCTACAGGACCAGCTTATGTCATCGTCCGCAAACTCAATTCGAACCGGAACCGTGCGGGTGAAGGAAGCGGTGTTCTATCCCGGTTTCTCAGAGCAGGAGGAACAGGAGTACTCGCAAATGTTTCGCCTTCGCGGGAGCGTGAAGAAAGGTCCCACCCGCTCATCTCGTGATGCCTATCGAGCGGCGCTGAGTTCCGCTAGGGTGAAGGTCAACTTTCTGCGAGTGTTTTTGCGGCTGCTACGGATAACTTTTTACCTCGCGATCTTTCGGATCGGTGTGCTTCGGCGGCGATTATCCGGAATGGAACTCGACGAGCGACACAAGATCGACGCGGTCAAATTCCGAGAGATGATAGTGACTCTGGGAAGCGTGCTCATCAAGGTTGGACAGCAGTTG